>SXGQ01836934.1_pt1 | contig 10637 bp, 20 predicted proteins | sample 3178371 | NCBI WGS metagenome assembly SXGQ01 (sample SAMN11356859, study PRJNA531348) | freshwater metagenome | isolation source: freshwater sample F1-20 | place: China: Fuxian Lake, Yuxi | collected 2017-12-25 | reverse complement strand
TTGGGCCATGACGGTCGCGAGGCAGTCGAGGAGGTGGGAGTCCTCGGGCTGCGGGGTCGCGTCGAGGGTCGCCTTGGCGGTCGCGAACGCTGCCGCGGCCTCCTGCGCCCGCTGGCTCGCCTTCTCGACCTTGTCGGCGGCGGCGTCCCGGCGGGCGGCGAGGGACGCGGCGGCCTCGGCGCGGGCGTAAGCCTCACGCGCCTTCTTCACGGCCTCCTTGGCCGCCTTGATCTCGGCCTCGCTCGGCGGCACGGCGTAGCCGTCCCCGACGAGCTTCGCGGCGCCCCGGGCGGTCTTGGCCTCTTCGCCCGCGGCCCGCTGGCGCTTGCCCGACTCTTCGAGCACGGCGACGAGGGCGTCGGCGGTGGGCACGTCGGCGTGGACGGTCGCGACGACCTTGTCCCAGAGCCCCGACACGGGCTCGGGGATCAGGGCTCGGACGTCGTCTCGCGTGGTGCCCGCGGAAACCTTGGAGAGGAGGTACTTTCGGGCCGTCGTGGCACTTCCCAGAACAGCCTCGCGCAGCGTTCGGAGGGGGAGCGCCGTTTCCGGCAGGACGAAGTCGGGGCGTGCGACGACCGCCTTCTTCGCCTTAGCCGTCGTTCCCTCCGCGGCGTATCGTGCCGTCTCACCGCCATCGAACACGACCTCCGCGTAAACCTGCTTCGCGCCCGCCGGGGCGAGCGAGAGCACGTCGGCCTCCCGCGCCACCTCGGACCGGCCCGCGATGTCGCTCGCCCGCCCGGTGAGCGCAAGCTCGATCGCGTTGACGATGGTGCTCTTGCCGCTCCCGTTGGGGCCGACGATCACGGTCTTCGGGCCGATTTCGACGTCGCACCCCAGCTTCAGATTACTCTTCACCGTCTTGATGCTCATTACGTTTCCCCATTCTCCGCAAGCTCTCAAGCAGGATCGGGTGCGGAGCCCGTCCCTCATCGCGCCAGCGGTACACCGTCCGCTCGCTCACCTTCGTCCGAGTCGCGATACGTCCGATCGTGTAGCCGTTCGCCAGCAGAGCCTTGATGATCTCCGCGGCCTCACCAGCCCGGACCTCCAGCGCCTTGTGCCTTGCCACCGTATCCTCCGATCCCCCGGCAGATGCCATGACGGGTGTACGGGGACGGTGGAAGACTGTCAAGTGTCAATCCACCAGCCGTTGGCGTAGTCCTCGGCGTCTTCCACAACCAATTGGGTGCCCCGCCGGAACTCGAACGAGCCGCAGTCAAGCTTCTCGGAGACGACGACGGGGAGCCCGCGGCTGAACGCGGCGCCCACGATCTGGGCGGTCGCCTTGCCCAGCGAGTAGCCCACGCTGAAGACGGCGTCGTAGTACCGCTGGCCCGTGAAGTTGTCCCGCCGCTCGACGACGTTGGCAGCCCACGCGCCGAACGATCCGTCGCTCGCGATGTTGCGCTGGAAGTCTTCCATGCCGGTCACGATCTCGACGTCCGGCACGCCGTCGCCCCGGAGGTTCGAGAGGATCGCCTGACGGTGCTCCTCGATCTCGGCCTCTTCGACGCCCTTCTTGTGGGACAGGAAGATCCGCATCAGGCTTCCCCCTTGTCGGTGTCCCGGTGGATCACCTCGGATGCGCCGTTCTCGATCGCCTTGACCGTGTCCGCGAACTCTTCGGACGTCGCCGTGAAGATCCGCTTGGCGCAGTCGTCGGTGTCGTTGCACTCGGGCCCGCAGTCGGGGAACCGCGAGATGATCCGCAGGTCACCGACGTCAATCAGCATGACGTAGGCGTCGATCTTCAAGTCCTTCGCGAGGGCGCAGACGCGGTCCGCGAAGAACTCGAACCGCTCCTTGTCCGTCGGCTCTCGGATCTCAGGCTTCACTGGGCTCTCCGGTCTGCGGGACGTGGATGAAGACGGGCGTGCGCGGCCCGATCCACGCGCCCAACTGGTTGTAGTTGTGAAACTCGACGGCCTCGTCTTGGGACATGCCGTCGGACATCAGCTTTGCGATCACCTTCTCGAAGTCGTAGACGACGAACCAGTCGGTGAATCGCTGGCCGACGCCGACGATGCAGTCGTCGTACCCGTCCATCACGAGGAGACCCTCGCCCTCTTCGCCTCCCGCGATGTCGTCGCTGAACTGGTCGAGCCACTCACGCATGCTCATCCGATCCTCCGCTTGTAGAACAAGATCATCCTCGTGCCGATGGTGGTGACGGCGACCAGCTGGCACGCCGGGTCGCGCTCCTCGATCGCGTCAAGCTGCTTCTGAATCACGGCCTCCCAGTCGTTGCCCACGGGGGCGTGGATCACCTCGACGTCGACGGCCCACTCGTCCTCGCGGGGCGGCGCAACCGATTGGACCGCAGGAGGCTCTGGCTTGTCCTCCGGCGGTGCGCCGGGCCGCGAGCCCGGAAACGATGCCGCCATGTAGACGCAGAGGAGCAGCGTTAGGGCGGCGAACGCGACGATGACGACAACCATGCTCAGACCTCGCCCCAGTGGCGGCCCACCTTCGGCTTCGCGCTGAACGTCACGCCGGGGAGCCCCGGCACGACGCGGTTCATGTGGTGCTTGATGCAGTCTGCCACCCACTGCGCCTCGCTCTCCGGGCACTCGACGTAGAGCGCGTCGTGGACTTGTGCGATCAGGCCCGTGCCCGGCCCCCACTTCTCGAACGGGATGTCCTTGACGAGGTCGAAGGTGGAGAGGTGGATGATGTGGGCACCGGCAGACTGGATCGGGAAGTTGACGATCTCGTTCATGTTCTCGCCGTCGAGGAAGTCGCGGCGGCGGCCCAGCACGGGGTCGAGGATGAAGCCGTGGTGGCGGAACTGCTCCAGCGTGTCTTCCCACCAGTTCGCGAGTTGCGGGATGCCCTTCAGCCAGCGGCGCCGGAGGGTCGCGATCTCGCGGAGCGTCAGGTCCGGGTACATCAGCTTGCCATCGGCGTCCTCGGCGCTGGTCACCAAGTTGTGGACCGTCTCGTCGCCGGAGCCGTAGAAGGAGGCGTACTTGATGGACTTGGCGATCTTGCGGAGCTTGTCCCACTGCTCGGTCTTGGGCTCCAGCCGGTCGAACTCCTTGCTGAACATGAGGGACGCCGTCATCGCGTGCGGGTCTCCGCCCTCCTCGAACACGTCGAGGTAGAGCCCGATCCCGGCGACGGCGGCGATGATCCGAAGCTCAAGCTGGTCCGCGTCTGCGCCGACGATGACGTTGCCGGGCGCGGGGACGATCATGGCGCGGAGGTGCTTCGGCCAGTTCTGAGCGTTGGGGTTCGACGACGACAGGCGTCCCGACGTGGTGCCGTGCGCGTTGTAGTCGGGGCGCACGCGCCCGTCGCGCATGATCAGGCCCCGGGCGGCCTCTTCCTCTTCGCCCTCGTCGCGGAAGGCGACCCCATCAATCGGTTGGCCGTACGGGACCATCCGCTTGACGTAGGTGCCGAACTCCTTGGCGGCGCGGCGGAACCGGCGAAGGCTGTCGATGAACTCGACGACCTTCGGATCGTGGCGGTTCTGCGTGCGGATCAGGCGCAGGGACTCGTCGTCGGTCGACGGGTCTCCCAGCTTGGTGTAGGAGGCGGGCGTCAACTTCCAGTCGCTGAACAAAAGCTTCCGAAGCTGCGGTGTGCTGTTGAGGTTCATCGTCGAGATGCCCGCGGCCTTGCGGGTCTCGGCGGACCAGCGGGTGATCTCCGCGCTCAGGCGCCCGGCCTCCGCGTGGCGGCGCCCCATGTCGACGAGCATGCCGGTCTGGTGCAGCCCGACGCAGACGTCCTGAATCCGGTGATCGAAGGCGACGACGTGATCCTGCGACCGGAGCCGCACGGCGTCGGCCAGCTTCGGCAGGGCGCGGGCGGTGACGACGCAGTCGATGGCGCAGTAGGTGCCAAGCTCCTCGTCGGTGGCCGCCATCTCGGCGGTGTGCGCGTCCTTCCACGCTGTGACGTCGGTGTAGACGGAGCCGACGTAGCCCAGCTTGTGGGGCAACTCGCTCTCGACGGAGCGGTGCAGGAGGATCGTGTCCATCAGCGGCTCGATGTCGACGCCGAAGTGCTGCTTGATGACCATCCGGTCGAAGTAGCCCGCGTTGTGACCAGCCTTCACGCGCGACTGGTCGATGAAGAAGTCCCGCAGGATGCCGCGGATCAGAAGCTCGTCGGCGTCGGTGTACGGTCCGGGCACCAGTGCCCCGTCCGGCCCTTCGATCGAGAGGAAGTGGATGACGACGGCGTGGGTCTCGGTGCCGATGCCGACGCACTTTAGCTTGGCCTCCGTCGGGTCGTCGAAGGTCGTCTCGACGTCGACGACGTAGACGAGATCGGTGCGACGGAGGAACGCCTCCAGCGCGTCGGGCGTCGGGTTCAGGGTGATCACCGGGTGCTGCCAGCCGAGGTGACCGGAGAACCACCGGAACGCTCGCGAGAGGTCCGATCGGAAGGCGCGAGTCCAGCGGCGCATCTTCATCACGAAGCCGGGGTGCAACGTCGGCAGGACGCGCAGGGGCTTCGCGAGCGACTTCCAATCGGTTGTGGTGACGACGAAATCACCGGCGGCGTTCCAGCCTCCGGTGACGGGCCCGCCGCGGATGTCGAGGATGGGCTTCTTCGCGCGGGCGACGGCCTCGTAGGCCACCTTGCCCAGCGTGATCACGTTCTCGTGACCGATCTCGATCTGAAGCCGCGGACGGCAGCACTCGATGGGCGAGGGCACGCGCTCCTCGCCCGCCGCCTCGCGCAGGGCTTTGGTCCGCTGCCAGCGGAGCATCACCTTGTCGAGGTCGTTCTCGGGCGGCATGCACGAGACCGCGAGGTGGATGTCCACTTGCGTGCGCTGCATCCCGATCGCCTTCAGGCTGTCGGTGAACTCCATGCCCGCGGGGCCCACCAGCGGGCGGCCCACCTCGAGCTCCCGATCCCCCGGCGACTCCGCGACGACGGAGGCGATGGATCGGTCGTGGAACTCAGGAGCGACGGGCCCACCGACGCGCATCTGCTTCAGCGTGCAGAGGTCGCACCTCGCACCGAGCGCCTCCGGGTCGTAGTCACCGACGATCGACAGGTGCTCGCGGGCCATCAGTCTCTCCTGAAAAAAGGCGTCGGGTCGCCCCACCTCTCCGCTCCCGACCGACCGGCTACACAGGGGGGTGCCGGTCCCCGCCCCTTGCGGGGGCGTTACCGGCGGGCGAGGGGGGCGCCCGCCGGGTCTCGTGCTACTTGCCGAGCATGTTGCGGATCGACGCGGCGTTGCCCGAGGGCTTGGGGGCCGACGTCACGTTCATCGCCGGGGCCGCCTTCGCCGCGGGGGCGCCGAGCTTGGCCTTCGCGCTGGCCGCCGGGGCCGCGGGGGCCTCCGTCGCGCCGGTCAGCGTGGCGAACTGCTGCGGGGTGATGAACTGGCGGTCCGACTGCGAGGTGGCGTCGTTGGGGTCCTTCGCCTTGTAGTAGATGCACGCCTCCTTGCCGTCGAACGAGTCCGCGCCGATGGTGATGTCACCGACGTCGATCTGGTCCGCGGTGTAGCCGCAGGACAGCATGGCCGTCTTCCACGACCGCTGGTTGCCGACCTTCGAGAGGTCGAGGCCGATGAAGAGGCGGGTCTCGGTGCCGTCGTAGTCGCCGCCGACGATCGACGTCTGGAACTTCACGCTCTGGCGGCCCTCCTTCTCGTACATCTCGGTGGAGACGATCTTGACCTTGTACGCGCCCGTGACCGGCTCCGCGTAGCCTCCGCCGACGTTACGCGCCGCGACGTTCGCGACGTTGATGCTGGCGTTCCACTGGTTCGACATGACTGCTTCCTCTTGCAGCGGGGTGCCCGTCCCGTGGGGTCCGCGTGCAGTGATGCCAGTTTTGCCTCATGGCGTCAGGAGGGGTCTCGGGGCGTGGGACTATGGGTTGGTGCCCCAATCGGTTGGAAAGGCTAGAGGTACATCGAGAGGACGTTGGCCTTGGCGCGGAGCAGGGCGGCGCGGTCGAGCGCGTCGCGCATCACCCAGCGGACGTGCAGGTCGTTGTCGGTGCGCTCGCGGGCGATCTCCACCACCTCGGCCATCAGGGCCTTCTCTTGCCCGGGGTTCTCGACGAGGGTCGTGGCGAACGCTGCGACCAACTCCTCCTGCCAGTCGAGGCCGGGGGCGCGGCGGATCGTGTAGCCCGCCATCCGCAGGATCTCCGCCAAGTTCATGGGGCTCCGGTCCGGGGTGACGCCGTGGCGGTCCTTGGTGACCCACTGGGGGTCGTCGACGGTGCAGCGGTAGCAAGCGTGCCACCCGCGCCGGGTGCCGTCGTGCGTCGCCCGCAGGACGATGTCGCACGCCGTAGGGACGTCCTCGGGGAGCCGCCCGGGGAGCTTGGGTCCGCCGCGGATGAACGAGCCGTTCATCGTGCGCGGGGCGCTCTCGTGCGCCGTCAGGACGACGTGCATCCCGGCGTGCCTCGCGGTGTCACGGAAGTCGAGGATCGCGTCGCGAACGGCGCCCCAGAGCTTGAAGCCGGTGTGCTTCTTTTCGAGCGCGGCGACGGTGCTCTCGGCCAGAAGGCTGAAGTCGTCGACCACGACGGCGTCGAAGCCCTTCGGGTTCGACTTCTTGAGGTCGGCCACGATCTTGGTCGCGTCCATGATCGTCTGAGCCTCAACCGATTGGGGGACGTGCCCGACGACGTGATAGGCGGGCTTGAGGGCGCCCGGGGGCGCGACGAACAGGCCGTTGGGGAAGCTGTAGAGGAGGTCGGTCGTCTTGACGAGCCCGGAGGGGCCGTAGAGAGCGGCGACGACGTTCGCGCCTTCGTAGGGGGAGGGGATCAAGGTCGGCTCCGTTTCAGGGTGAGGAGGCTTCTATCAGGGTCACTGACAGGTGTCAACAGCTTTCGGTGAGAAAAAACAGGCTGCATAAAAAGCGCCTGTTTTCATCGGGTTAGCAGTTGCCGCAGGTGCAGTCGCAGTCGCGGTCCTGAAGGCTGGCGATCTCGCCTTCGAGCCGGTCGATCTGTGCGGTCAGGGCCCGGATCACCTCGGAAGCGCCCGCGCTCTGGTTCACGATCTCGACGATCTGCATGGCGACGGCGTGCGCGTTGCGCGACACGATCACGGCCACGGCGGTCTCACCCGCGAGGATCTTGTTTCCGACGACTCGCCACGGGCCGGGCGGAAGGACGGACTCTGCGAAGGTAGTAGGGACGCTCGCCATTCAGGATCTCCTCGGCGGTACGGCGCTCCCGCGCCTCCGCCTTCATCATCCGGGCTGCTTTTCCTGCCGCGAGCCGACATGGCCGGGCGGAGCAGAAGCCTGACTTGTTGTACCCCGCGATCGGGGCGCCGCACGCCGCGCACGTCCTCATTTTTCTCACCCCTGACGTGCCGTGCGGAAAAGCCTTGTATTACAGCGAAAACGCGAAAGCAAGCTCTATTTCTTCGCGGGATTCCGGGCTCGCCGGAGGATCTCGAAGAGGGTGTGGGGCTCCCGCTGGCCGTTGACGACGAGGTAGGCGGTTCCGTCGTGAGCCTGACGGAGGATCGCGTCCAACCGGTCGTCGGGCACCTTTGGAGCCCGCAGGGCCGCGAGCGCGGCCTCTTCGGACTGGGCGATGGCGGTGTCGCGGTTCCGCGCCCACGACGTCACCACCCACTCGCACCCATCGACGTCGCACTCGACGCGCATCGTGATCGCGTCAGCGTGCGCGGTGGAGCGGTTGGGGTCTATGCGGCTCCAGTCGAACTTGTGGCCCATCCGAGCATCTCCCGGGCCGCCTTGGCGACCTCTCTCTTGCCGTCCTCCACGGTCACGCACGGGCCCTCGATCAGGGTCCGCCCGCGGCGCGAGAGCCACCAGTAGGCTCCGTCGTCCGTCGGCATGACGTAGCCGGTGATCCCCGGGGCGTACTCGTGCGAGTGGCCCGACGGCAGCCGGACCCACCGCTTTTGCCGAGCCCCTCCAATCGGTTGGCGCTCCGCCGAAGGCTTCCCGATGGAGCGGCCCACCCAGAAACAGGCGAGGTTCATCCCGACGATCCCCGCCGAGAACACGGCGTCAGCCCACGTCACGTCTCGTCCTCGCCGCCGAACCAGCGCATCAAGGTCTTGGCCTCGTCCAGCCTGTTGATCGAGAGGAGCCCGTTGATCTGACGCGCGAGGTCGCGGTCGATCCAGACGCGCCGCATCCCCGGGACGTGGACCGTGACGAAGTCCTTGGGCGGGGGCTCGTCTGGCCGGTACTTCAGCATGTAGGGGTTCATCGTCACCACCAAGTGCCGAGCGCGTGCTTGTTCCAGACCATCTTCGAGGCAATCACCATCGCGACGAAGATCAACCCATCGAGCGTTCGACTGCCAGTCATTTCTTCGCTCGCGCCGATTTCGCACGGCGCAGTTGGAGCGCCATCTGTTCCCGGGCTCGCTTGGCCGCCCACTCCAGCGAACTCATGCCGTCCGCGAGGTGGAGCGCGTAGTCGAGATCGCAAGGCTTGCAGAGCCCCCACTCGACGCGGTTGCGCGTCACGCAGACGACGCACTTCTTCGGCTTTGGAGCCTTCTTCTTCTCGGCCATGTCAGACCTCGTGATCGGGCGGATGCGGCACCCGCCGGAGATGGGTCATCACCTCGCTCTGCCATCGACGGTTGGCTTCGGTCTCCATCTTCAGCCCGATGAGCATGTCGAAGACCTCTTCGAGGTGCTCGAAGTCGGAGACGGCCTGAAGCGGCAGCCGCAGACCGTCGATGATGAGCGCGGGCGCATCCGGCGTCCTGTCGAGCGCGATGTCGAGGGTGATGCTCATTCCACACCCGTCCAGCCGGGCTCGTCACTCAGGCCGCCGCACTGTGAGCACCGACCGTTGACGGTGTGGGGCCGCTTGATGGCCCACGTCACCGTGCGACGGAGGTTCGCGAGCATCGCCACGCGGCACGCGCACTTGTCGGCGGTATCGAGCCGCAGGGCGATCAACGCACGCTTCAAGTCGATCGGGTCGATGGCCTCGGTCACGGCTTCTCCGTCATCGCCGCGAGGGCGGCGTCGATGTGCTCCCGCACCGTGCAGCACTTGCCGTTCCAGCAGCCCTGCGACAGAGCGTCCCGCGACTCGACGAGCAGGGCCCGCAGGGCCTCCGTCTCGCGCCTCACGATCTCCTTCAGGTCAGCTTCCGTCAGCCAGCGATAGGTGATCCCATCAGACATCTCATGCCTCCTTGCGGCGCTCGTTGCGCTCGCGAAAGTTCACGCCCCGGGGCTCGACGACGCGCCCGCGGGCCGCGAGGGTCTTCTCGCACCTCGCGCAGACGCGCCGCAGGGCCCGCTCCGTCCGCAACGCGGTTCCGTCGCACGCGGCTCTCACTTCGCACTCAGGATAGTCGAAGAAAGACTTCTGCTTCTTGCCGGATGACATCGTGCCCCCAATCGGTTGTTCAGGCGTCCGGCTGTCGCCGGTAGAGGAACCCGTAGAAGAACGCGATCGACGAGCCCGCGATCGTCCGAGCGTCCGAGACTTCGGCCTCGTCCAAGGACCGATCGTTCAGCAGGGCCGCGGCGTCGACGGCGGTGTGCGCGACGACGACCCAGAACATCGTCTTGAGGATGAACGTCAGGACGTCGAGCACTACCCGGCGGGTCACAGGTCTCCCACCTTCCCCCATCGACAAAGCTCGTAGCCATCGCACTTGCCGTAGGCGGTGATGCAGGTCTGCTCCGAGAGAGCCTTCGGCCACTCCCACGGGTCGGTCCCAGCGGCGTCGAGGGCGGCGATCCGGTCGCGGGCGTGCTGCACCGTGATCGGGAAGAGCCGCAGGGCGTTGGGCGCGGGATCGACGGGCACGCGGGAGAACTTCGGGCTGCCGGTTCGCCATCCGTCGTCACCTCCAAGCTCGATCAAGTTGAGCCGCACGCCGCCGAACTCGTCGCCCCAGATCGAGCGCCCGAAGTTCAGCATGCCAAGGAACTGGCCCGACAGGACGTACCTCTGCGGCACCTTGGCGTCGATGCGCCCGGTCGTCTTGTGATCGAGGATCACGACGCGCCCGGAGGCGTCGCGGGCGACAAGGTCGAACCGCTGGGTGAACTTGTAGCCCCCGATCTCTGCCGCGAAGACTTCCTCGACGTGCATCACCTCGATGTTCTCGGTCGCGTGGTGCGCCGCGTAGGCCCGAACAACCGATTGGGCGAGCGCGACGTAGGGGAGCGACTCCTTGCCCAGCTTCTCGGCGCACGCCTCGATCGCCACGTCGGGGAGCGCCCACTCGTCCGGGTCGCGGCCCTCCTGCACCGACTGCACGCGGGCGTAGTGGTGCGCGAGGCCCTGATGCACGAGCGAGCCCTTGAGGAGGGGAGCCCGGTCCCCGCCGCCGACGGGCGAGGGGCGCATCCGGTGGTGGTAGGCGAAAAGCTGCGGGCACCGCATCGCCGTCTCCGTCGCGTGCCAACCCCACTCGCCCGAGCTTCCTGCGTCGATGTGCTTGGTCACTTGCTCTCCACCGTCCGCACGCAGCGGACGCGGCTCTCGTGGCCCGTGTAGTTGCCGTAGACGTTGCCCACGTCGAAGTCCACGACCCATGCGAGGTCTCGGTTGTAGGCGTAGGGCGACGACGACCAGAAGAACTCAGGCGGCGTGTCGGGGAAGGCGGAACACGCCGGGCCGCAGCGCGTGTCGTCCAGCAGCGTGAGCAGCTCCGCCCGCGTGGGCAGAC
>SXGQ01741066.1_pt1 | contig 10637 bp, 18 predicted proteins | sample 3178371 | NCBI WGS metagenome assembly SXGQ01 (sample SAMN11356859, study PRJNA531348) | freshwater metagenome | isolation source: freshwater sample F1-20 | place: China: Fuxian Lake, Yuxi | collected 2017-12-25 | reverse complement strand
ATACTAACAAACTATTATTAAGAAAAACTAAAGTAGCTTATACTGAAAGACCAAACCTTAATTTACCAATTGACGAAGATTTATTCTTGCAAGAACAGACATATGAGTGTAAAATACACTCACCTACACAAAGTTTCTTTTTAAATAATGTTAGAGCTGTTCATTCTACATTTACAGTTACTCCAAACGTTACTAGAATAGCAGCTTTTGTAACTGGTAAAATTGGAACGCAAAAGATAATGCAAGAAAAAATACAAGATCTTGTGATAAGATCTGCTGAAAAATTCAAAGACTTTAGGGTATTATGGGATGATTAATGAGTGCAAATTTCTTGATCAATCTAAAATACTACCGTTTCCTAAAGTAACTCCTATTCAACTTCCTGAGGTACTTGTTGCCGTCAAACGTTATACACGATTTTACGATGATGGATTAGACTTACTTCAATTAGAAAAAGTATTTAGAGATTGGTATCAGCCTCTCATTGATATCAATTATTTTCCTTATATGTATTTCATGAATAACGGAATTACTCAGGCACTTGAATACTGTGCTATTCATTTTAAAAATATTGATATTAAAATGTTAGCTGGCGATTATTTCTGGTTAAAAACAAATAATTGTGCAAGCGAAGTATTAGGCCCGATCCCTTGTGAAGTAAGCTATGATACTAACCCTAGTGCAATAGACGGGTCAGTTCATCAACGTTCATGGCCTAGTTCTATGCATATCTTAGATGGAGCATATGTAGGAACTAGTTTAGATAAAATTCTTATACCAGATAATACTGAACTTTTACTTTTAAGTTTTAGCAAAAATTTAGGGTTACCAGACATGAGATGTGGCCTACTTCTTAGCAAAAACAAAATTCCAACTTTACATGTTTTTCAAAAAACTTTTCAATATGTTGGTTTACATACGTTCAATAGTATTGCTAAAATCTGCAATGAAATAGATATTGTTACATTAGCTTCTAATTTAAAAAAATATCAATTAGAATTTTGTAAATATTTTGAAGATTTTACACCAAGTCAATGCTCATTATTAGCCACTACTCAAAATGAAAAATATAAATTTTATAAAAGACCAAACGGTATTATCAGAATCCCATTGGGAGAAAGTATAACAAGATGGATACAAACACAAAATACTGTATTATAATTGACAGCTTTAGATCGCACAATGCATTGGCATATTTGTGCAATGAATTTAAAATTGCTCCTATTCATATTTTTAGTTCAGAAGAAATTTTTGAAGAACAGTTTGTTGCAGTTACACCTTTTTATTTTTTCAAATCGTTTATTTTTAAAGATATTGAAACTCTCAAAAAACAATTAGAACCTTATATTTCAAACACTTTATTTTGTTTTGCCTGTACTGACGGATCGCAAATTTTAAAAGAAACAATTGACGATATATACAATTTCCCTACAAAGAACAATAGTGCTTTTTCAAAAATAAAAAATAACAAATATGATTTATATCAACATTTAAGTCAGCCCTCAGCTAAAGAAAATTTTGCAGAATTTGTTCAAGAGTTTGGACCTTCCGTTATTAAACCGTCGCCTGTTCATTTAAGTTCAGGCTGTCTAGATGTCTCCTATACTACTGAGATAGATATACAAGATAAGAAACACAGTTTTATTTCAAAATACTTCGAAGGAGACGAGTACGCTGTAGATATAGTAAGCTCGAATGGTCATCATAAATTGTGTGCTGCTTGGAAATATGTACGAGATAAAAATCAAAAAATATGGAAAAACAAAGTTGAACTTCTTGATTATAAAGAAAATGTTAAACTTATTACTTCTTTGTATGATCAGTGTGTTGAATGGCTTGATAGTTTAGAACATAAACATGGACCAAGTCATATTGAAATTAAAAAACACGGTAACGACTTTTTTTGCATAGAAATGAACTTTAGGTTAAACGGTCATATGAGTTTCTTAGCGTTATACAAATGCTTTGGCATTTATAATCAGGTTTCGTTAACTTTAGCCAGTTTAACAAAAAAGGACTTGTTTTTTAACAATCTAAATGAATATAACAATACAGGACATATTTCTAGAATCTATTTTTGTAATAGCAGGGATCGTAGCTATACTGATGTACAATGGAAAAACATAGAAAGTTTAGAGTCTACAGCACAGGTATTTAAACATGTATGGCCTTGGGGGGATTTACCAATCTCAAAAGAAACATACGAAAGCACTGCTGCTATAATAATCCTGTATAACGATGATTATAATAAATTGTTAGAAGATGAAAAACGACTTAAATTTCTAATGATTTAAAAATTGAATTATGTTTTTTCATAAAGCTTATTACTTCATTTGGATTGGTGAAGTAATCAAGTAAATTTGAATCTGCATATGGTGTTGCAATTGTTTGAAATTTACATGGAACAAAATCGCTGGTAGTTTTCCACCCTATCTTTTGCAATAATATACTTTCTGATACTTGATTATTGTCTAAAAGATCTTCATATATAATTGATTTAGATTTTTTAGACTGTGATTTTAACTGATTAAAAGTATTATAATCCCATACCCATGTCTCGGCTAACATCTCATAAAATCTAATTTTAGTTTTAGCTTTTTCTAAAATATTTGATCCTACTTCATGATGATGTTTAGTTTCAGATAGAAATAAAAAACTTAAAAAAGATCTTACAGTATCTTTTCTTTCAAGGAAAATACAGTCGAACGTATCTAAACAATACTTATAAACTTTGTTTGGAACTCTTGGGTTAACCATTAGTTTAAAAACATAATTAGGATTGCTTTCTAGCCAAGATATACGCTCGTCTAATATTTCATTAATAGGTCTATGATTATGAATTGTATGCCATAATTCTTTTGGAAGATCAACATATTGACCTACAATTTTATGATTTTGAAATTTAAAATTGTCTTGCCTATACCATCCAGGCAATAAAAATTCTTGTAGACATCCCTCTGATGAAAAATATTGTTTGCTATAATTATAAACTATATCAGTAACAATTTTACTACCTGTTCTTGGATATGAAACAACTATCGGAAGCATTTACTCAATTGATTCAAAAAGCTGTTCCAATCCAGCATACTCTTTAGGTATGTCATCTAAGATTAAATCTGAAATTTCTTTCTTTTTAATTTCACAAAGAACATTGGCAACGTTGCACCATGCTGTTCTGCAAGTTGCTAAAGTTGCGTGTTCTACAGTATTAACAACTGAATCATGAATGCTTTTTTCTGAAAACAGCTGAATTGTTATAACCTCAGCTGTTTCTACATTTGTATGTGATGCGTAGTACAATATAGGTGTATTGCGTGACTCGAAATATGTTTTATAAGCTAATACACTGCTAAAATAATCTGCATAAATCTCTCTGTCATACAAGTCTGGGGCTATGTATGGAGTATTCGTTTTCGGATTTATGTTATCATTTAATAATATATTTTCCAGTTCGGTAAAACTTAAATACTTAACCTGAGGTGTTAGGGGTGTCCATTTAGTCACTATTGCGTACATTTTACGGTCCTTTTTAGCTATTTATGCCTAAATATTCGGATACCATAAGTATTGACCTATTAATAAAAACAGTATATAATAACAAAATGAATATTTCAAAAAGTCCAGATCGAAACACTTTTCAAAAAGAAAAGTACCTTGAGCGCCAAGCCGAAAAGGGTAAGACTCCAGAAAATGATGAGGACACCCGTGCCATGATTGAATACTATGAATCGTGGGCTATTCGAGAGGATCAGCAAGAACAAGATCCAGCATGGCAAAAAGATAACCTAGAATGGGATTTGCGTACTTCAGATTGGATTTGTGAAAAAGTTAGAGCAGACAAAATTTATGCTCAAAACTTGTATGCCGCAATGTGCAACAACGATTTTATCAAACGCGAAATGTGGCCTATACTTAAAAACCAAAAATGGTCATGCTCTTGGCGTTATGCAGGAGGCATTGTTGCTCACATGCGTCAAGAGGGAGACTATATTGATTGGTATTGTTCGGGTATTAGAAACGACGATTCGGACGAAGAAAATAAACCGGTAGAAGGTCGAGATTATGTTTCCGAAAGTGTAGTCACAGAAGAAATTGAAAATGATCTGTATAAACTAGGTTGGTTAGTTAATAAGGATGATAATGAACAGAGTTGAGGGTAAGAAAGATCACGGTTGGGGATTTGAACTGGCATGGGCTAACAAAGACAATTACTGTGGCAAAATTTTAATCTTTAATAACCCCGGATCTAAAACCAGTATGCATTTTCACAAAGATCGTACCAAAAGTTGGTTTGTAAATGCTGGGCTATTTCAATTAAGATATATAGACACAAAGACCGCAGAGCTTAAACAATTAACACTTAAAGAAGGCGATACCTATACTATGAATCCATTTGTACCTCATCAACTTATTGCAATGAGTCCAGAGGCAATGATATTCGAAGTAAGTACTCCAGAAGTAGAAAATGATAACTATAAGATAGGACCAGGAGATAGTGATGGAAAAAACATACCTAGCTGAAGAAATTTTTGAAGATATTCCAGGTGACCCGGATAATGTTATTATGAAATTTCCTCCAGATCTGTTAGAGACACTTGGTTGGAAAGAAGGCGACACTATCGATGTTAAATTAGAAGATAATGCAATTGTACTGCAAAGGATATAATGGCTAAAAATTCAGAATTATTAGAACTCACAGGCACAGTCAACGAAGTCTTACCTAACTCTACTTTTAGAGTAAAGCTAGACAATACAGAAAATATAGTTCTTTGTTATATGGGCGGCAGGCTCAAACAAAATAAAATTAAGGTTATATTAGGAGATCATGTCAGAATAGAAATGAGTCCTTATGACTTAACCAAAGGTAGAATTACATATAGGATCTAACATGAACACCATACTCGAACGTGTAAATTTTGTCTGTAGGACAGTTCGAGAAGTAAATCAAAAAGGTGTGACATTCAAAAAACTTGTTATATCTATAAGGCATATTTTAAAACAACAAGGGTTTGACATTACTGTAAAAACTAAGAAGGACAAACATCTAGAATCTTTTGAGTTTTACATTAATGCTTACTATGATCCCGAAGATGACTTCAACAATGAAACACCAATAGAAGTCATTATACATCATAACTTTGATGATGTTTCAGTTTTTACCAATAATCAATTAACGGATTTTCTAATACAAATTTTTGATGCTACTGTACATGAGTATAGGCATCAAAAACAAAGTGCATCTAGAAATTATCAAACTTACAGTAGTCATCCGCAAAGTCCATATGAAGAATATTTAATTGATCCAGATGAAATAGATGCTTATGCATTTAGTATCTCAGTTGAATTATTACGTCATATGAGTAAAGATCGAGCCAAAAGATATATGACTAGGATAAAGACTCTTAGCAAGATGCGTATCGGAAATGTGTTAGTAAGTCCAAATTTAAAGGCCTACATTGACTATTTTGGCATAGATCGAACTACTAAAAATTTAGCCAAAAAGGTATATAAACACATTGATCGGATTGACAAAAACAATATTTTCATGTAAAATAAGGACTTCACAACACAGTTAGAGAGCGACATGAACCAAACTTTTCCAACTCGCCGTGTGCTTGAACTGGCCTGTGCGGCACAGAGAACCAACAAAGAATACCTCAAAGAAAATGAAAGTGTATTTGATAAGGAGGGCAAGTTTCTTTTTCAAAAGCATCCAAACAAAACTCTAGTCCGTTGGGCATTGGGCATTGATCGAACTAACGTAGCTTCGGAATTTGCGCCTCAAGATATTTTTATCGAAGACTGCGACAAGGAACAGGCTGATGAAATTCAAAAGTATTTTCGTAGACTGATGTTTTCGGCTATCAAGGGCGACAATGAGTTTCAAACCGAAGTCAATGCACTGCTCAATGAAGCTGAACTGCCGGCTAACAAAATTGGTTATATTGCCTGTTTGCCTAGTGTTTACCTCAAAGACTCAACCCGTAACAGTTTCGAAAAGCGTGTTCGTACACTAGATGAAGGATATGTAGCAGAAGTAGACAAGTGGGTTCATGATCAGGACTGTGAGATTCTACAATGTATTCGTTCAAAGAACTTTGATGCTTACAATGTTGATGCTATTATCAGTAATAAACTGGTCAGCTGGTTTAGCAAGTACCAATTGAAGATTGGGCCTGCTGTTGTTGTCAAAGGCAAGGTCAAAGATCATGGTCAGAATTGGTTGACCAAAAAGTCTACTACTAGACTCAATTATGTAAAGGTTGCACAATGAGTTATACAGAAGATGAATACGATGAGTTTGCTCGTCGAATGGAGAAAAAGTTTCCTAAACTTTTTGGTCACGGACAGTACGGCGGATTTGCTGTAGGTGCAGGATGGTGGCCTATTCTAGAAGAATTATGTGAAAGAATTAACAGTCATGTTGAATGGCAACAGAATCAACGTGAAAAGTATAACAAGGGATCTGGATGTTTAGATGTAACGGTCAATCAAGTCAAAGAAAAATTTGGTGGACTGCGTTTTTACTACTCAGGCGGTGACGATACTGTAGACGGTATGGTACGTATGGCAGAGTCTTGGGCGGCACATAGTTGTGAAGAATGTGGTGCCCCTGGTAAGAGTCGTGGCGGTGGATGGATAAGAACTCTTTGCGATACTCACGAAGCAGAACGTCAAGCACGTTACAAAAAGGCCAATGATGAGATTGATATGTGACGATTACGATCAGGTCTATGTTTGGGTAGAAGACCTAGATGAAAATATCGAACTTAGCCCTCGATTTGACTACGAAGAAGATGCTGTACAATGGAAACAAAGGTTAGAAGAGCTGTTAAAGGTTAAAAAATGAAAATTAAGGTAGTATCAGATCTGCATTTAGAATTTAGTGACATCAACATCAAGAATGATGAAGGTTGTGATGTACTAATTCTCAGTGGCGACATTATGGTTGCCCAGGATCTGCATGACCATCCAGAAATGGACTATGGCATGTACTCTAATGTCAATTTAGAAGACCTAGGCCGTAGACAACAGACTGCACTTCGCTTTCGTGACTTTCTTAAGCGTTGCTCATTCCAATTTCCGCATGTGGTTTATGTTGCAGGCAATCACGAATTCTATCATGGTAAGTTTGTGTCTAGTCTAACAGACCTGCGTAATGAGTGTGCCAAGTACCCCAACGTCTATTTCTTGGAGAGAGATACAAAAGAAATAGATGATGTTGTTTTTATTGGTGGAACATTGTGGACTGACTGCAACAAAGGCGATCCTTTAACTCTGCATGGGTTGAGTGATCTTATGAATGATTTCCGTATCATTAGGCACGATGGTCATGGCTATACCAAACTGCGTCCGGCACATATTATGGAAAGACATAGACAAACACTAGGCTACTTTAGGTCAGTACTTGCTGATCATAAAGACCGTAACGTTGTAGTTGTTGGTCATCATAGTCCCAGTCATCAAAGTATGCATCCAATGTATGCTGACGACAAGGTAATGAACGGCGGTTATCACAGTGACCTAAGTGAATTTATTTTGGATCATCCGCAGATTAAACTGTGGACGCACGGTCATACACATCATCCTTTTGATTATATGATCGGTAATACCCGTATTGTTTGTAACCCTAGAGGTTATGAAGGCTACGAAGAAACAGGTTGGAACCCTAACATTGTATTGGAGATTTAAATGGAACCAGATATAGCAGAAATGCTAAGAAGCACAGCCAAAAATATGAGTGAACTTTTTCATATGTTGGCTCTTAGAGTTGAACAGTTAGAACGTGAAAATCAAGAACTTAGAGAAAAACTGGAACAAAAATGAAAATTGGTCTTAGTTACAGTCGTTGCGTTCGAGACATTGTAGAGGGCAAGGTTGATATTGCTGATGTTCTTGTTGTGATCGCTCGTACAGATTTTGATCCTCGAGATGACAAACAATGGCAAGGTATCTGGCAAGGTTATGCCGGTGGCAGTAATCGTGGTAGCATGATTCGAATGTTTGGCGGCAGCAATCCAGAGTGGAGCAGTTACGGAGACGAAGACGAGGATCTATTCCGTTCAGTAAGTATCGAACTTTGGGAATCAGGTAAACTTCACCAGCCCCGCCAGTTTGGTGCCCATCCGAGACGACTGCCCTACTACTGGCTTGAAACTTTTTTGCCTGACAACGAATTAGATCGCAACCCTGCGGCTAAACTAGCCTTTGAAAAATTTCAAATGATAGCTGGTTTAGCCAGTGGTAAGCCTCTTAAAACGGAACATCAATGACTACCAGTATTATAAATCAAATTTATCAGCGTCAAAATATAGACACTCTGGATAATCTTTTCAAACAAGAATATAGAGAAGATCCCATTAAGTTTGATGTAAACCCTTTAGTGCTTAGTGTTCGTCTAAGAAAAATTCTACAAGATAATCCTACTCAATGGTTTCGGTTACAAGATCCAGAAGTCAAAGCTAGACTAATGGGCGATGATTTCAATGACGCCGAAGACATCACTGCCTATTACAGTAAAAAGCTAATGTGGACTAGCCTTAAAGATAGCCGTCTTACTGACTACAGGACTCATTTAATGAGTTACTTGGCACACCCTAAGACTGTGCTAACTCGTAAAGAAACAGGTATGATTGTTTCTTTACCCTATTTTTATGCTGAAGATCAAGTATTAGATTCCATTGCCAAGAATTACAAAGTCACTGATTGCCCAGATGTTCGACCAAATTTAAAAAGTGTTCTTAGGGAACTAGTTTATATTCATAGCACTCGACGTTGGGTAAACAGAAAGAAGTTTATCTTTTACTGGTTTGCTGATGATAATAAGTTTGTTTATAATATCCAGTTAGAAGAAGGCAATGTCTTGCGTAAGTTTTTTGAAGATGTTATACTAACTAGATCAACATCAATCTTTGAAACTTATATAAGCAAAGTTGATTACCCGTTTGATTACTACAAAATGTTTGATTTTAAATTAAAGGATTAATATGCCTAATTTGGTACCAATGGTTATTGAGCAAGAAGGTCGAGGAGAACGTAGTTACGACATTTACAGTCGCTTGCTTAAAGATCGTATTGTTATGTTAGACACAGCAGTAACAGAACAATCTGCTAGCCTTATTATAGCACAATTACTTTTCTTAGAAAGTCAAGGAAATGAAGACATCAACTTTTTTATCAACAGTCCAGGCGGAGTCGTTACTGCGGGAATGGCAATATACGATACAATGCAGTTTATTAAACCCGATGTTAGCACCATTGTTATGGGCCAGGCTTGCAGTATGGGCAGTCTCCTTGCCCAAGCAGGAGCCCCAGGTAAGCGAAAAATCCTCCCAAATGCCCGACACATGATTCATCAGCCTTCGGGCGGGGCTGGAGGACAAGCCACTGACATGGAGATTCAAGTCAAAGAGATACTTAAAATGAAGGAAAATTTGACTAAAATCTATGTAAAACACAACAGCAAGGGCAAAAATTACAGCCAACTTATTGCTGATATGGAACGAGATTTCTTTATGAGTGCCCAAGAAGCTGTTGATTATGGCTTGGCTGATGAAATTGTAGAAAAACGCTCATAAAGTGCGTATATTATTAGCTACCTAGTTACACTATAAATACTTTTACTAGGGAGCCTATAATGGAACGCAAACCATTTAACTGGAGTCTTTTGGACCGCAATATTTTGTACAGTATGCTTAACGGCGTACAAGGCAAAATAGTAGACAAAAAACTTAGTGTAGATCAGCTACACAAGATAATGTCTAGTCATGTAAAAAAGCATTTACCTATTAGAGTTAGGCTTGATAGAGATCCAAAAAATGACAAAGGTTATGTTTATGTAGGCGGCGCTTACTATAGCGATTTTGATAAAAAATTCTATACTAGGTACATCGAAATCGTATTCAGCTATAATCCAGATCAAAAATGGTTTAAGTTGAGTCGTCATCGTTGGCAACGTATTTGTTTACTGTTTGCTGATACCATGCTACACGAAATTATACATACTAGACAGTATCGTAGTCGATCGTTTAAAGCCATACCCGGATACCAAAGTTTTGCCTACTATGCTAGAGACAGGAAAAAACAAGAATACTATGGTGATCGAGATGAAATGGGTGCTTTTAGCTTTAACATAGCCTGCGAGTTATACGACAAATATGGCACAGATTTCAAATTAGCAGCCAAATATTTAGACTCAAATCTATATCGCAAGAGCTCTAGAAGCACCTTTGCTAGATATATGGAAACGTTTAACCATAATCATCAGCACCCAATTGTTAAACGCATGAAGAAAAAGATTATGGCTCAATTGCCCAATGCTGAACTAGGAAAGCCATTTCGAACAACAAACTACTTGACCTATTGATCTATTGATGTTACACTTAAACATTGATAAACTAATAGGAGTCTACAGTGAGCGATCGTTGTCATAGTGTTATTTGGGCACTAGAAACTCATCCTAGCCGTCTTAACAAAGAAGGCATTATTGAAGTACAAATGAACGAAGGTAACGACGAGTTCTTTGCAGGTTGCAAGCTGGCACTGGACCCTATGGTTACTTTTGGACTTAAACAAATACCGGAGAAAACTAATGAAGACAGCACTGGCTTATCTTGGGATGGTTTTATTAGTATTGT
>SXGQ01536369.1_pt1 | contig 10638 bp, 8 predicted proteins | sample 3178371 | NCBI WGS metagenome assembly SXGQ01 (sample SAMN11356859, study PRJNA531348) | freshwater metagenome | isolation source: freshwater sample F1-20 | place: China: Fuxian Lake, Yuxi | collected 2017-12-25 | reverse complement strand
GGAAGCGGTAGCCGAGGGTGTGCATGTCGGAGTCCGAGCGGACGCCCGGGTAGCGGAAGAGGTCCCACGTCCCGCCCACCGCGTCGCGCGCCTCGAGGACCGCGTAGCTCGACCCTGGGCTCATCGTGCTCAGCCGGTAGGCGGCCCCGATGCCGGACAGACCGGCCCCGACGATGACGACGTCGACGTGCTCCATACGTGAACCTCTTTCAGATACCGACGGTATCTGAAACCGTACGCGGGGTACGGGAGCGCGTCAAGACGCTCTGTCCCGACGACCAGCCCTCCACTACGATCGGCGGCGTGAGCGACGTGCTGCAGGACGACCGTGACCGGACACCCGACACGAGGGAGGCCGGCGACGCCGACGTCCGCGACCCGAGGTGGCTGATGCTGGTCGCCGGCGTCGTCGGGCTCGCCGCGGCGATCGTCCTCACGATCGACAAGGTCAAGCTGCTCACCGCCGAGGCTGCCGGTACAGACAAGACCCTGAACTGCGACCTCAACGCCTTCGTCAGCTGCGGCGGTGTCATCAACACGCCCGAGGCGTCGGCGTTCGGCTTCCCCAACCCGATCATCGGCATCGTCGGCTTCACCGTGGTGGTCACGCTGGCCGTGCTGCTGCTCGCCGGCGTCCGCCTCCCCGCCTTCGTGTGGGCCGGGCTGCAGGTGGGCGTGCTCTTCGGCATCGGCTTCGTGACCTGGCTGCAGTACCAGAGCATCTACGACATCGGGAAGCTCTGCCCGTGGTGCATGGTCGTCTGGACGTTCATGATCCCGCTGTTCGTGGTGGTCACCGCCCGCAACCTGCGCGCCTTCGCGCCGCGCTCCGCGGTCACGCGGTTCCTCAGCAACTGGACGCTGCTCGTGGTCGTGCTCTGGTACGTGGCCGTGCTGTCGGCCATCTGGTTCCGCTTCGGCGAGAACCTCTGGGCCTGACGGTCAGGACGCGCCGGCCACGGCGCCGGCGAGCTCGTCGAGCACCTCGGCCAGTCGTACGTCGCGTCCGCTGACGCCGTTCACGTCGTGGCTGACGAGCCGCACGTCGACCCGGTCGTAGACGTTGGTCCACTCGGGGTGGTGGTCCATCTCGTCGATCCGCGGGGCTGCCGCGGCCATGAAGCCGATGGCGTCGGCGAAGCTCTCGAAGTGGTACGTGCGGGTCAGGCCCGACGCGTCACCCTCCCATCCGGGCAGGTGCTCGAGCGCCTGGGTGACGCGGGCCGGGTCGAAGGGATCGTCCATGTCCCGACCGTACGCGTCAGGCAGCGGCCGCGCGAGCCCGTCGGGTGATGGCGTCGACCAGCACCTGCGGGGCGTGGTCGGGGATCCAGTGGCTGACGCCCTCGAGCACCACGAGCTCGTACGGCGCGTCCACGTGACGCGGCGTCAGGTCGACGCCGGCGCGACCGAGCGCGACGTCGCCCGTGCTCCACACCAGGGTCGTCGGCACGCGCACCGTGCCCTGCAGGCCCTTGGCCGAGAACGGCAGCGCGCGGTAGAAGCCGAGGCCGCCCGTCAGCGCTCCGCCATCGATCATCTCGGTCTGGAAGCGGGCGAGCAGGTCGCGGTCCATGCCGGCGTGCCGCAGCACCCGCTCGCGCACCCCTCGTGCCCGGGTGAGCACGAGCTCGGGGACCACCGGCAGCTGGAAGAAGCCCATGTACCAGGACTTGAGCAGCTGGGTGCTGCGTGCCATCGACGCCACGAACGCCGCAGGGTGGGGCACCGACACGGCGGTCCAGGAGAGCAGCCGGTCCGGGTGGCGTGCCGCGACGACCCAGCCGATCGCCGATCCCCAGTCGTGCCCGACCAGGTGCACCGGCTCCCCCACGACCGCGAGGAGCGCTGCGACGTCGTCGGCCAGCAGCTCGGTGGCGTAGGCCCGTCGACCCGCCGGGCGCGCGCCCGGCGAGTAGCCGCGCAGGTCCGGCGCGATCGTGCGGTAGCCGTCGGCGTGGAGCAGCTCGCTGACCTTGTCCCACGACGTCGACGTCTGCGGGAACCCGTGCAGCAGCACGACGGGCGGACCGTCGAGCGGCCCGGTGTCGCGCACGTCGAAGGTGAGACCGTCGTGGGAGAACGTGTGGATCCGACGTCGCCTGGCCATGTCCGTGACCATACCGGCGGTACGGGCTGCGCCGCACCTCGCACGGCTGCGGCCGGCGCCCAGCACTCCCTGACGTCGCGCACAGGTCCGTGACAGGAACGCTCGTCATCGTCGACGAGGACACACCTCAACGGAAGAGAGTCACCTGATGAACACCTCCACCGCAGCCCGACTCGGCATCGCCGGCCTCGTGGCCGGAGCCGGCCTGGCCGTCGGCGGCGTGGCGCTCGCGTCCGCGGACACCGCCTCGACCGGCAGCGGCACCAGCAGCAGCGCCCGCCCCGCCGGACCGCACGGCGGCCCCGGCGCGCAGGCCGCCGTGATCGCGAAGCAGCTCGGGCTGGAGCAGTCGGTCGTCGAGAAGGCGCTGGCCGCCGTCCGCGACGACCTGCGACCCGCCAAGCCGAAGGGCGGCGAGAAGCCGACCCCGCCGACGGATGCCGAGCGCGAGCAGCGTGACGCCAAGCTGGCCGCCGCCCTGGCCAAGGAGCTGGGCGTCTCGGAGTCGGAGGTCGAGTCGGCGCTCGCCGCCGCCGAGAAGCAGGCCGAGTCCGACCGCACGGAGCGTCGCACCGAGGAGCGCAGCGCCCTGTCGGAGCGGCTCGACGACGCCGTCGACGAGGGCACGATCAGCTCGTCGGACAAGGCGTCGGTCCTGAAGGCCTACGACGCCGACCTGCTCGGACCGGCCGGAGGCCCGGGCGGTCCCGGCGGTCCCGGTCGCGGCGGACCCGCCGCACCCGACGCCCAGGACGACTCCTCGTCCTGAGCACCTTCCCCGACGCCCCCGTCCGCACCTGCGGGCGGGGGCGTCGTCGTGCTGGCGCACACCTCCTCCTGAGTATTTGACAACGATTCTCATTCTTGCCTAAGGTGCTCGCAGATCGGCCGCCACCACGCGGCCCCCGTCCCGCCCGGTCAGTGGCGGTTAGAGAGCACCGCGACCGCGCCCGCGGTCGTCCGACCCACCCCCGTCCGGTCGGCAGCTGCCCCGGACGGATCGAAGGAGAAGCATGTCCTCTGCACGACTCATCACCGCCGTCCTCGCCGGTGGAGCCGCCTCCGTGGCGTTCAGCCTCCCCGCCCACGCCGAGACGGCCATCCCGGCCGGGCACAACGACGTGGTCGAGCTCGAGTGCACCGACGCCGGTGGCGCCGCGAGCTACGAGCTCGGCAGCCACCTGGGCGGCCAGCACGTGTCCCCCGCCGACATCGGCAACCACCGCGCGACCTTCCCGGCGTCCAGCGCCGGCGTCAGCCACACCGGCGGCGCCTGGGTCGTCGACGCCGACCTCGACTCGTCCCTGCCCGACCTCGGCTTCAGCTACGAGGTCGCCGCCGGGGCCGAGAGCGTCTGCGCCGACTCCATGACCATCACGCTCGACTCGGGCGTGACGTTCGGCGGCTCGTCGACCGTGACCCTCACGCAGGCCGCCGACCACGTCCACGGCGAGTGGCGTCTGCCCGCGGCCAGCGCCACCGCGACCAGCTACGCGGTGAGCCTCGACGTCGAGACGGGCGACGGCGCCTTCGCCGAGACCCTCTCGCCGCTGAACATCACGGCCGGCTCCTGACACCCCGCCTCGGGGCGGCACACGCTGCCGCCCCGAGGTGCCCCTCCCCCCTCCCTGCGAAGGTCCCCATGCGCTCGTCCCTCCGACTCCCCGCGACCGCCCTCGTCACGGCCCTCACGGCCTGTCTGGTCGGGCTCGCCCTGTCCGCCGTGCCGACCGTCGCCGCCGACGGGTCGGTCGCCACCGGCAAGCACGTCCTCCGCACCGTCAAGACCGCCGACGGAGGCATCGCCCTCGACTGGGTCACGCCGCCGACCGCACCGACGTTCCGCATCAGCGACGCGACGTCCTACGAGCTGCCCGACACCCCGGCGCACCGCACGCTCGGCACGCCCGGCGAGCGCGCCTGGATCAGCGGGTCCACCACCGACGACAGCGTGGCGCCGTCCGTCGCGCTCTCCTACACCGCGCGCGCAGCGGGCGACCCGACGCTGACCTACCGCATCGACGACGTCGTCGCCCCGGCCGGCGGCACCTACCAGACCTACCGGTACGACTACACGCAGCCGTGGAGCGGGCTGGCCCGCCCGCTCCTGACCCACGACGAGTTCGCGTTCGTGACGCCGATGGGCACCGGACGCGGCGCCGGCGGCACCGAGCAGTCGCGCGAGGGCGTGCTGAGGACGGCGAAGAACACCACCGGCGGCCTCGTGGGCCACTGGGTGCACCGCTTCACCCGACCCGGCCTCTACTGCGTGTCGCTCTCGGTCGAGGGCACGTTGTCGACCATGACGACCCGTGCCCGCAGCGCGCCCGTCACGCTGCGCTTCGCCGTCGGCGACGCCGTCCCCGACGACGCGGCCTGCGGGACGTCGGCCAGCGGTCCCACGCCCGAGCCCACCCCCGAACCGACCAGCGAGCCGACCACTGGGCCCACCCCGGAGCCGACACCTGAGCCCACCCCGGAGCCGACACCTGAGCCGACCGCGGAGCCCGAGGCCCCGACGTACGTCATGCGCAGCGGTCACGCCGACGTGGTCGCGCCGAGGATCGTCGGCGACACCGACCGTCGCCTCGTGCTCGACGCCTCCGTCGACGGACGCGGTCGCATCCCCTACCGCGACCTGGTCGTCGTCCACCCCGACCTGCTCCGCACCACTGTGCCGTCCGGCGACGACTGGGCCTTCCTCGGGACGCCCGGCCAGCCGCTGTGGAACAGCCCGCAGTCGTCGGGCTCCGTCGAGGGCGGGACGAAGGCGTTCCCGTGGATCGGGAGCAGCGCCGAGGACGACGCCCTCGTGGCCAACGGTCGGCGCACCGACATGGCGATCGAGCAGGTCGCCGGACTCGACGGCGGGCGTCCGCCCGGCGACCTGTCGATCTGGACCGGCTCCTCCAGCCCGTACGTGCTGGTGAGCACGCGAGGCGGCGTGCTGCCCTCCGGCACCCCCGCGGTGCTCTCTGCAGCCAGCGTCCGCAACCACGCGCACTACAACTGGTCGTTCAGCGCCCCAGGCGTGTACTGCCTGGCCGTGTCGGCTCAGACCGAGATCGCCGGCGACCTCCAGGTGCGTCGCGACTGGCTGACCATGGTGGTCGGCGACACCGTCGACGCCGACCGCGTCACCCCGTGCGCCCGACGTCTGCCGCCGCCCACCGAGCCGGCCCCCGGACCGACGGAGCTGACGTCGGGCCCCGGTCCGCACGTCGTCACCGACGACGGTCACGTGTCGCTGCACCCGACGACGAACGCCGGCATCGCGGCGGCCTCGTGGAACACGGCACGCCAGCGGCCCGTCGCGTACACCCGGCTCGACGACACCGTCGTGCACCTGCGCAACCCCACGGTGCGCAGCTACCTCGACTCCCTGCAGCTGCTGTCCACCCGCACCCTGCGACTCGACACGCTCGGGGTGCCCGCCTCCGACGGCGGCCAGACGCTCGAGCTGCTGCGCATGCGCGGTCCGGGCCCCCTGCACCTCGACGACGCACGGTCCGACGACGCCGACCGCGCGCCGCGCACGCTGCGTCCCCGCGAGGAGACGGTGCAGGGCGTGCGCGTGCAGGCCTCGCTGCCCGGCCGGTACTGCGTCGACCTGCGCTGGACGAACGGCCGCGGCGAGCGCCGTGACGCGACCCTGACCCTCGTGGTCGACGGTCCCGTGCGGCCCTCCGACCCCGACAGCCCGTGGTGGCGGGCGGCCGAGCACGGCGCGCTGAGCACGACGTGCGCCGCGGGCGCCGAGCCGGAGGGACCGTCCGACCCCGGACCCACCCCCGAGCCCACGCCGAGCCCCACGGCGTCGCCGACGCCGGGGCCCACCGCGTCGCCGTCCCCCACCGCACCGACGCCGAGCCCCACGCCGACGACCAGCCCGACGCCGCCGGTCGACGAGAAGGACCCGGTCTACGACGCGCCGAACGGCTGGCGCAACGACGCGGGTGCGACGATCATCGACGAGGGCCACGTCGACCTTGCCTCGCGCGTGGTCCGCGGTGCGCTGACCACCCACGTGAAGGACAGCGCGACCGGTCGCGACGTCGCCTGGCGTCCGTTCACGTCGACGGTGCTGCACGTCGGTCGGCAGGCGGCGCAGCGCATCCCCGCAGGCGCGAACCTCGCGTTCCTCGGCCGGGCCGGCGACCCCGTCTGGCTGGCGCCGGAGACCCAGGACGAGTCGATCGTGTGGCCGGGCTGGTCCACGGAGGCGATCCCGGACGGCACGCTGCGTGGCGGCGTGCGCTGGCGTCTGCTGCGTGCGAGCGGTCCGGGCGAGATGGCCCTGTTCACGTCGGTGCCCAACGGCTTCGGCACGGTCGACGTCCGCTTCAACACGCGTGACGGCATCACCTCCGCCGACGCGTTCACGATCCCGCCGCGCACGCACGCGCACGGCACGTGGGCCTTCAGCGCGGAGGGCGTGTACTGCCTCGACTCCGAGCGCACCGCGACGTCGGCGTCGGGACGCACCCTGCGGCACCGGTTCACGCTCGCCGTCGCCGTCGGGCGCACCGACCTGCGCACCGTCGACCCGAAGGCCTGCTTCCGCACCGACGGCCGACCGGGGACGGCGGACACCCGACCGGTGCCCGAGGCGGCGCTGACCGACGCCACGACCGGTGGCGTGCGGGTGCTCAACGGTCGCGACGGACTCGTCCGCGGGTCGCAGGCGCTCGTCTCGGTGCCCGACGTCGACGCGGGCGAGTGGGTGTCGGTGTGGCTGCACAGCCGACCGCGCTGGCTCGGCTGGGCCCAGGTCGACGCGTCCGGCGCGCTGCGCGTGCGGATGCCTGCCGACGCCCGCACCGGCGACCACCGGCTCGTCGTCAAGCGTCGCTCCGGCGAGCTCGTCGGCTGGGACCACGTGACGCTCACGGCCGCGCCCCGCGTGCCGACGGTGCCCCGGCCTGGCGGCTCGAACGGCGGCTCGGGCGGGTCCGGTGACCGCGGATCGGGTGCAGGCGGCTCCGGAGCGCGCGCCGCGCTCGCCGCGGGGCAGACCTGCGTGCCGCAGCGTGCGACGGTGATCTCGTCCGGGCACGTCGACTACGCCACGCGTCTCGTCGGCGGCCGGCTCCGGTCGCTCGTCGGGACCGACGGCTCCGGCGCCAAGGTCTACCGCGACCCGAAGGACGTCGTGCTCTGGGTGAAGCCGGGCAGCAAGGTCCGGCTCCCCGCCGGGCTGGGTGCCGTCGGACGGGCGGGCAGCTCGATCTACCAGGTGCCCCAGACCCAGGTGCCGGACCTCGTCTGGCTCGGCTGGAACACCGAGAGCCTCGACACGAGCCAGGTCCGTGGATCCGTCCGCTGGCGCCTCGACTCGGTCCAGGGTCCCGGCAGCCTGCGGGTCTACACGGCCGGCACGTTCGGCGGGGTCGAGCGCATGGTGTTCGACGGCCCCGGCACGACGAGCATCCCGCTCGGCGTCCACGCCCACGCCAACTGGGCCTTCAGCAAGCCGGGCTTCTACCGCGTGGCCTTCACCCAGCAGGCCACCCGCGCCGACGGCAAGGCGGTCTCCGACCGCTCGACGCTGACCTTCGCGGTGGGCGACGTGAACCCGGCGGCGGCCGCGTCCGGCGGAGGCTGCGGGGCGCTGCCCCAGTCCGACGTCGCGAACCAGGACCGCACGCTCGAGGAGTCGGCCGAGGCAGCCGCGCAGGACCGCGCCGAGGCGGCCGCGGTCGCCCGAGGCCTCGTGCCGGACTCCGACGCCGGCACGGCCGACCGCGTGCTCGCCGCGCTCGAGAAGGGACCGGTCAGGCTGCTGCTCGGGGTGCTCGGCGGCCTGCTGCTCGCGACGGCGGCCGGCGCGCTCTGGTGGCGTCGGCGCTTCCACGGGACGGCCACGTGAGACGCACCTCCCGGCTCGCGACGCTCGCGCTGGCGGCCTCGCTGGCGGTCACCTCCTGCGCTCCCCCGCCGCGGTTGTCCGACCACGACGAGCGGGTGCAGGTGGTGACCACGACGGGTCTGCTGCGCGACCTCGTGCAGCAGGTCGGCGGCGACCGGGTGAACGTCGTCTCCATCGTCCCCGACGGAGCCGACCCGCACTCGTTCGAGCCGACCCTGCGGTCGGCGCGCGACGCCGCGTACGCCGACGCCGCGTTCAGCAACTACGCGCTGCTGGAGGAGCACGCCGTCGTCAAGGTGCTCGACGCCAACATCGACGCCGACGCGCCCAACGTCGCCCTCGCCGAGGGGGCGACGAAGTACGCCGCGGAGGTCATCCCGCTCGTGGAGAACCTCCGCCTCGACACACCGTGGCTGGGGCTGCGATCCATCGGCGACGGTGCGGCCTTCGGCGCCGACCGGGCGTCGCAGGTGCGGCTGTCGGCGACGGCCGCGACGGGACCGGGCGACGCCTGGGCCTACCTGACCGGCACGTTCGGCGACACGACGGTGACCTTCGGCTCGGCCGACGGCTTCGACGACGACGACACGGCCGTGCTGCCGCTCGACGCCCACACCCACATGTCGTGGGCGTTCACCGAGCCGGGCGTGTACCGGCTGCGGTTCGAGGCGGCCCTGCAGGTCGACGACGACGGGCCCGAGGTGCCGCGCGGCACCGGGACCCTCACCTTCGCCGTCGGCGTCGACCCGGCACGCGCCGGCGTGGACGACGCGGTGGTCGTCGACGGTGGTCACGCCGACCTCGCCGCCGACGTCGACACCGGCCGTCTCGTGGTGCGCTACGACCCGGACGGGGGCGGCGACCACAGCCAGCGCACCTTCCCGCTCGAGGACGTCGTGGTCGAGGTGCCGACCAAGGCGCTCTCCGAGGTGCCGGCCGAGCGCAGCCTGCGGTTCCTCGGCCGCCCCGGAACGGGGATCTACCAGCTGCCGCAGGCCGTCCTCGGCAAGCACGTGCACGGCGAGATCGACCCCCACCTGTGGCACGACGTCCGCAACGTGATGGCGTACGTGCAGCTCGTCCGCGACACCCTCGTCGACGTCGACCCCGCCGGTGCGTCCGTGTACCGCGCCCGGACCCAGGACTACCTGCGCGAGCTCGACCGGCTCGACGCCACGATGCGCCGCGCGGTCGGCAGCATCCCGACGTCGCGGCGGCACCTGGTGACCTCCCACGACGCGTTCGGCTACCTCGCGAAGGCCTACGGCCTCAAGGTGTCGGGCTTCGTGACCCCGCACCCCGGCATCGAGCCGTCGCTCGCCGACCGTCGCCGGCTCGCGCGGACCATCGCCGACCTCGACGTGCCGGCCGTGTTCCTCGAGCCGAACCTGCGAGCCCGCTCGAGCACGCTCGTCGACGTCGCGCGTGAGCAGCACGTGAAGGTCTGCCCCCTCTACGGCGACGCGTTCGACGCCACGGTGCGCAGCTACGCCCAGCTCGTCCGCCACAACGCCCGCTCCCTCGTCCAGTGCCTCGCACCCCAGGAGAACCCGTGATGCCCTCCACCCGCCCCGTCGGCGGCCCGCGCCCGTCCCGCTCCACGTCCAGGAGGCGCCCGTGGCGGCTGGTCGCCCTGGCCGCCGTCCTGGTGGCGCTCGTCCCGTCGGGCGCGACCGCCGAGGACGACCCCGACCTGCGCCAGACCGTGCGCGGCGACGACCCCGTCGTCACCGACGTGAAGGTGCTCGAGAGCGGCCACGTCGACCTCGGTCCCACCTACGTCGACGGCACGTGGCGCTTCCTCGTCCACGACGACACCGCGAAGGCCGACCCGTCGAAGCAGAGCACCTGGCGCCTGCCCGAGAAGACGGTGTTCGCCGTGCCGGACACCGTCCGCCTGCCCGCTCCCGACGACCCGACGTACGCGTTCCTCGGCGCGGAGCCGGGCAGCACCGTGTGGGCGCTGCCGCAGACCCAGGCGGCCGGCGCCCCGTGGGTCGGGTGGAACACCCAGGAGCCACGGGTCATGGAGACGATCGACCGCGGCATGACGCTGCGGCTGGAGGGCGTCCAGGGCCCCGGCCGCCTGGTGACGTACCTGCAGTCCGGGTCGTTCGAGGAGCCCGAGGTGCTGTGGACGTCGGCGAAGGACGCCCGGCAGGACTTCTTCGTCGACGTGAACACGCACACCCACGCGAACTGGGTGTTCACGGAGCCGGGCGTCTACCTCGTGCGCGTCAGCGCGATCGCCGACCTCGTCGACGGCGGCACCGCCACGGACACCCAGGTGCTGCGGTTCGCGGTCGGTGACGGCACCAGCCCCCGCGAGGCGCTCTCCGCCACCTGGCGGGGCAGCACGCAGACCCCAGGGTCGACCGACACGGCGGCCGCGGCCACGACGAGCGACGACGGCACGATCGTGACGGTGCTCGTCGTGGCCATCGCCGTGCTCGCCGTCCTGCTGCTCGTCGGCGCCGTCGTGGCCGTCGCCCGGCTGCGCGCCCAGCGTCGCCGCGCGCTCGGCGGGACGGACGTCGCATGACCGCGGTCGGCACCTCGCCGGACGTCGCAGGGTCGTCGGCACGCAGCCGGCCCGAGCCGTCAGCGGAGCGTGGACTGCGCGTCGCCGGCCTCGCCGTCGACCTCGCCGGTCGCGCCG
>SXGQ01883664.1_pt1 | contig 10639 bp, 5 predicted proteins | sample 3178371 | NCBI WGS metagenome assembly SXGQ01 (sample SAMN11356859, study PRJNA531348) | freshwater metagenome | isolation source: freshwater sample F1-20 | place: China: Fuxian Lake, Yuxi | collected 2017-12-25 | reverse complement strand
GTTCCGCAGGTCATGGTAGCCCCACCTGACGCGCTCGGCGCGCATCAGGTGGACCAGGTCCTCGGGCCCGACCCGACGAACGGCAACATGTTCTTTGCGGGCAAGGTCAACGCGGGTGCGCCCGGCCAGCAGATCCCGCCCGCGCTCGTCGCGGGGCAACTGCAGGCGCAGGCCGACGAAGCCAATGGCGCCATCGCCGGTTGGATCGACGAGCAGCGCGGCAAGGCGAGCGGGCTCGAGGCGGCCAAGCAGGAGGCGCGCGCGCCGATCGACGGGGCGGTGGCTCAGGCCGAGGCGCAGGTCACGGCCGGGCTCGGGCAGGCGCGCGGCGCCGTCCAGTCCCAGTTTGGCTCCGCGCTGCAGGCGGTCCGACAAGAGGCTGCCGCCGCCGCCGCCAAGGCCGAGGCAGACTACACGGCCGCGGTCGGGCGCGTGGACGCAGCACTCGCCACCGCCCAGCAGCAGATCTTCGACATCTCGCTCCGGCAAAAGCAGGCCGCGCTCGCGAAGCGGACGACCTTTGTCGGACGCGCACAGGCGGCCGTCGGTGACGCCTGCAATAGCGCCAAGGCCATCGCGCGCCGCTTCGGGCACAAGGCGCGGGCGGAGGCCGGGGCGCGGCGCAAGTCGTACCTCGCGTCGAAGTCGAAGGCCAAGGACTCGAGCTGGTACAACGGCGCCGACTACGAGCGAAACAAGTGGCAGGCGCGGGCCGACGCCGCCACGAGCGTCGGCAACGGCTACTTCGACGGCTTCGAGAAGGGCGGACGCGATGTCGCTGGCGACATCCGGAAGTCCATCGGAGACATCACGAAGGGTGGCAACGAGATCATCCTCGGCACTGTCAAGCACATCTCAGACGGCTCCGCCGCCGCACGCAAGGGGCTCGTCAAGCAGGCGCAGGGTGCGAAGAAGGGCCTCGCCCAGCTGCGCGCGGCCTCGGTCGAGGCGATCAACACGGCCCGCAGCGCGGCCGAGCGTGAGCTCCGGGCGGCGCGCGCCACCGCGCTCGGCAATCTCGACACGCAGGCGGACGCGATGAAGGCCCGCGCGCGGCAGTCGGGTGAGAGCCTGTCGGCCGGGCTCGAGAACGGCTGGAACATGCTGCAGCAGGGCGTCACCGAGCGCATCGCGGGCATCGCGGGCCTGTCGGGCGAGAACCCGCCGGACGTGGAGGCCCTGCGTACGATGCTCGACGGCGAGCGCGTCGGGCTCGAAGGTGCGATCGCGGCGGGCAGGCAAGGGCTCGAGCAGCAGCGGTCCGAGGGGCTCAACGACCTCCTCGCGACCGGCACGGAGGCCGCGGGCGCCCTGACCCAGGCGGCCACCCTCGCCACCTCGCCTGTGGCGGGTGCGCTGCAGACCTTCCGCGCCGCAATCGCGCAGGCCCGTCAGGGCTCGGCGAGCGGGTCCGCCAAGGCCGCGGCGGGCTTCGAGCGGGCGGCGCAGGGCAGCGTGCGGGGTTTCAAGAGCACCACGACCGACGCGCTCAAGCGCCTCGACGGCGACCTCGCGAGCACGATCGCGGGTGCTCGGCGGGCGCTCGCGGCGGCGATGCCGAAGATCGAGGCCGAATTCCAGAAGAACCTCGCCAAGCTCGGCAGCACCATCTCGCAGGAGGCCGAGAAGGCGGCGGCGAAGGTCAAGCCGGCCTGGCGCAGCATCGCGTCGTTCCTGTTCAAGATCCTCATCGCGATCCTCGTGACGATCCTGACCGTGCTGTCGGGCGGGCTCGTCGGGGCGATCGTCATCGGCATACTCGGCGCGGCCGCGAGCTACGCGATCGGCGACTGTCTCATCGGCGGCGACGAGTTCAGCTTCACGACGCTCGCGATCGAGATGGTGAAGGGCGGATTGAGCGGCGCCCTCGGCTTCGGCGGCGGCAAGCTCATTCAGAACACCTGGCCGCTGGCGGGTCGCGTCCTCGCCAACTTCGCCGTGAACTACGCCACCACGGCGGCGTCTGGCCTCGTCCAGGTGGGCGCCGACATATTCGTCCTCGGAAAATCGAGCGCGGCCGCCTGGGACTCGTTCGCGGGCAGCATGAAGCAGAACCTCGGCCCGAACGTGGTGCTCGCCTTCGTCGGCTCGTACCGGATCGACGCCCCGGGCATGACGCCGGGAACGACGTGGTCCTCCAAGTTCTCGAACTATCGCGCGGACATGGGGGCCCCGGGCATGATCGGGACCACCGTCGGCTCGCTGGTGACGCCGTTCGTCCCGGGCGCCCTCAACGACGGCATGCCGAACCGCGGTGACCGCGACGACATGCAGACGTCGGGCCGGGACGCCGCCCTCGGGAAGGGAGACGACAAGAAGGGCGGCAAGAAGAAGGCATGACCGCGGCGCTCGTCATCTTCGGCCTGAGCCTCCTGCTCTTCGCTGGGACGCTCGGTCTCGCGCTGCGGCGGGTGCGCTTGATGCGCGCGCTGCGCAGTCGCGGGGTGAAGGTTCGCGCGACCCTCGTCGGCGTGACCTACGCAAGCGGCGGCTTCCGGACGCGCCTCGCGACGTGGCGCTTTCAGGCCATCGATCCGAAGACTGGGCAGCGCCGCGAATTTCACGGCACGAGCCCCTACACGGCGTCCGACATCCTCGACCCGACCCCGGGTGAGGCGGTCGAGGTCCGTTATCTGCCCGACGACCCGAGCGTCTCGGCCCTTCCCAGCGCCCGCGCGCTCGACGGGAACATCGTCGTGGCCCTCGGAGGCTTCGCCGTGCTGACGGGGATCGCGCTCCGCGATCTGCTCGAGGGGTGGTCATGAGTGGACCCGACGCCGATCAGAGCCAGACCGCAGCGGCGAGAATTCCCCTCGGGTGGGTCTGGTTTGACGCCATCGATGGGCGTTACATGATGTGGAATGCCGACATTGCCTCGCCCGAGGGGTCTGGTCCGACGGTGGCGGTCGTCGCCGTCGACGGGCGCCGCCTGAACGTGCCGCGACGCCTGTTGACCGCCCACGCGCTGCCCGCGGCCGTGGTGACGCTGCGCCTCGCGGTGGCGCTCGAGGAGGCGCTCGAGCGCTCTGGACAGGCCCTCGCTTTCCACGGCGCGAAGGACCAGGCCGCTCCGCCACGCGATCTCATCGCGCTGCACGCGGAGGCCGACGGGGACGCGCAGGCCGTCGTCGACCGGCTCATCGCGCGCCTCGCGACGCCCGCCCCCGAGGGTCAGCCCGACCCATTCACCGCGGCGGATGACCTGCTGCGGCTGATGACCAGCCTCGTCGGCTTTGGCCCGGCCGCCGAGCCGCTGCTCGCGCGGCTCGAGGGTGCGTTGGCGCCCGACCCGGCGGCTGGCCGTGGCTTCGACGCCGCGGAGGCCGACGCTGTCCGCTCGTGCATCGCCGACGCGGTCGCGCAGGAGCTCGGCGCACGTTGGCGCGCCGTCCCCCTCGTGGATCTGGCGAACCCGCCCGAGGCCGACGGCGCTCTCCTGGCCGCAGAGCCTCAAGGCACCCTCCCGGACGATGACGTCCCGGAGGCGGACGAGGAGGCGTGGCCCGAGCTTGAGGCGCTGCCCGGGATCGAGGCGTTCCCCGAGCTGCCAGTCGATGAGTCCGACCTCGACGATGACGACGATGAGGCCCTGCTCGAGGCGACGACGCGCGACGACGACGACCTGCCCGACGACGATGAGGACGCGCTCGACGGGACGGGCGACAACGACGACCGCACGTGAACGGGCCCCTCAGTCCCCCTTGGCTGCCGCCTCGCGGGCGGCCTTGAGGTCGCGCTCGCGGAGCTCGAGCGCGGCGAGGCGCTGCTTCAGATCCCGGTCGCGCGCTTCGAGCAGGGTCTCACGCTCCCGGACACGCCGGTCCTTCGTGTCGACCGCGTCCTGACGCTGCTTGAGCTTGCGCTCGGCCTGCTCCGCGTCGAGCCGGGCCTGCTCCGACTTCTGGGTCATGCGCTGAAGGGTCTCCTGCTGCCGGATCAGCTCGGCCAGCTCCTTCGCGACGTTCCGCTCCCGCTTGCGCAGGGCCTCCTCGCGACTCGACAGGTCGGCGGAGGCGCGGGAGACCTGTTCGGCCTCGCGCTGCATATCGGCCATCATGCGCTGCATTTCCGAAGTCTTCGGCTCGAGCGCCTTCTCAGCCGCCTCGAGCTCGTTGAACTGCTGCATCACGAAGGCCTCGGACTCGCGCAGGTCCTTGCGCTCGTGCTCGAGGCGGAGGCGGTCGGCTTCGATCGCCTCGCGTCGCTCGATGATGGTCGCATGCGCCGCGGCGAGGTCCTGCTGCTGCAACCGCTCGAGCTCCTCGGCGAGCTGCTCGCGCTCGGCGAGGTCGAACTCACGGCGTTCGAGGTCTGCGGTCCTCGACGCTGCGGCCGCCTCGACCTCGCGCGACAGCTGCTCCCGCTCGGTGGCGAGCGACTGGCGCGATCGTTGGAGTTCCAATAGTTGCTGTTGCAAACGCTTATGACCAGCCTCGAGGTCGCGTGCCATCCGGCGCGCCTCGTTATGAGCCCGCTCGAGTGCCGGCCCCATCGGCAGACAGGCACCCGCGAGCAGCTGCCGCTCTCGGGGTCCGAAACGGCCCGCGCGCAGCAGCCCGAGCACATCACCCATCGACGCGAGCGCTGCGCGTGCCGCTGGCTCAAGCCAGGTGCCGACCCGCATCGCCGCGTCGACGTCACCCGCGTCGAGCCACGCCTCGAAGGCGCCCGGCCCGTCTTCGTGCGCCTCAAGGAGCCGCGCCAGCTCGTCGTGGCGCGCGGTGGCCCGAAGCAGCGCCACCTTGCGGGCGAGGTCCTCGGCGTCGACGATCGGCTCGAGCGCCACGCAGACCTCGATGGCCGCATCGTGGCGCGCCGCCGCGAGCAGGGTGTCAAGCGCGCCCCGCCGCAGGCGCCGCGAGGTCGTGGCCGCCTCGAACCGGTCATGGCCAAAGAGCACGAGCCAGCCCTCGACGTGCCCCGCAAAGAGGCCCGCCGTCGCACCGCTCGCGGCCAGCAGCTCGAGCAGCGCCCCGAAACGGACGCGCGCCCGCCCGAGCTCATCCGCGAGCCAGCCCGAGCGACCCACCGCCACGACGGGTTCGAGCGCCCGCACGACACGCGCCCCGAACTCCTCCTGCCCAGCCTTCCCGGGGCTCCGCGCGTGCTGCCAACCCTCGACGGCCTCCCACAGGGCCACGAGCGACTCGCCGCCGAGCGCCGTCAGCGCCGCCCGCCCATCCTCGGCGAGCGACGGAGCGTCGACAACGCCCGGACCGGTCCGCAGCGCCTGCGCGAAGGCGATGCGCGCGAGCAGCGTGTCGACCTCGACCTTCAGCTCGAGGTCATCCCAGACGCCGCGGTAGCCCTCCTGGGTCGCGAGCGCCTGCACCCGGCGCAGCGTGCGCCAGGCGGGACCGGGGCGCTCTTCCATGTCGTGACGCGCGGCCGCGATGAGCCGCGCGAAGCGCTCATCTGGCGGCAGATCGCTGTCGACGAGGCGATCGACGAGGATCTCCGGCGCCAGCTTCGCGTCTCCCGCGATGGCCAACAACTCGGGCGGCGGCTCGTCGCCGACCTCGATGAAGGCCAGCGTCTGAGTCGCGCGGCTGATGGCGACCCGCAATCGGTTAACGGATAACCTGTATTTCAGAGGGTCATGCAGCGCGAGCTCTTCCGTGAGGCCGCCGATGGCCTCGGACGCGCCGAGGATACAGACCGCCGCAAATTCGAGCCCTTTAGCCTCGGACGGTGTGCGGAGGCGGTCGCGCACCACCTCGTCGGCTATCGCCCAGTCCGGCGGATCCTCACCGAGGTGGATGAAGGCCGCGTCCGTCTGCTCGGCGAGCTCGCGGAGGAACGCGGCCGCCTCGGCGTCCGAGGCGAGGCGCGTCACGCAGACGGTCGCGTCGCCTTCGACGTCGACGCGCTCGCTGCGCTGACCACCCGGGCGCAGCGCCTTCTTGAGGTGCCGGTAGAGGACCTGCGCGCGGGCGAGAGCCTCGCCGATGGCCGCCGGGTTGCGCTGGTTCTCGTCGAGCTGGACGTCGGAAGGCGCCTCTAGCACGGTCGCGAGCTGGTTGTTGAGCTCGCGCCACTCGAAGTAGGTGTGGCGAACGCTCTGCCCCTCGTCTCCGGCCAGGACCAGCTCGGGCGGCCGCCCGTCGGGACCTGGCGCGTGGCGGCAGACGTGCAGCACGACGTCAAGCTCGGCCGGGGTCAGGTCCTGGACCTCGTCAAGCACCACGAGGTCCCAGCGCCGCGGCAGCACCTTGGCCGCGTCGGCCAGAAGGCGGCGCTTGAGGCGTACGGCGGCGGAGAGCTCCGGGAAAAGCTGATCCTCCTCGTCCTCCGTCAGCTTCAGCTCGGTGTAGAGCTGGCGCGCGCGGCCGAGGGCGTCCTGCAGCTCCTGGTCCCAGGCTCGGACGGGGTCGCTCTCGGGGTCGCCCGTCCCTGCGTCCTCGTACCCGGCCGGGGGCGGCACGCGACGGCCCCGCCAAAGATGACGCCCCTTGATCCAGCCGCGCATCAGCCCGAAGTAGAGCTCCCGGTCCCGCTCGAGTTGCTGCCGCAGGATGTGGTTCCGGATGCGCCCCTGCTGCAGCAGGCGTTTCAGCTGCGCCACCGCCTCGCGGAACGGGATCGGTTCGACGTCCTCGCCGAGCAGCAACCCGAGGAACTCGGAAAATGACCGGACCTCGATCTCGGTGTCGCGGGAGGCGTGGACCTCGAAGTAGCGCCGCGCCTCCTCGGCGAGCGCCCGTGACCAGGTCAGGTAGAGGACGCGGCGCCCCCCGAGGCGCTCGACCGTCTCCCACAGGCAGGTGGTCTTGCCAGAGCCCGGGAGCCCCTTCAGGACGCGCACGCGGGCAGTGTCCTGCAGAAAGCTCCGCTGGGCGGGGGTCCACGGGTCGGCCGCGGGCCCGAGCTCGAAGCGGGCCTCCGCGAGGCGCGCGTAGTCCTCGAGACGGCCCACGGGAAGCGGCGTGGCGTCGTCAGTCGCGTCGTGGTGGCGTATCGCCCGCACGACGACCGCCCCGGGCTCGAGCGGCAATGTCTTGCCGGGCCCGGAACCCTGAACCGTCCACCACAGATAGAAGTGGAAGCCGCCGCTGCCGCCGAGCCCCGTCCGGCGCCAGCCGCGATTGACCCCACTGACGCCCTTGAAGTGCCAGGTGCCGCGCGCGGCGAGGGCCTTCAGCACCAGCGTCGCGCGGCCCGCGAGGCGCTCCCAGCGGCCGCTGGCCACATCGCGCCCCACGTCGGGGTGGACGAACACGTGGCGCGTGAGCAGGCGCGGAAGGCGAGGTGTGGCGAGTTCGGTCATCGCGGCGTCCTCAGGGCGCGCTCAGCGCAGCTCCCAGGTCAGCGTGCGGGCGAGTCCCTGGCGCGTGACACCGAGCGTCATCGTGGACGGACGGAGGTCGGCCTTGAAGCTGCGGCGCAGGAACTCCTGGTCGAGGGGCTTGCCGTTGAAGAAGGCCAACAGGTCCCCGGACTTGAGACCGAGTGCTGCCGCCAGGGACTGCTTGCGCACGCCCAGCAGACGCAGCGCCGACAGCCCGCCAGCGCCCCCGTCGCGCAGGACCGGGACCATCCGGAAATCCGTCGGGTGCTCGAGCATCTCGATGACGTCGCCGCCACGCAGCGCGAGCGACACCGCGAAGCGGTCCCCGCCGAGCGGCGTAATCCCCTCGGACCGCGGCAACGGATCGTCCGCGCCCGCCTCGCCAGCCCCCGCCGTCGGCGTCCACTCGAGCTCGAAACGCAGCGTCATCGGCTCCCCGCGCCGCAGCACCGACAGCTGCGCCACGCCCTCAGGCGCCTCCGTGATGGCTGCCTGGAGGGCCGCGGGCCCCGAGACGGTCACCCCCGAGAGCTCCGTCACGAGATCGCCGTTTCGCAGGCCTAGCGTGTGGAGCCTCGCACCCGCCACCAGCCCGAGCACCCGCACCCCGCCCCCGTCGCGCCCGATCCACAGCGCGTCTCCGAGCGACCCGAGGAGACCCGCGCGCATCGAACCTGTCCGCGCCGCGCTATCCCGGGCCGCCCGCGTCGCGTCGGTCGCGCTCTTGCCCGCGAGCGCGAGGGCCTGCGACTCCTGAACGAAGGCGTCGAGGACTTGCCTCGCCGCGTCGATGTCCTGCCACGGCTCGGGGCCGAGCGCCTGCATGCGCACGAGCTCCTTCGAAGATTTTGCCGCCTTTTCCTCGGATTCGCGAATTCGGCGCAGCATGAGCGTCGGATCCCGGACGAGCCCGAGCGCGTCGCGCACCGTCTCGTCCCGCTGACTCCGGAGGGCCTTGCCGTCGCGCGCGAGCAGCGCGTTGGCGGCGAGGTCATGCTCGGTCCCCGCGGCGTTGAGCCGGTCGAGCATGCAGATGGCCTCGCGTGCGTAGGCGATAAGGACGAAGTGCGGCGGCACCCAGTGACGCTCCACCCCGGGCCATGGCCTCAGCCCACGGGCCCGCGCGAGCTTGACGGTGTTCGCCGCGATCGTCATGCCAGCCACCGTCCCGAGCGCGCCCGGACGGTCCTCACGGAGCCGCGTGCCGACCCACATCAGCGCGTCGAGCTGCGCCACGTCGCCTGGCGGAGCCGTCAGGTCGAGCAGCTGGCACAGCACGAGGACGTCCTCGACGCCGTCGCTGCAGCCCTTCGCCTCGGGAAAGGCCTCGCCGGCCTCGAGTGCGGTGAAGACGAGATCGATGGCCTGCGCCGCCTCGGCGGGCAGCGCGCGCACGTCCACGTGGGCCGACGCCTTGCCCGTGCGCGGCGAGAGCCGTTCGCGCAGCGAGCGCGCGAGGGCGACCGCGGCCGCGAGCCGCTCGGACGGAGCACGGCCTGGCATCATCGCGGCGACCTCGACGAGTCGCGGTCCGGGGTCGAGCACGATGCGCAGGTCAAGCGGCGTCGCGGTCTTCTCCTTGCAGCCTGCGAGGGCCAAGCCCGCGGACAGCATCAGGAGCAGAAGGTGGCGCCGCGACGTGAGCATGCGGATTCGAGTCCTGGCGCCTCGCAGGGTCGTTGGACGAGGGCGCCCGGCAGTGTTGCCCGAATGGGCATCCCGGCGCAACACCGTCCGGTCGGTGACGTTCACGAGGTGCGCGACGCGGTCGTCCTGCGGGACGTCAGCCCCTCATCGGACGGCGTTGACGTTCAGCACGACCCGGCCAGTCGGGCCGAGGCCCTCGTCCGCCCCCGAGAAGAGCACGACGCCGCCCGCCACGAGCCCCGCGGTGACCGAGCCCGCGATGAGCCAGAACCACCACTGGTCGGTGATGGCCGGCGCCTCGGCGCGCTTCTGCCCCTTGAAGATCGGGTCGTTCGGGTCGATGACCATGTCTCCGCCGCTCATGACGGAGGTCTGCGGCGGCCCGTCCAGCGGGGTCAGCGAGTCGTCCTCGGCCTCCTCGGTGCCGAGCGTGTCGGCGAGGAAGGCGCGCACGCGCCCGACGAACGAGCCGTCCTTCGGGAACTGCGCCTGGATCTTGCGCGCGTTGCCCGCGGCGTCCCGGACCCAGCCCGCGAACTGGTAGCCGGCCTGGCTCGACGAGACCTCGAGTGCAATGACCGCGTCGGCGCCCGTGGCCGCGGCGACGTCGTTGAGCTGCGCCCCAGGCGTCCGCGCGACCGCCTTCGCGAGGGCCGCGACCTCCACCGAAGCGGCGGGCCCGTTGTCCATCGGCAGCAGCTCGATCGCGTGAATCGAGGACTCGCCCGCCGTGACCTGGACGAACGCCCCCTGCCAGCGGTGTCCGTCGGCGCCCGCCTCGACCCAGTGGCGACCGGGCGGCAGCGCCTCGATCGTCAGCGGCGACAGGCCCTTGAACTCACCGTTGACCCGCACCGAGGCCCCCTCGGGGACGACGTCGATCTCGAGCCCGCCTGGCTCGGCGCTCGCGCGCGTCTCCATGACCTCGTTGAACGCCGTACGAAGATCGAGCGTCCACCCGTAGTCCGAAAGCTGCTGATCGGCCACGAGGTTCATCGACTGCTCGATGAGCTCCTGGCCTCGGTCGGTGTCTCCCGTCATGACGCGCGCGACACCCAGGCCCTTGGCGGCCCGGGCGAGCAGGCGCAGCGGCACAGGCCCTTCCCAGGCCGTCACGATCTTCCAGGCCTCCTCGAAGATCGGCAGCGCGACAGCCCCTGCTCGGTCATTCAATGCGCGAAACCCGCGCTCGAGACGGTCGCCGAGCTGGCGGTGCAGTGGCTGCGCGGGCTCGCCCCCCGGGCCGCCTGGGCGCACCGATACGAGGCGCTCGAGCTGTGCACGCAGCAGCCCCTGAAGGAGCGCCGCCTCGGCGGGCGCGAATCGAGCCTTCGGAAACACGAACAGCGCCACGCGGGCGTCGTCCTTGCCGAGCTTGCCAGACTCCGCGTGGACCGTGGGCGCGGCCGCGGTCGTCATCGCGGTGAAGGTCAGGGCGGTCAGCGCGGCCGTCCAGCGGCGGCTGAGGGCATTGTGGAGGCTCTTCATGCGGGACCTCGGCGTCAGGGGCGGGGCAGGCCGGGCGGTGCCCAGATTTCGGCGGTGATGCGGCCTCGGACGCCGCCTGACTGCAGATCGGCCGATCCGCCGGCCAGGAAGACGAAGCCCGACGGCGTCACGACGGCCGCGTGGCCGCCGCGCATGGCGCTCGTGGCGGCCTCGTTGCGCCACGGCGTGCCGCCGAGCTGCGCGCGGTCGACGGTC
>SXGQ01762642.1_pt1 | contig 10639 bp, 8 predicted proteins | sample 3178371 | NCBI WGS metagenome assembly SXGQ01 (sample SAMN11356859, study PRJNA531348) | freshwater metagenome | isolation source: freshwater sample F1-20 | place: China: Fuxian Lake, Yuxi | collected 2017-12-25 | reverse complement strand
GTTAGGACTCAACCAAGGCGACTGCCCGACCCAAACAAGTGGGCAAGATGCTGGAACGGCTGAACCCGTTACTGTAGGCTGGAAGTTGCAACGTTTAAGTTGGTTTTCTGGCCGCCCATCGGGAAGAGTGCCCTCCGAGTTGCTGAAGTCGAAGTCACTTTGTCCCTTTTGCAAGGGCGGTATAAAAATTAAACCAGCAGACGGCAAACCAGGCCCTTCAACTTTAACAGCCATCAATTTGCGGTTGTCAGGCAAGACCACACCGGGCCCATCGGCACGAATAATCGGTAAAAAACCCAACCGGTACATGATCTTGACCTCACTAAGGTTTCGATCTGCTGTTGTCAACTTGATTGGAATGGTGGTGTATTTTCTTGCCCCCACCATCAAATTGATGTCGACCGGCTGCCGGTTTCCGAGGTTGTACCACCCCGAGGTTTCACTGGACAACAGGCTGCTGTCTTGTGTGGCATAAACGCCCCAGCTGCTCATGCGGTTGTAGCGATCCATAAATTTGAAAAGCAATTTTGCCGCTGGCTGACCATTCTTAGCCACAAAGTAGTCGGTCACCTTCACTTCTGTAATGCGTGCGGTTTTGGACATTGACCCGTCAGAAAGCAACCAATAAAAGTGCTGCCCGGCGCTGTAGCCATTGTGCAAATAATCTTGGGTTGGCGATCCTGCCAAGCCTTTGCAAAGGTCGTTAATGTCCGTAACTTGAGGAATATCAGGATTACTCAGATCGGAAGACTTCACTCTGTTTGTAGCAGTCAGGTTAAAACATTTACCAAAATCGGCAATGAATTTAGTCGTGAAATTATTCAGCCCGGGAGGCGTCGCAGCGAAGTAATAAAGACCCATTGCGCTGCTGGGTACCGTACCAGCCGTGGTGCCCGTTGGAAGTGCACAACTGTTGGTTGCAGTTGCATCCCAAGCCACCACTTTGGTGGAACCACTGTAATTTGTGGGTTTGGTAGCGATTGAGTAATTAACGCTGGCATTGGCAGCCACATAAACAGGCGTAGAAATGGCCAACGGTGCAATCGAAGTGGGTGAGGTCGGTGTAGCGCTGCCTACGGTCAACGTACTGGGCGCGTTCGAACTCACCAACTGCAAGCAATTGCCCAACGAAGAGGTGGCTTTGTAAATTTGGCTGGCCGAGGTGTATTCCTTGGTGAAAACTCCGGCAGTCAGGTTGTAAAAATCAGTTTTACCGGCGAGCACGCCGACCACGCCGCCAGATGGATCCACCCATTTCTGCAAATTCGCAGCCACATATTTGTTTGTCTTGTAAAACGCATTCATGTTTCTCGCCACTTGGGAGAAATTCACGGTTGAACTGGCGCGGGCTATCTGGGTTTTGAGCTCAGCGCTGTTGAGAATGCCGTCATTTGCCAAGTCTTCTTCAAAAGCATTGAGGAATTCAGTGACACCAGCCCCCTCGTCACCTATTTGCATCACCAACGAAGATATGGCAAGAAGCAATTGATCGGCAGCACTCGGAGATGTCAACACGCCTGCGTTGGCAATGTTCTTGAAATTCATGTCAGCAAAACGCTTGGACTCTGCGCCTAATGCATTGGCTGGCACATTGAAAGCAGCCAAGACCTCGCCCTCGGCTTTTTCGATGATGGAAGTCAAATCCAACGAAGTTAAATTACAAACATCAGTTGTCGTGGTAGTTGGTAAGCAATTTGTCCTGTCTCTTGCTAGTTTCAGAATGCGGGCACGCGATAAATCGGTCAGTATGTTGACATTCAAGCTGGTTTTACTGATGTCAATGATGCCCCGCAATGCAATCGGGCTAGACGAACGGGTTCCGGTAATTTCGTCATAGTAAAAGCCCTCGACTGAAGCTTGTACCAAGTTCTCGTTCGACAAGAAAACCAAGGCATCGGTTTTGAAAACGCCGGAGTTGTCCGTTTCAAGCGTAAATGATTTACCTATTTGGGATAAAACGGGGACTTTAGACAGAGTGCGCTTGATTACGGTAGTTGAAGCATCAACTTGGTAAACAAATGTTGAAGGCGTCAATATATTCAAAGTGACTGTAGATCCGGCAATAAAAGGTCCTTTTTGCCCCGAACCAGAAGCCACAACCATTTCGCCACCGCTCAAAACCGTTAGACCCTCCGGGGCCCCACCTGATCCACACGCCGCCAATGCCATGGCAACTATGGGCGTCAAAGCCCATTTGAACATTTGCTTGAACATTTCAGACTCCTCAATGACAAAATGAATACCCATTTTGCCCTTAAAAAATCATTTATGTTGATTTTGAATTTTTTTGTGTTTTTGTTGATTTCAGACCGATGAGCACTTTTAATTTTTATGGGATGTTTGATGGCAACTCCAGCCATAATTCTTTCCCATTAGAAATCAGTTTTGCCGTTCGAGGGGTCAATGCCTGCAACGACATTCCTTCATGCACGGGTTGTCCTACCCTGTAGGGTTTAGGCGCTTCGCCGTCCACGGCAATCAAAGCGCTGCCTTGGCCTGAAGCGCTGGCAATCACGCCCAACAACTGGTAACGACTGGATTGGACAATGCTCACTTCAGGACCGGCGGCCATGCCACCGAATCCACGCAACAATTGAGCAGAAACATCGGCAGTCGCCTCAGGGTTAACGGATGGGTTGTTTTGCGCAATGTTGTAGGACTGAAAGGACTTGGCCTGCGGAAATTGCAAGACCCAATACGCCACACTGGCAACCGAGATCAACCAAATCAGAGCAGTGACCGTGTTTGGCAACCTTGATTTAACTACAGAGTGGAATGGGCTGGATAAGGACATGTGCGCATTATAATTTATGCCATGAAAACCAAAGTCATCAATCAATTCAAGCGGCAACGTGGCTTCACCTTGATCGAACTCATGGTCGTTTTGGCCATTATTGGCGTACTTGCGATGCTGATTGTTCCCAATGTGCTGGGCCGTGCTGATGATGCCCGGATTACCGCTGCGCGAACCGATGTGGGTAACCTGATGCAGGCCCTGAAGTTGTACAAACTGGACAACCAGCGCTACCCCACTGGCGAGCAAGGACTGAACGCGCTGTCGCTCAAACCCACCACTGAGCCTGTGCCCGGCAACTGGAAACCATATCTGGACAAATTGCCCAACGATCCATGGGGTCGCCCCTACCAGTACATGAACCCTGGCATCAAGGGTGAGGTCGATGTGCTGTCCTTTGGCGCTGACGGTCAAGCCGGCGGTGAGGGCAACAATGCAGACATCGGCAGCTGGCAATAAATGTAGCTCGGCGCAAGCCCGTGGCTTCACATTGCTCGAACTGCTGGTGGTGGTCGCCTTGATCGCCATTGCAACCGCTGGCGTCAGTTTTTCTCTGCGGGACAGTGCCGAAAGCGCCTTGGAGCGCGATGCCGATCGACTGGCCGCACTGCTCGAAACCGGCAGAGCCAAAGCCCGTGCCAACGGTATGGCTGTGGTCTGGAGAGCACAGGCTCAGGGCTTCGTTTTTGAAGGTTTGCCGCCCCCCGGCTTGCCGCAAAACTGGTTGACGGCCACCACACGGGTTGCGCCGGGTACAGCCATGACACTGGGACCTGAGCCTTTAATCGAACCTCAAGCCCTGGCCTTGTCAAATGGTCAATCGCCGGGCAAGACTTTGTGGGTGGTCACCGATGGCCTTAAACCCTTCAAGGTGCAGCGTTCGCCAGAACAAGGTGCGCCATGAACAAGCCAAGCTGCGGCAGCCCCCATTCGATGCCCAAAAAGCAATTCGGTTTCACCTTGATCGAGGTGCTGGTGGCTTTGGGCATTGTGGCCGTGGCCTTGTTGGCAGGCTTGAAAGCCACAGGCTCCCTGAGTCGCAATGCTGAGCGCCAGACACTGAGTATGTTGGGCCAAATTTGCGCAGAAAACGAGCTCATCGCTTTGCGGTTGCGCAGACAATTGCCCGACACCGGCAACAACAGCATCGAATGCACCCAAGTTGGCAAAGTGCTGATGGTGGAGCTTTCTGTCAGGCCCACACCCAACCCTAATTTCAGACGGGTAGATGCGCGGGTCATGAATGAAGGCGAGTATTTGCTGCAGTTGTCCACCGTGATGGGGCGTTACTGATATGCAGATTCGCCGTCAAGGTCCTGTGCGGGGCTTTACCCTGATCGAGGTGCTGGTCGCCATCAGCGTGATGGCGTTGATGGCGCTCATGGGCTGGCGTGGTCTGGACGGCATGCTGCGAACACAAAGCAGTTTGCAACTGCGCTCAGACGAAATCCGCACCTTGCAGGCCGGTTTGGCGCAATGGCAAACAGACCACGATCAATTGATTGAAATACCCGGCACACCCAGTTGGGCCTGGGACGGTAAGGTACTGCTTTTGACCCGCAAGGCAGCGGACGCACCACCTTCCAACACAGGCACCCCGGTCTCGCCCAACTTAAGGGTAGTGGCATGGACTTGGCGCAGCGATCCCGGACGTCCGGGTGGGGGCGACTGGCAGCGCTGGCAATCCGGTCCCCTGACACGGCTCAAAGATTGGCAAACAGCTTGGGACCTTGCCCGCCAGTGGAGCCAGACACCGAATGAGGCCACACGAGCCGGTCAGGTACAGATTCATGCTTTAGCGGGTTGGCAATTGTTTGTGCACCGTGGCGGCAGTTGGGCCAACCCTTTGTCCAGTGACGTGGTGACACCGGCTTCCAATACACCCGCAGCCGCCAACAACACCAACGGCAGCACGCCCGATGGCATCCGCTTGGTACTGACCTTGCCACCGGGCCCCATGGGCACGGGCACACTGAGCCTGGACTGGATACATCCCGCCTTGTCAGGAGCGCCATCATGAGGCCGCACGCATTTCTGGCGCATGCGCGTCGCCAACAAGGCGCGGCTTTGATCACGGCCATGCTGACGGTGGCCCTGGTGACCACACTGGCCAGTGCCGCTCTGTGGCAGCAGTGGCGACAGGTCGAAATCGAGAGCGCCGAAAGGGGACGCAGCCAAACCGCATGGATGATGACGGGGGCTTTGGACTGGACGCGCTTGATCTTGCGCGAAGACGCCATTTCTGCACAAGGTGCTGCCATGGACCACTTGGGCGAGCCCTGGGCTTTGCCCGTGCAAGAGTCCAAGTTGTCGACCTTTTTATCGCAAGACCAGCAGTGGCGCGAAGGCGATGCCGAAGTCTTTTTGTCGGGGTATATCACCGATGTGCAATCGCGCATGAACGTGATGAACCTGCTCAAGGATGGACGTGTCTCCCCCAGGGCGCTGGCGCAATTTTCTGCTTTGTTTGAACGGCTTGATGTCCCCCTGGAAGAGTTGCAAAAATTGGCGCAGCAACTAGAAGCCTCGGTATTTGCCATTGCCAACGGCGGCAGCAATGCGCCTGGCGGCTTACGCTCCAACCCTGCCTTGCTGCCCCAAAGAACCGAACAACTTGTCTGGCTGGGTTTGAGCCCCAAAAGCCTGGCTATTTTGCAAGACTTCATCACCATCTTGCCGGAAACTACACCCCTCAATCTGAACACGGCATCTGCTGAGGTTTTGTCGGCCAGTTTGCCGGGCTTGGACATGGTCTCAGCGCGCCAGGCCATCGACAATCGCCAACGCAGTCCCTGGAGCAGTCTGGATGCTGCCAGAAAATCATTAGGCGATCCGGGCCGCCAACTGAGTGACAGTGAACACAGCATCAAGAGCCGCTACTTTGAAGTGAACGGGCGGATGCGGATTGACAATGTGGTGCAACAGGAGCGAACCCTCGTGCAGCGCGATGGCAGTCAGGTTCGCATGTTGTGGCGTGTCAAAAATCCGCCCCAGCTCTTAAACACAACTCTAAAATGAACCGCTCATGCGCACCCTGATCATTCAATTGCCATTGGGCTTGCCCGGTCCCACCATGACGTATTCGCATGTGGTGGTTCAGGCTGCCCCGGGCTCCAAACCCACACCCGTGCAATGGTCAACTGCCAACTTGCTTCCTGCATCGAACCGACAGACCGAAACCGTGGCTTTGTTGCCTGCAGCAGCGCTGTCATGGCACCAAATTGATCTTCCCCCTGGACTGCACAAGCAACCAGCCCGGCTTCAAGCCGCTTTGCAAGGTTTGCTGGAAGATCGTTTGCTGGACGATCCAGTCCAATTGCACATGGCCCTCCAGCCCGATTGGAAAACCAAGTCAAAACCTTGGGTGGCAGTGTGTGACCGAGCCTGGCTCATTGCCCATCTGCAGGCTTTGGAAAAAGCGGGCGTAACGGTACACCGCATCGTGCCGGAACTCCCCCTGACCGAGGGGCCATTGAAATTGATGGCCTTGGGGGATGCCGACACCGGTTGGTTGTGGATGAACCACCCTGAACGCGGCATCTGGGGTCAACCGTTGCACGGCTTGCACCCTCAGAGCTTGACCCTGGGGCTTTCGGCCGACGAACTGACCCAGGCAGAGATTCAGGCCGAGCCAGGCTTGGTGGCAAAAACCTCCGAACTTCTGGGCCAAACAGCGCAACTCATGACGCCGGGCCAACACTGGCAGTCAGCCATTGCCTCCGATTGGGATTTGGCCCAATTTGACTTGCGGGCCAATAACAGAACACGTCAATTCAAAACCTGGCAACGCGGTGCCAACACCCTGTGGCACAGCCCGGCCTGGCGCCCTGCTCGCTGGGGCTTATACCTGTTGGTGATCAGTCATTTGGTGGGGTTCAATGTTTGGGCTTGGAAGACGCGGGCCGACTGGCAAACCCAGCAACAAAGTTGGAACCAAATGTTGCGCGAGAACTTCCCTCAAATTCAGGTCGTGGTGGATGCGCCCGTCCAGATGGCGCGGGAGCTGGAACGCTTGAGCCAGACCTCGGGTCAACTCACACCCGGCGATCTCGAGTCAATGATGGCCCAGCTCGGCCGGGCCATGCCTGCCGGTTTAAATGCGCCAAGACAATGGAGCTATCAACCGGGGCAACTGCGGTTGCAAGATTTCAAGCCAGCCGCAGAGGAGCAACAGCGCATGCAACAAACATTGGCAACCCATGGTTACCTGCTGAGGGCCGAGGGTGACTCATGGCTCATGTCAATCGTCACAAAACCAGGAGGGCAACCATGAGCGAAACCTCTAAATGGCAACAGACCCTGGCCGGCTTGAGCCTCGCTTGGGAACAACGCAACCCGCGAGAAAAACTGCTCTTGATGACAGGCTCGGCACTTGTGGGCTTGGCAGCTTTATGGAGCGTGGGATTGTCACCGGCCATTCAAACCTGGCGTGAAGCCCCCGCTCGCCAAGCCCAGTTGGATGCCCAAAGCCAAAAAATGCTTCAGCTGACAGCGCAAGTTCAAGGCCTGAAAAATACCAAAACCATTACGCGAAGTGACGCCGTCCAATGGTTGGAAAAAAGTTTGGTCGAACTGGGGCCGGATGCCAAAATCAGTGTCGAAGGAGATCGTGCAACTTTGCGCCTCGTCGCTGCAACGCCACAAGCCTTGTCCAACTGGATCGGCATGGCGCGTGAACTGGCGATGAGCTTGCCCGTGCAGGCCCAACTCAAGCAAACCGCTTCGCCACCTGACACTCCCTCAGGTTCAGCAGCTTCCTCAAGGCAGAACCAAGCCAGACTCGCCATGGGGCAGCCGCAAAACCCGATGAATCAACCTGGCCCCATGGGCCAACCCGGCCCTATGGGCCAACCCGGGCCAATGGGTCAACCCGGTCCTATGGGTCAACCCGGCATCATGGGCCAACCCGATCCCTCGGGCCAACTCGGTCCCAAGGGCCAACCCCGCCCTTCGGCCCAGCCCAACTTTATGGTTCAACCCGGCGCGATAGGTCAACTCAATCAATACAACGCGCCCCCAGCCTCTGTTCAGGGCAGGGGAATAAGTAAAAGCGACATTTTTTGGAGCGGCACGCTGGTGCTGCGCCTGCCATGATGGAAAAAACCGCCATCTCGGCGCGTCCAACGCCAAGCCAGATGAAAAATTCTCGCTTGCGTTCAGGACATGCCGAGGTGCGTCCGACATGGTCGCATGCCGTTTGGGGCGGCTTGCTTGGGCTGTGCCTGACCTTGTTGATCTGGGCGCCGGCCCAATGGATGGCTTGGGGGGTTTCAAAAGTCAGCCAAGGCCAGGTGCAATGGCTCAACCCACGGGGCACCTTGTGGTCAGGTTCTGCCCAAGTGGTGCTCAGTGGCGGCGCGGGCAGTCTTCAGCCTCAAGGACTGCCTGGGCGTTTGCAATGGACGCTCTTTCCCAATGGGGCAGGCTTAAGGCTGGGTTTGATGGCCGACTGCTGCATGAAAGAACGCATCGATTTGGACTTGCAACTGGGCATCGCGACCTTCAAGGTTCAGAGCACAGACCATGTTTCTCAATGGCCCGCTGCGCTCTTGACCGGCCTGGGAGCCCCATGGAACACCTTGAAACCTGAGGGGCAGCTGCAATTGCGCACCGAAGCACTGCAATTGCAATGGGTACAAGGGCGCATGCAAATGCGCGGTCTGGCAGAACTGCAAATCAAGAACATCTCTTCAGCACTGAGCACCACCAAACCCATTGGCAGCTATCAGGTCGCGTTGCGTGCCCCGCCAGAAGGCACCGCGCCACCCAATCTCGCATTGACCACCTTGCAAGGACCCTTGCTTTTAAGCGGCAATGGCCAGTGGGTTGGCTCACGTTTGCGCTTTACAGGTGAAGCCAGTGCCGAAGAGGGGCACGAACGATCCCTGAACAATTTACTGAACATCCTGGGGCGCAGGCAAGGCTCGCGCAGCCTGCTCACCCTGGGTTAAAAATGACCCCAAAGTTAATGACGTCTACACCATGAACTACCCTACTTTATTCCCGCTTTTACCTGCTGCCAAATCGCGCGCACCCCGTTGGCAACTTGTTGCTGTGGCCTTGGCCTGTCTGACCCTGTCAAACACTCAAACCTGGGCGCAAAACAATCCGATTGCCAATCCACCCGCACTCAGTGCGCGAAATAAGGAGCCTGTGACGCTCAATTTTGTGAACGCAGAAATTGAAGCCGTGGCCCGAACTTTGGCCACCTTGTCCGGTTTCAACGTGGTGGTGGATCCCAGGGTCAAGGGGTCGATTTCACTGACCAGCAACCAACCTGTGTCGCCAGCCCAAGCAGTGCGCATGTTTGCGGTTCAACTGCGGACTCAGGGGTTTGCCGTGATCGAGTCTTCCGGGCTTTTCACTGTACTGCCCGAAGCCGAAGCCAAAATACAAAGCACCACCGTCTCTGCGGGGGCTGTGCCCACCAGCAGCGGCCAAATCGTGACGCAAATTTTCCGGTTGAACCATGAGAATGCGAACAACCTGGTGCCAGTTTTGCGTCCGCTCATCACACCCAACAACACCATCACCGTCAACCCGGGAACCAACACGCTGGTGATCACCGATTACACGGACAACCTGCAGCGCTTGGGGCGCATCATTTCAGCACTCGATGTGTCCAATGCCACCGGCGTAGAGGTCATTCGCCTCAAGCATGGCATTGCAGGCGACCTGTCTGTCATGGTGCAGCGCCTCATCGACTCGGGGGCTTCAGCCGGTGCACCCACACCTCAAGGCTCGCTTGACTCTTCTTTCAAAACCACGGTTGTGCCTGAAGTCCGCACCAATTCCCTGATCGTTCGCGCGGCCAACCCGGCTCGCATGGCCCTGACCCGCACCCTGATTGAGCAACTCGACCAACCCAATGCCACGGGGGCCAATGCGGCCAGTGGCAACATCCATGTGGTGTACCTGAAGAACGCAGATGCGACCAAACTTGCCGTCACCTTGCGTGCCGCCATTTCGTCGCAAGGCAGCCAGGCATCCGCAGGATCGTTCAGTTCATCCGGCCCCGGGGGTAACCCTGCCGGTCCGGGGGGCCCCGGTGGCGCATCAGGTGCAAGCAGTGCGGGCTCACAACCCTCCACCGGAGGGCAAATTCAAGCCGACCCTTCCACCAATGCACTGATCATTACCGCCCCAGAGCCGCAATACCGACAACTGCTGTCGGTCATCAACATGTTGGACCAACGCCGTGCGCAGGTCTTTGTGGAAAGCCTGATCGCCGAAGTCAGTGCTGACAAAGCCGCCGAGTTTGGTGTGCAGTGGATGAGCGGTACCGGCACCAATGGCAGCACCGTGGGAATTTTGGGCACCAACTTCAAGGTAGGTGGCACCAATTTATTAGATTTAGCGGCCGGTGCTGCCACCGGTAAAGTCGCTGCCTCAACAGGCCTGAACCTGGCACTGGGACAACAGCGTAATGGGGCGCTGGCCTTGGGTGCGTTGGCGCGTTTTCTGCAATCCAATGGCGATGCCAACGTGCTGTCGACACCCAACTTACTGACGCTGGACAACGAGGAGGCCAAAATCGTTATTGGCCAAAACGTGCCCTTTGTGACTGGTCAATACACCGCCAACAACAGCAACAGCGGTGCGGTCAACCCCTTCCAGACCATTGAACGAAAAGACGTTGGCTTGACGCTGAAGGTCAAACCCCAGATCAGCGAAAACGGCACAGTGAAAATGCAAATTTTCCAAGAAGTCAGCAGCATTGACAGCAAAAGTTCATCCTCGGCAGGTCTGATTACCAACAAGCGCTCCATAGAAACCAACGTGTTGGTCGAAGACGGCTCCATCGTGGTGTTAGGCGGTCTGCTGCAAGACGACACCACCAACAGC
>SXGQ01607989.1_pt1 | contig 10639 bp, 9 predicted proteins | sample 3178371 | NCBI WGS metagenome assembly SXGQ01 (sample SAMN11356859, study PRJNA531348) | freshwater metagenome | isolation source: freshwater sample F1-20 | place: China: Fuxian Lake, Yuxi | collected 2017-12-25 | reverse complement strand
GCCACTTCCAGAAACTCCTGAAAAGCCGCGCGGCGTCCCGTCTCGGTATCGCTGACAAAACCGTCGCGCAGTTGCAGGCGCGCTGCGGGGACTTGCCACTGTGCCGCCGCCGCCGCCAGCAAGAGCTCTCGGGCGACTGCGCCCAAGGTGCGAAACGGCAGGTAACTTGAACTGATGCTGCTCGAGTAGCCCGTACTTTGCATGCCGCGCTCATCACGAAACGCGTCGGCCGCTGGCGCAATCCGCGCTTCGACTCGTGACAGCGGCAAGTCGAGCTCCTCGGCGATCAACATCGGCAGGGCGGTGAGCACGCCCTGCCCCATTTCGGATTTGTGCACCTGCACCTGTATGCGTCCGTCGGGCAACAAGGTCAGCCAAGCCGAGGTCTGCAATGCGGCGGGCGGTAGGCGAAGACCCGCGTCATGTCGCTCGATGCCGTGTAGGGGCTGCATCTCAAGCGTCAACCACGCCCCGGCCCCTGCACCGAGGGTCTTGATCAGAAAGCTTCTGCGTGCGTTGTCGTGCCGCTCCATGGCAGACACTCTACGTGTTGGCGCGCCGCAGGCAAACTTCCCCTACACTTTGCCCCCGAATGGAACCCGCCTCGCTCTGGGAGCTCGCCTTGATCCTCGCCGCTGCCGGGCTCGTCGCCGGGCTGTTGGCCGGTCTCCTCGGCGTGGGCGGCGGTATCGTGCTGGTCCCGGTACTCGACCTCGCGCTGCACCGTGCAGGCTTTCCGACGGAATGGTGCATGCACGTCGCGGTCGCGACCTCGCTCGCCGCAATCGTGCCGACCGCAATGTCATCCTCGCGCGCACATCACCGACGCGGCGCGATCGACTGGTCGTTGGTGAAGGCGTGGGCGCCCGGCATGATCCTCGGAGGGCTCGCGGGCAGTCTGCTGGCCGCACGCGCCACCGACGCGACGCTCACCATGGTTTTTGGCGTGGTCGCCGCGCTTGCCGCGTTCAAGATGTTCCTGCCACTCGATCAACTGCGGCTCGCAGAGCGGGTACCGCGGGGGCTGCCCGGCAACCTGATTGCCCTGACCATCGGCGGCGTCTCGTCGATGATGGGAATCGGTGGCGGCACCTTGTCCGTGCCGATCATGACCCTGACCGGCGGACCGATCCACACCGCCGTGGGCACGGCCGCGTTCTTCGGACTGCTGCTCGCCGTGCCCGGAACGCTCGGCTACCTGTTTGCCGCTTCAGTCCCCGCCCTGCCCGGTTTGACGCTAGGTCTCGTGAGTTTTGCCGCCCTGCTGATCGTCGCGCCGCTTTCGATGCTGAGCGCACCCCTCGGGGCGCGCTTCGCGCACGCGCTCGACCGACGCAGCCTCTCGCGCATCTTCGGCGTATTTCTTTGCCTGGTCGCCGCGCGCATGATCTATCGGACCTTCAACTGACGGTTGCCTCATGACTACCACCGATCCTTTGCATATTGCGGGTCCCTTTTTCGAGGACTTTCATCACGGCCTAGAATTTGATGCGCCGGCGGTAACACTCACTGCGGGTCACGCCACCGTCCACCAAGCACTGTTCGCCGATCGGCTGCGCTTGCCACTCGATCATTCGACGAGTGCGCGCATCACGGGCAACTCGGCACCGCTCTGTCATCCACTGCTCGCCGTGAACATCGCCATCGGGCAATCCACTTGGGCCTCGCAACGCGTCAAGGCGAATCTTTTCTACCGCGGGCTCGTGCTGCGTCGTCCCGTATTCTTGGGCGACACGCTGTACACGCGCACCCGCGTAGTAGGCCTGCGACAAAACAAGCTGCAACCGGGACGCGCCGCGACGGGCATCGTTGCACTCGAAATGACCACCACCAACCAGCGTGGCGAAACCGTATTGCATTTCTGGCGCTGCCCCATGATTCCCTGTCGCGATCCGCAGGCGAGCACCGCCCATGCCGATGCGCTCGAGCAGATCGGCAAGGCGATTACGCTCGAAGATGTTACCGAGGCCATTCCGCGAGGCTGGTCCATGGCGGCGACCCGCGAGTGGAGCGGTCGCAAAGCGGCCGATCTCGTCCCGGGTCAACGTTTCCTGATCGATGCGCGCGACACCATCACTTCAGCGCCCGAACTCGTGCGCCTCTCGCTCAACATGGCCATGGCGCATACCGACTCGCGTCTCTCCTACCTTGGTGAGCGCCTGGTATTTGGCGGCCACACGATCTTCATGGGTTTTGCACAGCTCACGCGCGCGCTGCCCAATCTGCTCGGCGTACTCGCCTGGGAGAGCTGCGATCACGTCGCACCCGTCGTCGAAAACGACCGTCTGCGCACCGAATTCACGGTAACGGACGTTCGCCCACAAGAAGGCAAGGATGGCGGCGGCGTACTGCTGCGTATCGAGGCCGAATGCTTTGCATCCCGCGGCATCCCGGAACAGGAGAGCCGCGTGCTCGATTGGAAATTCTGGGCTTGGGGCGTCTGAGCGCGCTGCGCTAGTCTTTGCCGGAGTCGGCACCCGCAGCGCGCGACGACTCTCGGCGCATCGCATCGACTTCCTGCTGCAACACGCGCAGCAACCGTGCGATGTATTCGATCTGCCAGCGCCCCCGCTCTTCTGCCGCGGCTTCGTCGGGTCGGTAGGCGTCGATCTGCGCACGATCGAGCACCTCGCGTGCAGCGAGCAAGCGCTCAACAGTATCGAGGCGCTCTCGTGTGACGGCCAGTTCCCCGGCCATGGCCCACACGATCGAGAGCAGTCGATCGACGTCGGCATCGGCAAAGAAATGGGGCCGCTTGCCACTCGCTGCCGCATTGATCAGCTGCTGTAATTCGAGATCGTTCATGCTGCGGACCCGCAGGCGTACCACATGCCGCCTCGACCATAGTCCTCGACCTCGCTCGCGACCTTCGGCATTTCGTCGTCGACTACGGCATGAATCTCCGTCTCGAAGATTGATTCCGTCGAGAAGCCTTTCTCGATGAGCAGGGTCGGCAAATGCGTCTCGTGCAGCGCACTCCAGAAGGGTTCGTTATTGTGATGACAATCCCAATCACGCAAAAACTGTTCGAAGGGCTCCATGCCGCGATACGGCGGTTGCTCGAGGTGCAGGTGCAGGCCACCTCGGCCGAGTAGACGACGTACCTCGCCGAGAATGTTGCGCAGCGCCGCGTGCGAGGTCTCGTGCAGGAACATGGTGCTGAAAATGAAATCGAAGGAGGCGTCTTCGAAAGGCAGCGATTCGACATTACCCTGACGAAAGATCAGGTTGTGCACACCCATGCCGATCGCCCTCGCATGCCCGAAACGCAGCATCGGCGCGGCCAGATCGACTCCGATCACCTCGGCCTCGGGAAAGGCCTTGGCGATCGGCACGGCGTTGTGCCCAAGGCCGCAACCGAGATCAAGGATACGGCGGGGCGCCCAGTCTGGCCGCTGCTCCCGCAGCCAGCGCACGATGCCACGACCCGCACCATCGAGATCGCGCCCAAAGAGACCGGTGGTGGTCGCGAACATGCCCGCGTCATAGTTGGCGGCAGCGGCAACGTCACCCTCAATATATTCGGCGAAGTAACTGCCAGGCATGCAGTGGTTGTCGAGCTCGCTCTGATACCGCGGCACCTCGACCGAAGTGTCGAGTTGCAGCGTTTGCGGATGGGATTCGTTGAGCGCCCTGGCGCGATCACGCAGCGACTCCATCTGTCGCAGCACGAGTGCGCGACCCGCCTGTTGACGCATCTCCATGCCGCTGCGCCGCAGCGAACTCCACATTCGGTAATAGGGATCGCGCGCCATCGCGGTGCGAATCTCGCGGCGGTCGGCAGGCGCCGCGCCATGCTCGGCGATCCATGCGGGCAGCACCCGCGCGCGATAGGCCTCGAGATTGCCCGACACGACGCAGCCGGACATGTATTTGTTGAAGTTGGCGAGGAAGTTGAAACGGGCCGTATCGTCGTGTGTTGCGACTGGCGACATCGCATGCTGACCCGCCTGCGACCAAGGCGGCGCACAGTCGGGCCGTGTGGCGCGTTTCATGTCGCGATTGTAGCATCGGGCCCGCCATGAGCCCGACCCATACCCCGCCCCAGGACCTCACACACCGCCTCGTGGAACACGTGGTCGGCGCAAGCTTCGAGCAGCTGCCGCCGGATACGGTCGAGGCTGCCCAAATCTTCATTCTTGACTCGCTGGGGGTCGCGCTGTCGGGCACTCGAGTGCCGATGGTGCGCGAACTCGAAGCGATCGCCGACGACTGGGGCAGCGGCACTGCCGCGCGGATCTGGGGCAGCGGTCGCCGTGTACCGACGGGTACAGCCGCCTTTATCAACGGCTACCAAATTCACAATCAAGAGTGGGATTGCGTACACGAGCCCGCCGTCGTGCATCCGATGGCGGTGGTGCTCTCAACGCTCGTTGCCCATGCAGAAGCGCGTGGTGGGGTGTCCGGCCGCGAGCTGATCACGGCCTGCAGCGTGGCCGTCGATGTCGCAACCGGGATCGGTCGCGCCGCGCGTAATAAGCTGCGTTTTTTTCGGCCCGCCATGTGCGGCGCACTCGGCGCCACCGCCGGCCTCGCACACATCGAGGGTCTCGATGCCGAGACGACGCGCAGCGCGCTCGGCCTCGCCTACAGTCAGTTGTCGGGCACCATGCAAGCCCACATCGAAGGCTCGCCGGTGCTGCCGATGCAGATCGGTTTCAATACGCGGGCTGCGCTCAATGCCATCGCCATGGCGCCACGCGGTATCCGCGGTCCCCGACATTTTCTCGAGGGTCCTTTCGGTTACTTCAGTTTGATTGATCCCGACTGGGATCCCGCCGAATTCGATGCACTCGAGCAGCGCGCCGCCATCGCCGAACTCTCGCACAAGCCGTTCCCCAGCGGCCGAGCGACACACGGCGGCGTCGATGGCGTGCTCAGCCTGCAGGCCGCACACGGCTTCACCGTCGATCTCGTCAAGGACATTCGGGTTTTTGCCCCGCCGCTCGTCATCCAGCTCGTCGATCGCGCGCCCTCGGCGACTATGGCACCCTCGTACGCGCGGCTTTGTCTGCCGTATGTTGCAGCCACCGCGCTGCTTCGCGGCAACGTCGATGTCGAGGACTTCGAGCTCAGCGCGCTTGCGGACCCCGCGCGTCTCGCGCTCGCCGCAAAAATTCGTGTGCTGCGCGATGAAAATCCCTCACTCAATGCGCTCGCGCCGCAACGTGTCAAAGTGAGCTTGCTGGATGGGCGCGAACTCGCGATCGACTTGCCGGCCGTACTCGGCGCGCCGGGCCGACCACTCGGCCGGGAACGACATCTCGTCAAGTTCCGGCGTGCCGCTGCCTCCGGCCTGCGGCCAATGCGCCTCGAGAGCGTGGAAGCTCTGATTCGCCTCGTCGATGATCTGCCGCAGCTTGACGATGTGCGCACGCTGGTCGATGCGCTCATCGTCGAGCGCTGAGCCGCGAGCGCGCACACAACGTCGAGCCGCGACTTCTTCCTTTCATCCAACGTCGATTAACACATGAGCTTCCCGCACTACTTCGAATCCTTCGACTACGCGCAAATGCTGCGCGACTTCCCGATCGGGGATGCCTTCGGCAAGGACTTTGCCAAACGCAGCCCCGAGGCGATTCGCGCTCATCAGAACAGACTCTTCATGCAGTGCATCGAGCGCGCGTGGCAGATTCCCTTCTATCAGCGGCTGTGGCGCGCGGCAGGTGTGCAACCGGGCGATGTGCGCAGTCTCGATGACATCGGCTGTCTGCCTATTTTCGGCAAGAGCGAGCTGATGAAAAGCTTGGCGGATCACCCTCCTTATGGCGACTACCACGGCTGGGATCGTTGGCCGCTGGCGGAGCGCCCGATTACCGTGGTGCACACCACAAGCGGCACCACGGGTCGACCGCAGGTTGTGCTCTTCAGCCCGAAGTCGCGCGAGGTACAGGCACTGCTCGTGGCGCGCATCTGGCGGCTACAGGGTCTGCAGCCCGGTGACGTGATCCACTCGGTGTACGGCCACGGCATGATCAACGGCGGCCACTTCGTGCGCGAGGCGGCGCTGCACTACACCAACTGCCTGTTTCTCTCGGCAGGTACCGGCAAGGAGACACGCTCGGTCACGCAGGTGGAGTTGATGCGCGATATGCGCGTGACCGTCATGGTCGGCTTCGTCGAATACATTCGTCAGCTCGCCGAGACCGCGCGCGAGATGGGTCTTGAGCCGGGTCGCGATCTGCCCGTACGCGCAATCTTTGGTCATATCGGTCGCGAGTCACGGGCCGCCCTCTCCAAAGCCTGGGGTGGCGCCGAGGTCTACGACTGGTATGGCGTGGCCGACACCGGTCCGATTGCCGCCGAGGGGCCGGATCGTGACGGCATGTACGTCATGGAAGACGCGCAGTATCTCGAAATCATTGACGAAGCGACGGGCCGTCCGGTCGAAGGCGAAACACCGGGCGACATGGTGGTCACCTCGCTCTACCGCGATGACGTCTACCCGCTGATCCGCTTCAACACGCACGATCTGTCGGCCTGGAAGCCGGGTCGCTCCGCACTCGACTTCAATCTGCGTCGCACGATCGGTGTGCTCGGTCGCAGCGACAACATGGTCAAGCTGCGCGGCATCAACGTCTATCCGCTCGCCCTCTCCGGCATCCTGCACGATCAAGCGGAGTTCGCCGGCGAATACATCTGTCGCGCGACCCGCGATGCCACCGGTCGCGACGAAATGACCGTCATCATCGAAACGCGGGGCGCCGAAGCCACACGCAACGAGGCACTACAGCGCGCCTTCGCGCAGCTGTTGACCCGTCGGGTCGGCGTCGAACTGCGGGTCGAACTCGTCGGCACCGGCGGCACCGCCGCGCTCACCCAGATCGACAGTCGGCAGAAACCTATCCGACTGATCGACGAACGCCCGAAGGGCGGTGCTTGAGTCGCGTGCCCGCAAGCGCTTGCCGCCACGCCGTCGAGACCGCGCTGCAAAAAATCGCAGCCGACGAAACGCTCAATATTTGGTCTTACCTCGCTGCCGATGAAGCGCGGCAGGCCGCGATCGACAGCGATGCCCGTTTGGCTGCGGGTTGCTCGCGCAGCGCACTGGAGGGTGCGCTCGTGGCGATCAAGGCGAACATCGCCGTAGCCGGCTGGCCACATGACGGCGGACTGCCGGCACGTCACGGCCTCATCGCCCAGCATGACGCGCCGGTAATCGAACGACTGCGCGCCGCAGGCGCGATCCTGCTTGGTCAAACACGAATGGACGCGGGCGCGCTCGGTGCCGAGGGGCGTAGTACGGCCGGCCCGATTCGTAATCCCCATCGCCCGACACACTCGGTTGGCGGCTCAAGTGGCGGCTCGGCGGCCGCGCTCGCGGCGGGGCATTGCGAGCTCGCCCTCGGGACCGACACGATCGGCTCGGTGCGTATTCCGGCGTCCTACTGCGGCATTTCGAGCCTTAAGCCGGATCATGACGCTGTGAGCCTAGCGGGCGTGCTGCCTGTGCATCAGCGCTTTGATCACGTGGGACCCATGGCCGTGCGCGCGGCGCTGCTCGAGCCGCTGCTGCGTGTGATCGCCGATTCGCCGGGAACCCTCGTGGGCGACGCGCAGCGTCCGCCCATCGATAGGCAAATTTTTGGCTTTCTGGCGGATACGCCCGCGCTCGGTGTCAGCGCAGTCGTCGAACAATATTATCGACGGGGACTCGATCGCCTGCGCGAACTCGGTGCGCAGCTCTTGCCAATCGAGCTTGCGGATCTTGAACCGGCCCGCGCTCGACGCGCGGTCTTTACGCTGTGCGAGCACGCCATGTGGCAACAGCACCGCGAAGCGCTTGCCAAGCAGCCGGAGTGTTATCCGCCGCAACTCACCGCGATGCTGCAGTTCGGCGGTGCGCTGACCGACGACAAGCTTGCAGAACTCACGGCGCGCATCGAGCAATTCGCGCAAGCCACTCGCGATCGACTGCAGGGGTTACACGCTCTCGTGCTGCCGACCACACCGACCCAAGCCTTCGATTTCAGCGGCCCCACGCCGCTCGATCTCGCTGATCTGACGGGGATCGCAAGTGCCGCGGGCTTGCCTGCCGCCTCGGTGCCTTTAGCGGTCGGCGACGATCTGCCGGCGGGGCTGCAGATCATCGTCGCCGAGGGTCAGTCGCTGCTCGCCTGTCGAATCGCTACCGCCTTCGAGGGCTAGCCGAGACTCAGGTAGTGCGCCGCAATATCCTGGCGGCGCGCGATCCACACCTGATCACCGCCCTGCGTGCGCACGTGCCGCAGAAACTTCTCGAGCGCGCCGATGCGTCCCGGGCGCCCAATGATTCGCAGATGCACGCCAAGGGACATCATGCGCGGTCGGCCCGCCGACTCGGCGAGCAGCCAATCGAAGGTATCGGTGGCATACGTCAGCCAATCACGCGGCGTCAGCGAGGGCGCATTCCACATCTTCATGTCGTTGGAATCGAGCGCGTACGGCAGGACCACCATCGGCGTCGGCAGCGCACGATCCATGAAGGGCTCGTCGCGGCTGAAGTCGTCCATGTGGTAGAGGTAGCCCTCTTCCTGCAACAAACGTCGTGTCTCGGCGGTATGCAGGTAACGGGATAACCAACCGAGCGGTCGCTGCCCGGTAATGCGCTCGATGCTTTGAGTTGCCTTGCGAATGAAGTCGCGCTCCTGCTCTTCGCTCATGCCGAGCTGATGCGCCCAGCGCCAACCATGCGCGCAGACCTCGTGCCCGCCCTCCATGATGCCGGCAGCCACCTGCGGCGCCCGCTCCAGCGCCACCGCAGCGGCCGTGAACGTCGCCTGCACCTTGTGCCGCGCCAGCAAACCGAGCACGCGCGGCGCGCCTTCATTGATGCCGTAGGCGTAGTTGCTCTCGTTGCCGAAGTTGCGTACCGGTTTCTTCAGCGTGATGCCGAGTTCATCGACCGGTTCGGGACCTTTATCGCCGTCCTGAATATTGAACTCGGCGCCCTCTTCGACATTCACCACGATCGACAACGCAAGTCGCGCGCCGTTCGGCCAGACATAACTCATCAGTGATACTCCTCGCCACCCGATACGTTCATCGCTTCGCCCGTGATATACGCCGCTTCAGACGATGCGAGGAATGCACAGGCCTTCGCGGTGTCCTCTTGCAGTCCCGGACGTCCGAGCGGAATGCGTGCACGCATGTCGGCGAGATATTTTTCTTCGGAGCGACCGGTCGCCGCGCTGAAGAACTGGTTCTGCCACGCCCCAAGACCCGTCGTGACGTGATTCGGGCAGATCGTGTTGACCGTGATGCCCTGCGGCCCAAGTTCGATGGCGGCACTGCGCGTGAGCCCGACCATCGCATGCTTCGAAGCGGTGTAAGCCGAGGCGAACGGGAACCCGGACTTCGAGGCTTGACTGCCGATGTTGATGATGCGACCGCCCTGTTGCTGCGCCAGCATCTGGATCGCAGCGTGCTTGATGCCAAAGAATACCCCGCGCAGATTCACGCCCAGCACAGCATCCCAATCCGCCTGCGTCATCTCGACAATGGGTTTCATGATGTAGCCAATGCCGGCGTTGTTCACCATGATGTCGAGTCGACCGTAATGCGCTACGGTCTTGGCGACGAGACCCGCCACGTCGGCCTCATCGAGCACGTTGCAGGCAATGCCGATCGCCTCGCCTCCCGCGGCACGAATCTGCGCGACGATCTGCTCCATCTCGCTGTTCGAGCCGATCGCACTCGCCGGCATCGCCTCACCCTGCGGCGCGCCAAGATCACTCACCACCACTCGACAACCCTCGGCCGCGAGTCGCTTGACCATGGCCTCACCGAGACCCCGCGGTCGGCCCGAGCCCGTCACGATCGCCACTTTGCCTTGCAGATCCGGATACATCGCCATCGACACAGTCTCCTCTGCTGACTGCTAACATGATCGCATGAGCGACCTTCTTACGGACATCCACCCGCCGGTCGCGCGGGTGGTCATCAACCGACCCGACAAACGCAATGCCATCTCGAGCGCGATGTGGCAGGACCTGAAGACGATCGCCGCTCGACTCGCCGAGGACTCCGCACTGAAAGTCGTGCTGATCAGCGGCGCCGGCGAGCAGGCCTTCAGCGCCGGCGCCGACATCATCGAGATGCAGCAGAGCCTCGCCGACCCGCCGCGCATGAAGATCATGCAGGATGCGGTGCTCGATGCGCAGGTCGCCTGGGAGCGATTGCCGATGCCGACGGTCGCCGTCATTCGCGGCGCTTGCACGGGCGGCGGCTGCGGCCTGACGCTGACTTGCGACCTGCGCCTCGCCACACCGGATGCGTTCTTCGCCATTCCGCCCGCCAAACTCGGGCTCGCGTACAGCCTCGCCGACACCAAGCGTCTGCTCGATCTCGTCGGGCCATCGCGCACCAAAGAAATACTTTTTACCGGTCGCCGAATTCTCGCCCCGGAAGCCTTGGAAATAGGGTTGATCAACGAAATAGTGCCGGCCGACGCCATCGAACAGCGTGCGCTGTCGCTGGCCCACGAGATTGCCGGCAACGCCGGCAACTCGGTACGGGCCGCCAAGGCCGTCGTCAACATGATCAGCGCTGGCGTTCTCGCCGAAACAGCCGACTCGCGCCGCTATTACGACGAGAGTTTTTCCTCAGCGGAATTTCTCGAGGGTGCTCGCGCTTTAATCGAGAAGCGTCCCGCGCGCTT
>SXGQ01660587.1_pt1 | contig 10640 bp, 15 predicted proteins | sample 3178371 | NCBI WGS metagenome assembly SXGQ01 (sample SAMN11356859, study PRJNA531348) | freshwater metagenome | isolation source: freshwater sample F1-20 | place: China: Fuxian Lake, Yuxi | collected 2017-12-25 | reverse complement strand
GCGCGTGACGGTCGTGCGCGCGCGCCCCTCGATGACCGGCTCGCCCCAGCCGACGACACCCTCGTCGGTCTCGATCTTCAGGAACATCCACCGCGGCGGCACGCGGTAGGTCGTCATCTTGGTGATTCGCATCGGCTCGGGCACGTTCTGAGGAAAACGGCGCCGAGCTTAGAAGTCGTTGCTAAGCCAGAAATATCGTTTCTTGAGCGAAATGCATGTGGATTTCGTATAGCAACCCGGCACCGGACGTCATCGGCGCCGGGGCAGACGTCACACCACCCCCGCGAAACACAAGGGTTTACCCTTGATGACCCTGGTGTTAACCCTTAGAATGCAGCTGTTTCAAACAGAGAGCAAAGGAAAAGAAATGGAACTGCTGATCATCACGCTGACGTTCTCGGTCGTGGCCATCGTGGCCCAACTGGGCGACGTGACCGCCTCCAAGTTCGGCGCCGCCGCCTGAGTCACCCGCGGCCCGGCCGCGCCAGCCGCCCGAGCCTTTGGCTTGGCGCCCGCGCAGCCCAAAAGACGAACCCCGCCTTGGCGGGGTTTTTTCATGCCCGCTTCATGCCCGCTTCATGCCCGCTTCATACCCGCTTTAAGGCGGGCTCTTGGGCGTCAGACGCCCCAGGCCGCGCCGTAGTGGTCGTACACGCCCCGGCCATAGGCCTCGGTGTAGACCGGCTGGTCGCCCTTCGGATACCGCGGCCCGCTCTTGAGTTGCTCCATGTCGAGGTTCACGACGTACCCGTCTTTCTCGACGTCGTAGGTCAGCATGCTCCAGGGCAGCGGGAAGCGGTCGGTGCCGAAGCCCAGGAAGCCGCCGAACTCCAGCGCCGCATAGCGCACGTGGCCGTTGCGCTTGTCGATGACGAGATCGTCGATGGCGCCCAGCTTCTCGCCGGCGAGGTTGTAGACGTTGGTGCCCTCGACCTTGGCCGAGGAAATGGTGGGGTGGATGCTCATGGATCGAACTCCTCGATTGAAGTGACTCCACTGTCGGCCGCCCGCGCCGTCGCCACGATCAGCGCGCCCGCCTTCGCCCTGTAGGCCCGCGCCGACCGCTGTCGGCGCGCGCTGCCTGCGGGCCTGCACCGCGGTTTCCGTTTGTCCGATACGCGACGCCGCCCGGTGCCGACAACCGCGGCGGCCTCGCAAGTCCACCATGGCGACAAACCCACCGCCCGCTTCACGTTGCAGTTCCGGAGTCCGCCATGAAGTCCCGCCTGACCGTTCCGACCGTCTCGCTGTTCTGCCTCTTCATGGCCTGCCCGGCCGCCCAGGCGCAAGCGCAGCTGGCGCGCGTGGGCATCAACGGCGCGCCGCTGGCCGGCCAGGCCACCGCGATGAACACCGCCTCCGACCCCGAGCTGAACTGGCGCGACCCGCAGTGGCTGGCGCGTCAGCGCGAGCAGTCCCGCTGGCGCTACGGGCTGGGCGTGGAGCAACAGGTGCGCTCGCCGGTGCAGCTCGGCCCCCAGGCCGCCGTGCGCGAGGCCGTGTGGGCCGGTGTGAGCTACGACCTGACGAAGAAGTTGAGCGGTGGCGTGGAAACCCCCGTGTGGCAGCGCGACTCGGGCTGGGCTTCGCGCATGGCCTTCCAACGCTCCAAGTCCGAAGGCATCGCCGGTCTGCGCGGCGCCTTCTCGTACAGCCTCAGCCCGCAGAGCAAGATCAGCCTGCGCCCCAGCGCGCGCCGCATGCAGGTCAGCTACGCCGCCACCTGGTGACGCCCTCACCGCTGTACCCCTGCGCGCACTGATACAGCACGCAGGCGCCACCCCGGCGCTGTACCTTCACGCCGCTCCCACGCGGCGATGCAATGGCGGCATGAACGAGATGCTGCCTTTCCTGACCTACTGCGCGCTGATGTCCAGCACGCCCGGCCCCAACAACATGATGCTGGTGGCCAGCGGCGCACATCACGGCTACCGGCGCACGCTGCCCGCCATCCTCGGCGTGAGCGCTGGCAACGCGGTGCTGACGTTCGTGACCTGCATGGGCCTGGGCGCGCTGTTCCTGCGCTGGCCCCTGCTGCACGACGCGCTGCGGCTGGCCGGCACGCTCTACATGCTGGTGCTGGCCTGGCGGCTGGCGGGAGCGTCGGTCGTGCAGGACCGCCCTCCCGAGCGCGTGCGCTTTCACGAGGGGCTGCTGCTGCAGGCCGTGAACCCCAAGAGCTGGGTGCGCGCCATCACCATCGCTTCCGTCTTCATGCCCACGCAGCTCAGCGTGCCGGCGGGCGCGGCACTGGTGAGCGTGGTGGGTGCTCTCATCGGCTTCCCGTGCGTGTCGATGTGGGCCCTGTTCGGCGTGGGCATCGGCCGCTTCCTGTCCAACCCGGCGCGGCGGCGGGTCTTCAATGTCATCATGGCCGCGTCCCTGGCCCTGCTCGCCTTGCTGCTGCTCCGCTGATGTTCTCCCTGGACCGCGATTCGCCCACGCCCCTGGCCGACCAGATCGAGCAGCGCCTGCGCGCCCTCGTCGCCAGCGCCCAGCTCCCGCCCGGCGCGCGGCTCAACTCCATCCGCCAGCTCGCCACGCGGCTGGGCGTGAGCCCCAACACGGTGGTCATCGCCTACGACCGGCTGGTGGCCGCCGGCGCCATCGAGTCGCGCGGCACCGCCGGCTTCTTCGTGGCCGACGGACCCGCCAACGCCATGCCCGACGCCACCGTGGTGGAGGCCGGCGAGGAGCAGGAGGCCGTGTGGCTGGCGCAGCAGGCCAACGACCAGCGCGCCGGCGTGCTGCTGGCCAGCAGCGGCGCGTTGCCCGCCACCTGGCTGGAAGACGCTATCCCCGCCGCGGCCGTGCAGCGCGGCGTGGCCCGCGCCCACGCCGGCATGGCGTCGCGCTGCCCGCCGCAGGGCCTGCCGGAGCTGCGCGAGCGCATCGCGCTGATGCTGCGCGGCTTGGGGCTGCCGGTGGACGCCAGCCGCGTGCTGACCACCTACGGCGGCACGCACGCGATCGACCTCATCTGCCGCACGCTGCTGCGCCCCGGCGACGCGGTGGCGGTGGAAACGCCGGGCTATTTCCTGCTGTTCGACCGCCTGCGCCAGGCCGGTGTCACCATCGTGCCCGTGCCGCGCCGGCCCGACGGCATCGACCTCGACGCGCTGGACGCCGCCTGCACCCGCCACCGCCCGCGGCTGCTGTTCATCCAGAGCGTGCTGCACAACCCCACCGGCTGGGGCAGCACGGCTGCGAACCTGCACCGCGTGCTGCTGATCGCGCAGCGGCACGACCTGCTCATCGCCGAAGACGACGTGCAAGGCCACTTCCACCCGGGCACGCCGCACGCGCCCACGCGGCTCGCGCAACTCTCGGGGCTGGACCGCGTCATCTACTACTCCAGCTTCTGCAAGGCCATGAGCCCCGCGCTGCGCTCGGGCTACCTCGCCGCCGAGCCGGCGCTGCTGAAGGCGCTGATGCGCGAGAAGATCGTCTCGGTGCTCACGTCGTCCGCGCTGGCCGAGTACGTGCTGCTGGAAGTGCTGGCCGCCGGCCGCTGGCGCACGCACCTGGACCGGCTGCACCAGCGCCTGGCCGTGGCCCGCGCCGCCGCCACGCAGCAGTTGCGCCAGGCTGGCGTGCTGCTGGAGCACCCGGGCGAGGGCGGACTGTTCCTGTGGGGCGCGCTGCCAGCCGGCGTGGACGTGGATGCGCTGGTGAAGGATGCGTTCCGCCACGGCATCCTGCTGGTGCGCGGCGCCACGTTCGCGGCCGACGGTGCCCGTGACCCACACATCCGCTTCAACGCCGCGTTCAGCCAGCAGCCGCGCCTGGCGCAGTACCTGCAGCACCAGCTCAGTGCCGAGGTGGGCGCGCAGCAGGCACTGGCCCGGGCCCGCACACCGCAGCCCGAACCGCGCTGACGGGCACCGCCCTCCGGGGCAACCCTGCCGGCATCAACCCGGGCCACGCCACGGCACTCAGCAGCTAGAGTGCGGGCTGCAAGGTGGGCGCCACCGCGGATGCAGCCGCTCGCACCGCAGGCGCTCCCCGCAAGCCACCAGGAGATGTTCACAACAATGACGCAGGGCCACACTGCACATCCTCCCTTCCACGTGCTGGTGGTGGACGATGACCCCGACGCCGCGGAATCGCTGGCCTTCTGCCTGCAGGTGGACGGCCGCCATGTGCGCTACGCCACCAGCGGCGACGATGCGCTGGCCCTCGCCGCCGAGCAGCCGCCGCACCTGGCCCTGATCGACATCTACATGCCCGGTGTGGACGGCAATGCGCTGGCCCGCGAGCTGCGCCAGCGCTTTGGCGACCGCTTGGTGCTGATCGCCGTGACGGGCGCGCTGAAGAGTGTCACGCTGGAGTCGTTCGACCACCAGCTCACCAAGCCCGTCGACTTCACGCAGCTCCAGCACATGCTGGACGCCGCCAGCGCGCAGCGCTGAGCGCCACGCGCTTCACGCCGCGTGCTTGCGGGCGCCGGCAGCGGCGCGCCGGGGCGTCTTCTTGGCGGCGGGTGGTGCCGCTTTCCCGGCCGCGGGCTTCTTGGCCTTGCCGCCGAGGCTCTGCTTCAGCAGCGCGGTCAGGTCGACCACATTGCCGCCGCCGTCCGGCACGTCGGGCGCGTCCTCGAACGGCTGCACCGTCGCCTTCTTGCCCGCCTTGGCCTTGCGCGCCACCAGGGCGCGGATGGCGGTCGCGAAGTCATCCTTGAACACCTGCGGCTTCCAGGTGTCGGTCATCTTGGCGATGAGCTGCTGTGCCATCTTCAGCTCCGCGGGCTTGAGCCCGGCGGGCCCGGCGGCGGGCAAGTCGAGAGCGTCTGGTGAGCGGATCTCGTTGGCCCACCGCAGCAGGCCCAGCATCAACGCCGGGCCGGCCGGGATCAGCGCGGCCAGGTGCTCCTTGTTGTGCAGCACGAAGCGCGCGATGCCCATCACGCCCGCCTGCTGCAGCGCCTCGCGCAGCAGCGCATACACGCGCTGGGCCTTGCCATCGGGGGCCAGGTAATACGGCTTCTCGACGTACATGAACGACACGTCCGCCGCCTTCACGAAGGTCTCGATGGCCAGGGTCTGCGTGCGCCGGGGGTAGGCCGCGCGGATCTCGTCGTCCGACAGCACCACGTACTCGTCGCCCTTGAGCTTCACGCCCTTGACGATGTGGCGCTTGTCGATCTCCTTGCCGGTGCGCTTGTTGATGCGCTGGTAGCCCACGGGGTCCATGCTGCGCCGGTCGATCCAGTGGAAGTCCACCTCCTGCTCCTGCGTGGCCGCGTGCAGCGACACCGGCACGTGCACCAGGCCGAAGGAGATGGCGCCCTTCCAGCTGGCGCGCGGGCCACCCTCGGGCGTGTCGCCGGGCTTCTTCCTTGTCTTGGCCTTGGGCATGGGCGGGGTGTCTTCGTGGATCAGCGCAGCGCCTGGTCCACCCAGGCACCCAGTTGCGCGGCCGTCATGGCGCCGCTCTGCCGGGCCACCTCGCGGCCGCCGACGAACAGCACGGTGGTGGGAATGCTGCGGACCTGCAGCCGGCCGCTGGCCTGCGGTGCGGCATCGCTGTCCACCTTCACAAAGCGGATATCCGGCCGCGCGCCCGCCAACTGCTCGAAGTGCGGCGCGTACGAACGGCACGGCCCGCACCCGGCGGCCCAGAAGTCCGCCAGGGCGGGCGCCTCGGTGCCCTGCAGGTAGGCCCCCAGGTCGGCATCGCCCAGCGCCACCGGCTGGCGTGGCGCCACCGCCTGGCCGCAACTGCCGCACACCGGGTCATCGGCCACGCGCTCGTCGGGCACGCGGTTGCGCGTGCCGCAGTGGGGGCAGACGAGCAGCATGTCAGCCCTCCACCACGCAGGCCTGGCGCCATCCGCGCGCGGTCATAGAGGGGGCGATCAGGCTCATGTCGCGCTCCTGCTGCCGGACGCCATCAATGCGTGGACCCGGCCGGCAGGCGGCCACGCAGCGCGAGCCTCAGCTGCGCGTGCTGCATGAACCGTTGCACGCCTTGCCAGGCCGCACCCCAGGCATGGGGCCTGGGCTGGAGCGCGTGCGCTTCGGCAACGCTGGCGTCACCCATCCACTGGGGACGCTGGAATCTGCTGGGCATTCTCATGATGTGGGTACTGCTGCTGGCCTGGATCCGCTCGGACCCAGGCCGGATGGGAGGGCAAGGCGTCGGCCACCGGCCGGCCTTGCCGAAAGGGCGCGAGGCATCGGTACGGATTGCCGGTCGCCCACGCGGTCAGTTCCGGTCCGCGCGCGGCGCCAGGGCGGGCTCGGCGTCGTACGTCGTGGTCGTGTTGTCCATCGTGCTGGACGTGCTGGTGGCGGCACTGTCCGTGCTGCTGGACAGCGCGGGCGCCGGGGTCGTCGAGGCGTAAGGCGCGGTGGACGAGTCGACCGGCGCGGCGGCCATGGGCTGGCTGTTCGCGTCGATGCTGGTGGCGGCCGGCGCCGGGTCGGTGCTGCTCCAGGCCTGCGTCGGGGCGGGCGCCATGGTGGCGTCGGCGGTCTGCGTGCCGTCCAGCGGCGCGGCCTGGCTCACCACGTCGGATTGGCCGGCTGCCGGCGTGTCGACGCTCTCGGTGGTGGTGGACTGGCTCGCGCAACCGGCGATGGCCAGGCCGACGAGGGTGACGGTGACAAGGGATGCAGTGACGTTCTTCGTGCGCATGATGACTCTCCGGGGGGTTGAAAGTACCGACCGCTGAACAAGCGGTCTCCGTGCGACGCATATCGCTTGAACCACGCGGCAAGCGCTGTTCCCAACCTGTGTCCAAACATGGCCACGTAGGGCATGGCCTACGCGCTGCCGCGGCGCCGATGACGTGGCATCGCCCCGCGGGCTCGCCTAACTTTGTAGTGCCGGAGCCAGAACGGAGCACCTGAAAAGGCAGCATCGAACAGGCCGCCGGCTGAAGACCCGACGCCGAGGCGTCGGGTCTTCTCTTTTGCGGCGCAGCCGGCCGGTGCATTCGGGCTGCCGTCCGACACGCATGCCAGCAACGACCGCCTAGGGTCGCGGTGCGATGACCACGACGACGACCACCACCACCCGGGCCCGCAAGCGGGCCGTGCTGTACCGCATGGTCATGCCCGACCACCTGTGCCCGTTCGGCCTGAAGTCGCTGGACCTGCTGCGGCGCCACGGTTACGAGGTGGAGGACCATCCCCTCAGGACCCGTGACGAGGTCGAGGCGTTCAAGCAGGCCCACGGCGTGGGCAGCACGCCGCAGACCTTCATCGAGGGCCGGCGCATCGGCGGCAACGACGACCTGCGCGCCTTCCTCGGCCTGGCCGTGGCGGGCAAGGGCGACGTCAGCTATGCCCCCGTCATCGCGCTGTTCGCGATGGCCGCAGCCATGGCGCTGGCCATGGCCTGGGACACCGATGGCGTGCCGGTGGCGCAGGCGCTGGAGCAGTTCGTGGCGCTGGCCATGTGCCTGCTGGCACTGCAGAAGCTGCGCGACATCGAGAGCTTCACGACGATGTTCCTGAACTACGACCTGCTGGCCCGGCGCTGGGTGCGCTACGCCTACCTGTACCCGTTCGCCGAAGGCCTGGCCGGCCTGCTGATGCTGGCCGGCGCGCTGCTGTGGCTGGCCGTGCCGCTGGCGCTGCTCACCGGCACCGTGGGTGCCGTCTCGGTGATCAAGGCCGTCTACGTGGACCGGCGCGAGCTGACGTGCGCCTGCATGGGCGGCGACAGCCGCGTGCCGCTGGGCTTCGTGTCGCTCACCGAGAACCTGATGATGGTGGGCATGGCCTGCTGGATGGCGCTGCGGCTGTTCTAGGAGCCTGACAGGCTCCTAGCTCCTAGCTCCTAGCTCCTAGCGCTCAGCCAGCTCATCGTGCCGCAGGCGCGTCTGCAGCCACGCCGCGTCCGGCGGCGCGGGGGCGAACAGCAGCCGGTAGATGATGGGCGCGACGATGCCGTCCATCAACGCATCCACCGTCGGCAACGGCTGCTCGCCACGCGCCGCGGCGCGGGCCAGGATGACGTCGAGTTGCGACGCGGTGAACTCGAAGCAGCGGCACGGCACGGGCTGCCCGTCCACCTGTGCCGTGCCGGCCAGCACGTCGCGCACCATCGCGCGGCCGACGTCGGAGGACATCTCGTCCAGGTACTGCTCACTCCACGCCGCCAGGTCGCCCGCGAAGCTGCCCGTATCGGGTGGCGCCATGTCGGGCCGCATGCGCTCCATGGCCACGTCGGCCAGCAGGTCGGCCAGGTCGCCCCAGCGGCGGTAGATGGTGGACGGCGTGACACCCGCGTGCGTGGCGATCAGCGGCACGGTCAGCGCCGCGCGCCCCTGCGATTGCAGCAAGCCTTGCACGGCTGCATGCACGGCCGCCTGCACGCGGGCACTGCGGCCACCAGGCCGTGGCCCCGACTTGCCGGAGGGAGAGGTCACCATGGCCGCCATATTAAAGCAAATAATTTGCTTTAGTGAGGCGACGGGTTCAGAATGGCAAACGCAAATTCTTTGCTTTTGCCACTGCCACCATGACGTCCACCCCCGCCACCAGCGCCGGCCCCGCCCTCGCGCAACCGGGCCGCCTGTCGGCGCGGCAGGGCTTCCTGCTGCTGGCCTCCATCGTGATGAGCTTCCTGGCGGCATCGACGGCGCCGTCGCCGCTGTACGGGCTGTACCGCGAGGCGTGGGGCTTCTCCGCGCTGGTGCTGACCTTCGTGTTCGCGATCTATGCGTTCGCGCTGCTGGGCGGGCTGCTGATGTTCGGTGCGCTGTCGGACCACGTCGGCCGCCGGCCCGTGTTGCTGACGGCGATGCTGCTGGAACTGGCGTCGCTGGCGCTGTTCTGGGGCGCCGACAGCGTGGCCTGGCTGGTAGCGGCGCGGCTGCTGCAGGGGCTGGCCACCGGCATGGCCACGGCCACGCTGAGCGCGGCGCTGCTGGACCTGGACCGCGAGCGCGGCGCGCTGTTCAACAGCGTGGCGCCCATGCTGGGCATGGCCGTGGGGGCGCTGGGGGCGAGCGCGCTGGTGCAGTTCTCGCCGCAGCCGGCCCACCTCGTCTTCGAGGCGCTGGCCCTGCTGATGGCGTTGCAGACCGTGGCCGCGGTCTTCCTGCCCGACACCACGTCGCGCCGCGCCGGGGCGTGGGCCTCGCTGCGCCCCCGGCTGGCCATCCCCAAGGCGGCCCGGTCGACCTTCCTGCTCATCCTGCCGATGAACACCGCGCAATGGGCCCTGGGCGGCTTCTACACGTCGCTGGGCCCCACGCTGGCGCGCCAGGTGAGCGGCATCGCGGCGCCCCTGGTCGGCGGCGGGCTCATCGCCACGCTGGTGCTGAGCGGCGCGGTGGGCATCCTGTGGCTGCGCCACCACCCGGCGCGGCAGGTGCTGGCCGGTTCGGCAGCGGCGCTGGTGGCGGGCCTGGCGATCACGCTGTGGGGCGTGCACGCGCATGCGGGGGTGCCGTTGTTCGTGGGCAGCGCGATAGCCGGCATGGGCTTCGGCGCGGGCTTCAATGCCTCGGTGCGCAGCCTGGTGCCGCTGGCGCCGGCCGAGCAGCGCGGAGCGCTGATGGCCAGCTTCTTCGTGCTGAGCTACCTCGCGTTCAGCCTGCCGGCGTTGGCGGCCGGCCTGGCTGCGGGCGTCTTCGGGCTGCAGCCCACGGCCCTGGGCTACGGCAGCGTGCTGATGGTGCTGTGCGCCGCCGCCGGCTGGACGCTGGTACCGCGCCGCGCCTGAGTCGCCACGCGGCTACGCCGCGTCGGGCTCCTGACGCTCGGGGGCACGCCAGTTCAGCTCGACCGAGACCTCGGGCATCTGGCGGCGGCCCCGCCGGCCTGTGCTGCTGGTGCCACTGCCGCGCGGGCGGTCATCGCCGTACTCGTCATCCGGGGGCCTGACGCGCGGGGTCAGGGCCGCAGGCGCCGGTGCCACGGCCGGCTGCGGCGCGTTGCACACCAGGCCCACACCCGGCCGCACGCTGAACTTGAACGGCCAGGCGCGCGGGGGCGAGGGCGCCGTGCGGGTCGTCATGCAGCCAGCCTCTCCACCCGACGCTACGTGGGGGCACGCAGGCGCAGCACGCCCCCGGCTGCGGCGGCCGGCACGGGGCCCGCCAGCATCTGCCGCACCACGGCCAGTGTCTGGCGCACGCGCGCCACGTCCGCCGTCGTGGGGAACGGCACGCGCGGCATCGGCGGCGCCTCAGCGATCTCGGCCAGTCTTGACCACGGGAAGCGATGTGTCATGGCAATGCTCCGGTGACGTCATCCATTCCATCATTGATCCGCATGTCCAGCTATCCCGTAGGACTTCGGCGGATCCCCGGGTCATCCAACGCGTGGGGTGGCGAGCTTGAAGCGGCTCACCAGGGCGGCCAGCTGCTGCGCCTGCCCGTCCAGGCTCTCCGCGGCGGCGGCGCTTTCCTCGACGAGGGCGGCGTTCTGCTGGGTGACCTGGTCAAGGTGCATCACGGCGCTGCCGACCTGCTGGATGCCCGAGGTCTGCTCGTGCGTGGAGGCCGAAATCTCCTGGATCAGCAGGCTCACCCGGCCCACCTCGTCCACCACGCGGGTCATCACCTCGCCGGCGGCCTGGGCCTTGGCCGTGCCGTCCTCCACCCGCTCGGTGCTGGCGTTGATGAGCCCCTTGATCTCGCGCGCGGCGCCGGCCGACCGCTGCGCCAGCGCGCGGACCTC
>SXGQ01602029.1_pt1 | contig 10640 bp, 4 predicted proteins | sample 3178371 | NCBI WGS metagenome assembly SXGQ01 (sample SAMN11356859, study PRJNA531348) | freshwater metagenome | isolation source: freshwater sample F1-20 | place: China: Fuxian Lake, Yuxi | collected 2017-12-25 | reverse complement strand
GGAGAGCCTGCCGGGCACCGCCGTGAGCTTCGTGGCGGCGCTTTTGCCGGCGATCCTCCTCCTCGCGGCGACGGTGGCCGGCTTCTTCGTGCGCGGCGATTCGCCGCTCGTGGGCGTGCTGCGGTTCGCGTCGGACGCCGACGTGGTGATGCTCGTGGCCTTGGCCTTCGCCACCGTCGCGCTCGGGTTGTGCCGCGGCCGGTCACTGGCCGGCGTGATGGACATCTTCGTGACGGCGATCTCCGACGTGGCCCCCACGCTCCTCGTGATCGCCGGCTCGGGCGCCTTCAAGCAGGTGCTCATCCAGAGCCAGGTCGACAAGGCGATCGCCGCCTCGCTGACCGGCGTGCCGCTCGACCCGCTGCTCCTGGCCTGGCTGGTGACCGCCGCGATCCGGGTCTGCGTGGGGTCGGCGACGGTGGCCGGCCTCACGGCCGCGGGCATCGTCGGGCCCTTGGTCGCGACGGGCGACGTCGACCCGAACCTGATGGTATTGGCGATCGGGTCGGGCAGCCTCGTGGCCTCGCACGTCAACGACGGGGCCTTCTGGCTGTTCAAGGAGTATTTCAACGTCTCGATCGCCGACACGGTCCGCAGTTGGACCGTGATGGAGACGATCGTGGCCGTCGTCGGGCTCGCCGGCGTGCTCGTGCTCGACCGGCTCCTCTGACGGCGTGGGCGGCGGTGTCAGGCTCGGCGCGACCGGGCCATCAGGTGCTCGATCTCGTCGGCCTCGATCGGCACGTGGGCGGCGAGGTCGACCGGGCCCTTGTCCGTGACGAGCACGTTGTTCTCCAGCCGCACCGCGAGGCCCTCCGCGGGGATGTAGATGCCGGGCTCCACCGTGATCACCCAGCCCGGCGCCAGGGGGCCGTCCACCGGGGCCAGGTCGTGGACGCCGAGGCCGAGGGAGTGGCCCAGGCCGTGCATGAAATACTTCCGGCAGGCCGGCTTCTCCGCGGAGTCGGCCGCCGCCTCGGCGGTGGTGAGGAGGCCCAGCCCCACCAGTTCCTCGGCCATCTGCACCTGCGCGGCCCGCTTCCAGTCGCGGAGCGACGTGCCGGCGGCGGCCCGGGCGATCGAGGCCTTGAGCACGCGGAGCACCGCGTCGTAGACGGCCCGCTGACGGGGCGTGAACCGGCCACCGACGGGGTAGGTCCGCGTCAGGTCGGCGTTGTAGTTGGCGTAGCAGGCCCCCACGTCGACGAGCACGAGGTCGCCGTCGCGGCACTCGGCGTCGTTCTCCACGTAGTGGAGCACGCAGGCGCTCGCGCCCGAGGCCACGATCGGCTCGTAGGCCATGCGGCCGCGGCGGCGGGTGAACTCGGCCACCAGTTCCGCCTCGAGTTCGAACTCCGTCGCGCCGGGCCGCAGGGCGCCGAGCATCCGCCGCAGGCCGGCGTCGGTGATGTCGACGGCGCGGCGGATCAGGTCGACCTCCGACGGGTTCTTCACGGCCCGCAGCCGCCGCAGCAGGGGCGCGAGCCGCTCGTAGCGGTGCAGGGGATAGCGGGCGATCAACTGCCGGGTCAGGCGGAGATCGCGGTCCTCGACCTCGTACGCCGCCCGCTCGTGCTCGTTGAGGTTGAGCCAGACCGACTCGCACTCGCAGAGCAGGGCGTGGAGGATGCCCGGCAGTTCGGAGAGCCAGTGGACCCGGGCCACGCCGGAGATGGCCGCGGCCTTCTCCTGCGTGAGCTTGTCGCCTTCCCACTGGGCAAGCTGCTCGTTCGGCTGCCGCACGAAGAGCATCTCCCGCCGCAGCGGGTCGGCGGCCCGCGGCGCGAGCACGAGGACGGTCTCCTCCTGCTCGATGCCGGTCAGCCAGAACAGGTCGCCGGCCGGGTGGAGACGGCGGGTGCCGTCGCCCGTCGTGGGCTGCACGTCGGCGGCGTGCACGATCGCCACGGCGTGGCCGGGCAGGTCCGCCACGAGGCGGCGCCGGTTGGCGGTGAACAGGGCGGGATCAATCGGGGCGTGGCGCATGGGCTTCAGACCGCGGCTGGGCTGCGCGGCGACCTGCCGCGGAGCCCGAGTATGGCACGGCCCGCCCGGAAAGTGGACGGGCCGCGCCGCCGCCGGTCGCTCACCGCATTTCCAGGCGGACGAACTCGTTCGTCTTCGCGGCCTCGGCGACCGGATAGCTCACCGGCCCCTTCGCGAGGTCGGCGACCGGGATCTCCTTCGCGGCCGTCTTGCCGTCGAAGCCGTGCGTCACCACGAGCGTGCCCCCGGCGCCGGCGGCCTGCGCCGGCACGTAGCCGGCGTAGATGCGGGCGCCGCGGACGCCTCCCCAGCCCCGCACGGTGACCTTGATCTCCGCCTCGTCGCACGGGTCGAACGTCGCCCCGCCGGCCACGTTGTTCTCCCAGTGGTCGCATTTCGTCTTCGGGTCCTTGCCCCAGGTGCTGCAGTCGGTGGACTGGGCGACGAGTTTTGCCGCGTTGGCCGGGCCGATCGCGAGCGCGAGGTACTTGTCGGGCTCGGGCACCGTGCCGGCGCTTCCCATCACGAGCGCCGCCAGCTTGACGAGCTTCGTGCCCGGCGGCGCCTTGACCGGGATCGTGATCTCGCCGTTGCCCTGCACGCCGCCGCCGGAGAGGCTATCGGGCAGTTTGGCGTTGTACTTGAGCGCCCCCGTCCGCTTGGCCGTGGCGTCGAAGGCGGCTTCGGTGCTCCAGTCCGGCACCCAGGTGAGCACCTGGTAGTCGGCCATCTTCCGCACCGTCATCGTCGTCGGCCCCGCACCGCCGACGCGGGGCAGGGAGGCGGGATGGAGGATGCCTCGGGTCGTGACCTTCTTCAGGCCCCCCTCCGGCACCTTGAGCAGGTAGTCCCAGCGGTTGACCGCCTGCGGCACCAGGCCGTCGGCCGCCAGGGGCGTCCACGTGCGGCCCAGGTCGGTGGACACCTCGGCGGCGCCCGTCGCCTCGACCTTCGAGGAGGTGATGTTGTAGGGGCAGCGGATCGCGAGCACGAGGTTGCCACCGTCCTTCGCCAGGGCCGCGGCGGCGGCGTCGGCGGCCGCGGGCGCGTAGACGATCTCGCAGCAGCCCTTGGGCGTGCCGGACTTGTCCATGGGCTTGGTCGGCGGCGGCACGGCCTCGGCCCAGCCGGCCTCCTGCTGCGAGAAGAACCGCGTGAACGACTCTCCCTTGCGGAGCGCGAAGGCCATCTCGTGGCCGGCCATGATCGTGTCCTGGAACGTATAGGAGCCCTTGCCCGCGATCTTCTCCACCCACTTGCCGTTCTGGTCGCCGGAGTAGAAGGGGTCGCTCTTGAGCGTGGTCTTGGGGCCGTAGTAGCCCTTCGGGTCGGCGATCACGTCGGCCACGCTCCACACCTCCTTCTCGGCGTCGCCGGCCCACCCGGCCTGGTCGACGTCGTAGTAGTGCCAGCGGCCGTCGTAGAAGGCGTCGGTGACGGAGTGGACGATGCCGTTGAGGAACCACCGCCGGGCGTCGATCGCCGGCTTGCCGGGCGTGCCCCCCGGCCGGCTCTGGTAGACGGCCTCGAGGAGGCCCGACTGGATGCCGCAGTAGCCCGAGCCGTGCACGTTGAGCAGGAGGATCGGGTCGAGTTCGATCACCCTCTCGCTCGCCATCGGCTTCTGCGGCGTGTGGGACCACAGGGAGAGCCCCTGCTGGAACTCGCCCCAGTCCTTGCGGCGGCCGTCGAAGTAGAGGTCGTAGAACTTCCGGCAGAACGTGGGCGGCTCGAGGCCGGCGAGCGGCGGGCTGGCGTGCAGGGCGTCGAGCGAGAAGGTGTTGGGCATCTCGCTGCCGGCCGACACTTTGGCATCGGACGTGACCCATGCGTTGACGCACGGGGCCTCCGCCCGGGCCGCGGCGGAGACCGCCGCGCCGGCGAGGGCGAGAACCGGAAGAACCGCGCGGCCATGAAGAAGGGCGAACATCCTGCTGCTCCTGGGGGACTGACGGGCCCGGCTGCGGGCGATCAGGCTTAACCTAGCCGCGGCGCGGGGCCCGTCCTACTGTCACTTCCGCCAATCCGCGGCGGCGGGCCGGCGGCGGCGGGCGATGCCGTAGCCGGCGAGGCCGATGCCGAGGGCGGCCAGGGCGAGCGTGCTCGGCTCCGGCACGACGACGGTGAACTGCGTCACCTGGCCGGTGAGCGGGTCGCCGTTGCCGAACGTGCCGGTCGTCTGCGGCACGGTCGAGAGGCTCATCGTGAGCGCGGAATTGTAGGTGGCCAGCGGCACGTAGGTGCCCGAGTTGTAGATGTGCGTGCCGCTGCCGGCCACCCAGTAGTTGAACGTGGCGTCCTGGATGCTCGAGAAGAAGTCGGCGGCGGTGTCGGTGTAGAACCCGCCGCGGAACACCTCGCCGCCCACGAGCGAGCCCGCGGACAGGTAGACGTTCACCACGTTACCGATGCTGCCCGACAGGCTCGACGTGAAGGGCGTGGAGCCGGTGATCCGCAGCACGTCGTTGACGCTCGCCGCCGCGTTGTCGTAGGTCGGCGACCCGGTGCCCGTGAACTCGAAGTTGAAGTCGAGGCCACCGGAGGGGTCGACGCTGCCCACCGTGGCGATGCCAGGCGAGTTGCCCGGGGCCACGAGGCCGGCGCCGCCGATGCCGCCGGTCACCCTGCCGATCCCGGAGAGCGAGCCGTTCGCGCCGATGAGGAGCGGACCGCCTCCGGAGCCGATCGTCCCGGTGAGGCCGAGGTTCAGATCGCCGAAGGGCACGGCGACCAGCCCGGAGGTCACGAGGTCCTTGTTGATCCGCACGGTGCCGGTGTAGCCCGCCGCCCCGACGGTGACGTTCTTGGTGAGCGCGGTGTTGTCGAACGACACCCACGGCTGGTCGAAGATGACGGTGCTGCTGCCGCTGGCGACGAGCGTGACGTCGCGGCTGGTGCGGATCTGGTTGGTGAAGTTGGCTGTGCCGCCGGGCTCGCCGATGCCGATCACGACCGCCTGTGAGCCGCTGGTGGCGGGCACCTTGAACACCCGGTCTGTGGTCACATCCTTGGCGAGCAGGAGCGTGGCTGTGCCGCTGGAGGTGGGTGACTCGTCGCCCAGGGTCGGGTCCTGGCCGCTGCCGAACGGCCCGAAGGACCCTGCGGGGTTCACTGCCGCCACGATCGTGCCGTTCTTGAGCGTGAACGCTCCCCCGAAGCTGCTCACGGCGGTGAGCCGCCACAGGCCCGGGCCGTCCTTGACGACGTCGAGGCCGGACGCGCTCGGGATCACGCCGACGGCGTTGGCGGCGGTGCTCGATCCGGCGAGCGTGAGAACCTTCGCGCCGGCGGCCCCCAGGATGCTCGAAATCGTCAGCGCGCCGGTGCCGCTGGCGTCGATCGTGCCGCCGCCGGTCGAGCCGGCGAGGTTGAGGGTGCGGCCGAGCGTGGCGTCGCCGCCCACCCAGCGGAACGTGCCGGCCGTCGCCCCGGAGCCGAGGTTGATCGTGCCGCTGGTGCCCAGCGGGCTGTTCTGGCCCGTCGCGGCCATCCAGCCCACCTCCACGCCGCCGTTGTTGACCTGCACCTGTCCGGTGAAGGAGTTGGTGTTCGTCAGCGAGAGGATGCCGCCGCCGACGATCACGAGGCTGTGCGTGCCACTGACCACGCCGGAGAGCCGCCCCTCGACGGTCGCCGGCCCCTGGGCGACGCTGATGGTCCGCGTCGTGCCGCCGCCGGTGCCGGGGGCGAGCGGGTTCTGGAAGTCCACCGTGCCGTCAGCCGTGGCATGGCCGAGGGCGAACGTGCCGGTGCGGGTCGTCATGAAGTTGTTTTCGCCCCAGGTCACGGTCCCGCCGCCACCCAGGTTCACGTTCCGCGTCGTCCCCGACCCGAACGCCGCGAACCCGCCGCCGGTCGTGATCTGCACGGCGGTCGATCCCGTGCCCAGCGGCCGCTGAAAGTCGGTGTTACCTTCACCGAGGCCGAGCACGCCGCCGCTGATCGCAAGGTTGTTGACGCCGCCTGTCGTGCCGACACCGCCGGGGAGGGCGTTCGCGTTGTCGATTCGCAACAGGCCGCCCTGCAGGCTGGTGGTGCCCGAGTAGGAGTTCGACCCCGAGAGGATCAGCACTCCGGAGTCCGTCTTGACGATGCTCTGCGAAAAACCGGTGCTGCCGGAGGCATTGACGATCGGCCCCGAGATGTTGGCGTTGCCCGAGCCTCTGAGCGTCACAAGAAACGGTACCGTTCCAGTCGCATATCCGTATGCAAACGTACCCGAGAACTCGATGACCGAGCCCGCCGAGTTGACGAAATAGATCGCGTCTCCAGTCGCGTTGCCGCTCACCTTCCTGACCGGCCCCGAGAACTTCATGCTGTTCGTGCCACCGAGGTAGAAGCTTCTCGAATTGTTGGAGTCGCCTCCCAGCGAAAAGGTGACCGGAATGCCGGCCCCGGCGGTCAGGTCCTTCGATGCCGTGATCGTCCCGCTCGTGCTGAAAGTTCCTTGGGCGATCGTTCCCGAACCGAGTGCGTTGACGTCGCCCAGTACGGTAAGGCCGCCGACGGGCGCGAAATTCGAAGTGAAGTTCGGCGACGCTCCGGTAACTTCCAAGGTGCCCGTCCCGGACTTGGCAACAGTCGTGATCGAATACGTGCCCAACGCGCTCGTGTTGGAAGCGAGCGCGCTGACCGCCAAGGGGGCGGTGCCATTCACGTAGATAGAGGGAGTTTGCGCAGAACTTGCGGTATCCGAGAAAAACCGAAGCGTGCCCGTCGTGAGACGATTGCTTCCGTTGAAAGTCACGTCGCCCATCGAACTGACGTTTGCGATCGCCACGGGCGCACCGGCGATATTGTCGATGATGGGTCCGGCGGCCCTACTGATGAGTGTTGCATTGCCGAGCGCATTGGTGCTGGAAAGGTTGATCCGCATTGTTGGCGAGCCGGTGCTACTCGGCCTCTGCACCCAAATCGCGCTCGTGCTCGGCAAGGAGCTTGTGCCGCCGAAAATGAACGTCACGTTGTCGCTGGCAGAACCAGAGCCGGAGTTCTGCAGGCGGAGCGTTCCGCTGGTCAGGCCGCCGAGGTTGCCAAACGCCGTGGTACTGCCAAGCGTGCCGGACACGAACGTGGTGGTGCTGCTGCGAAGCGTGAGCGGAAAGAGGATCGAGTTCGTGCCGGTCGATGCGAAGTTCACGATCGTGCCGGTCAGGCTCATGGCGCTTCCGGAGAGCGTGTAGCCGCTGGCGCCGTCGAGGAACGTCAGGTTCCGGATCGTGCCGGACGAGACGTTGTTCGTGTTCGCGGCGTTGGCCGAGACGGCAAGCGACGCCGTCGTCGGAAATGCGAGGTCGGTCGTGCCCGAGGTCCACGTCGGCGTGCCGCCAAGCCAGTTGGCGTTGTCGTTCCAGTTGGCCGAACTGCCGCTGTACGTGACGAGCACCTGGCCGGTCGTGGTCGAGGCCGCCGCGTTGACGAGCGCTACAGCGAGGCCCAGCCGCACGAACATCGTGCGGGCGTCGGAGCGGCCGAACGCAGGCGTCGAGTGACGGTCCATGGATCGCAAGTTCCCGCGGCGAAATCCTCTCGGATCAAGCCCGACCGAAGCCATCCAAGCGGCTTCGACCGAATCCCCTTCACCGCTGAAATCATAGGTCAGGCCGCCGGCCGGGGCTATTGGCAGAAGTGCCAATACGCCTCTTGAATATTCGGCCGCCAGACGTCGTCAGCCCCTCGTCTGGGGGCGTCCGAGAATGCCGCGCTGGTAGGCCCGGGCCACGGCCTGGGCCGTGTTGGCGGCCTGGAGCTTTTCCTTCACCGCCACGGCGTGGGCCCGGGCCGTCCGCTCCGTGATCTTGAGCTGCCGGCCCACCTCGCCGTAGGTGAGCCCCTCGCTCAAAAGCCCGAGTACCTCGACCTCCCGGGGCGTGAGGAGGTTCGACCGGTCGCGGGCCGCCAGCCGCCGGGCCACCGCCTCGCCGATCGGCCGGCCGCCGGCATGCACCTCGCGGATCGCGCCCACGAGTTCGTCGTAGCGGCTCTCCTTCGTGATGTAGCCCGCCGCGCCGGCGTCGAGGGCGGCGATGGCGTCCTCCTGGTCGTCGGAAGAGGTGAGCATCAGCACCCGGGCCCCTGCATGGGCCTGCCGCAGCCGCCGCAGCACCGCGATGCCGTCCATGCCCGCCATCGACAGGTCGAGCAGCGTCACATCGGGCCGGTGCCGCGACCAGAGTTCCAGGGCGTCGTCGCCGCAGGTGCCCAGGGCCACGACGTCGAGATCAGCCTGCCGGCAGAGCGCCTCGGCAAGCCCTTCCAGGAACACCGGATGGTCGTCCACCAGCACCAGCCGGATCACGCCGTTGGCCTGCTCACGGGGATGGTTTTCCGGGGCGTTTGCTTCGGGGCGGCGGGTCGTCATGGCCGCAACTATCCCCGAACCGCGGAGGGCCGCCCACTGTCACTTCTGACAATGTCCCCCCCGGCCGCCGCCGGCCTTCCCGGCTCGTCGCCGAGCGTGATCACGAGGCTCGTGCCCAGCCGCACCCGGCTGTCGATGGCGATCGTGGCCCCGATCCGCCGGGCCCGCTCCCGCATCCCGCGGATCCCGAAGTGGCCCCGCTTCCGCTCGCATGCGGCCAGGTCGAAACCGAGGCCGTCGTCGCGGATCTCGACCGTCGTGCGGCCGTCCGGCCGGCCGGTGACGACGATGTCGATCGCGGAGGCCGCGGCGTGCTTCACCGCGTTGGCCACCGCCTCGCGGACGATCCGCAGGAGGTGATGGCGGGCCGCGAGCGGCACCCGCGCCGGCTGCCCCTCCAGCCGCAGTCGGATCGGCACGCCGGCCACCGCCTGCTGGTCCTCGACCTGGGCGGCGAGCAGGTCGGCAAGGCTCCAGCGGGACCGCTCCGGGTCGCGGAGATCCCAGACGAACTGCCGCGTCTCCGCCTGGAGCCGCGAGACCAGCGACCGCTGCCGCTCGAGCATGCCCCGCGTGTCGTCGTCGGCCACGGTGCCAGCGGCCGCGTCGAGCCGCAGCGCCAGGCCGGCGAGATCCTGCTCCAAGGAATCGTGGAACTCCCGCGCGATCCGCCGCCGCTCCTCGACGACGACCTCGTCCTCCATCTTCCGCTCGAGCGCCGCGAGCTGCCGCCGGACCGTCCGCCGCAGGACGAGGACGAGCGCCGTCGCCACGGCCGCGATCGTCGCCGAGGCCGCGAGGGCCCAGCCAAGTGCCGCCACGACCCGCGGCCGGTTGACCCAAGGGACGGTGCACGTGATGTCGCCGGGCGACGAGGCGAAGAGGTCGAACCGGCTCGGCAGGACGAGCCAGGTCTTTTCCTGCTTGTCCTCGCGGACGGCCGTCGCGCGGGCCATGCCGCGCACGTGCAGCGTGGCGCCCTTGTGGATGTCGGCCGGCAAGCCGGGCGGCGCGATGATCCGGAACGTGGCCAGTTCGTTGGCGGCCTCGATCTCGGTCGCTTCGGGCCGGTCCACCCGCGACAGCACCTCGACCGCCACCTCCACCCGCTCGCTGTCGCACTGGAGCGCCATCCAATTGTGCTGCCGCACGGTCGACGGCACGATCGGGTGCGGCGGCGGCACCGGGGCCCGCCCGGTGACGCGGATCTCCGCGTCGGCGAGAAACGCCGAAAACACCCCCTCCGCCGGGAAGCCGACCGCCTCGACCAGGTCGCCGGGCCGGACGGCGACGGGCCGGACCACCGCGGCCGGCTGGACGAACAGGCCGATGTCCTCCCCATCGCGGCCGCCGCCGGGCGAGCAGAGGAACAGGCCGCCCGCCACGTCCGCGGCCGTCGCGACGCCGGCCACCTTGATGCGATGGCCCTGCGGCCGCCGTCCGGCTGCCGGTCCCGGCGTCGGCCGGACCGCCAGGAAGGGTGCGACCTCGCGGCCGAAAGGGTCGGCGGGGGCGGGCTCGACCACCTCCACGTCGTCGAGCGACCGCACGCGGAGGAACGCGCGGATCAGCTCGCGGCGATCGTTGGCGTCGCCGGAGGCCCGGCCCACGATCCGCAGGCCGGCGTCCACGAGCCGGCGGAGGTCGTCGACCTCGACGGACGACTCGAAGACCACGCCGACTTGCCGGCCGCCGAAGGTGACGACGAGGGAGGCCGCCTCCTGCTCGCCGGGCACGACCGCCCGGCCGACGCAGTCGATCACGACGAGGTCGGGGTGGGCGGCGCCCGTGGCGAGTTCGTCGGCCGTGATCGACCGCGGCTCGGCCGGCCCCGTACCGAGGAGCGTGACCGCGCGGGCCTTCATTCCCCCCACGACCAGCCCGGCGTACGGGCGGCCCAGCACCCGCACCCGGTCGCCCCGTTGACGGGGCTCGAACGAGTCGCCCTGCTTGTTCGGGATCGCGAACGTGACGCCGCTCGCGTCGCGTAGGAACAGCACCGTGTGCACGGGATCCTGGTCGATGACGACGGCCTCGAGTTCGATCGGCGGTGCCTTGGCCCCCGCAACCTTCACGTATTCGCGCACCGCGCGGCAGGTGGCCAGCGGCGGCAGAGGCTCCAGGTCCGCAGCGGCCGCGGCGAGGCCGACCGCGACGACGGAAGTCGCCGCGAGCCGGCATGCCACGGCGCCCGTGCATCGACCCTGCATGATCGCGATCCCCACGCGGCCACCTCCGCCCCGAAAGTCTACAGCCGGCGGCCGGTGACTTTCCGGGGGGGCGGTCGTGCGTC
>SXGQ01257340.1_pt1 | contig 10640 bp, 13 predicted proteins | sample 3178371 | NCBI WGS metagenome assembly SXGQ01 (sample SAMN11356859, study PRJNA531348) | freshwater metagenome | isolation source: freshwater sample F1-20 | place: China: Fuxian Lake, Yuxi | collected 2017-12-25 | reverse complement strand
ACAACAGTGGGAAGGATTCCACTAATGGGCTCAACATTAGAAATACCAGTAACAAAAGTAAAACTAGATTCAACGGTAAGAGTTACGCCAGTTGTCGTAGCAGTTGCATTTTTGCTAAGAGTGACGCGAGAGCCAGCAGTATCAATATCAACAATGGTCGTTCCGCTAGGTACACCACTACCACTTACACCAGCTCCGACAAACAAATCTGTCATAGAACTGACAGAAGTTACCACAGCAGAACCACTAGTAATATTCCCAGTACGGGATACGGTGCGGCTATCGTCAGCAATGACCAGAATAAATCGTTCATTACTACTGCGGTTGTAAACAAAAACCCAAGCCTCATTCCACTTGATTGGGTTTGTTAATGACAACCCTCCAGCGTTTTTAGTCAGCGTATCAATACGTTTTACAGGCACAGAACCAAGACGCTTTTTAAGACCTTCTACAAGGTCACAGTTAGCGTTCTCAAGAACTTTTGCAAAACCAGGCAATACAAAGCTATCGGCTTGCTGGTTAATGCCTTTGTTTAGGGGACCAATAATTTGGCTAAAAAGTTCTCGTGACATCAGCGGTTCAGGATATCGGGACCAAAGTTAGTAATTACACGGCCACCGTACATATCGTCAGGGCCGCTGATGTAATTGTAATTTTGAGCCATGTCCTCAGTACGCTTAAGGGTTTGCAGAGCTCGTTCTTCATCTTCTGATGTGTAAGCTTCAAGACTGGCAGAAGTTACTGCACGATTAGCAAACATTCGTGCTGCACGAATTGTAATGTAGCGACGACCGGTCTCAGGAATGCTGTCCCAATCAAGTTCTTCAACAATTTCAGCTACAAGATTACTAGTACCACCAGTAACTGCAACACCAAAACTACCTCTCAAATCATATGAATTTCTAACGCGATCAAAAAGCCTAAGACCGCGTAAAACAAACCTTTGAGATGGATAGGAAATCGGGTTAAACCGAACAGCAAGGGTGTTGCTAGGAAGCTGGGATTGGCCTGTAGAAGCGTCCAGAGGAATGGAGTCATACAACATTGTGTTCCAAGACCACCCGGCTCCTTGAACCTCACGGCTCACTTCGTCCAAGGTACGCTCTGCCAAACTTGCGTCACCAGTCAAAGGAGCATTAAGGCTGTTTACAGGTGCCTCACCAATAATGGCGAGAAGAGTGTTAACTGCACTGAGTTTACTAGTCGCCATTATTGCAACAAAAAAGGGGAAACATTTCTGCCTCCCCTCATTGTATTGGTAATTAACTAGAAGCTAGTTAATCAATACGGGTTGCCGTCGTGCAGCAGGCTCACAGCACACTCAGGGCGCAGGATACCGTGACCCACGGCATAGCTAGCGACCATCATGGTGCTCTGAGTCATAGCCTTGTACTCAGCACCGGTCATTTGCATCGACACATCCTTCAGAGCCACGGTACCAACGGCTTCCTTGGAGAAGCACAGGCCGAAGCAGTTAGCGATGGACGAGGTGTTGCCCTGCTCATCTTGGAAGTAATCAACAGTGCCAGAAGCGGCTTGACCGTCAGAACCGTCACGACCATTCAGGTAGTTCGGACGCTCACCACGAGTCACGGCGGACTGGTTGGCAAGACCGGCGTAGGTCTGGTTAGCGGTATAGCTGTTGATACCAAGGTGGTTAGAGGTCAGCAGGCGGAAGCCAGCCACCGAAGCCACACGGTTTTGGTAGATCGAACCGTTAGCACCGCCAGCAGCGTTGAAGTCGGTGTTGATGGCACGGTCGCTGTTCAGCACGTCGTAGTAAGCACCAGGGCTCAGGACGCACACACGACCCTCTTTGGGAGAATCCTTTTCATCAAGAGCCTGACAAGCTTTGAACAGGTTCTCAACAATCAGGTCGCCACGAGCGTTGCGATCAGCAGCACCGTTCAGGTCAATACCAGAGAACGAAGTACCACCAGGCATTGCGTTCAGAACGAACAGACGCTCGCCCACGGTAAAGGTGGCGTTAGAGCCAGTACCAATAGCACCCAGGGGGTTGATACCGAAAGTGGCAGCACCGTTAGTAGGAGCAGTGGTGATCACACCATAAGCGCCAGAGGTCTCACCGTAGATGACTTCGCCTACAGCAAAGAAGGCAAGCTCAGCGGTTTGGAAGTTGGCACTCAGGGTCACAACACCGGAAGTAGCCGAAGCAAAAGTACCGTTGTTCAGTTGGAACCGCTTGGAATCCCAATCCTTTACGCGACCGTCAGACTCAGTAGCAGCCAGCAGGGTGCGGGCAAGACGCTGGTCATAGGCACGAGCCAGAGCGCGGCCCAGTTCGGTCGAATAAATCGAACGAACATCCCAGTGCAGCTTGGCTTCATCCAGGTCATAGATAGAAGCATCAGCGATCAGCAGATCATCAATAGTGACAATCTTTTCACCAATCATGCCCTTGTTACCTTGACCGGTGATCCAATCACCAGGACGGTGGTAGCGGCTAGAAAAACGACCAGTGATCGGGAAGCTTGCGCTCTTGCCCGAAGAGATGGTGCGCTTCATGGTCAGATCTTTAAAGATCGTCTCACGATTAAAAGTGGTCAGAACTTCTCCTGAAAAGATTTTCAGGAAATTAGCGTTCTCTTTCTCGTAGTTGCCGGAGGCGGAACCTGCGTTGTACTGAACGCCGTTAAGCCCACCCAACCGGCTGAGAGATGCAAAATCAGGCATCGTCAGTATGGAGGTAGAAGTTTACGAGCGCTCGTATATCACTGTTGTTATCGCCTCGGCGGCAACAATGTTTACGTTCGCTATTGAAATATTAACCCCTAGGACCAAGAACGTCGCTACGAAGCAACTTATCTTGTACATCTTGGGTATATGCAGAGTCTTGCAAATACCGGGGGTCATTCATGGCAGCCATAACTTCTTGGCTTGAACGGAACACATCACTGCTATTTCCAGAAAGCCTTCCACCAATTAGTTCAGGTTCGTAACCAGAGTTTTCTTGGAACGCATAGTACAAAGACTGCAGTGCATTACGAGCTCGATAATAATCACCGCTATTAACTTCACGGTTATAAGCTTCAAGCTCACCAGCTTCAAGGTTTTCCTTAGCCCACTGTTGAACTGCGCTGAAGTTTTCTTCACCACCAATGCTTTCCAGAATGGTAGCTTCTTGCTCTTGAGACAGAATTACTGATTCTTCAACAGCCTGGTCTTCCTCAGCTTCAGGTTCTCCTTCAGCTTTTTCATAACCAGTACGGCCACCAAGCTTTTTCTCAAGCTCTTGATAAGCCCGCAAAAGATCATCGGGGTTTTTAAATTTGCCACCGATCAACTCTTGCTGTTGTTCTTGCTGCTCAGCCTCTTGAAGGGCTTGCAGATCTTGCTCGTTATAAGGTCCCGTCTCTTGAGACAGGAAATTGTCAGCAATGACTTCCATGATCAACCGATACGAACGGTCAGATCAGGATAGATCCAAACGGGCCGCTTGTTCTTTGCAGCAGCCACATACTGTGCGTAAACCTCAGGCTTCTTAGCCTTTAGGTCTTCAATCAGCATGTCCATTTTGGACTTAGGTTGCGCCTTTTTAGGAGCTTCAGAAACCTCCAGGGGTTCCTCCACTAGCGGCTTCTTGACTTGCCCGGATTGAGTCATTTTCAGCTTTAAGAAGTGCGGCCTGTTTAGCAGGATCGTTATTAGGATCTTGCGAGGCCATTTGTTGCTGCATCATCATAGCTTGTTGCTGTTCTTCAGCCATGAGATCTTCGTCTGACTTAATCAACTTGTAAGTATCAAGACCATCAGAAGCAGCAAGGCGGGTAATCAACTCACGACTGTTAACAAACTTAGCCATGACCTCAGGACCAAGAGTGCCAGCAATGGTTTGCAAAAACTCAATCAGTTTGGCTTTATCGTTACCACGTCCAAGAGCGTCCAGACCAGTGGTGATCTGAGGTTTTACAACATCTTTAGGAAGTTTAGGCAAACGACCTTGACGTTCCATAAGAGCCATCTTGCGGTTTACAAGTGGCAACTGCATCTCAACGCTAAGGATGCTGTAGATGCCACCCAAACCAGCTTCAAGTTCTTGAGCCACCATGCGAATTTCTTCAGCCGTAACACGATCTCGGCCAGAAGTACCAGCTTGAATAGCGCTGTTAAGTAGAAACGCAAAGCTCAGACGTTGTTCAATACGAGCAATGGTGTTGAGAGCAACCGTGAGGTCTGCCTGCTTCTGCATTTGAAGAGGAGCCACATCATTTGGGTTGCCTGCAACAATTGATCCATTGGCAGCCCGAGCAAGAGCATCAGGACGAGTTGTACCGTTGGGGTTGCAAAGGAAGATAATTTTGGCTGCTGCTGCAGAACCTTCAACAATTGCTTTAGAAAGATATTCAAGGCTTTTGAGGTCACCTAGCAACTCTTCGCAATAACCACGTCCATAGGCTTCATGAGCCACACGGAACATACGAAGGGGAATCCAAGGACTTTTATCAATAGGAACAGAACCTTTTTTGCCAATAGGTTTGTTGTAAGCCTCTTGATGCCAGTTGCATCGATCAGCTTTGTAATCCCAAATAACGTGGGTGTAAAGAAAAACAGTTCTGTCTACAAATTTTCCTTCGTTATCTTTAGGAACAACTTTTTCAGGCAACACTTCAGGATTAACTTCTTCCCGTACTACAACTTCAAGGATGTTTCCTTCAGGGTCACGATTTAAAACAAAAGATTTGAGCGGATAAACCCTGGTGCCATTTTCAGAAACATACAGCAGAGCATTACCACCAATGATCAAATGCTTAAGAGCTTCAAACAAAGCAGTGCGATCACCAGACTCTTCGATGTCCCGCATTACGGAACGTTCCATCAAAGCCAGTTGTTGATCAAACTCTGACTGCAACTCCTTGTAATTTTCAAGTTCCCGCTTCAGCTTCATATCGTCTACAGAAAGACGAAAAAAAGCTTGGTTAGGAGGCAGCAAAGCGATTAACAGCTTGCTAGCCAGATTATTGACACCACGAGCACCAAGACCTTGATAAGTGGTTTGGATCTTGGTGTAAAGATTTTTACCTGTACTGCGGTCGTTTTCGGTAATAAGAGTCGGCAGAGTGTACTTACTGCACTCAATGGCTCGATCCAAGTAAATAGTCTTTTCCGGCTCTAGTGCCGAATAACGAGCCGCAGCATTAGACATTCAAACCACCAGTCGCGTTAGGTGTACCTGCTCCGATTCCAAGACCGGCAACAGGCGATTGTATCTCCAAACTAGTACGCAGTGCAGCAGGAGTGCCAGCACGTTGACGCACACGACTACCAACAGGAGCAGCTCCAGCTTGTTGTTGCTGAATAGCAGAAGCTACTTTTTGCTGTTGCAGCAACGCTGCTGAAGAAGCTTTTTGCTGCGTCATCTGCTGTTCTGCTGTACGACGAGCAATTAAAGCTTGTTCCTGCATTGAAGCAGCTTGAGCTTGATATGAAACCAACTGCTGACGAGCAACACCTAATTGAGCTTCTTGAGCTGATTGCTGCGATGCAAGTTGCGCCTGCATTTGACGGCTTTGTTCAGCAGCAGATTCACGCATGGTAGTCAACTGAGCAGTAGAAGCAGTTCTAGATTGCTCTAATTGTTGACGGCTAGATTCAGCTTGCTGAGTGTAAGCAGTTTGAGATGCTTCAAATTCTTTTTGACGTTGAGCAAGACCAGCTCGGAGGTTTGCAATTTGTTCGTTAACCAGTCGAGTTTGGTTTTCAGTTGCTTGTTGAGCTAAGCCGTATTGTCTTGCAGCCTGTTCCTGTTGAGCGCGAAATTGATTTGCCCGCTCTTCAGCGGCACGAAACCCTTGATAAGCAGCAACACCAGCGCCAACAACGCCAAGAATAGAAAGAACTGAATTAAGTGAGCTGTTTTTAGACATACTTAGTTTCCTCTTGAAGCCTGTACTGCTCTTTAAGATGTCTTACAACTGAAACTTGTCCAGCAGTAAACCAAATAAGTTTCTCTTCCATACTAAGGTCAGGTGCCTTATCTGGATAAATGCCGTCAAGATATTGAATAATTTCAGTTTCAATATAAGGAATCATATGTTGAGACCAGTCGGGTTGATTTTGGCAGGAGCGGTACCACCATAACCACCAACACCAGATCTTGCACTAACTCGTGTAACAGCAACGCCAGGTTGACCAATCATTGTTTTACGTCGTGGCCTTTGTGCTGTTGAAGTAGTTTGACTTTGTTGTGCTGCCAAATTAGTAGTTGGAGTTGTGGCTGCTTTTTGTTGAAGTGCTGTTTGTTTTTTAGCAATTAATTCTTGCTTTGCAGTTTCAGCAATAGTTTCAGCAATCCTTTTTTCATTAGTTGTTTTTTCAGTTTCAAATTGAGTTTTAATTGTTGCCATTTCTTGCTCTGTAGCAAGACGAGTAGCGTTAATTTGAGCTTCTATTTTTGCTTGTTCTTGTTGCTTTTGTTCGTTAATACGTTGTTGTTCAATTACAAGATCTTGTTGTAACGTTTGTCTCTCGCTAGCTAAAAATTTTGCAGCTTCTTCTGCTTCAAATTGCTGAGCTTTTATATCAGCTTCTTGTAGCAAAGCAACTTCATACAATCGTTTTTGTTCTGTTGATTCAGATTGTGCTTTTCTCGTTTGCCAAGAAGAATAATTAGCTCTTTCTTCAGCCTCAATAGAAGCTCTTAGATTTCGGCAATTATTGTCGTAACAAGGACCTTGCCATTGAGTAAACGTTGGTGCAGGTTCATTAAATGTGTAAGGGCCATTAAGAACACTTCTTGGGTTTTCAGCAGCAATTTGATCACGATTGTAAGCTTCCCAAGCTGCTGCAAATTGACGACTACCGTTAGGAGATTCACGAGCGTTACGTCGAGCTCCTGCAGTGTCGTGACCACCAAGAGCTTGGTTTGCTCGATCCCAATAAGTACCAGGAAACCAAAGTTCAAAAAATTGATCTTGAGTAATTAACGGCATAACGTAACCCCTTATCCATCAAGCGTAGCTGGGTAGATCAGAATTACTGGTTTCAAAAAACGCAGGCATTCGAGCTCGTTGTGTCTCAATCAAACCTTCAGCTTTACCTGCATACATCAGACTGTCGCTTTGCTCTATCCAAAACTGACGATCAAGATACTTATTATCTGAGCTAGCCAAAGGCTGCATCACCCAGTTAATAGTTGCTTTACGCAATTTATCAAGAGAAGGAGAGACACTAAGCCCCAGCTCACGACAAACAAGGCTATTGGCAGCAACGTGGACTTGTTCATCACGACTAATGTCAGCGCTTACAGTTCGGAGACCAGCATCACCGTTAAAACGAAAGAACGGGAGGAGAACGAAAAAGATCGCACGCTCGGCCACCATTGCTTTGAGGACCGGATGATCTGGATGTTCAATCCACGCTTGCCGTAGTCGGATGGCTTCTTTCTCGGCTTGCTCATCCACTCCCAATGCGTTGGTGATATATCCCAGCGCAAGATCGTGGCGGATTTCGTCTTTGACGTTGCTTTCAAGAAGCGCACGGGAGGCTTCAGGAATTTCATTAGAGCAAGCATCTTGGATGAAGTCACCAACGGGCAGTTCCATATGACGGAGGGCAAGAGCCCGGAAGATTGTTTCCTCCGAGCCCTCTTTTAGTTTGCCAGCGGTTGATTGAATAGGAGTCCAAGTGCGCTTACGAGCAAGCAGTTTCTGATACGGGTTCATTCGGCGCAATTGCAATCGGGTGCTGAATCTCCCTCCAACAAATTGGCAAGGTAATCCTCAACATCTACATCGCTAATGGCGGCGTAGGCATTGGATTTATCTTGGATGTCGGCCATTACTTGAAGAGAGTAATACAAACTCTTCAAGGGGGAGTTCAACCATCGTGACATAAATTGACGATTCATGGATGTCATATCCGACCACCAATTCATAGAAATTGCGTGAGCCATAGATGTGCTATCCATCAGCCGCTGCCATTCACAATTCAACTCAAAAAATGTATCCCAACCAACCTCTTCGGCGGTTTCGCATTTGGGGTTGAACTTGTAACTTTGCACACCAAGAGTTGCACTATCACGATCTACATCGCGGCTAATCGGAGGTGAGATTTCAGGGGTTGTAGTAAACCCTTCACGATCCACATAGCGGTACGCACAAGAGGCTGTAGGAGCCACAGTGAACGCTCGGGACATCTTGTAGTCAACAGCTACCTTAGAAGCCTCCATAAAGCCCAGGAAGATAGCGTGAGCAATTTCACCAGCTTTGGTATCAGCAGTGCCTATACCCAAGTTCTTGCGACGCAAAGCAGCTACAAAATCTGCATAGGTCACACCTTCAATAGCCAGCAGGTTTGCCAGACCAAGAACACCCAAACCAACTTGGTTATCTTTTCGGCTGTAGATACCAGACTCATCCACACCAGTCTGTTGATACAGCTCACAAAGAAACTTCATGCCATCAACAAACGCCTGAGGAATCTCATCAATCTTGGTAAGGCCCAAGTTGATATGAGACAGCAGGCAAGTGTCCCGAGACTTCAACAAAATCTCTTGGCACACATTGGAGTAGATACGCTCTCCGTTTGAGTCGTACTGCTTCTTAACAATCCAAACGTCGCCCTTACGAGCAGCGTCCATGATTGCTTTCAGCTTGTTCGGCTCATCAATAATCAGAGGATCAACATTAACGCAACGTTTGATCCAAGGAATACGAGCGCGATCGTAATTAACAAACTCCAAAATGTCAGGATGATCTGCGTCAAGATGAGCAACCACCGCACCGTTTCGGTAGGTACCACCGCGACGAAGGATTTCATTGAACTTGGAGTAGATCTCCATGAACCCACAAGGGCCTGAAGCAACCATTCCGTGAGTGTTCTTTGTGCCCTTTCCGCGAAGTTTAGAAAGGTGGATAGCAACCCCTGCGCCGTAACGAAGAGCTTTACTAGCAAACTGCCAAGACCCCTCAAGCCCATCTTCATGCTCGTCCATGGTGTCTTCCACAACGAACACAGTACAACTAACGGGATAACGGCGGGTGGGATTCTCAATCCAACTCTCCACCCTCCCGGTCATCGCTATCGCCGGATTCAGAGTCGCCTTCGTCAGTTTCATCTTTGTCAATTGCTCGTTGAAGTGAAGTGATTACAAAGTCTTCCCATTGGTCGTCATCAAGCTGGGAAAGAGGCTTGAGTTCAGGATGCTCTTCATCGTCCCAATAGAACTGAATCGAGCCGTTGCCTTCGTCATCTTCCTCGTATTCGGCTTCGACATATTGCCAAGCGCCGTTAGGAATTTGAGCCAGCAGTTTATCGTAAGGCTTCATAAGTCTGAGAAGTCAACGGGTTTGTAGTTGGAACCTTTTTGGACTTTTCCATCCACTTTTGTGAAAGGAAACTTGGACCAGTTAGAGGTGTAGAGCCGATCGAAAGCAGAATCAGGATCCACACCCAAGGTAAGAAGCAAACCATAAGTGACCCATAGTAAGTCGCAGGTTTCTTTGATAACTTGTGCGCGAGATTCATTGCGATACGCATAAAGAAGTTCGTAGAACTCCTCTTCGACATACGCCAGTTGTTGCTCACGCTGTTCATTATCAGGATTGGTTAACTGGTCCGCTCGTTGCATCCAGGTCCGAACTAATTCGGAATTGGAGGTGATCATTGGCAATAACCTCTTCGTAAAGTTTTTGGCGTTTAGCCCATTTGTTATCCCATTCCTCTGATCGTTTGATCAAGCGGTCAAGATACCAACGAGCTTTTTTAAGATCCTCAGTACCGTTCTTGTGTTGGTACCGAGTGACGTATTTAATGACGTTGCCTTCAATAAAATCAAAGGCGTGACTTTCAATGTAATCAATACATTCAATTACTCCTTCGTCGAAAGCGTAGTGGCTGGGTCTGATGGGATCGAAATCGGGGTCCATAGTTGAACTTCATCGAATGTGTACTCAGTGTCACGGAGGATGCGAGCAAGGCGTGCTTGGGTTAGGGCGTAATCAGCACCTAAACCTTTCTTTTTGTACTGCTGAACTACAGTTCTCCATGCGGCGGCTTCTTCAAATCCAGCTTCCTCGATAAGTCTTTCCGCTGTTTTCGGTCCCACCCCAGGGCAACCAGGATAGCCGTCAGTGGAATCACCGGTAAGAGCCTGACGATAAAAATAGACATCAGCTTCAAGTTGGGAAATGTGATAGATGTTGCCTTCGTTATCTAGGTGAAGACCAGGGATCTGCTTAAGATCTTTATCTCCAGACCAGATAACTGTTTTGTATGGATGACGAGTGCCAAGGATGCCAAGAACATCGTCAGCTTCTAGTCGATACCAACATTCGGAGGGAAACTGTTGTTCAGCCCAACGTCGTACTGCTTTGTACCCAACAGGTTTGCGACGGTCGTAACGAGTACGGTGTGCTTTATAGGTGGGTGCAACGTCCTTACGGAAGTTCTCAAAAGCAGTCCAACAAAGCGTGAATCGATCAGCTTGTGCTTGGTTGCGTTTGGTTTCAAGTAGCTCATTGAAAATGAACTGAGCTTCTTTAACGGGAAGGTGAGTTGTGATGATGTCGGTAGACCATTCAATCTCAACTTCAGCGGAAACGACTGCTTGGAACAGCAGCATATCTGCGTCAAGCAGCAGCCAAGTCATCAGGACCTCCTTGATGGGTTCCCAGCTTATT
>SXGQ01192161.1_pt1 | contig 10642 bp, 16 predicted proteins | sample 3178371 | NCBI WGS metagenome assembly SXGQ01 (sample SAMN11356859, study PRJNA531348) | freshwater metagenome | isolation source: freshwater sample F1-20 | place: China: Fuxian Lake, Yuxi | collected 2017-12-25 | reverse complement strand
CCTACCACGGAAAGTATCAATCTCTTTTTTCATTTTACCTGGATTTTTAGTTAAGTATTTTCCAGGAATTTTACGACCTCTATATCTTTGAGCCTTAACTCTTTCAGATATATTTAAGATCATATGAATATCTTTTTCAATGATATCTAAACCTTCATCAACCGATTCAACTGGTTGTTCAAAATCTAAACTATCACCAGCAAATTTAGAAATGTAAAGATCATCAATATCAAACTCATATCTAATTACTAAATCATCCTTACTGAAATTTACAATTAATTCATGGTCATCTTTATTCTCCCACTCATAAATTAGATTTTGATAATTTTCATCACCAATACTTCCAATAAGATCGTGTAACTCTTGCATCTTAACATCAATTACACTCTCATAATTATCTATAAATTCTTCTTTAATAAATTCTTGCCACTTTTTAATCATTTTAACTTATAAAGATTTTTCTCTATATCTGGATTTTCACCAGTGTATAACTCAAACTTATTATCTCGATATCCATCACCTAAATCAATACGTTTGCTAAATACGAAAAATTTACCATCACCAAAATCATCTTCAACAGTTCCCATTATGAATTCACCATTTTGATTATAATAAACAACATCATCGACTTCTAAGTCATGTACTAATCCAACTTTAACTAGATCGCTTTCACTAGCACTCTCATTAAATCTCTTAATATATCTCATGATATTTTTTATATTTCAATGTATTATATATATTAATAAACAAAACTCACTTTTGATTATATATCATTTAGAAAAATATTTTAGATATGAGTAAAATAAAATTTAAAGTAAAGAAGGAAAAGTTTGGAGAATTTATAGATAAATTAGATGATTTAACTAAAATATCAACAACAATTAAGATTAAAATCGACAATGAAAATATCTTAATTTATTCTGTTTTAGGTAAAGCCGCAGTTCTTGCTTTTAAGAACTACAATATGGTAACTAATGAACTATTTGAATTACCAAATGAACTAGAACATACTTATGATATAGTAATACTTGAAGGTAAAAAGTTTGTTAAAAATCTTGAGTTCTTAAAAACAAATGATAAAATAACATTTGAAATGTCTTATAAACAAAATCAAGATGATGATGATATTATGGATGTTAGAGCTATCCAAATCACTGGTGGTAAATTAAAGATAAATTGGATTGGTGGTGAACACTATGAGATTCGTGATATGAATAAAGCTAACTTAGAAAAAGGATTAGACCTTAGAAATAGAAAATGGTCTTTTAGAATTACTAAAAGTGATTTTGGTGATATTAAAAAACTATCATCAATTAACGGAACAAAACTCTTAAACATCAATGTCAATGGTGGTTTAGTTAAGATATTAGAAACATCAGCTTGGGAATTAGATATCGATGAGATTGAAGATAGAAGTGCGAGTTTCATTCTTAATAAGAAATTCCTTTCTTGTATAAATGATCAATTAGAAGAAATAACTTTTAACATCTTTGATAACTTTATGTTAATTAAAGATCAAGAGTCAAATTTGATGTTGAGTTTCGAACAAGACTTTAACGAAGAAGAATTATAATAATATGAACAGATATAATAATAGATACCAATATAAAAGAGACTATAATAAAAGTGAGTTAATTGATAAGAAAAATAAAACTATATCAATATTAATCATCTTAATAGTAATTCTACTGTTTGTAATTAATCATCTTTACTATGATAAAAAATCTTTATATAGTGATATAGAGAGTAATAGGAATGACTTAGATGAAATTGTTAAAGAAAAAGATACTGAGGTGAAAAAACTTAGAATTATAATTGACTCTCTTCAAAAAGAGAAATTAAAACCGGTGGAAGATAAAAAGATTAAAGTATTTAAGCCAAGAAAAGAAGAAGTTAAAATCGAACCGGTAGAACAACCAACAATTGTTGTTACAGACACTACAAAATAAAATCTTCCTCATTTAAGTCTCGTTTACTTGAGTTTATTCCTCTCTTTGTAAAGCATAAATTATCAATAGATCCTATTACATTAGGATCTATTGAATTTTTGAATCCATAGTAAACTGAAATTTTATGATCAATAGTTGGATAATCAACATGATTATGGTCTAATTTGAAGTTTTCTCCTATAAAAAGATCATCATAATAATCATAACCATCCCAATTTTTTATTAAGAGTTTAATATTTCCTTTTGTTATCCTTCTACATTCATTTCTATAAGTTAAATATTCATTATTCAATATATTGATATCATATAAATCTTCAGATCTGAATATATCATCTTTCACTAAATCATATACATCTTTATTAAGAGAAAATTTACTTCTATTTCTATTCCTTATCTCATAGAATTTATCAGTATTATATTTCTCCATCATAATCTTCTTATTATTTTCAATATGTTCAGGTGATATTAGATTTGTTTTAAATCCATATTTTTTAATATTAGTATTCTCAACTCTCTTTTTGAACTCATCCGTTTTACTATAATTATCAACACCATACTTATCTAGAGATGTTAAAGCAGCTTTTTGTCTAGAACATTTTCTACAACCATAAAATCCATGTCTTTTAATATTATCAATATACTTCGAATATATTATCTTATTCTCCGTTTTACATAGAGAACACACAACATCAATTTTAACATGTGATGAAGAGGGTAGGTGATTTGTATAAATCTCTAATTCCTCATTTAAAACTGGATCATAACCCAATTTAATGTAATGTGTTATATTTCTATAAGATATAGAAACTTTTATCTTATCTTCTTTTATCATAAAATATATATAAAAGCTCCATAAGTCCCTTTGAAACTTTTATTATAGTTTTCATATAATTTATATGACTAGAGAAGAAAAAATTAGAGAAATAGAGTCATTAAGAAACCAAGCAAATGAGCTAAAGAAAGAGGTTGACTATTACAACGCTCTTCAGTTGGCACTAAAGTTGGTACTTAATGGCTCTTATGTTTAGCCCCCACTTCGTAAGAAGTGGGGGCAAGATTACGGAGCATTTGCGACACCATACTTTATATTATTTAATAACCACGTAGCTGGTACTATCACCGCACAAGGTCGTGATCTTACCAAAACTATGGACCGAGTTAATGAAGATTATTGGTATAATCAATGGCACTTAGACTATGAACTACACAAAATCTTAGGTATTAAAAATGTAACACCTATTTCGAGAAATGAACCAGTTAGTATTTATGCTGACACCGATTCACTTTTCGTTTCTTTCTTACCAGCAATTGAACATTCAGAATGGAGAAACTTAGTTATCGATAATACTGAATTAGATTGGAAAGAAAAAAGGTTTATTGTACTAACTAGAGAAGAAGTTAAAACTGATAATCCTAAGTGTTTGGGAATTACTGATAACTTAGATGACTTTAAGAAACTATTAACATTAGACTACGAAGAAGTTTTAATTGATGGACACTTTGTTAAAAACTGGGAATTAAACGATTTGATCAAATCTGGTGTATTTACTTGTGACATCCAATGGAATTGGTCATCCGAGTTAGATTATATTCAAGGATTAGACCATTTTAGATATGGTGGTTACTTTAAGAAGTGTTTAGAAGAGTATGCTGGTTCTTTCGGTGTAGAGAATAAAGAAGACTTTGAGTTAGAAAGAATATCAGAATCAATTATTTCAATTGCTAAAAAGAAATATATTCAACATATTCTTTATGAAGATGGTATTCCTTTTGATAGATTTAATTATTTGTTCCCTAAAGGTGTAGAATTAGTTAGATCGTCAACACCTTTATTCGCAAGAGAAAAGATTATCAATATTGTTAAATACTTATTTGAGAATCCAGACAAATTCAATATTAAAGAATTACTAAAATTGGTTAAAGCATTAAGAAAAGAGTTTGAGTTAGCGGATATTGATGATATAGCGATGCAATCTTCTTGTTCTAACTATGAGAATAAAGTTCTTAATGATAAAGTTTTACCATTAGAGTTTGTGAATGGTGCTCACTTTGCGGTTAAAGCGGCGGCACTTTACAATTACTTATTAAGTGTAAATAAACAACACGGTGATAAGTATGAGATGATTAAATCAGGAACTAAGATAAAGTATTACTATTGTAAAAATAAGTCGAATGGTGACATCTTTGCTTATATTAGAGGTTCTTATCCAATCGAGTTCGCTCCTGAGGTGGATTATGACCTCCAGTTTGCTAAGAGTATCTTATCACCAATTAATTCAATTATCGAACCATTAGGAATGCCAGAGATAACAGAGAGATTATCAGTTGTAATGGATATCTTTAGTGGGTTTGGAAAATAAAAAAAGAGGTTAGAAATAACCTCTTTTTATTAAAAGAAAGCTCTACAGCCTAACAATCCCCATTCCTTTTCTAACCAACTATTTAGAATCGGTTCAATTTCATTTATTTTCATTCTTAGGAGTTCAAAAAAGAATTCCAAAATAATATCACCTATAATTATTTCTTTAGTATCATCACGGTCTAAAAATGTAGATTTAATAGTATGGGAAAGTACTTGATTTCCATTCTCATCACAATAATTAATTCTATTACCAGCGTTAATAGTTTTTAATTTATATTTACCAAAATTAGTAGTAAGCCAATTCAAAATAAAACTGGTTTTATCACCAAAACCAACCAGACATTTATCGTCATTAACAAAGATGAAAAAACCTTCAGCTGATAAATGACTTTCACATTTTTTAATATTCTCAGTAGTTGGGTTTGTTACTTCTAAATAAAGTACATTTTCAATCGGAGCTATATTCCACACCCAAGGTAGTTCCAATTCATTAATTTCACCTAAGTGTGTTATAACAATCCATTTAGCATCTTCTAAATCCATTTTATTATCATAATCATCTAACCGAAAATTTTCAAATAATTTTAACCACTTCATAATCATTATTATTTTCTTGGTGTGTTAGTAAATAAATGAGTTTTATGATTTTTTGCATCATAAAGAATAGTTTTTCTAACATTATCATCATCAATAGGTGAGCAAAAGAAATCAATACCAATATATTTACCTTCACTATAAGCTTTTTCAGCTGCGCCTTGAGCAGATTTTACTTGTACAAAAGAATAGTTACCACTTGGACTTTGCATGATTAAATCAATTCCATATCTCATATCAATCGGATCACCATCACCTCCTTGGAAAACACAAGTTAAACCTTTAGCCATAAAACATTCTTTTACGAAATTTTCAGCTTCTTCTCCTATTAAACTTTTTTGTCTATTATTAACAACATACTTTCTTAAATCAAATTTTTTTAAAATAGAAACCAAATCTTTATCTTGAAAATATGATTTTAGAGCATCTTTCATTTTATAATAGTTTACATTAATAAAATCTTTAATATCACCATTAGAATCAATAATATCTACTATTAAATCTGCTGTATCAGACCAGTTTGTATTTAGTTTATTAACTGGATCATAATTACCATCTTTATCTAAGACTAATTTAACATTCTTTAGAGCTAAACTTTCATAGAATCCATTTCTATTTGTTACTTTAAGATGATAAATGTGTTGATATTTACCACTATCGTGGATTATCTTTAATTCTTTTTGTTTTTCCGGATTAAAATTTATTGTTGTTTTAATTGGGTCTAAAACCTTCTCAATCGCATTATAAAAACCAAGATCATAACACAAAAATAGTTTTTGAGTAGCAATTTTCTCAGAAAGTATTTGTTTTTGAGATTGTGTTCCTGACTGAGTAGCTGTTTGAGCTTCTGGTTCTAATTGTGCCTGTGGTTGACTTTGAGTTGCTAAATTAGTAACTAAATGAGCTCCTACTCCTGGACTAGAATCATATTCTGTACCTGAACCAGCAAATAAATCAATTTGACCTGTATCCTTAAATCTTTTAGCTTCTGTTATAAATTGTTTATAATTAAAAATTTCCATGATGTATATATTAAGTCTTGATATATAAAATATGAAAAATGACAAATTATATCCACTTTATCTAAATTATTTAGATGATAAATTGAAATCAGGTAAACTAAATAAGGGATCTTATGCTCTTATGAAAATGAGTCGAACTAATTTTGAAGACTTTAAATCAAAAATGGAGGATGAACTTTTTGAAGGTGAACAAATAAAAAGCAATAGAGATAAAAAAATAGACGATATTTTCGATGAGTTTGACTTTGATTGAGAAAATACATCATATGAATTATGATATTTATTTTTATGATGGTATTGACTTTGATATGATTAGAGATCATAAGGATACATCTGGTGACTTTTTAATATTCTTTATTAAATCATGGGATGAAGAAGTTAAAAAATTTCGTAGAGATAAAAAAATACAAGAACTACTAACTGGTGAAGGAGTTAAATTTGATCCAGACTTAATAGATAAAAATACAATATCAATCTATATGACAAATGGACATACTATACCAACTTATGAGTCGATAAAAGAAAAAATATTTAGATCTAATTATGAGCCATTAGCTTGGAATATTAGGGGTTTAGTATAAAATGTATATAGATTTTTAATATATAACATAATGAAAATTATGAAACATCTTATGAGATATGAGGGATATACAACTCAACAAAGAGTTGATGACTTACTTGATAAAATTTCAAAGTATGGCATAAAATCATTGACTCAACTTGAGAAAGAATTTTTAGATGCTCATAAAACTGGTAGTGAAGAAGAAGCTCATAAAAAGTTAACAAAATCTGAAAGTGAAAATGTTTTTGTTGATGATACGGGTCTTTTCAGATTCGAGTTTGATCACTGTGAAGATTTCGGAGATGAGTGGAATTATCATGGTGTTATTTATGTACCAGACTTGAAATTACCAAATGGTAAAGTATTGAAAGGTAAGCTGAATGGTTATATAGTTTATCATCATGAAACAGGTATAATAATACCTGAATTTTATTATCAAACAGCTAACGGCACAACATATGAAATATTTGACTTTTGTAGTGGAAATGAATATGAGTTAGATAGCTTTTTAGATTATGTTGTTTCTGAGATAGAAAATGAAGATTAAAAATTAATATATACAAAAAAATAATTTAAAAAAATGATTAAAAGATACAATCAATTTATTAATAAAATTAATGAGGCTGATGAAGTACAAGCTCCGGTTCAACCAGATGTTAAACCAGAAACAGCACCAGCTCCAACAACAACACCAGATAGAAGAAGAGAAAGATATACAGTTCCAACTCCATCAGTTAATCCAGATCCATTAGCAAGTGGTAGTGGTGAAGAAGGTGTTGAAGATAACTTAGAATATTTACAAGATACTTTAGAAGGTTCTCAATTAATGAATAACATTCTTAAATATCAAGGACACGAAATCACTTTACCTTCTGAAACAAGTCAGTTTGAAGTTGATGGTGTTAGAAATATCAAACAAGAAGGAAGAAAATTAGTTCCTACTTCTTCAGTCGAAGATGTTATCGAATACTTAAACAATCCTGAAGCTCAAGCTCAAGCACAAGCTAAACAAGAAAGAAGACTTCAAGCACAAGCTCAAAGAGCTCAAGCACAAGTTCAAGCTAAAAGAGAGTCATTAGAGTTTAGTCAAGATGAAGAAATGGATGATTTAGATGATGAAGAAATTTTATCTGATGAGAATACACCAGATAACGAAGAAACTCAATTTGAAACACAAACTGGTAAAGATCCTGAAGCTGAAGCTTTAGCAGGTGAACATGTTGATGTTGAAAAAACTGGTAAACATAACGAATCAAAAAGTTATAGAAATAGATTTAGAATGAAGTTCTAATAAAAAAACCACTCAAATGAGTGGTTTTTTTATTTCAAAATATTAAGATTCTTCACTTTCACTACCCTGTGTAACACTATCCGTAATTTGATCATTAACAGCTGACTTTTCTTTCTGAATTTTATTGATGATATATCCAGAAACAGCGAACTCAGCAGCTGCCCATAAAAGAAATTCACCCATACTTAACGTTGAATGTTTTTCTAATAAAAAGAAAATCATACCCCATTGTGCGATAATAAACGCTAAACCAGATTCAATTCTTTTCTTAGAGAAGAATGACTTTTTCGTTGAATAGATATTTACCAATTCAGTAAATAATTTCTTCCAATTAGACCATCCAAAGAATAATTTTTTTTGTTTTTCCATTTTTTAGTTTTATTTTTATATATAAAACTAAAAAATTATAAATATTTTATATTGTTAAATTTCTTATTATAATCAACATCCTCAGATTTAACTCTTTTAACACGTTTAGGTATCCATTTAATGTCTAATTCATCCTTACTAAAGAAATCAAAAAGATCTAATTTTTTATATGGATTTGGTACAAGTTCAGCCAACTTATTAATATCTTTAACCTTACTTATACGATATAATAACTTATAAGGATCATCTGATTTTTTCTTTTCTACAATATCTTCAAATAACTTTCTCCATAAAAAAACTGGAAATCCTTCTTTTAACTTTTCTTCAGATTTTATAAATCCAGCTTCATCATTATCAAAAAAGTATTGTATCTCTACACCACTACTCTCAATCAATTTATAATCAGTATTGACACCAACAAGACCAATTGAGTTAGGATAAAAAAGTGAATCTAAATAACCTTCAAAAACTGTAATCTTTTCACCAAAATCAACATTTAAGATGTTAAAGTAATATGATAGTTTATTATAAATAACCATCTCATTAATATCAATTTCAATAGGTTCTTCTTTAATTAAATTAACCCATTCAAGTAAGTTCTCAAAGTTAAAAATCTTAAACATTCTTCTTTTACCCGATTTTAAGTTTCTTAATTGAATACCAAGAACCTTATCATCTCTACGATTTAACATGATAATTATCCACTCACTCTCATCTTCATTTTTCCACCACTTTGCTTGATAAATGTTTTTATGATAAACTGGATCAATACCACGACCTGTTAAATATTTGTAAACACCACCATTTACTTGAACGGGTTTGAAATCCGATATCGGTGTTAAATCCATCGAAAATACTTTTTCTAAATCTTCTAAATTGATTAAGTTTTCAAACTTAGCATCACTAACATTTGCTTCATAATCAGAGTATGTCATAACACTATTTAAGTGTTCGATCATTTCTAGCTTTTTATCTGGATCAACTTGCTCATTAAAGTGTTTACACATCTTATCAAAAGATGTCCTCCTATCACAGTTGAAACATATATAAAATAACTTATTGAAATAAAGATTTCCCCTCTTCTTATATTGGTTTTTACTATCTCCACAATAAGGACATGCTATGTTTAGTCGATCATGATAATCAACTATTCTTCTTTTATTAACATTTGAAAACTCTTTATTTAGTATTTTCTGAACTAATCCTTTTATGTATGACTTATCCATATAACATGATATAAAAAAATAAAATTATGTTTGTTATTTAGAAAAATATACCTAATTTTGTAACATAAAATCAATATATAGATTATAAATTAATAAACATTATATGAAGATAAACTTTTTAGTTGCGTACGACTTTACAAAAACATCAGAATCCGCTGTTGAACACGCATTAATGACTGCTGAAAAAATGGGAGCAGATGTACATCTTGTACACATCATAGAAGATGTAAAAGACATTGAAAAAATCGAGAAAAAATTCAAAAAAATACCTAACTATGATAAAGTAATTTGTCATGTTAGAGTTGGTGATATCTTTGAAGATATTGTTAACTTCTCTTATGAGATACATTCTAAATACACTTTCTTAGGTGTACATAACTTAAGCATCTGGCAAAAGTATATAACAGGTAGTGACATATTCAAAATCTTAAATAAAGATGAAAATCACTCACCTTTTATTCTTGTACAAGAAGGTAACGTAAAACCATACTCTAAGATTTTAGTGCCTATCGATAGTAGTGATACAAGTAAACAAAAATTACTACACGTAACTAGAATTGCCAAAAACTTCCAATCTGAAGTTGTAGTTCTTATGAGAAATGGTTTACCCGGAAATAGAAACTCTCAAAAGTTCATTAAAAAGTTTTTTGGTGAGTATTCTATACCTTATACTTTAGAAATGAGAGACGAAGATTTTGATAAATCAATTATCGAAGTTTCTAAAGAAACTGGATGTAGTTTAATAGCAATTGTCAATGAAACTGTAGATACACTTTCACCACTTTATTTTAGTGATGAACAAAAACTTATCTTAAATGAGTTAGGATTACCAGTATTAGTTGTTAACCCAGTACATCATATTTCAAGTTTCTGGAACTAATTAATATGGATTAAAAATCCGATTAAACCACCCATTAGAGTCCATATTAAGTCGTACCAACACCACTTATGTAATGGGCTCAAATGGTCATATATCTCTTTACCAAAAGCCGATATAAAACAAAGAGATAAACCAATAACATCACCAAATAACAAAGTTACTATAAAATAAATAAGCAAACCATAAATAAAATGGTTTGCTTTATCTCCTTCAATTTCCGGTAATTTTTCTATCATTTAGTTATTCAAATATAAGTACTTCTTATATACACTATCACCAAATAAAGTTGGTCTAATTTCACTACAAATTGTAAATATATTTGCTCTCCAATAATACTCATTAAATCTATTTTCCAACCAACGTTTTATAACATTCTTTCTATCATCT
>SXGQ01387001.1_pt1 | contig 10643 bp, 7 predicted proteins | sample 3178371 | NCBI WGS metagenome assembly SXGQ01 (sample SAMN11356859, study PRJNA531348) | freshwater metagenome | isolation source: freshwater sample F1-20 | place: China: Fuxian Lake, Yuxi | collected 2017-12-25 | reverse complement strand
TCAATGCAGTAAATGAAAAGTTCAAATTGATTTCAGACTGGGATGAGCCATTGGTGCAAAGTATCAGAAGTGAAAGCGACAAACGCTATTTTGAATACATGATCAGAAAAGACATGATCAAAGAAGCAGAAAAAGTTTTACAGAGTTAATCCTCTTATTGCTTTCTCTTAAATACTTCTTTCCCATTCAATACTGTGGAGAGCACTTTTACCCCCCTTATTTGTACTGGATCTATTTCACGCAAGTCCTTATCCAACACTGCAAAATCAGCATACGCTCCCGCTTTGAGTACACCTGTTTTGCCATTCATAAAAGATGCATAAGCATTGCTGGCAGTATAGGCCTTCAATGCATCTGCTACTGAAATTTTCTGATCAGGATACCAGCCGTTTTCATTTTTCCCATCCCCCGTTTGTCTGGTCACCGCAGCATAGATGCCAAACAAGGCATCTACAGGCGCTACTGGCCAATCTGATCCAAACGTGACATGTACACCACCACCTAACATCTCTCTGAATGCATAAGTGCCTTTCAACCTGCTTTCTTCCAGCCGCTTTTTTGCCCAAATTCCATCATCGTACATGTGGTATGGATGCATAGACGCAATCACTTGCAGAGTCGCAAAATTTTTAACGGCTTCCAAACGAATATGCTGAGCATGTTCTACCCTAAATCTTCTGTCACGTCCCCCATTGATCTTTTGTGCTTCCGCATACACAGACAAAATAAAATCATTGGCACGATCTCCAATGGCATGCACTGCAACATGCAACCCTGCTTTGTCTGCACCCAATACCCAATTTCTCAAATCAGTTGTATCAGTTATCGTTAATCCATGAGAGGATGGATCATCCAAGTACGGTTGATGAAACCATGCTGTTGTTGACCCCAGCGAACCATCTACATATCCTTTCAATCCGCCCCACTTCAACATATCATTTCCCCTCCCATTTTTTTGTACAAAAGAATCCAGCCTGTTCCATGTAGCCAGTGGAACAAAGGAGTACATCCTGATCATTGAATTGTTTTTTGCTGCAACTCTTCTGTAGGTTTCAAGGTCTGCCCATCCACCATATGAACCCATGTCGCATACTTGTGTAACTCCTCTTTCCAATGCATGTTCCGCTGCAGCTTTGTAGTAGGTTTCCAGTTCGCTCTCACTGGGAGCAGGAATGGCTCTGTCGATCAATGACATTGCCTGGTCTTTGAAACATCCTGTCAGTTCTCCTTTTGTATTTTTAACCACCACTCCACCGGCTGGTGAAACAGTGTTTGCAGTAACCCCTGCAAGCTGGATTGCCTTTGAATTCGCAAAAGCCATGTGGCCATCGTACCTGCTGATGAAGATGGGATGATCTCCCGATACCGAGTCAATCCAATCTTTGCTGGGCAATTCACCACCCCAATTCTCATTGTCCCAACTGCCTTCTTTTATCCAAGCATCGCCGGGATGTTGTTTGCAATAATCACTGATTCGCTTGATGAATTCCGCCTTGGTCATGGCATCTTTCAACTTAACACTTGAGAGTCCGTAGCCAGCCGAAAGAAAATGCGTATGGTTATCGGTAAATCCTGGCACTACCATCTTACCGCCTAAATCTATGGTTGCTGCTGCATCAAATGCAGAGCTATCATCTCCGACGTAAACAATTTTTCCGTCTTTGACTGCCATGACAGCCGCAGTTGGATAAGAGGAATCGCCTGTCCAGATTTTACCGTTTACATATAATGTATCTGCTTTATTGGAGGAAGTACATGCATACAAAGCAACCGTTGCGAAAAATAGGACAGCAATTTTTTTCATTGTATTATTCATTAAAATAGTTCCATAAAAGTTTAGATAATTTTCTGGTCAGCTGCCAGGCTTCATTTTCGTTACCCCAGCTGATATTTTTGTTGTTTTTCGTGAATACACTGAAAATATACGGGCGTCTGCCGTTTACATAAAGAATTTCACTTCTGCTGGCATTGACTGCCCCATTTTTAGAGGCAACAAATACAGTTGGGGGAATGGCAGACAATGCCTCTTCATCCCAATATTGACGACCCATGATGCGCAGCATCTGATCGCTTTTGTCTTTGCTGATGATTTTCCCGTGTACAATGTCCTCCATCAACCTACCCATTTCATTCGGCGTTGATTGTCCCCAGCCAAATATTGACCTGTCGCCTTCCCTCCCGGGAGTTCTACTGTTGACGCGGGTTGCATGATAGCCCATGCTGTCCAATAAATGATTGATTCTTTTTCCGGTTCCGGCAATGCTTTGCAGCCATAAACTACCTGTATTATCAGAGATGGTCATCATCAGCATCATTACTTTGCTCAATTCAATTTCCGACTGTGGCTTCAAGTATGCAACGATGTCCTCGCCAGGATCGTAATTCATTGTATCATACCATACCAGTTTCTGATGATAGTCCAATTCTTTTTTGTGAATGCGATCCATGATGCCGATCAATATCGGGACCTTCACTATGCTGGCTGTTGGAAAAACAGTATCGCCATTGTAGGAAACTATTTTGTCACTCTTTAAATTTTTTACATACACCCCTATCTGTCCATTGAAGCCCTGGATAAGTGTTTTGATTTTCTGCTCTAATTTCTTATCAACCTGTTGAGCAAATGACTGAGAGAGGGAGAATAAAAAAAATGAAAAAAAGAATATTTTTTTAAACAGACTGCTTACCGGCATTTGACTCCTGGATTTTATGCAATATATATTTATTCAGCTTGTAATGTTGATGTTGGGCAGAAGTCAAATAGAAGGCCCCTTGTATTTTCCCGATACAGCTTGGAGCACCACATAGGCATTCGAATGCCCTGTCCATTTTCCACTCAGTAGAAGGATAAAAAAAAGTGATTGGATCGCCAGGCTGCAAATCCTTCAATGCAATCAATTTCATCTCGGTGGTATCAAAAAATGCAGAGGGATCACAACTGTGATTCACGTACTGCAAAAATTCAGGCCCCAGTAAAATATGTTCTCTGTCGCTCAGTTGAACTGTAAGATAGGTAGGCGCATGCAATACTTCTCTTGCATAAAAGGGAGAGATAACGTCTCCCTTGGAAAATTGCTTATTGGATAGCAATCCTTTACTGCCTTTCTCATCTTCCACCAGCAAAGCAAAGGAATGATCAGCTATGATTGTATGTGAACCAAATTTCATATTTGAATCAACCGCGCATGATGCCCTTCACAAATCCAACCGACTCGGCCATGCCCACCAGTGGATCAGTCATGTCTTTTTCGTATTCAACACTGCATACGCCTTTGTAATTGACTTTTTTCAAGGCCTCCATGAATGCAGGATAATTGATGGCACCGCGTCCGATTTCAATCACCTTGGCATCCTTTGCCATGGCGGTCACATCTTTCAAATGCAAATCAAATAACCTGTCGCGGTATTCTTTCACCGTTCTTTCCGGCAAAACCCCTGCACGAAGGGTATGCCCGATATCAATACACAATCCTACACGGGGATCAAAATTTTTGATGCGGTCGTAAATATCTTTGGGAGATGGGTATAATTTATCCTCTGGACCATGGTTATGTATTGCAAGACGGATATTCGTTTCCTTCACCTTCGCTTCTGCATAACTGAGCAAGTCCTGATTCGGTACACCCACGATCATTTCAACACCCACTTTCCTGGCATACTCAAAAGCCTGATCCACCGCCTCTTTGGAGCGCATATATATCACACCAACCGTGTAAACATTGATGCCACCATCGGCAAATTTTTTCTTGGCAGCTTCAATGGCTTCATTTGAACTGTTCAAAGGCAGGTGAATTTCTTTCAATGATAAATTTTTCACGTTGAGCTTTTGCAACATGGCAATCATTTTGTCAATATCAAATCTTGCAAAAGAATAACCCGCGAACCCAAGTGGAAATGTTGTTGGAGCCTCAAATGACCCCAATGCAAATGATGGCTTTGCAACAGCACCTGCAATTCCAAGTGCGGACAATTGTAAAAATGATCTTCTATTTTTCATAAAGCAATTTTTTTTGGACGAATTAATTTATTTAGAATGCTTAAATTACTTAAAGTTTTATAACGGCAAAACATTTGCCCTAATATATTCACGCAATGCTTTTCATAACGATTGCCCTTTGCATAGTTTTGCTGATTCTGCTGATATCTTGGCTGAAATTCAACACTTTCATTTCTTTTATCATTGTTTCGCTGGTGGGGGGGCTGCTCTTGGGAATGCCACTGGAAAAAATTCCATTCGCCATCCAAAAAGGTGTTGGAGACACACTGGGATCGCTCCTGATGGTGATCCTGTTCGGGGCAATGATTGGAAAACTGGTTGCCGAATCTGGTGCCGCTCAAAAAATAAGCGACGTACTGTTAAAAACCTTTGGGGAGAAAAACATCACCTGGGCACTGGTATTGACAGGATTCATTGTCGGCATCCCCTTGTTCTATAATGTGGGATTCGTACTGCTGGTTCCATTGATTTTTTCTATCGTATACCGCCTTAAGCTTCCTGCTGTATACGTAGGCATCCCCATGTTATCGGCACTTTCTGTCACACACGGACTCCTTCCACCACACCCATCACCTGCAGCATTGGTGAATCAATTGCATGCAGACATGGGCAAAACACTGATGTATGGGATCTGCATCGCCATTCCCACCATCATTGTGGCAGGTCCACTTTTTGCCAGCACACTTAAAAAGATGAATGTTGAACCTCTTCAAACCTTCAAACCAAAAGAAGTTGATCAATCAGCATTGCCTGGATTTTTAAACAGCATCATAACATGCCTGCTTCCTGTTTTCATCTTGCTGATTACTACCTACTTCAATCTGAATCAACAAGCAGCTGCCACACCGGGAATCATTCAATTTATTGCAGATCCCAGCATGCTGATGTTTATCTCCATGTTGTATGCAACGGTTGCACTGGGCATTGCGAGAGGAAGTTCCTTGGCTTCTATCATGTCAACCTACGCAGACTCAATCAAAGATGTATTGATGATCATATTGATTGTTTCAGGTGCTGGTGCACTCAAACAAGTGTATGTTGACAGTGGAGTAAGCGCACAACTGGCAGAAGCATTCACACAATTGCAAATGCCCCCCTTATTGCTTGGATGGCTGATCAGCGCAATCATTCGTGTTGCCATGGGATCGGCTACGGTAGCAGGACTCACCACAGCAGGCATCATCGCACCCGTGGTAGTTGCCACAAATACCGACCCGAGTTTGATGGTATTGGCAGTGGGCTCCGGAAGCCTGACACTCTCACACGTGAACGACAGTGGCTTCTGGTTGTTCAAAGAATATTTCAACCTGAGCATCAAACAAACGCTGCAATCATGGACCATTATGGAGACGATCGTATCAGTCATGGGACTCACCGGTGTATTGGTCATTGATTACCTGTTAAAATAAATCGATTTCGTAGCAAGAGTATTTCATTTCATCCAATTCAGTAAATTAGACAGTCTATTTACATTTTAAAATTGCCATATGTTTCCAAGAAGAACATTTTTGAAATCAACCATCGCCGCAAGCGGCATGCCATTGCTTTCTTCCTTTGCCCATTCAAACCAAGATGAAATCATTGCAGAAAAAAGAATCCGGTTTTCAGTCATCAATATCAACCACAATCATATTTATGGCATGTGCAATGCCGTCATCAATGGCGGTGGAGAACTGGTTGCAGTTTATGCAAAAGAACCAGCATTGGTGGCAGCATTCACCAAAGCATTTCCACAAGTGAAAGTGGCATCCAGCGAAAAGGAAATCTTGGAAGATAATTCCATCCAATTGATCCTCAGCTCGGGCATACCGGTTGAAAGAGGCCCGCTTGGAATTGAGGTCATGAAACACGGCAAAGATTACCTGGTGGATAAGCCTGGCATCACAACACTTGAACAATTGGCTGCAGTAAAGAAAGTGCAGAAAGAAACCAAACGCATCTATGCGATCATGTTCAGTGAACGCTTTGAAAACAAGGCAACCATCAAAGCCGGTGAACTTGTCAAACAGGGATTGATCGGCAAAGTCATTCAGACCATTGGACTCGGCCCGCATCGCATCAATCCAAAATCAAGGCCGGATTGGTTTTGGGATAAAAAGAAATTTGGAGGAATCATCACGGACATTGCTTCCCATCAATTTGATCAATTTCTTTTCTTCACCAATTCCACCAGTGCAGAAGTCGTGGCCTCACAAATTGGGAATGTCAATCATCCGGAAAAACCTGATTTTGAAGACTTCGGAGATGTGATGCTGAAAGGCAATGGTGGACAAGGTTATATCAGAGTGGATTGGTTTACCCCCAATGGATTGAAAACCTGGGGCGATGGCAGATTAACCATTTTGGGAACCGAGGGATTCATTGAGATCAGGAAAAATATTGACATTGCCCGTTACGACAGCGGCAACCATCTTTACTACGCCAATAACCAGGAAACAAAATATATCGATTGCAGAGACGTTCAACTTCCCTTCGGAAGGATGTTTGTAGACGATGTTGTCAACAGAACAGAAACGGCCATGTCGCAGGCACATTGTTTTCTTGCAACTGAACTTTCACTCAAAGCTCAAAAATTCGCAAAAAGAATTTAATCAAAGTTTGATTTGCTGATGCCCTGCACGAAGAGGAATTGATTTCCCCTTCCATACAAAAACTCCTGGAACATTGTCAGGCAAAGTGATATCGGCCGATATGCCTACCTCGGCTGTCTTTCGTATTTCAACTTTGATCATTCCTGACGGGTGCGGCATGCTTCCCACCACATGATTCAATTCCCCCAACGCAGGCGCAATGCGCACTGCAGCAAATCCGGGTTTGGAAGGTGTGATCCCACAAATCGTAGCAAAAAAATCATAATTGGGACTTGAACTCCAGGCATGGCAATCAGATCTGGTTGGATCGGGTTCTTCAGCAAATGTTGTCAACCCCAAATCAATCATATCTCTCCAAGGTTTCAATTCTTTGTAATATTTATTTGCATTCCCTGTATAATTCAGTGCCCGGTTCAGGTAAAAACGATAATAAAAAGTTGCCTGGCTAAGCGAAGTATCCGACAATGTGTTCATCATGATTTTTTGCTGCATTGGCAATGGGACACTCCCGGATAAAATGGCCATGATATTGGCATGTTGGCTGAAAGTATTTTTCAACGGCGTATTTGCAATCACAAATTTTTTGGGATCAAAGCATGCAGTAAAAGTTGATTTGCCCAGTTTGTCTGCAAGCAAGCGGTAATAATTGGCTTCATTCGTTTTACCAAAAAAGCTGAACAGTTCTGCAGCCTGCTTCAAGGTATATATGTATTGAAACGTGATCACAGAGGAGTTTCCATCGTTGGCACCATCAGGAGTTCCGCCTGGAAATTTCTGATTCCAGTCTACAAAATTCCACCACTTCATTGGCCCCAGCATATTTTTTTCTTGGTCAATTTTTTTCTCATACCAATCCAATACACCAGCTACCGGCATCAAAAACTGTTCGACAAACTTGAAATCATTTCGGTGCATCCAATAATCATACAACATGCTGACCCAATAAAGTGAAAAAGGAGGGATCACCTGTAATCGACTGCTGGGATAACGCCCTTGTGTGAGTCCCTCTGGGACACGCGAATGATAAAAATCCAGGATGGCTTTGCGCATCAAACGATCATCACCCGTTACGTAGAGAGAAATCAATGATTGAATTCTGGTATCGCCTTCGTATTGCAATTGCTCATAGTAAGGACAATCAAAATAAGTTTCACCTGCACAGAGCTGAGCCGTTCTCCATCCAATATCCCAAATCTCTTGCAGCGATGAATCATTTGATTTGAAGGACGCCTTCACTTCAAACGGATAGCCCGTAGCCATCCCATACAAATCATTGATCACCAATGGCTCATCTTTTGTCACAATGTCTACTTGCATATAACGATAGGTTCTGAACCAGAGGGGTCGAAATATTCTCTGTTCGCCACCATCGGAAATAAATATATCATAGTTGCCAACAACCAGTTTACTGTCAACATCATTTCGGTTCCCTTTTTGAAAATCTTTTCTTCTTTGCGGACCATTTACATTCACACCTTTGTATTTTGCTGAATTGGTATCCACCAACAATGCCTCGGTATAGCTCAATTTGATTTCAGCATTTTTACCTTTGCTTGTTATCAATTGAGGATATGCAACTGTATTGAATGATTGATCCAGTAAAATGGAAACTTTCTTATTTGCGGGTATCATCAACGGTTTGTTACCTGCAAGAAAATCATTGCCGATTTCCATGCCCTCCGTTCTGCGAACACTCGGAATGCGTTGCATTTTTTCAAACATCAATGGAATATTTCTGGGTTGGAGACTCCACAAATTGTCTGAACCGTATCCAACATTGACAGGATTGCCTATGGCCAGCGCCTGTTCCCATCGACCATCATTGTATGCAGGCTGTTCCCAACCCCATGGATATTTGGTTGCATCCACTTGATCACCTGGTCCGACCACCATATATGACTTCACCCTTGCCCCGTTATCAAGTGAACAAGGCGTGTATGAGCTGTCTCGCAAAACTTTCCATGTTTTATCGGTATTGATTATTTTTTCTTTATCGCCATCCCCCTGCAAAACAAATGCAGTTTGGTTGGATATCTGAGCAACAGGTGCGTGAACGCCCATGTTCCAAACCATTGCTGCAATGGTATTTGCACCTTTTCTTAAATAGCTGGCAATATTGATAGATTCAAAATACCAGTTGTATAAATCACCTCTTGCAGGTCCGCTGCAAACAGCGATGCCATTGACAAACAAACGGTATCTGTTGTCGGCACTCACATGTACAATAAATTGCTGCGGCAAGCTATCGATGGAAAAGTTTTTTCTGAAATGATATACCCCATAATCTCTTTGTGGAACATTTGGACACGTAACCCAAGAGGCTCCCCAGGACCCTTTCAGGAGATTGGGGTTGATGGCGGTTTGGGCATCGGTTAAGAGGCAATGAAGCAGAAAAAACAGCGTAAGCATTTTTTGCATGGTAAATAATTTAAAACACCAGTCTGCCCGGGTGCGCAATAAATGAAACACAATTGTCATCCAACCTTCCGCCTGGGCAATTCAAAAATTTATTCAATTAAATGTAATAAATCTTCCGATCGAATTGTAACTTAGGTATTCATCATTCATTAAAAAGCTTGCTATGTCGAATCAAAAAAATCGAAGAAATTTCATCAAAGAGAGTTCCCTTGCAGCAGCGGGATTCTTTATCGTTCCCCGTCACGTTATTGGGAAGGGTTATACAGCCCCAAGTGATAAACTAAACATTGCAGCCATTGGCGCAGGTGGCAAGGGTCAGTCAGATATCATCAATGCATACAACAACGGTGCTTGTAATGTAGTGGCATTGACGGATGTTGACTTTGACAGGGCAAAAGTTGCAGTGGATAAATTCCCCAATGCAAAACGCTACAAGGATTTCAGAAAAATGTTGGAAGAATCAGGCAAAGACATTGATGCAGTAACCATTTCAACGCCTGATCATTTTCATGCGTTTGCTGCCATGGCCTGTATGCAAATGGGCAAACACGTGTACGTTCAAAAGCCCCTCACACATAATATTGCCGAAGCAAGGATGTTGACAGAGGCTGCCAGAAAATACAAAGTGGTAACCCAAATGGGTAACCAGGGTTCTTCAAATCCACATCAGCAAGTTGCCATTGATTGGTTCACCAAGGGCTTGATTGGTCCCGTGCACAAAGTAGAAATATGGACCAACCGTCCTGTATGGCCACAAGGAATTCCCGTTCCAAAAGACAAGCCAACAATGCCGGCATCCATGTCACCTGATGATTGGAACACCTGGCTCGGCCCCGCTGATTATGTAGACTATCATCCTTTGTACCATCCATTTAAGTGGAGAGGTTGGTGGAATTTTGGAACAGGTGCATTGGGAGATATCGGATGTCATACCATTGATTCTGCTTTTAGAATTTTGGGATTGGGTTATCCGACTGAAGTAGAATGCAGCGTGGGACAGGTTTTCATCAAGGACTGGACGCCTGAATACATTCCAGAAGGATGCCCTCCATCCGCGTTGGTTGAAATCAAATTCCCTGAAACCAAGAAAAATAAATCACCATTGAAAATGGTTTGGATGGACGGCGGATTGAAACCGTTCCACCCTGATCAGATTCCGGCAGACGAGCCATTGAGCCCTGATGCAGGTGGTGACAACGGTGTGTATCTCCACGGGTCTAAAGGCGTGATGGTGATCGGCATGTATGGAAACAATCCAAAAATTTACTTGAACAACGGAGAAAAAATCACCATGCCAGCTCCAGATCCAAATATACCACGCGGTTTACCTGAATGGGGTCACCAAGTTCATTGGACTGAAGCTTGCAAAGCTGGTTTCAACAGCAAAGAACACAAAGCCTTGACTTCTTCGTTTGATTATTCAGGACCGTTGACTGAAACAGTTTTGATGGGCAACCTAGCGATCAGAAGTTATATGTTGCGCAGAGAAGTGAAAAATGCAGCAGGCAGAAACGGTTTCGAATTCTATGGCAGAAAGAAGCTTTTGTGGGATGGCAACAACATGAAGATTACCAATTTCGAAGAAGCAAATCAATTTGTAACAAGAAATTACAGAGCTGGTTGGGAAATCAAGAAAT
>SXGQ01377811.1_pt1 | contig 10643 bp, 10 predicted proteins | sample 3178371 | NCBI WGS metagenome assembly SXGQ01 (sample SAMN11356859, study PRJNA531348) | freshwater metagenome | isolation source: freshwater sample F1-20 | place: China: Fuxian Lake, Yuxi | collected 2017-12-25 | reverse complement strand
GTGCCTATAACAAAATGGCGCAGCTCTCGCCTGCGCAACTGAAAAAGGGCGTCATTTGCGCCTCGGCTGGCAATCATGCCCAAGGTGTGGCTTTGGGTGCCAGCAAGCTTGGATGCCGAGCCGTCATTGTGATGCCCACCACCACACCGCAAATGAAAATTGAAGCGGTGAAAGCATTGGGCGGTGAGGTGGTCTTGATTGGCGACAGCTACTCCGATGCGTTCAAGCATGCGGTCATGCTTGAGAAAAAAATGGGTCTGACTTTTGTGCACCCCTTTGACGATCCTGAAGTCATTGCGGGCCAAGGAACCATTGCCATGGAAATGTTGCGCCAACACCAAGGCCGCTTGGATGCCGTGTTTGTGGCCATCGGTGGTGGTGGGCTCATTTCTGGTGTGGCCAATTACATCAAAGCTGTGCGCCCCGACATCAAAGTCATTGGCGTGCAAATGAACGACTCCGACGCCATGATTCAATCGGTGACAGCCAAAAAACGCATCACCTTGAACGATGTGGGATTGTTCTCCGATGGTACGGCCGTCAAGCTGGTGGGCGAAGAAACTTTTCGCGTCACGCGCGGCTTGGTAGACGGCTACATGACAGTCGACACAGACGCCGTGTGCGCCGCCATCAAGGACGTGTTTGTAGACACAAGGTCGATTGTGGAGCCCGCTGGCGCACTGGCTGTGGCAGCCATCAAACAGTACGTGGCCAAGCACAAAACAAAAGGTGAAACCTACGCGGCCATTTTGTGCGGCGCCAACATGAACTTTGACCGCTTGCGCTTTGTGGCAGAGCGGGCCGAAGTGGGTGAAGAACGCGAAGCCATTTTTGCCGTCACCATTCCCGAAGAGCGCGGCAGTTTCAAACGCTTTTGCGAACTCATAGGCAACTTGCCTGGCGGCCCGCGCAATGTGACGGAATTTAACTATCGCATCAGCGATGCTGCCAAAGCCCACGTGTTTGTGGGCCTGACCACACAAGGCTCAGGCGAAAGCACCAAAATTTCCAACAATTTCAAGAAGCACGGTTTTGACAACCTCGACTTGACGCACGACGATTTGGCCAAAGAGCATATTCGGCACATGGTGGGTGGCCATACCAGCTTGGCGCAAAACGAGCGACTGATGCGCTTTGTGTTTCCAGAACGCCCCGGTGCTTTGCTCAAATTTCTCAACCTGATGCGCCCAGGTTGGAACATCAGTTTGTTTCACTACCGCAACCAAGGTGCCGATTACGGTCGCATTTTGGTGGGCCTTCAGGTGCCCGACAAAGATGACAAGGCCTTTGACAAATTCTTGAGCACCTTGGGCTACCCCTATGTGGAAGAAACCCTGAACCCGGTGTACCGGATGTTCTTGCAACAATCTGCCTGAATTTTGATTGTCCAAGCTCAGGGTTCGGTTTTGGGCAGTTCTAAAGTGACGGTGGGGGTATTTTGCTGGGCAGGCGCCAGCCGAGCCAGCCTGTGGCCCACAGAATGCAACACCCAACCTGGCGCCACCACTTGGCCTGGCCGGTAAGCCTTGGGCGGCTGACCATCCACTGCCAGCAAGGCGCTGCCTTGGCCTGAAGCCCCCGCCACCACGCCCAAAAGCGTCCATTGGTGATCGGCAGTGCCCATGGCAAGGGCGGCGGTTGGGGCATCGGCTGCCAAGGGCGCGCCCAAAGCGGCTGCCACGTAGGCACTTTGAACATTTTGCGAGGTGGATGCTGAGGAGCCTGGTAGCGCAGCCCCTTGTATTGAGGAAGGTATTGAGGAAGGCACCGAAGAAGGCACGACGGAAATACTTTGAATTTGCAACACCCAAGCCACGGCTGTGTAGGCGGCCAAGGCACCAAGACCCAGCGCACAGAACGCAGGCCAGAAGGATTTGGAATTGCCTTGTTTAAGTTGCAACATCAGGGGATTATGATGGAGAAGTGTTAGAAAAAGCAGAGAGCCTTTTGTCATGAAATTAGAAAATTCCAATTCCGCCTTCGATGTTCAATCTTTGAACTCCACAGCACCTCCTCTTCACCGAAAAGCCAAACAACAACGCGGCTTCACTTTGATTGAGTTGATGGTGGTTCTGGCCATCATTGGCATCTTGGCTGCCTTGGTGGTGCCCAATGTTTTAGGCCGAGCCGACGATGCGCGCGTGACTGCCGCCCGAACCGATGTGGGCAATTTGACGCAAGCCCTCAAACTCTACAAGCTAGACAACCAGCGCTTTCCCACTGCCGAGCAAGGCCTACAAGCCTTGGTGGTCAGACCCTCTGCCGAGCCTGTGCCCAGCAATTGGAAAAGCTACTTGGACAAACTGCCTGCCGATCCTTGGGGCCGGCCCTATCAGTACCTCAATCCTGGCCTGAAAGGCGAAGTCGACGTGATGTCTTGGGGCGCTGATGGCAAGTCGGGCGGCGATGGGGCCAATGCGGACATTGGCAGCTGGCAATAAATTCTATGCGCGCATCTCCCGGCTTCACCTTGATCGAGCTGTTGGTGGTGATTGCCCTGATTGCCATTGGCACTGCGGCTGTCAGCTTTAGTTTGCGCGATTCAGCCCAAACTGTGCTCGAGCGAGATGCCGAGCGATTGGCCGCCTTGTTTGAATCGGCCAGAGCCAGATCCAGAGCCAGTGGCTTGCCTGTAAAGTGGTATCCGCAAACCACCGACAACAACTCAAGTGGTTTTGTGTTTGATGGTTTGCCCACCCACACCCTGCCTGGTCAATGGCTCTCGCCGCAAATTCAAGTGGCGCCTAACAGCTTGGTCATCTTGGGGCCCGATCCCATCATTGGCCCGCAAAGCGTGCAATTGCGAATGCGCGATTCTCAGCTGTGGGTGAGTACCGACGGGCTCAAACCATTTGCAGTCAGGCGAGCCGCGCCGTGAATGTCAAATCGAGCCCAATGCGCCAAAAGCCAACAGCCAGCAGTGGCTTCACACTCATTGAAGTCTTGGTCGCTTTGGGCATTGTGGCCATCGCCCTCATGGCTGGTTTGCGATCGACCGATGCACTCAGCAAAAATGCTGCGCGCCAATCGACACAATGGCTGGCCCAAATGTGTGCGGAGAACGAGTTCAGCCGTCTTCGACTATCGAGGCAAGTGCCTCCCGTGGGTGAGAGCAGCACCAGCTGTTTGCAGGCTGGCCTGGAGATGCAAGTCAATTTAACGGTGCAACTCACACCCAACCCCGGTTTCAGACGCGTGGATGCCAGGGTGGTTCAGCGCAGCGGATCAGACAGCACGCCCTTGCTGCAGTTGTCGACCGTGATGGGGCGAAATTGATGCGCCGCACTGATCCCAAAGCCCACACCCAAACGCACATCCGCCCCATGGCTGGATTTACCTTGATTGAGGTGTTGGTGGCCAGCGCCATCTTGGCGCTGATGGCGCTCATTTCTTGGCGTGGTTTGGAGGGCATGTCCAAAGCGCAAGAGGCACTGCAAACACGCAGCGAGGCCAATCAAACTTGGCAAGTGGGTTTGGCCCAATGGCGGGCCGATCTTGACAACATGGTGAGTTTGCCAAACATACCCGCACTTGATTGGGATGGCCGTGTGCTGCGCATCACGCGCCAGCATTCGCAAGATCCGCAAGCAGGCATGCAAGTGGTGGCATGGACCTTGGGCAATGGTCAGTGGACGCGATGGCAATCCGCGCCTCTCACGCAACGCGATGTGTGGGCCCAAGCTTGGAATCAAGCGCAAATTTGGGGCGAGTCGGCGGGACAACCCCTGCCCAACAATGCACATGAAGTAGTGATTCATGCCATTCGAAGCTGGCAAATTTATTACCACCGAGACGGTGCGTGGAGCAACCCACTATCGAGCGCGGGCAACAACTCAGCGCTGAACCCGATGAACATCTCGGCGGCCTTGCCAGAAGGCATCCGTTTGGTCATTGATTTGGCTGAGAGCGCCCAAGTGCAAGGCAAGCTGACCTTGGACTGGGTTCGCCCCACCTTCACGGTGAACAAACAATGAGCGGGCCGAGCATGACCGCCAGCAAGCATGCTCAGCGGGGCGCAGCCTTGATCAGCGCCATGCTGGTGGTGACCTTGGTGGCCACATTGGCCAGTGTGGCTTTGTGGCAGCAATGGAAACATGTGGAAGTGGAAAGTGCAGAACGGCAAAGGGTACAGGCATCTTGGCTGTTGAACGGCGCTTTAGATTGGTCTCGGCTGATTTTGAGAGAAGATTCTTTGGCCAGAGGGGGTGCGGGCAGCAGCAACAGTGGCGGTGGCGCTGGCGGCCAAGCCAATCCAAGCACCGATCACTTGGCAGAGCCTTGGGCCTTGCCCCTCAAAGAAGCCAAGCTTTCCACCTTTCTGGCCCAAGATCAACAACTGCGCGAGGGCGATCCTGAGGTCTTTTTGTCAGGCCAAATGACCGATGCGCAAAGTCGCATCAATTTGACCAATTGGACAGAGGGCAACGACAGCAAAGGCAACACTCAGCTCAATGAGACCATGCAAATTGCTCTGGTTAGACTGTTTAAAGTATTGGACCTGCCTCTGATTGAGCTTGAACGCTTGGGCCAAGCTTGGCGAGCAGCGTCTCAAGCCGCCAAGCTGGCAAAGCCCGAAGTGGGGCAAGCCTTGGCCAACACCGCACCTGGCACAGCCCTGCTTCCTCAGCAAATCACGCAGCTTCAGTGGCTCGGGGTCAGCCGTGAAACGGTGCAGCGGCTCGCCCCCTTTGTGACCATCTTGCCGCAAGCCACACCGGTCAACTTGAACACAGCAAGCGCAGAGGTGATTTATGCCATGGTACTGGGTTTGGATCTGGCCACTGCGCAGCAGTTTGTGCAACAACGCTCGCGCTCGCATTTTGGCAATTTGTCAGAGGCTGGCAAGGCCTTGGGCGGGAAAACACTGGAGGCGCGTTGGTTTGCCGTGGGATCGCGATTTTTTGAAGTCTGGGGCCGATTGCGCATGGAAGACCGCACACATGAAGAAACTGCTTTGCTTTTTCGAGATACAGGAAATGTGACATTTGTGTGGCGGCAAAAAATTGCGGGAATTCTCCCCCCACCAAACCAGAAGTCGCTTCTACAATCAAGTCAGCCATGAGTACTCAAATTTTCACGCTGCCGCTTCGCCCTCGAAGTGGCGCAGCTTACCCCCAGACCGTCTTGTCCTCACAAGCGGCTGGTGCGCGCGACAAAGAAATTTGGGCCTTGGTTCCCGCAGAAGCCATTTCTTGGCACCGGGTCAATTTGCCCGCAGGCCTGCAAAAACAATCCAACCGATTGGCAGTGGCACTTCAAAGCTTGATGGAAGAGCGTCTCTTAGATGAACCAGAGCTCTTGCATTTGGCATTGCAACCTGATTGGGAAGCCAATGCACCGGCCTGGCTTGCAGCTTGCAACAAAGCCTGGCTCCAACAACATTTGACACAACTTCAAACCATGGGTCATGTGGTCCATCGCATCGTGCCTGAGTGGGTGCCCAACACTCAAGCTGGCGGCGTATTCGCTTGGATCAGCGGTGTACCGGAAGATGCATGGTTATGGGTCAGTGACACGCAAGGCGCATGGCGCTTGCCCCTTGAGGCTGGTATCCGTTTTTGGATTGAAAAGTTCAAGTCGACGTCAAGCCAACAAGATATCCCCAGCCAATTGCTCATTCAAGCAGACCCTGCTGTGGCAGATCTGGCACAAAGAGCTTTGCGCCAAATGCAGGCCAACGCGCCCACAGACACAGCAGACCGCCTCTCGGCATGGCGTGTTGAAGTGGCCACAGGTACAAGCCGCTATGCGCAAGCTGCCGCCACCCAATGGGATTTGGCGCAGTTTGAATTTGCAGCGCATGGTTCTGCGCGCTGGCTTCAAAAAGCCAAGCGCATCTGGCAAACCTTTGCCATCAGCCCTGCTTGGAAAGCCGCCCGCTGGAGCCTTGCCTTGTTGGTTTTGGCACAGCTCATTGGCTTGAACGTGGCCGCCTGGCAACTCAATGCACAAGCCCAACTGCAACGCGATTTGCAAAACAACATCCTCTCCCAAAGTTTTCCCAATGTCACGGTGGTGGATGCCCCCTTGCAAATGGCCAAAGAACTTGAGCGCTTGCAGCGCAATTCAGGCGCCCTTTCACCGCGCGATTTGGAATGGGTCTTGCAGGCCGTAGGGGCTGCATTGCCAGCGGGCCAATTGATTTCCAATTTGGATTTTCAAGTTCAAGGCAACGGCGAAACTCGGCTGCAAGGCTTGCAGTTGTCTGAATCGCAAGCGAAGGACTTTGCACAAGCACTGCGCAAGCAAGGGCTAGACGCTCAAACCAACGACGGGAAATGGCGCATCGTGAGCCTGAGGACCAGCCTGTGAGCATGAAATTTCTAAGCAGCCTGCAAAGCATGCCTCCCAAAGACCGTCAGCGGCTGTTGGCTCTGGGCTTGGTGTTGTTGGCCCTCATGCTTTGGACATGGCAAATCTCACCCGCTTTGAAAACCTTGCGCGACATGCCTGCCCAGTTGGCACAACTGCAAGACCAAACTCAAAAATTAAAACTCATGCAAGCGCAAGCGCAAGCTTTGCAAAAGTCGCCACGCGTTCAAGCCAAGGACGCGCGCACGCTGCTGCAAAAAGTAGCCACAGACAATTTAGACAACGGCGCGCGACTCAACATTGAAGGCACGCGTGCCACGCTCACACTCAGCCGTGTTTCTGCAGAATCTCTGGCTCAGTTTTTGGCATTGGCTCGAACACAAGCGCAAGCCTTGCCCATTGAAGCGCAGCTTCAAAAATTCTCAGATGCAGGCGCGACCAAAACAAATACCCCCGCCGATCTTTGGCGCGGCACGCTTATTTTGAGTTTGCCAGGCGGATAAACATGGCCAGCTTGCGCTCTTCCCCCATTCAAAGCACCTGGTCTTGGGCCTTGGTGGGTGCTGTGCTAGGGGCTGTATGGGCCTTGCTGGTTCATTTGCCAGCACAGTGGCTGGCACAAGTGGTGTCCCAAGCCACCCAACAACAAGTGCAAATTCAAGAGGCCCAGGGTTCTGTCTGGCAGGGCTCGGGCAAGTTGGTTTTAACAGGCGGCGAAGGCAGTCGAGATGCCTTGGCATTGCCTGGCCGCATCCAATGGCACACGGCCTTGGCCTTCCATGTATTTCAATGGCCACAATTCGTTTTCAATTTGAATGCGGCTTGTTGCATGACCCAAACGGTGCAGCTGTCACTTCAAGTGGTCGAGCGTTTAGGCATCTGGCAATTGAAAGTCAACGACCACCGCTCGCAATGGCCGGCGCATTTGCTCAGTGGTTTGGGTGCGCCTTGGAACACGCTGCAGCCAGAAGGCAACTTGGTTCTAGAAACCAAGCAATTGCAAGTGCAATTTCAAACAACAGAAACTTGGCTACAAGGCGGCTTGACGCTCACCGCAGAGAACATGTCCTCCAAGCTGAGCACCCTGCAGCCCATGGGCACCTATCAAATTCAGTTGGGTGGCAGTGCATCTCCCCATCTCATGCCCTCATTGACCTTGAGCACCCAATCTGGCAGCTTGCTGCTCAGTGGACAAGGTCAGTGGCAAGGCTCAAAACTTCAATTTCGAGGCGAAGCCTCTGCGGTGCCTGAGCACGCAGAAGCTTTGTCAAATTTGCTAAATATCATTGGACGTCGCCAAGGGGCGCGCAGCTTGCTTTCACTGGGTTGAACATCATGGCTTCACGACAATCTTCTTTCAAAAATTTGCCGCAGCGCCAGCGCTTGGCAACTTGGCTGACGGGGCTGTGCCTCATTTATGGCATCGGTTTGCCTTTGCTGCTAAGCCCCAGCCAAGCTCAAGCACAAGCACAGACGCCCAAGCCCACCAAAAAATCCAATGCTCCCAGCAAGCAGGCTCCCGAACCCGTCACCTTGAATTTCAACAATGCAGAGATCGATGCTGTGGCCAAAACTTTGGCCACCTTGTCTGGCCACAATGTGGTGGTCGACCCCCGCGTCAAAGGCACTATTAACCTCACCAGCAATGTCCCTGTAGCACCATCACAAGCACTTCGCCTGTTTGCAGCCCAGTTGCGCACGCAAGGTTTTGCGCTGGTTGAATCGGCAGGTTTGTATTTGGTGGTGCCCGAGGCAGATGCCAAATTGCAAAGTGGGGGTGTATCGGCTGGCACCGTGCCCACTTCCAACGGTCAGATCGTCACCCAAATTTTTCAGCTCAATCACGAAAATGCCAACAATTTGGTGCCCATTCTGCGGCCGCTCATCAGCCCCAACAACACCGTTAACGTCAATCCTGGCACCAATGCTCTGGTGATCACAGACTATGCCGACAACTTGCAGCGCTTGGGTCGCATCATTGCGGCCTTGGATGTAGCCAACGCCACAGGTGTTGAAGTGATTGCCTTGAAACATGCTTTGGCCACCGATGTAGTGCCCATGCTTCAGCGCTTGCTAGATTCGGGGGCCGCCAGTGGCGCAGCGCCTGCACCGGGGCAGTCAGACACGGCGCTCAAAACCACCGTCATGGCCGAAGCTCGCAGCAACTCACTCATTGTGCGGGCTGCCAACGCAGCACGCATGGCCTTGGCCAGATCACTCATTGTTCAGCTCGATCAACCTGCCGCCTCAGGGCCCAATGCGGCCAGCGGCAACATTCACGTGGTGTATTTGAAAAACGCAGACGCTACCAAATTGGCAGCCACTTTGCGCGCAGCGCTCAGTGCACAAAGCGGCCCCGGTTCAAGCAATACCCCTGTCACCACCACCAGCATGCCCAACAACCCCGGCGCCTCTGCCAGTGGCGCCAACGCCAGCTTCGGTGCAACGGGTGGGCAAGTTTCTACGGGTGGACAAATCCAAGCAGACCCGTCTACCAACTCCCTCATCATCACAGCGCCAGAGCCGCAATACCGCCAACTGCGTGCAGTGATTGACAAGCTGGATGCCCGGCGTGCGCAAGTGTTTGTCGAAAGTTTGATTGCCGAAGTGAGCGCCGAAAAAGCGGCTGAGTTTGGGGTGCAATGGCAAGGCCCTGTGGGCGGCAAAGGCGATACCAACATCGGTCTCTTGGGCACCAACTTCAGAGTAGGTGGCGCCAACCTCATCGCGCTGGCCGCTCAAGGCGCCAGTGGCAATGTGGCACCCTCCACGGGCTTGAACGTGGGTGTGGCGCACAACACCAATGGCACTTATGTGCTCGGTTTTTTGGCGCGGTTTTTACAAACCACAGGCGATGGCAATGTGCTTTCAACACCTAACCTCTTAACCCTTGACAATGAAGAAGCCAAAATTGTCATTGGTCAAAATGTCCCGTTTGTGACGGGCCAGTACACCAACAACAATACCAACTCTGGTGCCGTCAATCCCTTTCAAACCATTGAGCGAAAAGATGTGGGCCTGACATTGCGCGTCAAACCACAGATCAGTGAGAACGGCACTGTCAAATTGCAAATTTACCAAGAAGTGAGTCGACTCGACCCTGCATCCATCTTATCCCCAACCGGCTTGATTACCAACAAACGCTCCATTGAGTCTAGTGTATTGGTAGAAGATGGCGCTATTGTGGTGTTAGGCGGTTTGTTACAAGACGACTATGGCAACAGCCAAGAACGTGTGCCGGGTTTGAGTGATGTGCCGTTTTTTGGCAATTTATTCAGAGCCGAATCTCGCAGCCGTAAAAAGACCAACTTGATGGTCTTCCTCAGACCTGTAGTGGTTCGTGATGGTGCCGCCACTGGCGAACTTTCTTTGGACCGATATGAGCAAATGCGCGGGGTACAAACCCAAGCACAACCTGGCGCAAGCTTGGGCATGCCCGCCATGGGCGCACCCATTTTGCCCGAGCCAACTCGCAAACCTTGATGGCCCATCGCTACCCACTCCCCTACGCATTTGCGCGCAGCCACCAACTCTTGTTGGAGGACGATGGTGCTCGACTAAGCTTGTGGCTTTGTCCGGAAAGCGGCGCCAATGCCATTTCGGAAGTCATGCGCAAATGGGGGCATGCAGAATTGTCTCTCGACATTGCGCATGAAGAGACAGCGCAGCTAAAGCAGCGCATCAGTCAAGTCTATGCTGCTCAATATGGCTCCGGCGAATCGAGTGCAGCGGCTGTGGTAAGTGAGGTGGAATCAGCCGCCGACTTGTCACGCATGATGCAAGAACTGCCTGCTGTGGAAGACTTGCTAGAAACCAGCGACGACGCACCCATCATTCGCATGCTCAACGCACTCCTCACGCAAGCTGCACGCGATGGTGCCAGCGACATTCACATTGAGCCTTACGAAAGACACTCAAGTGTGCGGTTTCGAGTGGATGGCAACTTGCGTGAAGTGGTGCAACCCAACCGCGCGCTTCATGCCGCCCTGATTTCGCGTTTAAAAATCATGGCCGAACTCGACATTGCCGAAAAACGTTTGCCGCAAGACGGTCGCATCAGTTTGCGATTGGGTTCGCGCGCTGTGGATGTGCGGGTCTCAACCTTGCCAAGTGCGCACGGTGAGCGCGCCGTGTTGCGTTTGCTAGACAAATCGGAAAGCCGCCTGAGCATGGCCTCCGTGGGCATGCAAGGCGCTACCTTGCAGCGCTTTCAGCAGTTGGTCACTCAACCTCATGGCTTGATCTTGGTCACAGGACCCACGGGCTCTGGCAAAACCACCACGCTGTATGCCGCCCTGCAAAGCTTAGATGCCATGGGGAGCAACATCATG
>SXGQ01295604.1_pt1 | contig 10643 bp, 8 predicted proteins | sample 3178371 | NCBI WGS metagenome assembly SXGQ01 (sample SAMN11356859, study PRJNA531348) | freshwater metagenome | isolation source: freshwater sample F1-20 | place: China: Fuxian Lake, Yuxi | collected 2017-12-25 | reverse complement strand
GCAAGCGGCTGGAGCAGTTGTGCCGCTACATCACGCGGCCAGCGCTGTCGGACGAGCGGGTGCAGCTCAACGCCGCCGGCCAGGTGGAGCTCAAGCTCAAGACGCCGTGGCGCGACGGCACCACGCACCTGGTAGTGAGCCCGCTGGAGTTCATGCAGCGGCTGGCCGCGCTGGTGCCGCGGCCGAGGTTGCACCTGATCCGGTTTCATGGGGTGCTGGCGCCGAACGCCAAGTTGCGGGCCCGGCCGCACCGCATCAGCTGGGCGCGGCTGCTCAAGCGCGTGTTCGATATCGACATGAACCGTGTGAACCCGGGCGCGCGCACCGGGCGAGCGGTGCGCGACGTGTCGGGCTGAGCCTCGAGGCGTCTTGTCTGGCTGGCCGTGGATGGATGGGCGAGACCCACAAGACCTCGGATCAAGCGGCATTGTCGGGTTTGCCCCGGGGCCTGTCGTATTGAAGAGGGCGTTTGAATTTCCTATGCTCAGAAAAAAAATGGGCCACCCCCAGGGTGGCCCAAGCTCAACAGCAGACTCAGACTGAATCTGCCAAAGTCCCGTCTCAGGTGCCGATCACGCCACCATCGTTCTTGCGAATGACCACTGTGCCGGAGCGCGGACGACCAGCGCTGGCGCCGTCAGGCCACTTGGAGAAAGCCGTGGGGTTGGCATTGATCCAAGCATCCTTGTCAGTCGCCGCCCTGTAGGCTGCAGGCGCATTCGGGTGGCTACCCACTTCACCAGGGTGCTGGATGTTGATGAACATGGTGCGGCCATCCGGCGTCCAGCAAACGCCTGTGACCTCGCAGCCCGCAGGACCCACCAGGAAACGTGTGATTTTCTTGGTGGTGATGTCGGCCACCAGCATCTGGTTGTTGCCTTGGTTGACATAGTCACCTGTGTTGGAGTACTGGCCATCCGTTTGAATCCAGAGACGACCTTCGGGGTCGACCTGAATGCCATCGGGCGAGTTGAAGGTGTTGCTGGCGTCGATGTTGCTTGAGCCTTTCTTGGCACCCTCCAGCGCTGGATTGCCAGCGATCACAAAGATATCCCAGTTGAACGTCAAGGCAGCGGCGTCGGCTCCCATTTCATTGAAGCGGATCACATGGCCCCAGTTGTTGACGGCACGGGGGTTGGCCTCGTCCAAAGTAGGGCGAGCTGATCCTGCAACGGTGGAGCCGTTGACGTTATTGGACGTTGCCGGAGTCGCGCTGCCGCGACGGTTATTGTTGGTGCAAGCCAGGAAGACTTCACCGGGCTTGGTGCGGTTGGCAGCCACCCACTCTGGGCGGTCCATCATGGTGGCGCCTACACGGTCGGCGGCTTGGCGGGCCTTGATCAACACTTCGGCTTGGTTGGCAAAACCGTTCTCTTCGGTCAAGCCGTTTTGGCCATGCACCAAGGGCAGCCAAACGCCGGTACCTTGGTTGTCACCCACCACGGCGCCTGCGTCAAAACGGGCCACATACAAGATGCCGCTGTCCAGCAGGTTGGCGCCGCTGCCCTTATTGGCCGCGTCATAGGTGCCGGTTGACACGAATTTGTAGAGGTACTCGTTGCGCTCGTCGCAGCCGGTGTACACGACGGCCTTGTTGGTCTTGGAGAGCACACATTCGGCGTTCTCGTGCTTGAAGCGGCCCAAGGCAGTGCGCTTCTTGGGCTTGCTGGTGGGCGCATAGGGATCGATCTCGACGACCCAGCCAAATCGGTTGGGTTCGTTGGGGTTGACCGCCAGATCAAAGCGGGGGTCACCCTTATGCCAGCCGTAACCAAAACCCGCTGCAGCCAGGCCGTAGCGGTTTTGCAGGGTGTTGGGTGTCCATCCGGCTGCGTCGGTGCCAAAGTAGCCGTTGAAGTTTTCTTCGCAGGTGATGTAGGTGCCCCAAGGCGTCTGGCCAGCGCCGCAGTTGTTGAGCGTACCCAACACTTCGGTACCGGTGGCGTCAACGGTGGTCTTGAGCAGGTCGTGGCCAGCTGCAGGACCAGTGAGGTTCATGGGGGTGTAACCCGTGATGCGGCGGTTGTAGGTGGAGTTCTTGACGTATTCCCACTTGCCAGCGGCATTGCGCTGAACTTCGATGACCGACACACCATGACCAGCGACCTGTTTTTTGGTGTTGTCAGGGATTTCGGGCTTATTGAAATTGGCCACATTGTGGAAGTACTCGGGGTTGATGTACTCGTGGTTCATGGCCAAGATACCGCGGCTGTTGCCATCGGTGCCCGGGAAGGGAAAGAAATTGATGCCGTCGTGGTTATCACCCGACTGCACTTCTTGTTCGCGCCAAGTCTCGCTGGCATCGCCCTTGAACGCTGGGGCCGTGGCTGTGATCGGGTCACCCCAACGGTACATCACGTCGGCGGTGTAACCCTCGGGCACAACGATGGCATCACCGCAGCTGGTGGCCACCGCTTTGAAACCAATGCTGCCCGCTGCAGGGGCCGAGTTGCCACCGCAGGCTGTCAAGGCGCTGCCGAAAATACCGAGCAAGCCCAATGCTGCGCCGGATTTGAGCATGCTGCGGCGGCTGGGGTTGCGAGCGATTTCACGCTCGATCAGATCATGCAAATGGTCGTTGGCTGAAGTGTTGGAAACACCATCGTCGTCACGAATGAGGCTGGACATGTTGAAAAACTCCTGTGGGTTGAAAGATCTGTTTGAGACTAATCAGCCCTTGTGAAAAACTCATGACACCCATGACGACTGTGGGCTTGACCTTCGCATTTTTTTCGTCACGAAAACTTCATACATTTGTCCCGCAGACTCAAAGTGATGGGTTCCAGTGACGCGCTTTTTTTGTCATTCAAATGACACAAAGATCGGCCTCAATTCGATCATCATCGAATTAATGAGTGAGGATTTTTATGAAAGTCGGCATCAACGGCATGGGCCGCATCGGCCGTTTGGCTTTGCGTGCGGCCATGGGCGCAGCAGAGCGCCAGCAAGACGACCCCCGCGCAGGCAAATGCCTGGAGGTGGTGCACCTGAACGAACTCAAAGGTGGCGCAGCGGCCACGGCGCACTTGCTGGCGTTTGACAGCGTGCAGGGCAAGTGGCGCGAACGCATTGAAGCGGAAGGCGACAGCCAAATCCGAATTGGTGATCGCACCTTGGGCTTTTCGTCACACGCCAACCCCGCCGACATCCCATGGGGCGACATGGGTGTGGACCTGGTGCTCGAATGCACCGGTAAATTTTTGACGCCCGAAACGATTCAAGGCCACTTGGACCGGGGCGCCAAGCGCGTGATCGTGGCCGCGCCCGTCAAGGTAGGTGATGTGCTGAACATCGTGGTGGGCATCAACCACACGCTGTACAACCCGGCCAAAGACCGCATCGTCACGGCCGCATCCTGCACCACCAACTGCTTGGCCCCGGTGGTTAAAGTGGTGCACGAAGCCATTGGCATCAAGCACGGTCAAATCACCACCATCCACGACCCGACCAACACCAACTTGGTGGTGGACGCGCCGCACAAAGACCTGCGCCGCGCCCGCAGCGCCATGGTCAGCTTGGCCCCTACCACCACCGGCAGTGCCACGGCCATCGCCCTGATTTACCCCGAACTCAAGGGCAAGCTCAACGGCCACGCGGTGCGTGCCCCGGTGCTGAACGCATCGCTCACCGACTGTGTGTTCGAGATGAAACGCGAGACCAGCGCAGAAGAAGTCAACGCCTTGTTCGCCGCTGCGGCCCAAGGCCCGCTGGCGGGCATCTTGGGCTATGAAGAGCGCCCCTTGGTCAGCGCCGACTACGCTCGTGACACTCGGAGCGCCATCGTGGACGCGCTGTCCACCATGGTGACCGACGCTACGCTGCTCAAGATCTACGCCTTGTACGACAACGAAATGGGCTACGCCTGCCGCATGGTGGACCTGGCTTGCCACATGCAGGAAGTCGGCATCTGAGATGAATGCCGCTGAACGCCACTACGGTATCGTGACAGCCGCCTATTGGGGCTTTACCCTGACCGACGGCGCTTTGCGCATGTTGGTACTGCTGCATTTTTACAAGCTGGGTTATTCCCCGTTCATATTGGCGTTTTTGTTCTTGCTCTACGAAGGTGCGGGCGTGTTGGCCAACCTGATTGGCGGCTGGCTGGCCACGCGCTTTGGCATTGCCCGCATGCTCACGGTGGGCCTGGTCACACAAATCATCGGCTTTGGTTTGCTGTCGGCCTTGCAGCCGGAGTGGACAGCGGCCATGTCGGTGGCCTGGGTGGTGCTGGCGCAAGGCGTTTGTGGCGTGGCCAAAGACCTGACCAAAACCGCCAGCAAATCGGCCATCAAGATCACGCAGGCCCAAGCCAAAGACACGGGGAACGGGCAGCTGTTCAAGTGGGTGGCCTGGTTCACAGGCAGCAAAAACGCCATGAAAGGCTTTGGCTTTTTCCTGGGCGGTTTGCTGCTGGAGACGCTGGGGTTTCAGGGTTCCTTATGGGCCATGTCGGGCCTCTTGGCGCTGGTACTCATTGGCGTGGTGACGAGCTTGCCGCCCATGATGGGCAAGAGCAAGCCTTCGGGCTCGGCCAAAGAGCTGTTTGCCAAAAACCCGGGCATCAACGCACTGGCGGCCGCCCGCGTGGCTTTGTTTGGGGCGCGTGACGTGTTGTTTGTGGTGGGTGTGCCGGTGTTTTTGTATTCGGTGGGCTGGGCCTTCACCATGGTGGGCGGCTTTTTGGCGGCCTGGACGATTGGTTATGGCCTGGTGCAAGCGCTGGCGCCACAGATCGTACGCCGCAGTGCCGATGGCCTGAACCGCGAAGTGCCCGCTGCCCGTTGGTGGTCAGCTGTGCTCACACTCATTACGCTGGGCATTGCCGCAGCCATGTATTGGCAAGCGCCGCAGCAGCAGTGGTGGGTGGTGGGCGGCCTGAGTTTGTTTGGCTTTGCATTTGCCATCAACTCCTCGGTCCACAGTTATTTGGTGCTGGCCTATGCGGGCTCAGAAAAAGCGGCCGAGGACGTGGGCTTTTATTACGCGGCCAATGCGCTGGGCCGCTTCATGGGCACGCTGCTGTCGGGCTTGCTGTACCAATGGGGTGGCCTGATGTATGCGCTTTTGGGCTCGGCTTTGATGCTGCTCTTGTGCTGGCTTGTCACGCTGCGTTTGCCCATGGGTTTACTCACCGAGACGCCCACTGAAAAGGTCACACCATGAACCCTATTACTCTTTTTAGCGTCATGGACGAGGACGTTGCCGTCAAGGCCTTGGCGGCTTTGGCGCAAAGCTCGCGCCTGAGAGTGTTTCGCGCCATCGTGGGCACGGGGCCTGAGGGCATTCAACCCGGGCAGCTGTCAGCAGCGCTCGACATTCCTGCCAACACGCTGTCTTTCCACCTCAAGGAATTGCACCACGCCGCGTTGGTGAGCGTGCAACGCCAAGGCCGCTTTTTGCGCTACTGCGCCGACCTGGGCGCGATGCAAAGCTTGATGGACTTCTTGACCGCGCACTGCTGCCAGGGAGTGCCCTGCGGCGACGCGCTCAATCTGGCTTGCGAGCCAGGCAACTGCTGAGCCGCCACATACCGGATACAGCCTTCAGGGCTTTGCGGCGATTACAACCTGCAGGTCATGTCATGCAAATTTCACAAACCCGTCACATACTTAACACCTTGTTCGTTTGCCCTCGTTCCCCACGCCATGCAAACCCATTCTCTGTACGCTGCCATCGACCTGGGTTCCAACAGTTTTCGCCTCGAAATTGGTCAGATGGATGCGGGGCAGCTTCGGCGGGTGGAGTACATCAAGGAAACCGTGCGCCAAGGCAACGGTCTGGACAGCGAACGCAACCTGAGCGAAGACGCCATGGCCCGCGGGTGGGAGTGCCTGGCCCGTTTTGGCGAGCGGATTGCGGATTTTCAGCCTCACCAGGTGCGGGCCGTGGCGACTCAGACCTTGCGCGAGGCCCGCAACCGCGACGTGTTTCTGGCCAAGGCCAAACAGATTTTGGGCTTTCCGATTGAGGTGATTGCCGGGCGCGAAGAAGCCCGCTTGATTTACCTGGGTGTCTCTCATCTGCTGCCGCAGTCGGACGAACGCCGCTTGGTGGTGGACATTGGCGGGCGCTCCACCGAGATGATTTTGGGCCAACACGAAACCGCCAGCACCCTGGCGTCTTACCGGGTGGGCAGCGTCGCTTGGTCCATGAAATACTTCCCCGATGGCCTGTGGACCCCTCAGGCCTTCAAGGCCGCCGAGATCGGTGCTTTGGCCGTGCTTGATGAAGCGCACAGCCTCTTTGACCGCCAACACTGGGACAAGTGTTACGGCTCTTCAGGCACCGTGGGCGCGGTGTCCGACATCCTGACTCAGGCCGGCTGGCCTGAGGGACTCGTCACGCGAGATGGTTTGAATTGGATCAAAGAGCGATTGCTCAAGGCCCAAAAGCTGGACAACCTGCGCTTGGATGGCGTCAAGGAAGACCGCAAACCCGTCATTGGCGGTGGTTTGGCGGTTTTGCAAGCGGTGTTTGATCTGCTGCAGATTGATGAAATGCATGCCGCACAAGGGGCCTTGCGCCACGGCGCTTTGTATGACCTCATCGACCGCGAAACGCCCCAAGGTGTCCGTTCGTCCATGGTCAGCTGGTTGGCCCAACGCTTTGGTACCGATGAGTATCAGGCGGATCGGGTCTCCCGCACTGCCCAAGGCCTGCTGCAAGTCATGATCGCATCGGATCGCGCCGATGTGCTGCCAAACGAGCGCCAACGCCATTTGCAAAAACTGCACTGGGCATGCCAGCTCCACGAAGTGGGCATGCGCATCTCACACAGCGATTACCACAAGCACGGCGCCTACATCCTCGGCAACACCGACCTGCCTGGCTTCACTTTGGACGAACTCCATCGCCTCAGCCAGCTGGTTTTGGGCCACCGAGGCAAGCTGCGCAAGCTGGAAGCAGAATTGCAAAACACCCGCTTTGTACAACAACTCATGGCCCTGCGCCTGGCGGTCATCTTGTGCCATGCCCGACGCGACCCAGATTTGTCGGGTTTGCACATCCAGTGTGATGCAGATCGACGCACCGCCAGCCTTCAGATGGACAGCGATTGGGTTGAACTCTGGCCCCAATCTGCCCATTTGCTGCGCGAAGAAAAAAACGCTTGGCAAAAGACGGAATGGATCCTCCTGGTAGCCGGAGACTGAATTCTCCTGAATATGGCGCATAAAATCTTGTCTAATAAAAATCAACGGTATAAACTGTATGCACCGTTAATTTTGAAAATCAAGTCACCATGAACGCCACATCATCCTCCGCAACCCCAGTCACCACCGCAGCCAGCCCAACTGCTGCCGCTGGCAAGTCTGCTGTGAAAGTTGCCGCCAAGTCTGCCGCTAAACCTGCCACCAAACCTGCCGCTAAGCCTGCTACCAAAGCAGCATCCGCGAAAAAAACCCCTGTCAAAGCCCCCCGCAAAACTACCGCCAAAGCGCCCAAAAGCAAACCACGCTCTACGCAAGCGGCACCACTGAACCCACCGGCCACGTCCAACAAGGCCAAGACCATCCCGGGCAAAGCCCCTGAGGTTAAAGCTTTGGACAAGAAAAAATCGCTTGTCCCAGCCAAGGCTGCCAAAGAGAAAAAGGTCAAAGTTGTGCGCGACAGCTTCACGCTGCCCAAGACCGAGCTGCTGCAAATCACCGAGATGAAAAAACGCGCCATGGCTCTGGGCGTAGAAGTCAAGAAAAGCGAACTGATCCGCGCTGGCCTGCAGGCTTTGGCGGGCATGGCCGACACCGCTTTCAAGAAAGCCATGTCCAACGTGCCCACCATCAAGACCGGGCGACCTGCCAAAGACTGAAGGCGCACCACACCGCGTGGGTCAAATCCGCTCTGGGCACGTCACGGCCATCAACACGGTTTGTGACTGGCCTTCGCGGATGCGGTGGCGCAGCCACCATACCGTGCCTTTGCGGATGGCGCATGCGGCTTCGGGCATGCCCATCAATTGCGCCACCAAACCGCCCAGCGCCGGTTGGTGCCCGACCAGCAAAACCGGATAACGGGCCTCGGGCCAGCCCGAGGTTTCCAGCACATCAGCCACACTGGCCCCGGGAGAGAGGGCATCGCGCACCTTGTATTTGCGGCCCAAGGCTTTGACGGTTTGCTCGGCCCGCACAGCCGGACTGCTAAGCACACGGGTGCCTTGCGGCAACTGGACGTCGAGCCAAGCGGCCATGCGTTCAGCCTGTTTGTGTCCCCGAGGCGTCAAAGACCTTTGCATGTCGTCCTCATTCAGCTCAGCCTCACGGGCTTCAGCATGACGCCAAATGATCAAATCCATGGCGCTCAGTCCCGTACAGGCGAAGCGTCGTAGCGTTGCATCAGCGCCTGCTGCGCCCCCGGTCCGGGTGATGTCAGGCCCACGCGGTGGTACTGACCGTCAGGGGCCAAGTCCCAAGCATCACGACCATCGTGCAAGTAGGCAATCAGGCATTCATCGATGATGCGCTGACGCAGCAGTGGGTCTGTCACGGGCCAGGCCAATTCGATGCGACGCGTCATGTTGCGGCTCATCCAGTCAGCACTCGAGAGGTACAACGATTCGTCTTGGTCGGCACAAAAGTAAAACACCCGGGAGTGCTCCAGAAAGCGACCAATGACCGACCGCATCCGGATGTTGTCGCTCAAACTAGCCACCCCGGACGGTAGCATGCAGGCCCCACGAACAATCAAATCAATCTTGGCTCCCTTTTTTCCTGCCTCCAATAAGGCTTCCATCAGAGGTTGGTCGGTCAGAGCATTCATCTTGATGACGATGCGCCCGGTCGCGCCACGAGCAGCCGCATCGCCCACCGCTTCAATCAGGGTCTGCATCTTGGCATGCAAGGTAAAGGGCGCGACCAACACGCGCTTCATTTTGGGCAAGCGGCTTTGACTGGCCAAATGTCCGAACAGCTGGTCCATGTCGGCAGTGATCTCGGAATTGGCTGTGAGGTAGCTGATGTCGGTGTAGAGCGCCGCTGTGCGTCGGTTGTAATTTCCGGTGGAAAGATGGCCATAGCGGCGCAGCACGCGTCCTTCACGGCGGGTGACCAGCAGCATTTTGGCGTGCGTCTTTAGACCCACGATGCCGTAGACCACTTGCGCACCAATCGATTCCAGTTGTTCGGCCCAGTTGATGTTGGCCTCTTCGTCAAAACGCGCTTTGAGCTCCACCACAGCTGTGACTTCCTTGCCCCGGCGCACCGCTTCGCGCAGCAAGTCCATCATGGTGGTGTCGCTGCCTGCGCGGTAAATGGTTTGCTTGATAGCGAGCACGTTGGGGTCCATCACAGCTTCCCGCAAAAAGGCGAGCACACCGTCGAAGCTTTCAAAGGGTTGGTGAATCACCACATCGCCTTCTTTGAGCCGATTGAACACCGAGCCGTGTTTGGGCAATTGCACTGGAAAGCTGGCTTTGAAGGGCGGAAAAAGCAAGTCCGGCGCAGGCACCAAATCGATCATCTGCATGAGGCGAACCAGGTTCACCGGGCCATTGACCCGGAACACGGACGCCTCGGGCAAACGAAACTCCTTGCGCAAAAATTCTGCCAAGCGGGGCGCGCATTTGTAGGAGACTTCCAGGCGAACCGCCTGGCCATAGTTGCGGTGCTGCAGCCCTTGGCGCAAGGCCATCCGCAAATTCGCGATCTCGTCTTCGTCCACGGCCAAATCCGAATGGCGCGTGACCCTGAACTGCGAGAACTGACCGACCTCACGGCCTGGAAATAACTCGGCCAAGTGGGCCCGGATCACACTGGGCAAGAGGACAAATGCTTTGCTGCCCTCACATACCCGGTCCGGCAAGGGGATCACCCTTGGCAACACACGCGGCACTTTGACAATGGCGATCTCGTTGGCACGGCCAAAGGCATCCTTGCCCGACAACTGAACAATGAAGTTGAGCGATTTGTTGGCCACTTGCGGAAAAGGATGGGCAGGGCCCAGACCCACAGGAACCAGCAGGGGCTGCACCTCCCGCTGGAAATAGCTGCGCACCCAGCGGCGTTGCTCGGCATTGCGCTCGCCATGCGACAATAATCGGTAGCCATGTCGCTGCAAAGTGGGCAGCAAATCGTCGTTGTACAAGGCATATTGCCTTGCCACCATGGCATCGGTTTTGTCGGCAATGGCGGCTAGGCTGTCATGGGAGTATTGGCCGGACTTGATCTCCTGCAAGCTGCCCATCACATGCGGCTCGGCGCGCACCTCAAAGAACTCATCCAGGTTCGACGACACGATGCACAGATAGCGCAAGCGCTCGAGCACGGGCACTTCTGGGCGGTGAGCCCAGTCCAGCACGCGCTCGTTGAATGCCAAAATACTCAGGTCCCGATCCAAAAATTCCGAAGCAGGCTTTGCCGATGTGTGGTGGGAAAGTATTGGGGACATGACATGCATCGGATAAAAGTAACTCACGAGTCTAAAAATACTTCAAGTCAATTTGATGACAATAGTGTGAATCCATGTCATGGTTTTCCCTCAACCTTGATGGGCATCAAATAAGTCCTGAACAAAGCCACGGCATGAGGCCAAGCAAAAACCTCAGACCTAAGCCGGGCCTCTTGGCGCCGCAACTGTAAAGCTTGGAAAGTGGCTTCAGCCAAGTCTTCAGCCAGCACACCACCTTTGGACTGCCCCTGGTCTGCACCCAT
>SXGQ01768439.1_pt1 | contig 10644 bp, 9 predicted proteins | sample 3178371 | NCBI WGS metagenome assembly SXGQ01 (sample SAMN11356859, study PRJNA531348) | freshwater metagenome | isolation source: freshwater sample F1-20 | place: China: Fuxian Lake, Yuxi | collected 2017-12-25 | reverse complement strand
GGGCACGCTGTTCGGCAAGAACGCGTCAGCCGGTGTCGTCAACATCGTCACCAAGCGCCCCGGGAAAACTTTGGGCGGTTACCTCGACGTCAGTTGGTTCGAGGGCAACGAGATGCGCATCAAGGCCGCGTACGATTCGCCCATTACCGACTCTATTCGTACTCGTACCGTCATCATGAAGAGCGAGTTCGACGGCTATATCGAGAATGTGACCTCGACGGGAGCGCGTGGTGATCTCAACGGTTACGAGCGCCAAGGCGTTCGCACCGTCTGGGAGTTCGACGGCGACAACAGCAACTGGGTGTTCTCCGGCGACTTCCGCAGCTCCGACGACAACTGCTGCGTCGAGGTGATCGGTATTGCTCCCACCACTTTTCCAGCAGCTTACGCGACGTTGTATAGCGGCGTGACCTTCGCTGGCGATGATACTCGTCAGGTCAAACAAGATCTGCAGATGCGCTCTACCGAAGAGGCGTGGGGCATGTCGCTACAAGGTGATATCGACGTAGGGTCGGGCACGATCACGACGATCACTGCCTACCGAACTTGGGATGCCACCGAGATCCGCGAAGGCGACTGGATCGACGTTGCAGCACCCTATGTTGGTAACGGCTTTGCGCAGTTACATGACTTCGGCCCGCAGACGACCAAGACGTTCTCGCAAGAGATGCGCTACGCCTCGAAGGGTGGTGAAACGGTCGACTACGTCCTCGGCATGTATTTCTCGAAGACGGACTCCGAGCGGTTCTTCCAGCGCAATATCTTCAACTGTACGGAAAGCTCGATTGCGGCTGATGCCACAGGGCGCCAGCCTTGTCGTGCCGGATCCTCTACTTACGTTAGCACATTCTCCAACGCGACGTTCGGAGCAGATTTCAAAAATCTCGCCGTATTCGCCGACGGAACGTTCAACGCTTCCGATCGACTCCGTCTGATTGCCGGTGTCCGCTGGACGTCTGACGAACTCAGTTACTTCCACAACCGCGTGCCGACGACGTTCGCGGGCCAGCCTGGTATCCGTACGGATCGTTCGGGTTTCACGGGCCGAAACTCATCGGACAACGCTTCCGGACGTGCTGGTTTGCAGTACGACGTATCGGACGATGTCATGGTGTATGCGTCATATGCACGTGGCTACAAGGGTCCAGCGTACAACGTGTTCTTCAACATGACCTTGAACAACACGCCGCTCATCGAAGCGGAAACCGCCAACTCGTATGAGGCGGGCATCAAGAGCACGTTAATGGATGGTCGCGTTCTCTTGAACGCCGCGATCTATGACGCGAAGTATGACGACTTCCAAGCTAATAACTTCACTTTCCTCAACGGTACACTCATCACGACGCTGACGAATGCCGGTGAAGTATCGTCGAGTGGTTGGGAGGTAGACATCCAGGCGCGGCCGAACAACATGCTGACGCTGGGTGCCGGTATCGCCTATAACGATGCGAAGGTCGACAAGTTCTTCACGCCGCCGGGCTCCACGCCGTCGGTGCGTTCGGGAACGAAGTTGCCGCTCGCGCCGGAGTGGAAGGCCTCGCTGGTGGGTGAGCTCACCATCCCGGTTGGCTCCTTCACGCTGTCGCCGAACGTCGTGCTGGCGTACCAGGACGACAGCTTCTCCGACCTCAACGAGCCGACTGCTCTCAAGATCCCGTCGTATACCACTGTCGATTTGTCTGTAGCGCTCACTGATGCGAACGATCGTTTCCGCGTTGCGCTCATCGGACGCAACATCACCGATGAGAGCTACACCGTTCTCAAGACGGGTGGTGGCCCGGGCGGCGCGGTTCGTCTGCAGGTCCCGCGTGATGCCGATCGATACTTCGGTATTCAGGCTCGGTATAACTTCGGGACTAAGTAAGATTCCGAGAACGTGTTGAGACTCATCGACCTCGCGTTGCGAGGTCTCGAAAAACTGAACGCCCCCATCGCAAGATGGGGGCTCTCTTTTTCCGCGATCTTGCTTGCACTGATGTTGTTCGTTGCGCTTGCTCAGATTCTCTCGCGGGCGATTTTCAACCACACGCTAGATTGGGCAGAGGAGGCCGCGCGGATGGCGCTGGTATGGTCGGCTTTGCTTGCTGCGCCGATGGGCTACCGCGCTGCCGGGCATGTCGCCATCACTGCGTTTATCGAAGGACTACCATCCAAGGCGCTTCAATTAATCGGCGTTGTAGTGAATCTTCTCATTGGGTGGATTTGTCTGATGTTCTTGCTCGAGAGCATGAACTTCGTCGCGCGAGGGTCGACCATCATGTCCACCGGACTCGGCATTCCGATGTCGTACGTCTACGTGATCGTTCCGACTGCGCTCAGCGCTTTGTTGTTCGTCGCGATTGAAGCGACGTTACGTTTGATGCGAGGACTGATAACGGGAGTCCCCTCTGAAGTCTTGGTGGGGGTCGTACCCATCATGCAGAAGGGTGGGGAGAGCTGAGCAATGTCCGCCGCCTTCTTCTGGTTTCTCGTTCTGCTAATGGCCTTCGGCACTCCGGTCGTATTCGCCCTGCTGCTTGGCCCTGGGTTAAGTCTTTTGATCGACGGCGAGACTCAGTATTTCCCCGCGCTACTTGCGCGTTTCTACAATGGGATCGATAGCTTCCCGCTACTCGCTGTCCCGTTCTTCATTCTTGCCGGCGAGATCATGAACGCAGGCGGAATTACTTCGTCAATCGTTCGCTTTGCCCAATCTTTAGTTGGTCATGTGCGCGGTGGACTTGCGCAGGTCAACGTACTGTCTTCGATGATTTTTGCAGGCATCTCCGGTTCGGCTGTCGCTGATGCGTCAGCCATTGGCAAGATGATGATTCCGGCGATGGAGCGCGAGGGCTATCCGCGTCCCTTCGCCGCAGCGGTCACCGCTGCCGCTGCGGTAGTTGGTCCCATCATTCCGCCCTCGGGGATCATGGTGCTCTATGGATTTGTGATGAACGTTTCGGTGGGTGCTCTGTTTGCCGCGGGGGTCGTGCCCGGGATTCTCATTGGGCTTGCGCTCATGGGGACCATAAGAGTCCTCGCCAAACGCTATAACTTGCCGCCTGCGCGTACCCGGGCAAGCTGGAGCGAACGGGGGATCGCATTAAAGGGGGCGTGGCTTGCGATGCTTCTGCCCGTCATTTTGCTCGGCGGGATGTTGAGCGGCGTCTTTACAGCGACTGAGGCTGCGAGTGTCGCCGTGGCTTACGCTCTATTCGTAACGATATTCGTGACTCGGAATGTCGGTAAGCCAGAGCTCGCCTCGATATTCAAAGCCACTGCGCTGCAATCGGGGGTAATTCTACTGCTCGTCGGCGCGGCAGTAACGCTGGGTTGGCTTGTCACTGTTTCGGGCCTCGCCAAAGAAATCGCGGATGCGATGCTGACCATCACAGACGATATCTATTTGTTGTTGTTCATGCTCAATCTACTGTTGTTCGTCGTTGGGATGTTCCTAGACGCGGGTCCGGCCATCCTTATTTTAGGCCCTGTACTCTCCCCGGTGTTCATTGGGTTGGGCGTCGACCCCGTGCATTTCGCGCTCATTATGTGTGTGAATTTGACAGTCGGCCTCGCTACACCCCCAATGGGTTTACTGCTATTCGTAACAGCATCGGTGGCTAAAGAAAAAGTCGAAAGTATCGTTAAGGCGCTAGTGCCATTCTTGGTAGTAGAAGTGCTAGTGATTTTCTTGATCACCTACTTCCCGTCGCTCGTTCTGACGCTACCACGCTTGCTTGATCTCATGTGAGTCGCGAAGCATGACATCGAGACTGCGTAACATCTTGCTCGCGTTGATCACGATCGGTTGCCTGATCGGAATCTTCAGCTCGCGAGCTGAGCAGGCGGAGTTCACTATTCGCGTCGCGTTCCTCGCGTCACAGGATGACGAGGACTACATCGGCGCCGTTGCATTTCGGGAGTCGTTGAGGCGACAGCTCGGCGATCGGGTCGACGTACAGATTTTTCCTTCAGGACAGTTTTGCGGAAACGAACGCGAGTGTATGGAGGCGCTGCAAAGCGGGATCCTAGAAATTCACCAGACCACCATAGGCGGCCTCGCGGGGCTTTACGGTCCAGCGCAGGTACTCGACCTTCCGTATCTCTTCGCGAATGACGACGTCGCCGAATGCGTGATGGATGGCGCTGTTCCGAGAGCTATGGGCGAGGCGATGTTGAAAGATGGCTTGGGTCTTCGGCTAATGGCGGTGGGTAACACCGGCGGGTGGCGCAGCTTCGCAATGACTGAGCGACGCATCGAGTCTGTAAGCGACTTGGCGGGGATGCGTATCCGAACGTTACCGTCAGCGCTAGAGCAAGAAATGGTTCGCGAGCTCGGCGGAAGTCCCATGGCGCTACCGTTCTCAGAGATTTACTCCGCGCTCGGTGCGGGGATGCTCGCAGGCACAAAAAACAGTATCCAAGACGTAATGGGTATGAAGTTCGACGATCACATCAAACATGTTTTCGTCGATCGGCACAGCTATATGTCGGCGATTTGGTGGTACTCGGCAAAAGCTTGGGAGCGCCTGCCGCCAGATGTTCAGGCAGCAGTGACCGTCGCCTATGCTGAGTTGGCCGCAGCGACTCGGCAGGCCGCTAAAGATCGCGAGCGGCCAGCAATCGAAAAATTCATCGCAGGTGGTGGCACCATCGATTACGCCACCGATGCGCAGCGCGCTGAATTCCGTGCTGCGACGGCGCCATTACGCGATTGGTATCGAAACAAATATCCTGGCGACTGGCTTGATCGAGTCGATGCTGCCATCCGCCAATGTGAAGCCGAGTCGCTGAAGTCGAAGTCTTAGCAGGAGCCCGTTTGTGAAAGTGCTGTTCGTTGATGCCGGAAATTACTGTCGTTCGCCCGCTGCCGAAATCGTTGCTCGCACTATGGCAGCTCAGATCGGAGCGTCGGGTTGGAAGTTCGGTTCCGCTGGGCTTAAGGATAAGCATGTTGGCGATACTGCAGATCCTCGATCGATCGAGGCCTGCGCCGCTCGCGGATACGACTTGACGGCATTTCGATGTCGCGAGATCACCGAGGGCGATTTCCGTAGTCACGACGTCATTTTGGCGATGGATCGCGAGAATGCGTCACAACTCGAAGCCCGCCGACCCGCGGGTAACACCACGCCTATTCGACTTTTCTTGGGTGACCGTGAAGTGCCGGATCCGTACTACGGCGAGTCAGACGGATTTTCTTTGATGATGGCGCAGATAGAGGAGGGCGTCCGAGTACTCCTGTCCAAGGGTCAAGGCTAGAAACTCCCAAAATAGAATAGTTTCTTGGGGGTGACGGGGCGGATTACCGATGTAACTCTTTCGGTAATTCGAAAAGACGGTTACTAATCTTCCCGTGACATCTCCCAGCGACCCCGCCGATTGGTCCGATTTGCAGCGGCTCCTCGAGGCGGGGTTGATGCTGCCCTTGGAAGAGCGTCCCGCTTGGCTTGCGGCACTTCCGCCTCAATACGACCTACTACGCGAACCTTTGCGGCGACTGCTCGAGGTTCAGGCCGGAATACAAACTCGTCCCTTTCTCGATGCATTTACGAGCGGTCTGGAGGGGCTAACGCCTCCCGCCACGGTCATCGTCGGTGACCTAGTTGGACCTTATCGACTGCTACAGCAGCTCGGTGATGGCGGCATGGGTTCCGTTTGGCTGGCCGAGCGAGCAGACGGTACGCTCAAAAGGAGGGTCGCTCTCAAGCTTCCACGTATGGTGTGGGCACGAGACCTTGCGGCACGCATGGCCCGAGAGCGAGACATTCTGGGATCCCTCGAACATCTGAATATCGCGCGGCTGTATGACGCCGGTGTCGATCAACTCGGTAGACCCTTTTTGGCCCTTGAGTACGTCGAAGGGCGACGAATCGATCAATATTGCGACGAGAACGCGCTCACTGTGGCTGCGCGAGTGCGCCTTTTCCTTCAAGTACTCGATGCCGTCGAATACGCCCACGTCAATCTAGTCCTTCATCGCGATCTGAAGCCTGGAAATGTACTCGTCAATCAGCGAGGGGAGGTGCGACTACTCGACTTCGGAATCGCCAAACTCATGGGTGATGACGAAAGCTCTCCGCCACCGGACCAAAACTCGCGGACGTTAGCCCGCGCAATGACCCCTCGCTATGCCAGTCCAGAGCAAGTGCAGCATATACGTCTGACACTCGCTTCGGATGTCTATTCCCTCGGCGTCATGCTCTACGAGCTACTAGTCGGAGCTTCACCACTTATTACACATAAAGGCTCACGAGCCGAGATCGAGACCGCGATTCTGGAGGGTTATATCAAGACGCCGAGTCGGGCAAAGTTCGACGAGCCGACAGCAACGCGCCGAGCGGCTACACCATCGCGTTTATCGCGTGTGCTACGTGGCGACTTAGACGCTGTCCTCCTAAAAGCGCTCTCGAGAAATGTAGTCGACCGTTACCCCTCCGTTGCTGCATTCCGGGTGGATCTCACTCGATGGCTGGACGAGCGTCCAGTACTGGCGAAGCCCCCATCCCGTTTTTCCATTATCAGAAAATTCATCGCCCGAAACCTAATCGCCGTATCGATTGGCAGCATTGCCACATGCGCAGTGCTCACCGCTACCACCATCGCAATCCTTCAGGCGCATGAAGCGCAAATTGAGTCTCGCCGTGCGACCGCCACCCGCGACTTTTTAATAGGGCTCTTTGAGAACGCTAACCCGGAGCTACATGGGGGTAGGGAAGTTTCGGCGCGGGAGTTGTTAGCTGCTGGAGAGGAGAGTTTGTCTAAGACGCTTCAGGAGGAACCCGAAACTGCCGCCGAAATCGCTCTATCAATCGGAAACGCATGGGCTCGACTGGGCGACTATGAAAATCAGCTAAAACTTGCTTCTCAAAGACGGCGGATTCTTTTAAAAAGTGGTCGTAGAGGGCTCTATGCGAGCGCGCTGATCGCGGAGGCGCAGATAGCAAGCCACTTCGGAGACGTTAAAACAGTAGGTGATATTGTTAATAGTCTCGATAGGGCGGGTGAAAGAGATCGTTTATCGACGTCGGAAAAGTCAGACTTTCATTGGCTGAGCGCGTGGCTTTCTCAGGCAAGCGGTGATTTCGATCGGGCAGAGAGGTCTTTTGCTACCGCCGAAAACTTAGCACGTCTAACTAATGACTCGACTCGCGAGGTAAGTGCTTTATACGGCATCACGTCATCGCAGTTTTCTCGCGGGGATTGGTCAGGTGCGCTCAGTACGTACAAGCGAGGCCTTCGATTAGTCGAAAAAAGCGCGATGCCCGACGGCGAGCGATTAAGACGCTCTTTAGAGTTACATGGAGCGCTATTCGATGCTGGCGCGTATGAGTATGGATGGCCAGCATTAAATGAGCTGTTCAGAAAAGCGGAGCAGACGCTTGGTGTACTTTCCGGCGCGAACGCAGATCTCGCAGTACTCTGGATGAATTGGGCTATTCGAGTTGGCGAGTTAAACACGGTTAGTGATTTTTTAGACCGAGCGAGTCACTCAACCGAACGGGTCCGTCTACTCAGTTCAACTAAGTTTGAGTCGGAGTGGATATTGGCAGAGGCGAGACATGCGATAGCCTCTGGGAACTACGAAATCGCGGTCCAATTAGTTCGGGAAAAACGCTCTAACACGAAGTACAAGAATTACTGGCTCGCAATGGATCTTGTTATGACGGAATCGTTTATCAGAGGCGGGAAGGCGAGCGAGGCGCTGAATTTAATCAATGGAGAGGCTTGGAAGTCATTCAGTTATGGTTCCGGTCCGCATTCGGAGGAGGCAAATATATTTAATCTTTGGTTCAGAGGGGTTGCGCTTGAGCGATTAGGACAGAGTGAAGCAGCATTCGACGCGCTCGAGGAGGCGAGACGCCTATCAAATACTTGGTTTAGATCCTGGCATCCGGTAACGGCCTCTATAACGTACGCCTATCTGCTAAGCGGTTTGAATTCCAAGTCGAAAAGTCTTATGAGCGAATCGTTGCTCGAGGACGCGGAGAGGTCGATTGCAGCGCTGAGGTCAGCTTATCCAGACGAACATCATGTCGTTATGGCGGCATCTGTGGTCATTGAGGAACTTAAGAAGCAGGAAGTCGTACGTGATAGGAAAAGTCTTCTTGAGTTGCGACGACTGTCGCCTTTTCTTTAGAAAATAAACAGAAATAGAAATGGGTTGGCGGGCAGCCCTCATCTATCGTCCTCCGTGTTTCTTATTGCTTCTACACGGATCGGAGGATACTGATGAATTTAACTCATTTCGGATTAGGTGCGAAAACCCTAGTCATTATTCTTTTAGCAACTGCAGCAACGAGTTTCTCGAAGCCTGCATCAGCGGGTTCCTTCATCGAAATTGAAGGTCGATTTATAACGATTTTAGGGCGAACATTATGCTGGTTTAACTGCGATGAGCTCAAGCCGCCACCGCCCATGGTTAAACAACCGGCGATAATTCCACCTAAACCTCGTTAAGAATTGTAGATATAGACTATCCTCCACCCGTCCGATGACGGGTGGAGGGTCGGTTGATGAGTTCAGGGGCGACACAGTTAGAGTTGCATCCAGCGATCGAGAAAATCCTTGGTCGAAGCTCGACCAAGAAATTTTCGGATGCTCCGGTTACTCGCGAGCAGTTAGAGCTTCTGCTCACAGCGGCTGTTCGTGCACCGGACCATGGACTTCTTGCTCCTTGGCGTTTTACGGTGCTGGAAGGTGAGCGTCGGGCCCTCTTGGCTAGTGCGATGGCTGCGGCACTTCGCGAGAAATCACCAGAGGTGGATCGGGAGGCGCTTGATCGCGAGGCGTCGAAAGCGATGCGATCACCCACTCTATTGGTAGTTTCGGCGGTGACTCAGTCGCACCCCAAAGTTCCAGAAATCGAGCAATGGGTGGCGGTAGGAGCTGCCATCCAAAACCTCTGGATTGCTGCTGAGTCGTTAGGTCTGGGAGTGGCTTGGAAGACGGGCTCCCACGCGTACAGCTCGTTAATTAAACAAGCGTTAGGGCTCGCTCCGAAAGAGAGCATTATCGGATTTGTTCACTTGGGCACGCCGCTAACGAAAGGGCCCGTGCGGCCAGCGGATTTTTCTTTTCGTACCCGTTGGCTTTAACCGAAAGACTATTCGAGGGGTGTAGTACTCAGAATCGCGCCGTTTTCGTCCGCGTAAAGCCAGTCGCCGGGTGAAATCATAACTCCGGCGAAAGATACAACGACATCACGTTCACCCGTACCCTGTTTACGCGGCGGTATTGGACATACGGCTAGAGCTCGAACCGCAAGGGGCATGGTTTTGAGGATCTCCACGTCTCTCACGGCTCCGTTGATGAGAATCCCAGCCCAGCCATTCTGGATGAGGATGGAGCCAAGGTTATCGCCAAAAAGCGCTCGCTCGAGTGATCCGCCACCATCCACCACCATGACCCGCCCTAGGCCCGGGGTGCTTAAGGTGGTCTTCAGGAGAGCATTGTCCTCTCTGCAGTGGATCGTGGTGATTTCTCCATGAAACTTAGTAATCGTTCCGAAATCTCGGAACAATGGCTGCAAGACCCGGATCCGACTACCGTGGTCGTCCGCGAGATCACAAATGCTTCGGGGCATACTTGATACCGTAAATTAACGACTGATTACCGGGCATATTATGCCCGACAAAGACTTTCTTCAGATGCCGTCACCCAGCAGTTCCGACAACCACGATTCCAATACGGGCCTCGTGCTTCGCGCTGCCCGCTTCGCTGCATGGAAGCACCGTGATCAGCGCCGCAAGGGGCGCGGTGCGGTGCCTTACATCAACCATCCGCTGGATCTGGCGCACGTGCTGTGGTTCGAAGGCGCTGTGACGGACCCGGAGATCCTGGCTGCGGCGCTCCTGCACGATACGCTCGAAGACACTCAGACCACGTTGCAGGAACTTCAGGGGGAGTTCGGAGAGCGAATAGCTGGCATCGTGATGGAAGTTACTGACGAGCCGACGATCAATTGGCGAGCAAGAAAAAAACTCCAGATCTCAAGGGCTCGCCTTGCCTCGCTCGAGGCAAAGCAGGTGAAGCTCGCCGACAAAATCTGCAACCTGCGAAGCATGGTATCGAGCCCGCCTAACGGCTGGACCGTCGAGCGTCAGCGCGCCTACTTCGACTGGTCAAAAGAGGTGGTTGATCAGCTCCGGGGAGCTAACTCCGAACTTGAACAACGCTTCGACCAGATATGGAAACTCCGGCCCTGAAGCCGGCGTTTTCAATGGTGAACGGTCGGTCGCGAGTTGATCAGGCGGCGTAACGCTTGGCCATGTCCTCAAGCGGCACGATCTTGATTTTCGAAGCTTTGCCTGCGCAACCGAAGGCTTCGTAGCGAGCGACGCAGATCTCTCGCGCTGCCAGCATGGCTTCTTTCATGTATTTACGCGGATCGAACTCCGCCGGATCTTTGTTCATCGCACGTCGAATCGCACCGGTCATGGCCAAGCGGATATCGGTATCGATGTTGATTTTACGAACGCCGTGCTTGATTCCTTCGAGAATTTCTTCGACGGGCACACCGTAAGTTTCGCGGAGTTTGCCGCCGTTCTCGCGGATGATTTGCAGCCACTCTTGCGGCACGGACGAGGAACCGTGCATAACGAGATGCGTATTCGGAATCTTGGCGTTGATCTCACGGATTCGCTGAATAGCGAGAATGTCGCC
>SXGQ01893280.1_pt1 | contig 10645 bp, 13 predicted proteins | sample 3178371 | NCBI WGS metagenome assembly SXGQ01 (sample SAMN11356859, study PRJNA531348) | freshwater metagenome | isolation source: freshwater sample F1-20 | place: China: Fuxian Lake, Yuxi | collected 2017-12-25 | reverse complement strand
CCTTGTAAGGGAGATGCTCTAGCCAACTGAGCCAAACGCCCGAAGGAGCCCAGCGTAGCCGTGGTCAGTCGAGGTGTTTTTCCGCATCCCTCGGATCGATCGTGTGCGTGGCGTTCACCCTTGCCAACGCCACCATTGCTTCAGCGGTTTCGAACTGAAGCTCAGGCAATGCGTCGGGAGCGAACCATTTCACTTCGACGATTTCCGGCGAGGTCGGGCGAACTTCGCTGATTTCCGACAGCGCTGCAGGACGGGCCCGGTAGATGACATCAACGCGCTGAGGGTCGGCATCAACAACCACTGCGGGCGGACCGACAAGCTCGACGGCAATACCAACTTCTTCGAACACTTCGCGGCGCGCACCGACCTCAGGCGCTTCGCCGCGCTTCAATAAGCCGCCGGGAATACCCCACTTCTTTCGGTACGCCTGACGCACGAGAAGGATCGCTCCGTCAGGTCGTTCAATGACACAAATCGCGCCAACGGTGTACGAAGGCGACAGCGTGCGAACCGTGATGCGTCGCACCGAGCGCGGGAACAACCGAAACACGCGCAATGCAGCGCGATGCAGTCGGGCTCCTGGCGATCGATCCATGGCCGAAGCCTACGGGCGCTTGATGCTTCGACGCGCATCGACGAGTTGCGTCAAGAGCTCCGGCGTTGCCGCGGCTACTGGGGTACGGCGATCGGCGTGCTCAAGGACAACAAGGTCACGATCCTCGGCATCAACGATCACCGCACCTGCTTCCTTACAAATAAGAAGCCCGCCGAGGTAGTCCCATGAACCATGGGCATTCCACGAACAATCGATGTAGCCGTCAACAACACCACACGCGACTGCGCACAGATCAAGCGCGCATGCGCCGAGTGAACGGAACTGATACCAACCGAGCCAGTGGTCGGGATAACCAGAAAGCGCGACGAGTGATTCGCGCATCTTCGTTGCGCCCGAAGTCGTCATCGTCTTGCCATTGCGGGTTGCTCCCCCACCGCGCACTGCTTCGAACCGATCGCCTGTCGCCAAGTTGATAACAAGCGATGCGCGCGCTCCGTCGGCATCGACCGCACACAAACTGGTTGCGTACCAAGGGATGCCGCGACTGGCGTTCGTTGAGCCATCGAGTGGATCGAGCACGACGGTGATTGCTGCGTCGGGGCGATGACGGCCGGACTCTTCTGAGAGCACGCCGACTCCGGCTCGTTCGAGCACCTCGAGGGCGGCAGCATCGGCGGCGAGGTCGCTGTGGTACTGCCCGTCACGGGTTCCGGCCAGACCCCAATCATCGAGATTCCCAAGCGCAGCACGAATGGCGCTTGCCGTTTCATCGAGGACCTCAAGCAGGATTCTGTCGTCCATGGGGTCGACGGTAGCCTGACCTCTGTGGCGATCATCGACGTTCCCGGCTTCATTGCTGATCTCAAGGACCACGCGGTCGATCATGCCTTCCATGTGCATGACGAGCGGCACTTCATCGAGACCTATTCCATGCGCCAAGCATGGGAAATTGATCTTCACCCCGAAGACGCCTGCGGCGGTCCGCTCGATCTCCATCTTTCGCTCGAGGTCGACCCCAGAATCATGATCGGATTCGAAGACAAGATGCTCTCGATTCCCGAGGGCGACGACCCAGTCGAAGGGTTCTCATTCCCACTGGTGTTTACGTGGACGCTCCCGCCGCTTCGATACCCACCCGATCTGTTGGTGCTTGCCACCGAACTTGCCGGCATGGGCGGCATCGAACTTCCGCTTGAGGTGTCGGCAATCGATTCGTTTGCTTCGGTCACCGATGCACCTGAACGCAGCCTGACGATCGTTTCGCGCATCGAGGTTGGACTCGACCGCATTTTCCTCGGTCAAGAGCAAATGTGCGATGTTCTCGATACCTGTCACAACGTGAGCATCTGGCTTCTCGACCGCGCTGCAATCTGGCTCGGCGAAAACTAGTCACCCTGCACACAATGCAGTTCGTCCCTTCCGCTGCGATTCCCGAAGCTGCGCAACGTTTCGCCGAACTCCAAAATCGCGAGTGGGGCCACCTCTATCCCGACACGTCAGTCGAGCGTTCGAGGTTTGATCTTCTGAACAACCGATACGACGCATCGGACCTCGCAACACTTCGGTTGGCGTGGTTCGCCTGCAACGAAGACCGAGAACCGCTTGGCGTCGCGATGCTCGTAGGCGACGGTGAGGTCGAACCCCGCGACGAGCGTGATCTTGAGGGCCCGTGGTTCGCCGGGCTCGTGGTTGACCCAGCGTTTCGGCGCCAAGGAGTCGGTGCTGCCCTACTGGACTTCGTTACCGAACAGGCCCGATTATTCGGCTTTCAGCGACTGCGGCTGGTCACCGAGCACAAGACCGAGTTTTACGAACAGCGCGGATGGACCATTGAGCAGAAGGTCACCATGAACTCAGTACCCAATACCGTGATGTTCATTACTCTTACATCGTGATCATCAACTCTGCCTCGGACTACTACCCGAAGCGTCGCCAGAAGGTCTGGACCAACGTCAAATGATTACCCCGACACCCCGGATCTGGGGGTTTGCGGGAGTTCATTCCCTATTTCCAAGAACGACAGTGTAAGTTCTCTCAGTGTTTACCAGCTCCACACTTTCGATCGTCATTCCCGCCTTTAACGAGGCCGAGCGACTTCCGATGACTTTGCACGCCGTGGCCAACCGTTTCTCTGGGGTAGCGATCCAGATAATTGTGGTCGACGATGGAAGTACCGACGACACCGCCGCTGTCGCCCGCAAGGCCAAGATCGATGGACTTCCGGTGGAACTCGTCACTCTCGACCGCAATCGGGGCAAAGGCGCCGCCGTTCGCGCCGGCATCGCAGTCACCGAAGGCGATGCCGTCCTCATCATGGATGCTGATCTCGCCACAAGCCTTGATGCGATCGATGTGGCGTTGTCTCGCCTCGAGACTGCAGACATCGTCATCGGTTCACGCGCTGTCCCCGGCTCTTCGGTCACTGGCTCTTCCGCCGTCCGGGCGATGATGGGAATTAGTTTCAATCGGATGGTGCGACTCATGCTTCAACTGCAGGTCCACGATTCACAGTGCGGATTCAAAATGTTCCGAGGCGATCTCGCCCGCCACTTGTTTTCGATGAGCAGGGTCGATGGTTACGCCTTCGATCCCGAAATACTCCGCATCGCTGCGATCATGGGTTGCTCAGTCGTCGAGATCCCGGTGAACTGGACCGCCGTCGAAGGATCGAACATCCGCCCGGTGCGAGATTCGCTGAAGTCGGCTGGCGCACTCTTGGTGACGTTCTTTCGCCTCCGCCCCAACAGAGTTCGTACTCGCGCCCGTGAGCGTGGGTGGAACCCGGCCTGACGCTGACTCCGTTGCGCATCGCGTTTCTCGCCTGGCGCGATCTAGGCCATCCGCAGGCCGGCGGTTCGGAGTACGTCGTCGATGAACTCGCCCAGGGCATGACTGACCGGGGCCATGACGTGGTGCTCCTCGCCGGATCTCCCACCACGGATCACCCTTACGAGACGTGGCCGATCGGCGGCACCTACGACCAGTACCTGCGCGCACCATTCGCATTTCGTCGACATGTTCGATCCGCCGACGTGATCGTCGATGTTGAGAACGGCATCCCATTCTTTTCGCCACTCTGGACCCGCACTCCCTCTATCTGTCTCGTGCATCACGTCCACACCGAGCAATGGGGAATGCAGTTCTCCGCGCCAATCGCTGCAGTGGGTCGCACCCTCGAGGGTCGTCTCATGCCGCGCGCCTATCGACGATCCTCGTATGTCTCGGTCTCGCCATCGACTACGCGATCGCTCGTCGGGCTCGGCGTCGACGAGGTAAGCATCACCACGATCGAGATGGGAGCCGCGCCGGTACTTGCAACCGGCACAAGATCGCCCGAACCTAGGTTCCTCGTGCTCGGCAGGTTGGTGCCTCACAAGCGAGTCGAACTCGCCGTTCGATTGTGGCCGAAGGTGCGCGCCGTCACTGGCGGAACACTCGTGATCGCCGGCGATGGTCCGGAGATCGACCAGCTGCGCGCACTGACGTCGCCGGGCGTGGTGTTCACCGGATTCATTTCTGAAGAACGCAAAGCCGCCGAACTCGGCGCCGCTTGGCTGCTCATCCATCCCGCCCATCACGAGGGCTGGGGAACCGTAGTGATCGAAGCTGCTGCCGCCGGCGTCCCAACGGTGGGATTCGATGTCGAAGGTGTTCGAGACTCGGTCAAAGCCGACGTCACCGGACTTCTTGCCGATGACGATGCCTCGTTCGTCGACGCGTGGATACGACTGGCCACCGACGACACACTTCGGTCCACGATGTCGGAGGCTGCACGCCAACGGGCGAATAGCTTCACCTGGCCTCGGGCTCTTGATCTCTTTGAAAAGGCTCTTGAATCAGCTGCTCGAGGCTGAAGTCTTCGATCAGTCCAGACCGCTCTGCAGAATCTTTCTCTGAACATCGCGTGCCCGACTGAGGAGATCGCCGTTGTGAGGATCGGCCAGGAGATAAGGGCCGCCATCACCGACAGGAGCGGGTTTCCAAACATAGCCACTGCCCTGATCGCGCCTTAGTTAGCGTTTCCCGCAGCACATCCGTGGAGGACGGCGCAGGACCAACGCACCTAGCAGATCTCAAATCAACGCTGGCAGGGAGGGTGGGGATCGAACCTACGCCGAGGGATTACGAGTTCTGCGCCTTGGTAACTGAGCGGCGCGTCACACTGAATTCAGTACCCAATACCGTGATGTTCATTACTGTCGAACCATGAACATCACACCTGTTGCCGGACATCTCGGCGCAATCGTTGAAGGCATCGATCTTGCGCTCGCCACGCCCAACGACGTCGATGCAATCAAAGCAGCAATTGAGGAATACCTCGTCCTCTTCTTCCCCGGACAGGGCGAAATGAGTGACGAGCAGCAAGTCGCCTTCACCCTCAATTTCGGCGCCCCCTACTTCCACCCGATTGCCCGGGCATTTGGTGCAACAGAATTCAAAGCGGGACGCATCATCGATGACATCGACCACCCGCCCTATCAGGACAAGTGGCATACCGACGTCACCTGGGATCCAGAACCACCAACATTCGGCAGTCTTCGGATGGTGGAACTCCCTGACCGCGGCGGCGACACCGTCTTTGCATCGATGTACGCGGCCTACAACGCGTTAAGCGACGCAATGAAGTCCGCACTCGACGGCCTAACGGCGTGGCACGACCTCGGCGACGAGACGGCATTCCGTTCCAAAGCTGGCGACGAAATTGTCGATGCCACGCTCAAACTTGTCCCTGGGGCGAATCATCCCGTGGTCGGGGTTCATCCCGTGACGGGAAGAAAGTTCATCAATGTGAATTCAGAATTCACTTCTCACATCAACGAGATGACGAAAGCTGAAAGTCGAGCGATCCTCGACTTCCTTTGCTCTCATTGCGCGAACCCTAATTTCGAAGTTCGGTGGAAGTGGACAGTTGGCGATCTTGTTCTTTGGGATGAACGCCCCACACATCACTTTGCTGTCGCCGACTACTACCCGAAGCGCCGCGAGGTCATCCGCGTCAACGTTCGCTAAATGAACCCCACTCAAGACGAGTCAACAGCTCGAATCACCGAATGGCACGAGCCCGTTATGGGTACTGCCGTAGAAATACAACTCGTGCTTGCTACCACAGGCGCTGACGCCGACGGACGGTCGTACATCTCCGCCGCAGTCGAAGAAATGGTTCGACTGCAGGACATCTTCTCGTCAGTGGATCCAACAAGTGAGTTTTCTCGGTGGGCGCGTAACGACATCACCGAGATCAGCACTGAACTGACTCAAGTCCTTACCGAATCTGCGCAGTGGCAACGCTCGTCTAGCGGCCGATTCAACCCGGCAGTGGCCGAACTCACCGAGTTCTGGAACAACGCTCAGAGCGCCGAGACCATGCCCGATGCTGCATCAGCCCAACGCATCGCCGATGCGATTGCGTCACCTCGCTGGCATACGAGTCGCAATGGCGCCGTCGAACAACTTGGCGATTGCTCGGTGTGCACCCTCAACGCCTTTGCGAAGGGGTGGATCGTGGATAGAGCCGTGGAGCATCTGCTCAAGCATCAAAGTGTCCGAACGGTCACCGTGAATGCCGGCGGTGATCTCCGCCGGTCAGGTGTAGACCCCCTCATTGTCGGAATAGAGAACCCGTTTCGCCCCTTTGACAATGAACCACCGATCGCCGCGATCTCAGTTTCGAACGCTGCAGTTGCCACAAGTGGATCAGTTCGTAAAGGTTTCCGCGTAGGGGGCAAGAACTTTGGCCATGTCATCGACCCTCGCAGTGGATGGCCCGTCGAAGCGATCGTTTCGGTTTCCGTCGTGGCTGACACTGCAGCAACCGCAGATGCCCTTGCAACGATCCTCGGCGTTCAGCAGCCAACTGATGCGATTGACGAAGCAAACGAAAAGGGGATCCCGACATTCATCGTCGATTGTGATGGCCGACAGCACCGATCTGATCCTTGGAAACAGATCGAGGTCGATCTCAGCTTAGGGTGATTGAGATCAGGACCAACATCACGACGACGCCCAAGCCAGAAACGATGAGGGCAGCGATACGTCGCTTTCGCAGGAACAACTGCATCACTAATCCACTGAGCGAGATCACCACGAGTAGAAGTCCGGCGATATCAATGAGCCACTTCCAGGATGAGTCTGCATTACGACCCTTGTGAAGGTCGTTCATCACACCCCAGAACATTCCTTGTTGTTCGGTAACCAGTTCGTACTGACCGCTCGTCGTCGAGAACATCAGGTCGGCCGAATATCCGGGCTGTCGATAACGGATCGATGCGGAGGTGCCGGTCGAATCGAATCCTTGAACTTGTCCACGTACACCAAGTTCGTTTCGTGCGAATTCCGAAACCGTGAGGTAGTCGACCGCACCGTTGACTAGTGGTCGCATCGGCAGTACACCCGTTTCCGTCGCGGTTGTCGACGAATCACCGATCGACCATGTCGGATGATTCAAGGTGATTCCCGTGATGCCAAAAAACAGCACCAACAACAACGCCGCCATTGAGGTGTAGACGTGAATGAGTCGCGACCACTTGTTCGTCGCCCGCTTGGCGTCCGCTAGATCGGCCATGATCAGGGGGTGTAGGTCATCAAGACCTTGGAAATTTCGCCCTTGTCAGACGGGCTCGCTGATACTGGGGCGGCGGCGATTGTCAACGGCTGAGCGATGACCCCGTAGGGGCCATTTTCTCGTGCGCACTCGATGAAGAAGAGATACTCGCCCTGCGGCATCTTCTGACCCGATGCATCATTTCCATCCCACGCCACCGAATACGCTCCAGCGTTTCGCGTTGCGCTCGACATTGACTTATCGGTTCCGCCGCTCGACGAAATCCATGATCGCATATCGCTCAGGTAACGCTCATTCTCACCGGACGAATACCAAAGTGAAATTGTGTCGATAAATTCTCCGGTTGCCGTTTCTACCCAAACCGCGATGTAAGGATTCTTTGCGCTTGCGTCTCCGGTTGCGCCATAGGTGAAGTCGATCACAACCTGCCCGCTTGCAGAAATGGGGACTCCAGGTCTTGAAACCTTCGCTGAGTTTGAGCTTCCCCCCGATGAGGCTGTTGATCCTGGCGCTTGCGTTGTGGAACTGAAGACTGACTCATCATTGTTTCCACCACAGGCCAGCGCAGGCACTGCGAGCGCTGCACCAAAAGCCGCTGCTCCAGCCAGAACTGATCGGCGGGAGATCGCTCGCTGGTACAACGACTCGGAAACCATTTCCGCCGGGGTGTGCTCGTCTGCCATGGACGAAGTGTACGAGGGGCCTCAATGACAAGGGGCCCATTGAGTGTGAGTTTCGCGAGAATGTCAGCGCAAGAAACGCCGTGCGAGTCGCCAGTAGCCAGCTGCAGCTGCATCGAGAAACGAAAGTGACTCAGGAATCGGGAAGTTCTTGGCATCAAGTCGGTCGGACATCAGGACAGAGAGTTCCTTATCCCCAACGGTTCGCTCGGACTGCACTGCGCGACGACGTTCGCGTAGCCACTTCCGGTGCGAGAAGAGCCAGCCCCAACCGTGCACTTTTTCTCCGAACCAACCGCTACGCGCTCCGATCAGTGCCATTGCTACTTCCGATGCAGCAATAAGCGGGGCAAGCACAACAAGCGTGCGAGAGTCCCAACACGTGAACATAAAGATCAGACGATTGCGCTCAACGAGGTACATCTTATTTGTGACACGTCCGAACTCGTAACGGTGACGACCAATTGCGTCGGGAACGTAATGAACTCGAAGCCCGCGTTGCCAGCAGCGCCAACTCATGTCTGCATCTTCATGGAACGCGAAGTAATGCGGTTCGTAACCGTCGAGCGATTCCCATACATCGCGGCGCAACATCACGAGAGCAGCCATTGCCCCAGCGACGTCTTTGTCGATCGCATGAGTTGCTGCTGGCTCACCAAATCCGCCGACCCAACTGAAACCGAGGAAATGAATGTCGTTGCCCGCAGAGTTCAACGTGGCGATGTCGTCGTTGAGGCGGATACTCCCGCCGGCAATGCCCACGGTCGGATCACTCGCAACTTCGACGAGGCGAGCAAGTGCGTCGGGTTCGACGACGAGGTCGCCATTGACCATTACGAGATAATCGCCCTTTGTGAAGGTCGCTCCGAAGTTACAGCCGGGAGAGAAACCTAGATTTGTACCGTCGCCTACGACGGTTAATCCCGGAGTACCCCGCAAACGTTCAACGGCGCCGTCGGTGCAGCCGTTGTCGACAAGGACGACGTCGATGTCGACCCCCTCGGACCCAAGAAGCGCATGAATGCAACGCTCAAGCCATGGTTCGTCTTGATACGAAAGAACGACTGCACTGACCTGCGGCGTCATCGACGCGACAGTCCAAGAACGCTCAGGAAGAAACTGCCCATAATCGTTTCGAAGCCGAGGACCGAAAGTGTCGCCGCGGGCACGGCTAGGCGGACTGCATCACGAGCATCCAGCGCGCCGAAGTCCGATGAACTCCAATGGATGAATCCATAGATCGCAAGGCCAATGCCAACGATCAGGAGTAGGAGCCCGATGATGAGACCGCGCTCGAGGTTCAGAATTTTGAACGCTTTTTGCATACCAGGAGAAGGCGGCATCAGTCCTTCATTCGCAACGAAGGCTCTGGAGAAGGCAGCAAACAAAATTGCTTGAAAGCCGATGAGTACCGCCGCCATTGAATACACGAGCGCAGAAACATCGAGCGCATGTTCGCCGATCTGAATCGGACCGGTAAGGAGAACTCCACCCAGAACCAGCCCAACGAGAAAGAGGATCATCCCCGGATAGAGAAAGAGCCAACGGGGGCTATAAAGCAGAAGGAACCGAAGATGACGCCAACCATCACGCCATGTACGCAAATGGGGAGCTCGGCTTCGACCGTCGGGCGACAACGTTGTCGGGACTTCAACAATGTTGAGTTTGTTGAGAGTTGCCTTCACAACCATTTCACTGGCGAACTCCATGCCAGTTGTTCGCAAATCGAGCTCAAGGATTGCCTCGCGGCGAAACCCACGCAATCCGCAATGGAAATCCTTCACGGGGCTACGAAAAAGAATTCGACCAACTGCCGTAAGCACAGGGTTCCCGAGGTACCGATGAAGAGCCGGCATTGCTCCGGGTTCGATACCACCCGCAAACCTGTTTCCCATGACGAGGTCGGCTCCGCCACGAAGTGCTTCGACGAAAGGCCCAAGGTTGGAGAGGTCGTAACTGTCGTCGGCATCGCCCATGATGACGAACTCGCCTTTGGCATCGGCAATACCGGCCGTGAGAGCAGCGCCATAACCACGAATCGGGACATCGACAACACGCGCGCCTTCGGCACGGGCAATGTCCTGCGAACCGTCCGTACTGCCGTTGTCAGCGATCACAACCTCTCCGTCGATGCCCAGACCTGCAATCGAGGCCTTGGCTTTACGGATACACACCGCAAGCGTTTCCGCCTCGTTGAGACATGGGAGAACGACAGTGAGTTCCATGGACCCGATACTACGCAAGCAATCCCGTCAATCGATGAGACCAAGTTGATGACGGATGGAATGGTGATCGAGATAGTCCGTACATCGTTGAATTCGATGACTTCCGTCCAATTTCCCAATCATCGCGCCATCGATCGTGATCGATTTGCCCGTACCAGCACGATCACCGATCGCTTCACGTTGAGTTCCAGTCATCGTGTACTCAATAACAAAGCGTTCCCAGAAGTCTTCGGCACTGGGCCCCTGATAGTCCCTAATCAGAAAATAAAGATCCGGATACCCGCGCAAGGAACGGTCGACCATTGCTCGTAATTCCTCCGAACCCACATAGGTCGAACCGGCAGCCATCCGATGAATGCCGTCATCGGCGTACAAACGAACGATCGCGTTTGCATCGTGGGAATTCCACGTATCGGACCAGATTTCTGCGAACTCTGGGTTCACCGCAGGTCCTCCAAACAAAAAGGCGTACAAAAACAGTTGGTGGGGCGGGTGGGGATCGAACCCACGACCAAGGGATTATGAGTCCCGCGCTCTGACCACTGAGCTACCGCCCCGATGGCCGATAGTGCTCCGGGGGTGGGGCTCGAACCCACGACCCTCTGATTAACAGTCAGATGCT
>SXGQ01203133.1_pt1 | contig 10647 bp, 8 predicted proteins | sample 3178371 | NCBI WGS metagenome assembly SXGQ01 (sample SAMN11356859, study PRJNA531348) | freshwater metagenome | isolation source: freshwater sample F1-20 | place: China: Fuxian Lake, Yuxi | collected 2017-12-25 | reverse complement strand
CCGTAGCTGCCGCGGCAGAACGCATGATGTATGCAAAATTCATGCGAATCCTTCGCGTCCTCGCGTCTTCGCGTGAGTTAGACATTGAGAGCGTTTTTTGCACGCGAAGCCGCGAAGTCGCGAAGTGGGTTAGTGTTGAGCAGTTGACGCATCAGCCTTGTGGGTCGGGCCGTAGCTGCCGCGGCAGAACGCATGATGTATGCAAAATTCATGCGAATCCTTCGCGTCTTCGCGTCTTCGCGTCTTCGCGTGAGGTAGACATTGAGAGCGTTTTTTGCACGCGAATCCGCGAAGCGGGTTAGTGTTGTGCAGTTGAAGCATCAGCGTTGTGTGTCGGGCCGTAGCTGCCGCGGCAGAGCGCATGATGTTTGCAAATTTCATGCGAATCCTTCGCGTCTTCGCGAGAGCCAGCCGGTCTGCCGACGTTGCTGGTGTGGCTTTCCCGCGGCGGGCAGATCTCGGCCTGGAAAGCTCGAACCGCGGACGAGGGAATAGACGAGGAACAGGAAAAAGGGATTGCTGTGGGTAAAGCGGTGTCTGTGAGTTGCGGACTGAGTCCGGGCTCGGTAGTTGGGGGTCTGGTACTTTAACGGACCTGCGAGGCAGGCTCGTGCCGGGTCATCGGGGGCAGCAATCGGGGGGAGCATTCGATGCGGTGGAACGGTGTGGTCAGGGTGTGTCTGGTTATGTTCTGCTGGTATCTGCTGGTTCGCTGCAGCTGCGGGCAGGCTCAGGCGCCGCCAAACATTATTGTGATTCTGGTGGATGACTTGGGGTATGGCGACATTGGTCCCTATGGCGCCACGCTGCAGAAGACTCCGGCACTCGACCGCATGGCATCAGAAGGCCTGCGGCTGACCTCCTTTTATTCGGCTCCTGTCTGTTCTGTTGCCAGAGCTCAGATGCTGACCGGCTGCTACGGCGCGCGGGTGTCGGTGCCGGGAGTCTATTTTCCGGGCGGTGGTCAGGGCTTGAATCCGGCGGAAAAGACGGTGGCCGAGTATTTGCGGGAACGGGGTTATCGGACCGCCTGCTTTGGCAAATGGCATCTGGGTGATCAGCCCGAGTTTTTGCCGCTGCAGCAGGGTTTTGATCGGTATCTGGGGATTCCGTATTCGAACGACATGCAGCGTCGGGCGAAGGGTGGTGCGGACCCGGTTGTGCCGCTGCTGCGGGACAATGCGGTGGACCGACTGCTGCGGGATGCAGACCAGAGTGAGATTACGCGACTTTATACGGAAGAGTCGCTGCGGTTTATCCGTGAATCGGGTGAGCAGCCCTTCTTTCTGTATCTGCCGCACACCGCTGTGCATACTCCGATCTGGCCAGGTGCCGCCTTCCGCGGTCGTTCGGGCAACGGTCGTTTTGGTGACTGGGTGGAGGAAGTGGACTGGAGTGTGGGGCAGATCCTGGACGAGCTGCGGCAGCGACAGCTGGACCGCAGGACTCTGGTGCTGTTCACCAGCGACAATGGGCCGTGGCTGATTCGCGGTGCGGATGGTGGCAGTGCCGGTCCGCTGCGAGGCGGCAAGGGCAGTACGTGGGAGGGCGGGGTGCGAGTACCGACAGTGGCTTGGTGGCCCGGGCGAATTCCCGCTGGTCGCAGCACCGATCGGATTGCCGGTACGATCGATGTGCTGCCGACGTGTGTGGAGCTGGCGGGTGGCGTGGTGGAAGCGGAGCGGCCGCTGGATGGTCGCAGTCTGACGCCGCTGTTGTTTGCGGAGACGGATGCTGCGGAGGTCTCGGGGCGGCAGGAGCACTATTATTTCTCCGGGTACAATCTGCAGGCGGTTCGTCGTGGTCCGTGGAAGCTGGCGGTGGCTGTGCAGCCGCAGACTGGCGGAGCAGTAGCGGATGATCCGCAGGTGGTACCGCGACTGTACAATCTGGCGACGGATGTGGGTGAGCAGAAAAATGTGGCGGGTGAGCACCCGGAGCTGGTGCGTGAGCTGCAGGCCCTGGCCCAGGCGCAGCTGGCGGCGATAGGTGGCGAGTCGGCAGCGGAGCGACGCCCGGCCGGGACTGTTGCTCAGCCGCGAATGCTGTATGAGACGGAGCCTGAAGCTGGCAGGGAGAAGCAGAAGCCGTCTGCGGCGGGCCCGTTCCGGGCGCTTGAGCTGACCAATCCGATGCCCGGAGAAACTCGCAGTGGCCGGAATGCTCCGCAGATCGCCGGGCGTGCATTTCGGGTGCGGGTGGAATTTGAGCGGGAGTCTGAGAGTGGAGTCCTGGCAGCTCAGGGTGGTGCAGCGGTGGGCTGGTCGCTGTGGCTGTCGGAGGGCTGTCCGGTGTTTTCGGTGCGGATGGGTGAGCGGGTGATTGAGGTGCGTGGTGCGCGAGTTGAGTCCGGACGAGCGGTGCAGCTGGAGGCTGAGCTGCAGCGTGGCGGGAAGCTGCGGCTGTCGGTTGACGGCGTAGCGGGTACGGAGACCGCGGGTGCGGGTTTATTGTCGCGTCAGCCGCAGGAAGATTTTTGTGTGGGGATGGACAATGGCCAGGCGGTGGTGCCGTCGGCAGGTGGTCCCTTCCGTGGCCGGATTGTGCGGTTGCAGGTGACGTCGCCGTAGGTGGTCAGGTGTCAGGCGAGCCGCAGACGGCAGTCTGCGGGTGCGAGTTGTGGCTGTTGGTCTCACGGATAATCGCGGGGAGTGGTGTTTGAACCACGAATGAACACGAATGTTCACGAATCGAAGCAGCTCGGGCTTTCCAGCCCGAGCACGGCGTTGCAGTTTTGCTTTTCAGGGGTGTTTTTTTAACCACAGAGGACGCAGAGGTCACAGAGGAAGAGACGGCTGGTCGGGGGTATTGTTTTGTGTCTGCTTTCAACTTTCTCGCAGCTGCTCGTTATGGCAGGGATGCCATCGCCCCCTCACCCCCGGCCCCTCTCCCCCTGCGGGGGCGAGGGGGGGATTTGGTGTTTTTGATTGCAACGAAATCGCGCACCGCTCCCCTCGCCCCTGGAAGGGGAGAGGGGCCGGGGGTGAGGGGTAAAAGGACCTCCCCCGTGCCCATCCCGCAGCTGTGGTGTTCTTTGTATTTCGTGTTTTTCGTGGACGGCCTTCTGTCCCTTTGGTTCATCCGCGGCGAAAAACACCCCCTGATCCGTGTGCTGAATCGCAGCTGCCGGATTGTCAGCTGCCGGCGGCCTGCAGGACCGCTTCTTCCACATAGATTGGCAGGATCGGTGAATGATGCACCGCAATCGCCAGACCGTCACTGGGGCGACAGTCAATCGAAATCACTTCGTCACCCACGCGAATCTTCAGGGTTGCGTAATAGGTGTGATCCTTCAGCGATGAAATCATCAGCTCTTCAAAATGTCCCTGCAACGCTTCCACAATGTTGCAGATCAGCTGATGTGTCAGGGGCCGAAACGGAGGACTGTCCAGCAGGCGACGATTGATCGCCGCCGCTTCGGTCTGACCAATCACAATCTGCAGCGAACGAGTCCCGCCAGCTTCGGTCAGATGAACCCAATGCTGATCGTTCAGATCACAGTCAACGATGCGGGATAGTTCCATGCGGACGGACACAGGAGAGCTCCGGGATTTGGTTTTCGGTTTTCGGTAGCCAGTAGGCGGTAGCCAGCAGGCAGCAGGCAGCAGCGAGGCCTTGCGCTTCGCGGGAGGCCTGGCTTTGATGGGAGATGGGGGGTGAAATTGGGTGATCCTGCACCCTCACCCTCGACCCCTCACCCCCTGCGGGGGCGAGGGGAGGATTTAGTTTTCAGCTGCCAGTTTTCAGTTTTCAGTTACGGACAACTGCTTTGCGGGTTTGTGTGAGGCAGGTCGTTCTCACTTCAGCCGACGGACTTTCAGGTTGCGGAAATAGACTTTGCTGTCCGGGTCGTGGGCCTGCAGTGCAAAGGTGCCGTCGCCAAGGCGACGTTCAAATTCGGCTGAGAAGGCCGGTTTGCCTTCGGGTTCGGTGTAGTCGACGGTGATTTTGTCGTTGATTTTGATGACGATGTGTCGACCTTCGACCCGGATGCTGGTTTTGTACCATTCGTTGTCTTTCAGGCCTGGGTTGGGGATATCGACAACGCCGTACAGGCTGCCGGACTTCTTCGGATCGGACTGAGTGACGTTGACCTGGCATTCCAGACCGTAGCGTGGCCAGCCGGTTTCCTGGTAGCGGGTGTGGAAGTAAATGCCGGCGTTGCTGCCGGGGGTGGTCATGACTTCACATTCGAATTCGAAGTTTTTGAAGGCATCTTTTTCGGCGGAGTAGAACAGGTGGCTGCGGGGGCCGTGACAGACGAGGTTTCCGTCGACAACTTTCCAGGAATCCCGGTTTTCGCTGGCTTTCCAGCCCTCCAGTGATTTTCCGTCGAACATGGTTTTCCATTCACCGTCTTTGTCGGCGGCAAATGCGGGTGTGGTCAGTGACAGCAGGGCGGCGGTGAGCAGCAGCACAGTTCGCAGCATGGTGGGTCTCCGATGGCAGAGGGAATAACAGGCCTGGGTGAGCAGCCTACCGAATCCGGCTGGCGGATGCCAGATGCCGCGGATTTCGCCTCTTAATTCCCCGGTTATTGCCCGCGGTCGTTCTGCGTGGTATGTTGTGGGGGTGCCGGGGCGGTGGTCCGGGTCGTGGGAAACCAACTGAAAAGGGCGTAGCGATGCTGAATCTGACCGGCAACGGGACTGCTCAAACGTGCGACGGTACGACTCGTCGGGACTTCATGCAGGTGGGGACTCTGGGTGTCGGCGGCCTGTCTTTGGCCGGTTATCTGCAGGCTGAAGAGCAGGGTCGTGTGGCCAGTGGTCACGACCAGCGTTCGTGCATCATGATCTTCAACCTGGGGGCTCCCAGTCAGCTGGACACCTTCGACATGAAGCCTGAGGCTCCGCTGGAAGTGCGGGGACCGTTCAAGCCGATTTCCACCAGTGGTGGCTATCATCTGTCCGAGATTCTGCCGCGTCATGCGCAGATTGCTCAGCATTTGTCACTGGTTCGCAGCTGTCATCACACGGGTGCTGCGGTGCATGATGCGGGCTGGCAGATGATGCAGACGGGTCGACAGTTTCAGGGTGGCGTGAATACTCCGCATGCCGGATCCGTGGTCAGTTATCTGCGTGGCCGGCGTTCCGATCTGCCTCCGTTTGTGGTGCTTCCTGAGACCATGGGTCGCGGCGGCGGCAATCTTCCCAACGGTCAGGCGGGCGGTTTTTTGGGCAAGGCGAATGATCCGTTTGCGCTGATGGCGGATCCTTCGAAGCCGGACTTCAAGGTGCCCGATTTGCTGCCTCCGGCGACCCTGCCCGAGGTGCGTCTGGATCGTCGTCGTCGGCTGCGGGATCTGGTGGATTCAGCGGTCAGGGATTTCGAGGCGACAGAGAATGCTGAGATGATGGGTCGAAATTTTGAAGCGGCGTGGCGACTGATGTCCAGCCCGGCTGCGCGGAATGCTTTTGATCTGCAGCAGGAACCGCAGAGTGTTCGTGAGCGTTACGGTCTGAATCGTTTTGGTCAGTGCTGTCTGCTGTCACGTCGGCTGGTGGAAGCCGGCGTGCGGTTTGTCACGATCAATACTTTTCTGACGGTGTTTGACGAGCTGACGTGGGACATTCACGGGTCGAAGCCGTTTACTTCGATTGAGGGCATGCGTGACATTGTGGCTCCGCTGTATGACCAGGGCTATTCGGCATTGATTGAGGACCTGCATCAGCGGGACTTGCTCGGCAATACTCTGGTCTGCAATCTGGCCGAATTCGGCAGGACTCCGAAGGTCAATCCGGCGGGTGGTCGGGATCACTGGCCGCAGTGTTTTACGGTGGGATTTGCGGGCGGTGGTGTGCGAGGCGGTCAGGTGGTGGGGGCGAGTGATCCGATTGGCGGAGTTCCGGCGGACCGTCCGGTGCAGCCTGGTGACGTGATCGCCACGATTTTCCACAGTCTGGGTCTGAAGCTGGATGAGCATCTGCCGGGTCCGGCTGGTCGGCCATTTCCGCTGGTGGATTTTGGGTATCGTGAGATTCACGAGCTGTTTGCGTGATGGTGTGTCTATTTGAACTGGAAGATGTCTGCGGTGGGCAGTTCTTCCAGGGATTTCAGGCCGAAGACGCTGAGGAATTTCGGGGTGGTGCGATAGGCGATATCGGAGCGTTTTGCTCCGGTGCGTTCGATGGCCACCAGCTGCAGTCTCAGCAGCTGTCTCAGGGCGGTCTGTGCCGAGGGCTTTTGGACTTTCTGCAGATCGTCTGTGCTGGCCGGTTGATTCCAGGCGATGAAGGCGAGCATTTCCAGGGTTTCCGGAGCCAGTTTGACATCGCGTGGTCGGGTGCCGAAGGTGCGGGTACTGACATCGGCGAATTCTTCGCGCAGTTCCAGGCGGTATCCGCCTTCGTACATGCGGATTTCGTAGGGGCGATTTTCGCGGGACCAGGTTTGGTTGAGCGAATCGATGATGGACACAGCGACTCGGCTGTCAACGTCCTGTCCGATCATGGACGCCAGTCTGCGGGCGGTGAGTGCGACTTCACCGCCGACGAACAGAGCGGCTTCGATAACTTCTCTCGGGGTGACTCGCCGCACACCTTCCACCAGCATGGTCTGTGACTGTTGTTCGGCGGCGGCCTGGGTTTGCAGGTCTTCGGCCAGTTGTGCGCCGATGGACAGTCCGGGTGCTCCGTGCGATTCCTCGCCGGAGGCTGGTTCGGCGAAGTCGACGAGTGCGGAGCCGATCTGCTGTTCAGCGGCATCGAGTGCTTCGAGTGCCTGGCGATAGGCCAGTTCGATGTCGCTGAAGTCGAAATCCTGTTCGCCATCACCGTCATCCGGCAGAAGATCTGCCGGATCGTCCGGGTTGTGATCCGAGAGCGGCATGGCGACAGGTCCGGGGGTGTCGGGGATTATTCGGCTTCGAGGTTTTCTTTGGAGAAGGCGGCCATTTCCTTGCCGATGAACCGCAGGATACCGGTGTCGAGTCTGACGGAGGTCAGCAGGTGACCGGCTTCGGCTTTGACATCGACAACGATTGAGTCACTGCCTTTTTCGAAGGCTTCCAGTCCGCGAGCGCGACTGCGTTCGGCGGCTTTCCAGGCGGACAGGGCTTCGCGTTCCTTTGGCGGGGTCTGTTTGCTGTAGAAGTCGTTCATCTGGCGGGCCCACGGCAGCATGGTGATTTCCAGATGCACGGCGGCGGGAGTGGCTGCTGGTGGTGCGAGTGCGGCGAGGGACTTTTTCAGGGATTCGAGGGCATTGTCACCGGAGGACAGCCAGACGTAGTCCTTGCCAACGGCAACAAAGGTGTCGCGACGGACTCCGAACAGCCGATCGAAGACGTCCAGCAGACCTTCACCCAGTTGTACTCGATGAATCGCGTAATCACCGACTTTGTCGACATTGAGTTCGACCTGAGTGCCGGGGTGCATGTCCTTCATGCGTGGCAGGATTTCGGTCAGTGAGGCGGCGTTGTCGGCATTGTAGGCGCCAATGCTGGTGAAGCCGCCCTTGCCGTCGGGAACGGATTCGACGAAGACGTTCATCCAGCCGGATTCGATTCCGGAACGCAGGTGCGTGATGATGTCGGTGACGACTTTGTCGATGGCTTCCTTTTCGGAGGCTGGTCGCTGACTGCCATTTTTCAGTTTGGCTGAGATTTCGTCGCGAATGAGGTTGAGGAAGGAGACCATACCGACCTTGCGCATGTCGTCGACCGGGTGATTGATGCGAAGTGACAGGGCTGAGCCGGGAAGTCGGGCGATACCGGCGAAGGCATCGGGTCTTGAGTTGAACTGCTGCAGTGCGGTGGCCAGTGCGGTACCGGGAATGGCGACGAGGTCACCCGCAACGTTCAGGCTGGGAGCTCCGGCAGTGGTGTGGTCCATCTGCATGGAGATTTTCAGATCCTCCGATTCGGCTGCGGCTCGTTCCACTTCATCCAGCATCAGATTGCTGGACAGTTTGCGCATTTCGAAGCGGGTGGCAGTTTCGTCGGGTCGTTTTTGCAGGGCGTCCATGGTGGCCTTGCGGTTTCCGGCGAAGATGGTGCGACGGTGCTTTTGTCCGGCTTCGGTGGCATCCGGGTTTGTGAGCTGCATGACCGCTGCGGTGCCCGCGGCGAAATCGCCGGGTTTGGCGGCGAGTGTCAGTTCTTTCAGTCGTGGCAGGCTGCTGCGGCTGGAGGACATGGCGAGCACGAGGTATTCAACATCCGAGAGGACTCGCATCCAGCCCACGTCTTCCACGGCTTCAGCGCCGGGCGTGGATTCCTGTTCGGAATCGATGATCATGTTGAACTGGTAGAGCGAGGTGTCTTTGGCGTCGCGTTTCAGTTCGTAGCCCAGTCCTTCAACATTGTCGCGGAAGGTCTGGAAGCCTCCATCGAGCGGCAGTGCGGTGAGGTATCCGGAGGGAGTCATACCGGCGAGCAGCTGGACCTGGAACGGTCGGCTGCCGTCGATTCCGGCGACGAAAGTGTCAATGAAATCTTCGATATTCGACCACTGCTTCTGTTCAGCGGGAGTTCCCAGGTCCAGCAGGGACTTGAGATCTTTCTTGAGCACCTGGAAACCGGGGTGCTGGATGGTAATCCGGGAATCCTGGGGCGTCTGGGCGCTGGTGTAGCTGGTGCAGCAGAGGAGCAGTGCGAGAGTGGAAGTGAGGCGGGTGATGAGTTTCATCATGGTTCACCGAAATCTGTTGTGGGGATGCCGGACAAATTCCGACTGCTGACTCGGCATTCTATTACAGGATTTCAAATCGGGTAAAGACTGGTTAGTGCGGTCGGATCGGCTTGAGATTGCGGGAGTGAATGGGTAGGAAGGGGGGCGGGGTGAATTCCGGGCGGCCGCAGCGGCTGTTCGGCAGTATTGTCCTGTTCAGAGACAGCCGAAAGACGCGGAAACTGCATGGCTCGCGATTTTCTGAAGGGTGCGCGGGATTTTTACGACGTGATCGTGATTGGCAGCGGGCTGGCCGGTCTGACGTCTGCCAATATTCTGGCGCGTCAGGGGTACAGTGTGCTGCTGCTGGAGCACCATTACCAGCTGGGTGGCATGGCGACGTGGTTCAAGCGTTCGCGGGGCCATATTTTTGATATTTCCCTGCACGGATTCCCGTACGGGATGATCAAGAGCTGCCGCAAGTACTGGTCGCAGGACATTGCTGATTCGATTGTGCAGTTGAAGGGAATTCGGTTCGAGAATCCTCAGTTTTCGATTCGCACGACATTCAACCGGGAGGATTTTACGCGGTTGCTGATTGAGCGTTTTGGAGTTTTGCCTGAGACGGTGCAGCAGTTTTTCGACACAGCTCGGGGGATGAACTTTTACGACGAGCAGTCGCGAACGACGCGGCAGCTGTTTGAGCAGTTTTTTCCGGGTCGGGATGACGTGGTGCGGATGCTGATGGAGCCGATTACGTACGCCAACGGATCGACTCTGGAGGACCCGGCGATCACTTACGGGATCGTGTTTTCCAACTTCATGCAGAAGGGTGTGTACACGTTTCAGGGCGGCACGGACTCCCTGGTGACTCGTATGAAGGACGAACTGCTGAAGAACGGGGTGGATCTGCGAATTCGCTGTCTGGTGGAGCGGATTGAGGTCAGTCCGGATCGTCGCGTGCAGGCGGTGCATGTGAATGGACGGCGGATTGGCTGTCGGGCGGTCGTTTCGAATGCCAGCATTCGCAGTACGATTCTGGAGCTGGCTGGCGAGCAGCATTTTGATCGGCAGTTTGTGGATTCTGCGCGGGGCGTGCGGCTGAACAACAGTTCGTGTCAGGTGTACATGGCGCTGCGTCCGGGCGAGGGGTTTGATCCGGGCTGCGGGGACCTGCTGTTTCATTCCGAGCATCGTGGATTTGATATTGATGCGATGCTCAGTCGGGACGTCAGCAGTCGCACGTTCAGCTTCTACTACCCGGAGACTCGTCCCGGCAGCGATCGCTGGCTGATCGTCAGTTCCACGAATGCGCGGTACGAGGACTGGGCGAGTCTGTCGGAGGAAGATTATGAGCAGGCGAAGCGGGATTTGATTGAGACAACTCTGGATTGTCTGCAGCAGTATGTGCCGAACGTGCGGCAGGTGCTGGATCATGTGGAGGCGGCGACACCGCTGACGTTCCAGCGGTACACTCGCCATCCCGCCGGTGCGTCGTTCGGGACGAAGTTTGAGGGTTTGCAGGTCAGTCGTGATCTGCCGCAGCAGGTGCACGGGCTGTATCATGCCGGCAGTGTGGGAATCATCATGTCCGGCTGGCTGGGGGCGGTGAATTACGGCGTGATTGTCAGCAATGATGTGGACAAGCTGCTGGGGGGGCCGCAGCGGGCCGTGGTGTCGGGCTGAGTCGTTCAGTAGAGGACTCGCCGCTGGAAAAACAGGATCATTTCATCGGAGTTTTTCGGGTTGGGCACGGCACTGACCAGCTGCCACCCGCGGGCTCCGACGTCGTGCACGATATTGCTGCCGCGAAAATCGTCGTCCTTGTCGGTTTCCAGATAGTAGGTCATGTATTCCATGCGTGGCGTGACGAGGGCATCGAACAGCAGCCGGGTGAAGATTTCTGCTGTCCAGATGGTCAGAATCAGCAGAAACAGCTGTTTCCAGGACATGGCGTTTTCCTTTGCGGGGGGTGGTAGCTGCATGAGTCTGGTCCGGGGGTCCGTGGTCCGTGGTCCGTCGGTTGGGGGTTGGG
>SXGQ01109100.1_pt1 | contig 10647 bp, 10 predicted proteins | sample 3178371 | NCBI WGS metagenome assembly SXGQ01 (sample SAMN11356859, study PRJNA531348) | freshwater metagenome | isolation source: freshwater sample F1-20 | place: China: Fuxian Lake, Yuxi | collected 2017-12-25 | reverse complement strand
TCACCCAGTCCTTGGCCAGGTGCGGCAGCCACTTCTTCTTCTGCTCATCATTGCCAAAGAGCATCACCGCCTTGCACCCGATCGACTGGTGCGCCGACACCAGCACCGCCGTCGAGCCGCAGTACTCGCCGATCTTCTCCAGCACCCGCACGTACGCCGTCACGCCCATCCCAAGGCCGCCGAACTCGCGCGGGATCGTCATCCCCATCACGCCAAGGTCAAACAGCTTGCGGATCACCCAGTCCGGGATCTCCTGGTCCTGATCGATCCGGACCGAGGGATGCTCCGTCCTGAGGTACTCGTCCAGCGCCGCGATCAGCTGGTCGCACCGCGCCGTCTCCTCCGCATCCTGCTTGGGGTACGGGAACACCAGCTCCTCGCGGAAGTTCCCCCAGAACAGGTTCTGGACGAACCCCATCTCCGTCGGGTCCGGGCCCAGCAGCACCTCCGCGTCCGCCAGCATCTTGGCGTCCTTCGCGGAAATGCCCTTCATGTTCTTGAGGTCGGCCTTGATCTCAGACATCACGAATCTCCCAGACAAGCAAGTGTCAACCCGACTCCCGATTCCCGATCCCTACTTCTTCTCAAAGAACGCCGTGATCGCACCGCGCCCCTCGTCCGTACCCCGCAGACGCACCAGGTGCTCCCGCTCGGCATCCAGCGCCGCCTGCCAGCCACGCTCCACACCCGCTTCGATGCACGCCAGAACCGCGCGGCCGGCCTGCGTCGTCGGGAACTCGGCCCGGGCGCTCCCCAGTGCGGCCTTCGCCCCCATCCGCCGCTCCGGATTCGTGATCGCAACCGGTTCGGTCCGACGGGCCCCCTTCGGGGCCATCGCCAGCGCCTTGGCCCGAGAAATCAGCTCCCCGGGCTTCTCAACAAGCTCCTCGATCAGCCCCGCCTCGCGGGCCTCGATCACCGTCATCGTCCGGCCCGTCGCGGTCATCAGCATCGCCCGCACCGCGTCCATCCGCGCCGGCAGAAGGTTCGTCCCGCCCCACCCCGGACAGATGCTCAGCCCCGCCTCGGGCAGCCCGATCGGGTACGCCCGCGCCGGCTTGGCCGGGTCGCTGCTCACCGGCATCGCCGCGATCAGGTGGTCGCAGTGCATTGCGATCTCCAGACCGCCGCCCAGTGCTGCGCCGTTGATCGCCGCCACGGTGGTCACCGCCAGCCGCGCGATCCGGCCGTACACCCGCTGCCCGAGCCTCAGATACTCGTGCAACTGCTCGTCGGTCAGCCCCATGATCTCCTTGAGATCCGCCCCCGCCACGAAGACCCGCGAGTCACTGGCCAGCACGAAGCCCCTCAGCCCCGCCGCATCGCGCTCGATCTCGTCCAGGGCCGCATCGATCGCGAGGATCAGGGCACGGTTCAGCACCACCACCGGCTGGTCCGGCACGCTCAGGCGCAGCACCGCCACACCGGCCGTCGGGCCGGACGCGTCGCGCTCGATGAGCAGTCGATGGGGGTTCATCTGAGAAAAACACCGTTCGTTCGTTGTGCGGGGCTGACTCGAGCCGACACCAGCACCACCGCTCTGGCGGACCCGTCAGCCACGGGAAGACCACCGCCGCGTGCCAGTATAGGGGCAGGCCCTTTCCCCACCAACAGACGCCCCGGCGGCGGCCCCTCCCACGAGGTAAACCGCTACACCCAGCCGCCCTCCAACCCCAACCCACCAAGACAAAAGCCGCCCGAAGCCGGGGCTCAGAAGCCCCGCTCCTGACGGCGTTCAAACCAGAGCCCCACGCCCCGGCCAGACCGCGTGACTCAGCGTCGACGCCGGGCAGAGGCGAGCACCCCCCCGATCCCCACGAGGCCCAGAGTTCCTGGACTCGGCACGATGCTGATCGTCATCGACTGATACACGTACTCCGCGCCGGCATTGCCGAAGCGGCCGATGGTCCACTCATACGAACTGATGTTGCTGAAGTCATAGCTGCCGACCGCATCCAGGATGTCCAGCGACGACAACGCGGTGCCGTCGTTGAACGTGCGGCTGAACAGCAGCTCATGGTCCGGGGCCAGACCGGGGATCCGCACCCCGATCGGCAGCGGAAACTCCACGTTCCGCGACAGCAGGAAGCCGTCCACCGCCGGATCGTTGTCACGCAGCACGAAATACGCCGGCCCGAAGGGCTGCGGGTCCATGATGTCGACGCCGGCGCCGCCAACGGTCATCACGAACGAAGCCAGGTCCACCTCGTACCCACGCGTCGGGAAGTTCGGGCTGTTCAGGAAGTTGGTGGACTCAACCTGAAAACTCATCTGCACCGGGGACCCCGAAGGGATCCCCGCGTGGCTGCCCTGGATCACGTTGAAGTCGACCACGCCGAACACGTCGATCTGAACGATCGTCGCTCCGGCCGAAGCCGCCACAAGCCCGGCCACGCCGAGCGCCACTGTGTGTGTCAGACGCATCTGGATCCCTCCCAGGATGATTCAGCGTCCCTGCCGTGCCAAAGACGTGTACCCCGGGCCGGAACCGCCATACGCGGCGGATGAACCGGCCGCAGAATCGTACGCCAAAGCCCCCTCTGCCGACGCCCGCTGCCCAAGGCCGCCAAGCGACGGTCGCCGCACCTTCAACCCGTGCGGCCCAGAATGGGCCGCGCTACGCCCCCAGCACGTTCCGCAGCATCCTCTGCGCCTCGGGCCCGCCGATCACCTGGGCCGACAGGATCGCCCCACGACGCACCATCGCCGCCAGTTCCGGTCCGTCCATCTCGTTGATGAGCCCCTTGGTCGCCCGCAGCGCCCGTGGCCCAGCCTTCGCCAGCCGCGCCACGATCTCCTCGACGCGCTGATCAAGCATCCCCGTCTCCGTCGACTCCGCCACCAGCCCCATCTCAAACGCCCGCTGCCCGCTCATCGTGCCCCCCTGCAGCAGGATTCGCCGCGCGGTCGACGACCCTACCGCCCGCACCAGCCACGGCGCCACCACCGCCGGGCACACGCCAAGATCAACCTCTGGGTACCCGAGCTTCGAGTCCGCATGCGTCACCGCGATGTCGCACACCGCCACAAGCCCGCACCCGCCCCCGATCGCCGCCCCGTTCACCCGCGCCACCGTCACCACGGGCAGCGCCCGCAGCTTGATCGTCAACTCCGCAAGAAGGTTGAGGAGCTGGGTCGCCAGCGCCGGATCGCTCATCACCGCCCGAAGGTCCATCCCCGAGCAGAAACTCGGCCCTGCCCCCGTCACCACACACACCACCGGCCCCTCATCCGACCCCGCCAGACGCGCCAACTCATCCACGCGCCCGTGCAGCGCTTCCAGCAGATCAATCGACAGCGCGTTGCGCTTCTCCGGCCGGTTCAACGTCAACCGCGCCACCCGCCCCTGCACATCCAGCAACGCCAACTCGTTCATGACCAGATTCCTTTGTTCACCACAGAGGCACAGAGAGCACAGAGAGAAATGCACTGTTCAGATCGACACTCGCCCCCATCTGTTTTGTCTTCCCCATTGGCCACCTGGCCACTGCCCACTGGCCTTTCTCTGTGCTCTCTGTGCCTCTGTGGTTAATCATTCTTCCCCCACATCGCCGCCAGCCGCTCGCTCGCTTCCGCAGAGCCCACCAGCCCCATCGACACCGCCAGCGCCCGCTCCATCGCCGCGATGTCATCCGAGCCGTCCAGTTCGTTCATCCACAGCTTCGTCCGCATCACCGCTTCACGCGGCTTGCGCGCCAGCTTCGCCGCTTCGATCTGCGACCGAGGCACCACATCCTCCATCAGGTCCACCATCATCTGCGCCAGCCCGATGCGCCGCGCTTCCTCGCCGCTGATCAGCTCCGGGTCCAGCATCCGCGCTCGTGACTGCCGCTCGCCCACGAGCCGCTCCAGGCTCGGCCCGCTCACCGCCGGGCTGATCCCCAGCCGCACCACCGGGTACCCCAGCTTCGCCAGCCGGTCCGTGATCACCAGATCACCGCCCCCCAAGAGCGCACACCCCCCCGCCACCGCCGCACCACCCGCCGCCACCACCACCGGCACGCGCGCCCCCCGCAGCGCCCGAACCGCCAGCGACAGGCCCGTCAGCAGTTCCCCCAGCACCGCCGCATCGTCGCGGCACAGCAGCATGTCAAATCCCGAGCAGAACACCCGCCCCTCGCCCCGCAGCACGATCGCCCGCACGCCCTCATCCGCTCCGAGCTCGCGCACGCCGTCCACGATCCCCCGCAGCATCTCCACCGTCAGCGCATTGCGCTTCTCCGGCCGGTCCAGGATGATCTCCCCGACCCCCGCCATCATCGACTCCGGCAGCCGCTCAACCCGCACTCCCTCGGCCATCATCCGCCCCCTTCCGAAGCGGCCACCGCCCGCGCCCGCTCCACGATCTGCCGCGCGTACGCCCCGGCCTCCGCGAGCGCCTCAAGATCCACGCGCGTCACGAACCCCGCCCCGTGCACCGCCCGCACCAGCACCTCCGTCGAGATGTTCCCCGGCGCACGCCGCCCCGGCGTGCTCGCGTACGGGCAACCCCCAAGCCCTCCCGCCGAACCATCAAAGCTGATCACCCCCGCGTTCAATCCCGCCAGCACGCACGACGCCGCACGCCCGAACGTGTCGTGCAGGTGCAGCGTGATCTGCTCGCGCATGCCGTCGTCAAACTCGTTCAAGAGCGCCTCGATCTCGTGCGGGTGCCCCACACCGATCGTGTCGCCAAGGTCGATATCCACCGCCAGCCGCTCGTCCTCATCGTCCACCAGCGCCAGCAGCTGATCCACCACCCGCCGCACCGCCCACGGCGCAATCGCCCCCTCAAACGGACACGCCACCGCGCAGCTCACATAAAACCGCAGGTCCATCCCCGCCTCAACCGCCCGAGGCACAATCGGCCGGAACCGCTCGATCGTCTGGGCAATCGACGCGTTGGTGTTCTTCTGCGCAAACGTCTCCGACGCCGCCGTGAACAACGCGATCTTCAGCGGCATCCCCCGCCGGTGAAACGCCAGCGCCCGCTCGAACCCCTTCTCATTGGGCACGAGCACGCTCCTCACTCCCCCTCCCCCAGTCCCCAGCCCCTCCAGCACCCCCTCCGCATCCCCAAGCTGCGGCACCCACCGCGGGCTCACGAAACTCGTCACCTCAACCTCGTCAACCCCCGCGCGCTCCAGCAGCCCCACCAGGCGCACTTTCTCGGCCGTGGCGATAACCCCCGGCTCGTTCTGCAGACCGTCTCTCGCGGCTACGTCGGTGATGCGGACTCGGACGCCTTCCACAACCCGATCCTACCCACACTCCCCCGCTCTCGCCCCACTTCCGATCCGATACCAATGGATGGAGGAATCCCTCTCTCGAAAGGAGGTGCGGGGATGAACTGCCCACTGGACCGTGCCGATTTGGTCCCCATTGACTACGAAGGGGTCGTCGTATTCACCTGCGAGGCCTGCGGCGGTGAGCTCATCACCGGTCAGGAACTCGCCCATATCCACCGCGTCCGCGAGCACCACGTCGAGTTCGTGCTCCGCGGCATGCTCGAAAACCGGCGACCCATCATCGCCACGCCCGTGAGCAACGCCCGCCGCAAGCTCATGTGCCCCTGCTGCAAAAAAGACATGCAGGTTGTCGACTACGACGGCGATGTCCAGGCCGATCGCTGCCCGGGCTGCGGCGCCATGTGGCTCTCCGGCGGCGCCCTCAGCAAGATCGAGACCCTCATGCAGCGCTGGCAGTACGACGGCCCCTCGCAGCTCTACGCCGTCGCCAGCCAGCTCGAGGCCACGCGCAAGCGCACCGCCTCGATGGTCAGCGACTCCTTCCAGAGCTCACGATTCGTCTTCGTCAACGCCGTGGCGAACAACTTCCTCGAGGCCGTGGCCTGACAGACCCCGCCGCCACGCGACACCGGCAGCAATGCCCACTCCGGTGTCCCACGCGGCCGGTCCGCACCACGGACGAGATCCGCCGCCGCCGGCCGGGCCCAGAAGCCCGCCGGCCGGACGCCGGTTCACACCACCTTCAGCCGATCACTCCGCAGGAGCTTCAGGCTCGCCAGCATCGGCCGGCTGCTCGGGCGCCGGCTGCTTTGGTCGCGAATCCGCCTGCTCCTGCTCGCTCATGGGGCCGCTGCGAACCTCGCCGACGCTCGGGGCCGAGTTGCCCGTGAGCTTCGGCGGGTTCACCGCCTTCCACAGGTCAGAGAACAGGAACCCGGCCGCAAAGCCAATGATCCCCGCCACCACCGGCGCGACCAGCCGCGACCCACCAGAGCACCGCCCGTTGCCTTTGCCTTGATCCATAGTGGCCGAAGTCTACCGGAAGCCCGCCCACCCTCCAAGACAGCCGACGCGGCCTTCACACAACCGTAACCAGGCCGTTCCCGATCGCGCAGAAACAGCCCGGTCACCGTGGGTCATGCCCGCCCCGACGCCCAACGCCGGGGCGAGCACGCCAATGTCATCCTGTCCGCTGGGGTTACGCCACGCGACGACGACGAGCCGCGAGCAGCCCGCCCGCGACCAGCACCCCGACCGAACCCGGAGCCGGAATCAGCCCCGTGTAGTTCGGCAGGTGCACCTCGCCGTTGGCCGTCATCGAGCCCACGAACACCGAACCATCGATGGCCGTCGTGTTCGTCAGGTGCGCCAAGGGGGCCAGCACCGCGCCGTTGAAGTTGCGGTCAAACGTCAGCGAGGTGGCCTCGAAGAAGTTCCAGATGGTGTTGGCCCGCACGCTCTGCAGCAGCCAGTTGCCCACCATGTTGCCGGTGTTCCAGTTGATGCTCGTGCCCGACACGTTCACCACGATCTGCGAGGCGCCGCCGGTGTTCAGCTCAATCTGCTGCACCAGCCCGCTCTGGAAGAGCGCTGCGCCGCTGATGTTGAACACCGCGATACCGTCCGCGCCGGGCGTCCCGTTGAACACCGCCGGACCGGGCTGACCGCCCGGCAGCGTCACGCTGCTGTCCGCCGTCAGCGCGCCCAGGTACTGCGAAGCCGAGTTCAACTCCGCCGCGATCCCCGGAACCAGCAAAGGCAGGCTCGGATCGACAATCTCCTGGCCGCCGCCGTTGAGGGTCAGGCCGCCCGAACGCGACCCGCCGCGGCGAAGATTGCCCGCGGTCAGCTTGATCTGGTTCGCCACGTTGATGTTGCCCGCGACGCTCAGCACGTCGACGCCCAGCCAGTTGCTCGCGGGGGTCAGCATCGTCCCATACGTCGACGACGGACCGCCGAGGTTTCCGCCGACAAACGTCCGCCCCTCAACCTCCGAGGTACTGGTCAGGTTCCCCAGCACCACCAGGTTGTAATCCATCAGCACACCCGCGCCGGCAGACCCGCTCAACGCAACAACGGCCAAAAGGCCGACAGCAACACCGCTCTGACGCATGATGTAGTCCTTCCCTCAAACAGATCGAACGGCCGAGAACTTCCCGGTTCAAGGCCTCGTGACGTGGAACGTAAACGTACGAACCCCACGCTCCAAGTCAACCGCAGAGTACACACGATTGCACATCAGCCGCGGCCGAGAGGCTCGCCGCCGCCACACCTCGCGCAACTTGCCCATCTTCACACGCCCCGCGGGCCGCGCGATCACTCCGCTCTCTTGAACAGATCCAGAAAGCGGTTCTCGTACTGGCCGAACACCCCCAGCCGGTCCAGCTCCTGCTTGAGCGCCATCGCCTTGGTCCGGTCCCGCCGCGCCTCGGCGAACATCCGCTCCACCCGCTCGTGCGCCGGCTGATCCAGCGGCCGCTCGCGGCTCTCAGGCATCGGCTCCGGGCCCGGACGCACCGGCTCCGCCTCATCATCATCCTCGTCGCCGCCGCCGCCCTCGATCTCCATCTTGTGCATCATGTCCAGCAGCGCGTGATCGATCATCTCCGCATCGTGCGCGAGCTCCTCAAGATCGATCTCGATCCCCGACATCAGCGCGAACGCGTCCAGCACCGCCTTGGCCGCCTTGGGGTTCGGCACACCCGCCGCGAAGTACGGGATCTCCCCCATCAGGCACATCCCCGGCATCCCCCGCTCCGCCGCCGCACCCAGCAGCAGCCCGTTCATCCCCCCGATCTGCCCCTCCTCCAGCGGCTGCACCTCCAGCCGGCGCAGCTCATCAAGCATCTCATCCTTCGTCGACACCCCGAACACCCGCGGCTGCTGCGACGGGTGCAACTGCGTCGCCATCGACGCGAACGTCACCACCCGCTGAGGCGAGAACTCCATCGCCCGCTCCAGGAGGTCCATCGCGTACTCGTACGACCCCGTCGTCGGCTGCGCTTCGCCGAGGAACACCGTCAGACGTCGACCCGGCCCACCCGCGGGGCTCTGAAAGAAGTAGCTCCGCGGCATCCGCGGCGTCGCCACCACCCCCTTGGCCACATCAACCCCCTGGATGTCAAAGTGACCCTTGGGCGGCATCTCCGCCACCGGACGCAGGTCCAGCTTCCGGATCAGGTACCCCGCCGCAATCACCGCCACGTTCCCCATCCCGGGCCACGCCGCGATCAGCCAGTTCTGCGATTGGTCTGTGGGCTCTGCCATGACCACAGTCTAGGCAAAACCCCCCGCATCGCCGCAACAACACCGGATGCCGCCAGTGACCCGCGCTCCGCGGGGATCATTTCCGCTTTATCGCTTTATCGCTTTATCGCTTTCGATCACGTCTGCAAAACCCCCGTCCGGAACTCCCGATCCATCGGCCAGTTCCCCGCCATCGCCAGCGCCCGCGCCACCTCGTCCCGCGTCTCGTGCGGCTGGATGATCCGGTCCACCCACCCCCGCGCCGCCCCATGGCGGATGTCCTGCTGCTCGTTGTAGCTCGCCCGCACCGCCTCGAGGATCTGCTTGTGCGTCTCGGGGTCGATCGTCTCACCCTTGCGCTCGCGGCTCTTCTCCTCGATCATCGCCAGCGTGCCCGACGCCTGCGCGGCACCCATCACCGCGCACTTGCTCCCCGGCCACGCATAGCTCACGAACGGATCAAACGCCCGCCCGCACATCGCGTAGTTCCCCGCCCCGTAGCTCCCCCCCAGGATCACCACGATCTTGGGCGTCACGGTGTTGCTCATCGCGTTCACCATCTTCGCCCCGGCCCGGATGATCCCGTGCTGCTCGCTCTCCTTGCCCACCATGAACCCCGTCGTATCGTGCAGGAACACGATCGGCAGCCGCTTCTGGTTGCAGTCCATGATGAACCGCGCCGCCTTGTCCGCCGAGTCGTGGTAGATCACCCCGCCGAGCTGGATCCCCCCCTCCGCCGGCTTGGTCATCTGCTTCTGGTTCGCCACCACGCCGCACGCCAGCCCCCGCACCGACGCGTACCCGCAGATGATAGACTGCCCGAAGTCACGCCGGTACTCGTCAAACCCCTTGTCCACGATGCAGTCGATCACCTTCCGCATGTCGTACTGCGCGCCCGGCTTGTCCGTGAACACCGAGTACACATCGTTGGGATCGCGGGCGGCCTCTCGGTCCTGCCCGACTCCCGACTCCCGACTCCCGGCTCCCGGGTTCTTGGCCATCAGCGACCGCAGCCGCACGATGCACGCGTCGTCGTCCTTCTCCTTGAAGTCGATCGTCCCCGAGATCGCCGCGTGCATCGAGGCCCCGCCGAGCTCCTCGTCCGTCACGCTCTGCCCGATCGCCGCCTTCACCAGCGCCGGGCCCGCCAGGTACAGCCCCGACCCCTCGGTCATCAGCAGGGTGTCGCACAAGACCGGCAGGTAGCCGCCGCCGGCCACGCAGTTCCCCATGATCGCCGCGATCTGCGTGATCCCCTCGGCGCTGATCACCGCGTTGTTCCGGAAGATCCGCCCGAAGTCGTCCGTGTCGGGGAACACGTCCTCCTGCAGCGGCAGGTACACCCCCGCCGAATCCACCAGATAGATCAGCGGCAGCCGGGCCATCTGCGCGATCGCCTGCGCCCGGATGATCTTCTTGCACGTCATCGGGAAGAACGCGCCGGCCTTCACCGTCGCGTCGTTGGCGATGATCATCGCCAGCTTCCCTTCAACCGGCCCTACCCCCGTCACCACCCCGGCCGCCGGCGCACCCCCGTGCTCCTTGTACATGCCGTACGCGGACCACAGCCCCAGCTCCGTAAACACCGCCCCCGGATCCACCAGCTTCTCGACCCGCTCCCGCGCGGTCAGGCGGCCCTTCTCGTGCTGGCGATCGATCGCCTTGAGCCCGCCCCCCTGACGGATCTCCCGCTCGGTGGACAGGAACTCTTCATTGAGCGCGCGCAGCGTGTTGATCGACGATGCCGGCGCCGGAGCGGAAGTGCGTGTCATGCCACGAGTCTACAGCCCCGGCACGCCCCCGGCGTCCCCGGCCCGCCGCTCAGCCCTGCCAGTCCCGGATGCCCGGGCCGACATACTCCGCCACCGGGCGGATCAGTCGGTTGTTGGCGTGCTGCTCCATGATGTGCGCCGCCCACCCCGTGATCCGCGACGCGACGAAGATCGGCGTGTACTGCGGCACGGGGATGCCCATCACGAAGTACGTCAGCCCGCACGGGAAGTCGACGTTCGGCCAGATCTTCTTCTGGTCCAGCATGATCTTCTGGACCTCCTCGCCGATCTCAAACCACTTGAGGGCGTCCGCCCCCTTGTTCTGCGCCAGCTTCCGCCCCAGCGCGTGCAGGATCGGGGCCCGGTGGTCCCCCTGCTTGTAGACGCGGTGCCCGAAGCCC
>SXGQ01856712.1_pt1 | contig 10649 bp, 8 predicted proteins | sample 3178371 | NCBI WGS metagenome assembly SXGQ01 (sample SAMN11356859, study PRJNA531348) | freshwater metagenome | isolation source: freshwater sample F1-20 | place: China: Fuxian Lake, Yuxi | collected 2017-12-25 | reverse complement strand
TAGGTGTCGGGAAGCAGCGCCAGCACCCCGGCCTGGAAGTACTGCTCGAGCGCGCCCTGGTAGCTCTGGATTCCGAAGAAGACTGGGAAGTGACCATCGAGAATGCGCTGGGCCATCACGCCCGTCACGCCCTCGTCTCCCTCGACCCGGCCGAGGTTGGGGAGAAGGATCACCAGCCGGGTGATGAGGATGATCCCGATGGCGCCGAGGAGGCTCCACAGCGGGCCGTCGAGGCGCCTGGTGGCCATCGCGGACCGGGCGCGCGCCATCACGGTGCGCGCTCCCCGCTCGGCCGGTCATACCATCGCAGGAGATACATGCGGTAGAAGATCGCCGCAGTGTCCTTCAGTGCCTGCGCCACCGCGGTGGGGTTCATGCCCGATCCGCTGAATTGGTAGGTGAGGGCGATCGGATACTCGGCGATGCGGGTGTAGCCCAATCGCCGTGCAATAGCGAGAACCTCGACGTCGAAGGCATAGCGCTTCACGAGCACGCGGGGGAGCACGGCGTGGAGTACGTCGCTGCGAAACACCTTGAGGCCCACCTGGGTATCGCGCACGTTGAAGCGGAAGAGTGTGCGAATGAGCCACTGATACAGCGCGGAATAGACGCGACGCTTGCGCGGGTAGTCGACCAGCGATCCGGGGTGCCGCTTCGACCCGACCAGGGCGTCGAGCTGGTTGTCCCTGCAGGCCTCGAGAAACCGCGGCAGGTGTCGTGGGTGAAGGTCGAGATCGGCGTCGATCCAGGCGATCCAGTCGCCAGCGGCCTCGCGCGATCCGCGCGTGAGCGCATGGCCTTTACCCTCGTTGGGGGTGTACTCGAGCACGGCCAGCGGGGTGGCGCACTCGGTGCCCGCGGCGATTGCGGCGGTGCCGTCGTTGCTGCCGTCGGACACCACGATGATCTCGGCGCGCACCCCAGCGTGCTGCAGCACGTCGTCGGTGGCCCTGATCATCGCAGCGATCTCCCTCGCTTGGTTGAAGGCAGGGATTACCACGGATAACTCAGGGGTCGCGCGCACGGCGTCGCGCCTCATGACCAGCATGGGGCGCGAGCCTACACGCGCCCGGGTTGCGCGGGGTCGTCGGATAGGGTGCCTGCATGCCGAGAACAGCAGTTGTCACGGGCGCGTCGTCCGGCATCGGTGCCGCGCTGGCGCGCGAGCTGGCCATCGCCGGGTGGAGCCTGCTGGTCACCGCGCGCCGCATCGAGCGGCTCGAGGTGCTGCAGCAGGAACTCGAGGAGAAGCACGGGGTGGTGGTGCGCATCCACGCCGCCGACCTTGCCGACGAGGCTGATCGCGCAGGCCTGATCGTGGCAATGGAGGCGCTCGGCGACGAACTCGGATGCCTCGTGCACGCCGCCGGTAGCGCCGCATGGGATCGCTTTGCGGCGCTCGACACGGCCGAAGAAGTGCGCCGCGTGGCGGTGGCCACCACCGCCACCGTGGCGCTCGTGGGCGCGGCCTGGCCGCGCATCGTCCAGCGGCCCGACGGCCTGCTGATCGTGGTGTCGTCGCTCGCCGCATGGCAGCCGACGCCGTACATGGCCACCTATGCGGCTGGGAAGGCATTCCAGCGGTCTTTCACCGAGGCGCTTGCAGCCGAGGCACGGGCTGCGGGTTCGCCTGCAAGCGTGCTCGCCCTCTGTCCGGGCCCCGTGGACACTGAGTTCGCGTGGGTAGCCGGCACCCAGCCCCTTGCCGAGCGCGTGCCCGTGCTCAAGCCCGTGGAGCTCGCGCGCGAGGCCCTTACGCGCGCGGAGCGCCACCGCGGTTCCGTGGCCTATGTGCCCGGTTGGCGAAACCGCGTGAGCGCGGCGGCAGCGGAGGTTCTGCCGCGTGGCCTGGTAACGCGTATCTCCGAGCGCAATCACCGACCGCGCTAGCGCTTAGCCGACCTGCTTCCAGTCGGAGCGGTCCTCCTCGCGACCGCGCCCGGTCCTCGCCCGAAGGGTCTCCACCCCGTAGACCCACAGGGTGATCCAGCACGCTGCGGGGTGCAGGGCCCATGCCAGGTCGCGCCGTCGCCGGAAGCCCTTGAGCGCCTGCCAGATGGTGGGGACGGTGAGCGCGGTGAGCACCGCGAAGCGCAGCACGCCACCGCGCCCGGTGCTCCAGTCGTACGAACGGTCGCCGAGCGCCTTGTGCGTGTGGAAGTCGCGCACGCGGCGCCGTTGCTTGCGCGCGAAGCCCTCGAGGTCGCTGGTGTAGAGGTGCACGATGCCGCACTTCACCTTGGCCACGCGGTTGCGACCACGCCCGATGAGGTCGACCATCACATCGATGTCGAACAGGTACGGCGCGTAAGGGGTGCTGAGCAGGTCGGCACGGCGGATGATGAACCCGTTGGCGCCGATGGTGGGAAGCGCTCCCTTGCCCAGCTGGCACTCCAGCCATCCTCCGCGGTCGGCCGTGGGCACCGGGAGGCCCGTCCAGGTGCCCGTCACGTCGCACATGCGGTCGTAGTTGCCGATGAACAGACACACGGGGTCATTCATGCCCAGCATGGCGAAGTAGCGGGTGGTGGCCGGGTCGGCGCTGCGCCGCGTGTAGCGGATGGGCTCGGTGGCCACGATGTGCTCGTGCGCGAAGGGCGCCATCATCTGCGACAGCCAGTCGCCGGTGGGCAGGATGTTGTCGCTGTCGATGAACGCGCAGACGTCCCCGGTGGCGTCAGTAGCCGCTGCCGCCTTGCCGGCCTCGCCGGTCTTCAGCGGGTTGTCCACCACCCGTGCGCCGTAGCGCTCGGCCACCTGCCGGGTGGCGTCGGTCGACCCCCCGTCGGCGACGATGATCTCCACCAGGTCATGGGGGTAGTCCTGGAACGCGATGCTCTCGAGGCACTCCTCGAGAGCGGCTGCGGCATTGAGAGTCGGTATGCAGACCGAGACCCGGAGCGGGCCCGGGCCGGTGGTCACGCCGGCGTGGGCTGCTTGTCGCTCACCTGGTCCTCGAGGGGCTGGTCCTTCTTGAAGTCGACCAGGTGGCCCACGAGCTTCTTGCCGGCCACGGCGAGGAACTTGGCGTCATCCACCGAGCGGATGCTCATCATCTTGCGCGCGATGTACTGCGGGCTCATGAAGGCCTTGTAGAGGTCGCGCACGTGGTCCAGCGCCTGCTCGTTGCTGATGCCGCACTTCATCACGCTCTCGCGCATGTCGTAGCGCTCCCAGTCCTCGGTGAGCAGCCAGCCGTTCTCCTTGCACTCGTAGAACAGGGGCGTGCCGGGGTAGGGCACCACGATGGTGCCCTGCAGGGTGTCCACGTAGCCCTTCTTGAACACGCGCTTGGCGAAGTCGACCGTGCGCTTGGAGTCTTCCTCGTCCTCCCACGGGTAGCCGATCATCACCGTGATGTGCGGCTCGAGGCCGGCCTGCTTGGCCATGCGCAGGCTGTCCTCGATCTCCTCGCAGGTGCCTCCCTTGTCGAGGCGGTCGAGGGTCTTCTGGTTGCCCGACTCGATGCCGTAGAGGATGAAGCGGAAGTTGGCTTCGCCCATGAGGTCGTACTGCTCCTGGCTCAGGTGCCCGGGCTTCATGTTGCAGCCGAAGACCACCTGCTTGTTGTAGCCCCGCTCGATCATCCCCTCGCAGAACTTCTTGAGCCACGCGCCCACGGGCAGCGTGCCGCAGTCGTCGAAGATCTCCTTCACGCCCAGGTCGATGAGGCGACCCACCTCGTCCAGCTGGCGCTCAGCCGAATGCAGGCGGAAGTTGCCGCGCGGGAACAGCACGTGGTCCCACACGCAGAAGGTGCAGCGGCCCCACCAGCAGTCGCGCCCGGAGTACATGTACGTGCCCGGCGTGTACTTGTAGTTGCCGTTGTGCACCGAATAGAGCTCCCACTTGGTGAGGTGGCGGTCCACGAAGGGGAGGTCGTCGAGGTTGTGCGCCTTCAGCGCCATGGGGCCCGAGTTGACGATGGTGTCGCCCTCGCGCCAGTAGATGCCGCCGTCGAGGTCGGTGCCGCGAGTCTTGTGGTCGACGAGGTTGTCGAGCAGGAAGTCGTAATCGCCGCCCTTGAACACGTAGTCCACCGGGCAGTTCGCGAAGGTCTCCTCGGGGTTCCAGCTCACGTGGTCGCCCACGAGGATCACCGTCATCTCGGGGAAACGCCCCTTGATGTCACGCACCTGCCCCCACGACTTCTTCACGACCGGGGTCTTGGTCTCCATCATGATGATGTCGGGCGCCTCGCGACCCAGCTGCTCCATGAACTGCTCGTACGTGAGGCCTTCGGCGATGCCGTCCATCCACACCACGTCGTGGCCTTTCGAGGCCAGCAGCGAGGCGGCGTAGGCCGGCACCATCGGGTAGATGAACGTGGGTGCGTTGAAGTACTGGAACTGCCGGTTCTGCGAGAGAAGGGCCACGCCCTTCTCCGACTCGATGGGCGGATAGCCGATGGCGATCTTCACGAAATTCGCTCCTGTGAGGTCGTCGTGCCCATTCTGGGCTGGGTCGGCAATCTCCTGCGCACGAGCCCGCGGATAAACCAGGCGCCGTAGGCGAGATGCGTGAGGACGGTCCCGATGGCCGCGAGCAGATAGCGCAGAGGTCCCCCCCGGAACGGAGTCGCGAGGAGCACCGCCAGCGCGTACATGGCAGCAACCGCGCTGAAGGCTAGACGGAAACCGCGGGAGAACAAGCCCGGAAGCCATCCCAGCACGAGGAAAAGCGTGAGGATGCTGGGCGCGAAGTACGTGGGACGGCGCGAGGTCTCGGGGAAGCGCTTGACGAAATGGCCCCTGTGCAGGCCGTATTGCGCGGCCTGTCGCAGATGGCGTCGCAGGCTCGGGCGCCGGTGGTGGTACACCAGCACGCGGGGGTCGTACACCAGGCGCAGGCCGAGGTCGCGCGTGATCTTCAGGCACAACACGGTGTCCTCGCCGGGCCAGTAGGCACTGTCGAATCCACCCACCTCGAGGAAGGCGTCGCGACGCACCAATAGGTTGCACGACGGCCAGTCGTCCACGTCGCAGGCCTCGCGGGGCAGGTAGCGGCGCACGTGTGGCCCCGACACCAGCGGCGAGTTGTAGATGTCGCCGCTCACCTGCGCGGTGAAGGGGTCGGAGTCGGGTGTCACGCCCGGCCCGCCCACGCCGCCCACCGATGGATCGTCGAACAGGTCACGGGCATGCGTGAGCCAGTCGGCCACGGGATAGGCATCGTCGTCGAGGAAGGCCAGCACGTCTCCGGCCGCAGCTTCCGCGCCGAGATCGCGCTTCTCGGCAGGACCGCACGGGCCGGTGGGCATGACGGTCACGCCCTCGGGACCGTCGAAGGGCTCATCGGGGAGCACGATGATCTCGTCCGCCGGTTCGGCCAGTGACTGGCAGGTCGCGAGCGACTCCCGAAGGTTCGGGTTGTCGGCCTTGACGGCGATGATGATCGAAACAGTTGGGCGCATGGTCTCCCCGGGCGGGCGCGGGCATGCTACCCGCGGTGGGCCAGTAGCCTGCCCGATCGTGAGGATGCCCCGTGAGTAGCGCCGCGCCGCGCCGGCTCCCCGCCGCGTGGCGGCGGGTGATAGAGGTGGTCGCGGTGCTGGTGGCCTACACGGCCGTCTGGATGGCCGTCACCTGGGACGTCGTGACGCACTGGGGGTCGCGCATCTACGGGGTGGCGGGCGACCCGGTGGGATCGACGTGGTGGTTGTGGCAGTACGCCAAGTACCTCGGGTATTCCCTGGTGGGCACCACCACGATCACGATGTCCGGGGCGCCCATCGGCTGGATGCGCGGCGATGCCGTGAACCTTCAGGCGGTCCTGCTCTACGGCCCGGCCACGCTCGCCGCGAAGGTGTTGGGGCCGGTGGGCGCCTATAACTTGATGGTCATCACGGGCATGGTGCTGTCGTCGGCCGCCATGTACTGGCTCATCCGCTGGCTCGGATTCTCGTGGGTGGTCGCCGGCTGGGCCGGGGTGGCCTACATGTTCTTCCCGTGGCACACGCTGAAGGCCGGGATACACGTGACCTTCACGCACCTATGGCTATTCCCGGTGCTGGTCCTCGTGACCCTGTGGTGGCTTCGCCAGCCATCATGGCGTCGCGCTGCGCTGGTGGGGGCCGTGGGCCTCGGCCTGTGGCTCTCATCGGGGTACTTCGGCATCGTGGGCTTCGTCGGCATCTGCGCGATGGCAGTGGTGGGGTGGGTCATCCTCGGGCGACGCACGCGGCGTTGGGGCGTGTCTGCTGGCACTGCGGCGTTGCCCGTCGCCTTCGGTGTCCTGGCTGCGGTACTTGTGTACGCCATCGGCAGCATCGGCGGTGGCATGGCCGGCGGCCTGAGCGCGCAGGATGTCCGTGGCCTCGACGTCTACGGCGCTCGCCTGCATCAGTTCGTGCTGCCGGTTGGCGCCAACCCCGCGTTCGGCTCGTATACCGGCGACTACCTCAACGCCAACCTCCACGGCGGGAATGATGTCGAGAGCCCCCTCTTCGTCGGTTGGCTCACGCTCGCCCTGGCGCTCGCGGCAGTCATCTGGCTCATCGTCGCACGGCGGCAGATGGCCCCCGTGCACCGGTGGGCGTCGGCTATGGGCATCGCGCTCGTCGGCGTCGCCTTCGTGTTCATGCTTCCCAGCCCCTTCACGTTCCTGGGGCGCGAGTGGACGATGCCGTCGAAGCTGATCTATGACGTCACGCCGTCGTTCCGGGTGCCAACGAGGTTCATGCCGCTTCTCATGACCGGCATGGTGGTGCTGGCCGCGATCGGGTTAGGCCTGCTCATTCGCAGGCTCGCGCCGGCCCTGCCAGCGGGAGCACTCCGAAACGGGGTGGTGGCCGTCTCGTGCGCCCTGCTCGCGGCCTTCAGTTTTGCTGAACTCACGACGGTGCCGCCTGGGCCGGTGTACGAGGTGGGCGAGCGCGAGTGGGTGGGCATGGTCAAGAAGACCCCACCCGGCGTCCTTGCGCAATACCCCCTCTTCGGCACCACTACCCTCGACGACCCCGACAACTTGCTCCAGCAGACATTCCATGAGCGTCCGCTCGGCTTCAACGCGCCTGGCGACACGCTCGCTGACGAGGCGCGCACCGAGGTGCTCGACGTTGCTGCCCCCGGCACTGCCGGGCGCCTGGCCGGATTCGGCGTGACCGCCATCACCCTGCGGTCACAGGAGCAGCAGCATGAGGGCGTGCTGCTCCCCGCTCGGACATCTCCGGGGCCCGGCTACCGTCTGGTGGGACGCGCTGGCGATGGCACATCGGTGTGGACGGTGACCGCCCGTCCGGATGCCGCGGTGGCCGTGCCCTGGAGCGGGTTCACCAAGCTCGAGCTGCGCGGGAAGCCAGCGCCCCGGCGGTGGATGGATGAGCAGGTGGCATCCGTGGCCATCTTCAGCCGTGCCGGAGGTCTCGTACGCGCGTCGTTCATAACTGGCTCGTGGGGTCGGTCGCGCGCAATCACGGTGACCGGCCTGGAGGGCACTGCACGACGGCAGTTGCCGGCGTGGACCGACACCCCAGTGAACCTGCTGCTGAGGGTTCCCGCCGGGCTCTCCGCGGTCACCCTGCGCGCTGCTCCGGGGCCGAGCCGCGGCCCCGCGGGTGCCCCGGTGGTGATGTACATGACCCAGTGGATGTTCCGCGCGGCGTCGCCAGGCGCCTCAGCGGGGGACGTGGTCACCTCCGCTCCCATCGCGCCCGATGGCTCGCGCTAGCGCGAGCAGCTCGCGGTCCGCGATGTCCTGCACGTCGTATTGCTGCACCCACTGGCGCCCGGATTCGCCGAGCGCCGCAGCGCGATCCGGGTCGCCCAGCAGCGACACGCATGCCTGCCCCAGCGATGACCAGTCGCCACGCGGCACCGTGACGAGGCCTTCAGGGAAGATGCCCGCGTAGATCGGGAGGTCGTACGCCACCACGGGGGTTCCCATCGCCAGGGCCTCGCAGATCGCGATGCCCCAGCCCTCCTCGTAGCTCGGGAAGAGCAGCGACTCCGATGCGGCCAGCACGCGGAGCTTTTCCTGCTCATCCACGAAGCCCAGCCAGTCAATGGCGTCGGCCACGCCGAGTGAGGCGGCCAGCGCACGCGCGGCATCGGCATCCGCTCCGGTTCCTACGACCGCCAGCCGCGCACCGGGGCGCGCTGATCGCACTTGGGCGAACGCGCGCACGAGGTCACGGATTCCCTTGGTAGGCACCAGGCGCCCCACGAATGCGGCCGCGTATTCCGGCACGGCCGGTCGTGCAGGGCGCGCGATGGGCATGACGATGCCCACGTCGGTGCGCTCGACACCGCGCCATTGATCGGGCTGTGTGATGGTGAGGTCGTTGCTCACGAAGGCGAGATCGACCACGCGACGCAGCCAGGCCACGCCGAGGTCTTCGCCGGCGAGGGCGAGGGCGGTGCGAAGGCCCGGGTCACGGCCCTGCAGCTTGCTCAGGTGGTACACGAACGCCACCCGGCGCCTTGCTCGGGCGCTCGTGATCGCGGCGGCGTCGGGAATGAAGTGGCTGGCGGCGATGGCGATATCCACGGGACCTGCCCGCCGTGCTGCGCGCGCGGCGGGAAGCAGCCGCCGCACGTATTCCGCGGCCATGAGCGGGGCGGAGTTGGTGGGCGCCCATGTGCGGAATGTGCTCACCGGTGCGTGGGGCAGGAAGTCGCGGACGAGCGGCACCGCTCCATGCGGGCACACCACGCGCACGTCCACGTCCGCCGACCACCTGCGCGCTGAGGTGAGGATGTGCATGTCTCCGCCACTTGCACCGCGTGTCCACGAGGCCATGCAGATGAGCACGCGCATCGGCCTACTCATCGCGCTGGTGACGCTTGTAGCCGATCACGTTAAGCGCGATCAGCGCGAGGGCCGCGAAGAGATCGACGTAGAGCACCTGCCAGAGGGTGTCGTGAAAAAGAATGAGGGCGACCATCTGCACGATGGCCACGCCGAAGGCGAAGTATGCGCTGCGGTGCTCATGGCGGGTGACGTGGTAGTTCACCTGCAGGGTGGCCACCGCGAGGAGGGTCATGCAGGCGGTGTAGAACGGGAGGATCGGGATGGCCTCCGCGTAGTCCGATCCGTAGAGGAAGTGCACGATCTGCTCTGCGAAGAGCCAGGTGAACAGCGTGAAGACCGCGCCGAAGGCCAGCGTCACCAACTCCGAGCGCAGCAGGATGTCGCGCGAGTTGCGCTCGGTCGCAGCCCGGGCGGCCACGCGTGACTGCACCACCGGAATAATGGCGCTCGGCACCACCAGCGCCACCTTCGCCACGAGCCCCGCAGAGGCGAATGCGCCAGCTGTCTCGGGCGACAGGGCGCCCTTCACCACGATCACGTCGACGTTCGCGAGGGTGGTCACCGCCGTGAGTCCGAGCATCGTGGGAACCACTCCCACGAGTGACCTGCGCACGTCGCCACCGGACACCGGCCCGAATACGTGGATGCTGTTACGCAGGAACGCCCAGCACATGACGAGGGTGATGCCGGCACCAACGAGGGTCACGCCCATGGCGCCCGATAGGCGCATGCCGATGAGCAGTGCGATGACGAAGAGCACCAGGCGGCCCACTGCCCCCCCGAGCGGCGCAAGGGAGTAGGGCACGTAGCGCTGCTGACCCTGGATTGCCCCGAGCAGCGACATCGACGGGATGGTGATGCCCAGGGTGGCGGCGGTGAGGGCAACAGGAACCCAGTTGCCTACCTGCAGCACGTCGGCGAGCAAGGGTGATAGCACGATGCCCACCACGGCGATGAGCAGCGCGAGCACCGTGGAGACCAGCGCGACCGACCGCGTGACCACGCTCGCTGCCGGGGTGTCGCCGGTGGCGAGGGATCCGGCCACGCCACGGGCCACCGCCAGCTGCATGGCGGCGAACGGCATGCCCATGATCAGGATGACTGCCGAAAGCGTGGCGAGCGCGCCGAAGTCGGCAGGCCCCAGCCAGCGCGCCCCCGCGAGCTGGAAGAGGTAGTTGCTGATGTTGGTGAGCGTGAGGCCCACCAGCACGATCATCCCGGCGGTGGCCGCGCCGCGAAGGCCCGGCGCCGCGCCGCCTGTTCTCAGCCCCAACGCGCGCGCCTGCGGCCGAGTTGCCAGCGGAGCTTGGGCACGTGCGTGACTGCCTCGAGCACGATGGCCTTCGACATCTTCGATGTGCCCTCGGCGCGGTCGGTGAACCTGATTGGCACCTCGACCACGCGGAATCCCTGCAGGATCGCCCGGTAGGTCATCTCGATCTGGAATACGTATCCGGCAGATCCCACCTGGTCGAGGGGCAGCGCCTCGAGCACCTCGCGCCGGAAGCACTTGAAGCCGCCCGTGAGGTCGCGCACGTGCACGCCGAGGATCACCTGGGCATAGAGCGATCCCCCGCGGCTGATGATGCGGCGGAGCAGCCCCCAGTCCTCCACGCCGCCACCCCTGACATACCGTGACCCCAGCACCACGTCGGCGTCGCGCGCGGCTGCCACGAGCGACGGCACCGCCGCGGGGTCGTGCGAGAAGTCGCAGTCCATCTCCATGATGAGATCGGCGCCCTCGGCGATTGCATGCCGGAAGCCCGCGCGGTAGGCAGGCCCGATGCCCGCCTTCTCGGTGCGGTGAAGCACATGGATGCGCGGTTCTGTCGCAGCCAGTCCATCAGCGATCTCCCCGGTGCCGTCGGGGGAGCCGTCATCGATGACGAGTAGGTGTC
>SXGQ01323515.1_pt1 | contig 10649 bp, 9 predicted proteins | sample 3178371 | NCBI WGS metagenome assembly SXGQ01 (sample SAMN11356859, study PRJNA531348) | freshwater metagenome | isolation source: freshwater sample F1-20 | place: China: Fuxian Lake, Yuxi | collected 2017-12-25 | reverse complement strand
GTGGAAGAATCCCACAGAGGCAGGGCCATGGGCTGGCAAGGGATGTTCAACAATTTGGGAACAACCATTGGCTATGCATTGGGCGCATTGATTGCAATGCATTTTGGTGTGAATTGGATGTATTACACCAGCGCAGCATTGGCAGCAACAGCGTGGTTGTTGTTTTTGCAACTACCCGAAACCCGCATTGAGAGCAACAAGCGAAAGTTTCAATTTTCTTTGGGACAACTGTTTTATTGGCCGGCGTGGAAGCCCAGCTTGATCATGTTTTTGGTGTGTATCTCTTTGGGATCCATCTTGACTGTGATGGCCGATTTCACCTTGGCATTGGGATATGAGAACAAAGGGTTATTCCTGAGCATTTACATAGGGGTATCACTGCTTTTCCGATTGATCAGTGGCCGGGTTAGCGATTTGTTGGGAAGGGCTTGGAGCACCGCGATCGGTACATTTTCTCAGGTACTTTCCATGGCGATATTGATGTATATGGCTTGGGAGTTGGACCATGAACTGCAGTCGGGCTGTACTTCTTGTAGCCGCATGGGTTTTGGTTGGTTTGGGCTGTCGGCGATACTTTATGGAATCGGTCAAGGCTTCAATGCCCCGAGTTTGTTTGCGTGGGCCAGCGACACCGCGGATGCGCAGCACCGCGGACGGGCGATGGCCATGTTGTTCATGTTTTTGGAGATGGGCATCATTGCAGGAGGACTTACCGCCAACTACTTTATTGAGGGAGCGTCGTGGAACTACCCTGGAATTTTTGCTGTGAGCGCGGGTGGATTTGCAGCGGGTTTGTTGCTGAGTTTGGCATGGATTAGAAAAAGATGAGGCCCGGCTTTCGCCGGGCCTCATCCCTATAACTAACCTGTGAACAATTAAACTACTTCAATTTGAAATTCTTCAACACATAAATTGTACGATTTTTCCATACAGGATGCGTATTATACTTACCAAACAGATAAAAAATCATTTCCTCATTGGTAGGATTTTTATGATATTTTTTCTTAAAACCTCTTTCCATCCCATTCAAATACATGCCGAAGTCCACCATGCAATCGTACCAACTCGCAAAAGTTGCATAGTTTGATTTGGTTGCACCTAACGACATCGTCTTGCGCGCTTTTGGCTGACGCATGCCCGTTAGATTGAAATCGCGGCGGGCGTAAATGCTGTTATCACCATCGTTACCACTCTCAACAATTTTTACTGCAATGAATAATTTGGCCCATTTACCGATGGCCTTTTTGCCTACAGTGTACATATTTTGTACGGTAGGAATCTCTTTCAGCGATAGAGACAATGTATCATAATACAATGAATCCTTTTCAACAACCACTGAAGTATCGGAAACTTTGCTGTTGGATACCGGTACAATAACCTCGGTGCCGAATACCGACTTACCTACAGCTGCTGCCGTCAAAAAAAGTAGCACCAGGGTTGGAATCGCTATTTTGTTTTTGAACATACCGACGAGTATGCAAACGGTGTGCCAAAAACTTAATCAATTACAAATCAATAAATTAGCATCAAATACGACTTACGCTATTTCCCAATTTCTGTGCAATTTGTCGTTTGATTTCATTCAATTCAGTCAAAAATTCCATCAATAATTCGAAAGACGCGCTATCGCTACCCTCTTGCTTGATCATTTCAAGGTGATTTTCAATCATCGCATCCACCTTTTTTCGGCGCAAGTGCAAGAACATGTTGACAATCTGTTCTTTGTATGCCGTTGCCTCGTCCTTCACATCAATGTAATTGTCTTTGTATGCCGGACTCAATGGATGTCCATCCGCCATCACACCCGCTGCCCATGCCGCAATTTCGGTATCCAAATGATGAATAAAATGTTGCGCACCCGGCCAACCACCAGTGGTTTCTATCTCAGAAACCAATTTCTTGGCCAATGGATCCTCCATCGCCAAATTGGGATCGCCCTGCATTTCGCCCCAAACAAAATCAAAAACCCGCTCCTCGGCCGAGGAAAACTCATTCTCTCCATACAACAACAGCAAGCGAAACAAAGCCAATTCCTGGTCGCGGTGCTCCAACAAATTCACGCGAATGCGCTCTGAAACTTCTCCGTCTGGATGAAACGCTACGCCAGATGCATCAATGGCTGCCGAAACCTCCTTCACAAAATCCTGACGCTCCTTTACCTGCTGCTGCTTCAGCAATACCGACAACTCCTGTAAGAGCGTAGCCTGGTCAATATCGCAAATGGATGCCAACTGCTGCGACAGTGCCGAACGCTTCAAAGGATCCGAAATAAGCGCAACGGTTCTCAGAATATCCCGCACTGCATCTGATTTGCGCAAAGGATCGTTTTGTGTATCGCCAATCAACAACTTCGCTTTGAAAAAGATGAATGTCTCCTCATGGCTGTTGATGTATTCCAAAAATGCTTCCCCACCCAATGCTTGGCAGTAAGAATCCGGATCCTGTCCTTCCGGCAACGGAACCACCCGCACATTCAGTCCTTCTTGCAACAACAAATCAATTCCGCGAATAGAGGCCTTGATACCCGCCATATCGCCATCGTACACCACTGTAACATTGTTGGTGAATCGTTTGAGCAATTTAATTTGTCCGGGCGTCAATGCTGTTCCCGAGCTCGCCACCACGTTTTCGATGCCCGATTGGTGCAGGGTAATGACGTCAGTATATCCTTCCGTCATGTACACTTTGTCGAGCTTTTTCATGGCATTTTTGGCCTGATACAAGCCGAAAAGCACGTCGCTCTTTTTGTAAAGTTCTGTTTCTGGTGAGTTTACATATTTGGGCGATGGGTCTGTAGAACTCATTTTTCGCCCTGCAAATCCAATCACTTTGCCTGTTACGGCGAAGATGCTGAACATCACCCTGTATCGAAACAAATCGTAGTGAGAGCCATTATCACGCTGCTTCAGCAAACCCGCCTTAACCATCACCTCGGCATTGTAGCCTTTGCTATGGCTTGCGTGGGCCAACGCCTCCCAACTTTCGGGGCTGTATCCCAAGCCCCATTTCTTGATGGTATCTACAGTAAATCCCCGCTCTTTGAAATAGGGCAATCCAATGGATTTACCCTCTTCGCTATCGAACAGTTGATCCACAAAAAACTGCTGCGCAAAATCCACGGCTGCCTGGAGCGACTCCTTTTGTCGCTGCTGCTCCTGATACACATCTTGATTTTCCGAAGTGGTCTCCATCAAATCCACCCCGTATCGCTTTGCCAAATTTCTTGCGGCTTCCACGAAGCTCAAGTTCTCAACATCCATGAGAAACTGAATGGCATTGCCTCCTTTTTGACACCCAAAACACTTGTAAATACCGATGGTTGGGGTAACAACGAATGAAGGTGTTTTTTCGTCGTGAAAAGGACAGCAACCCTTGTATCGCGAGCCGGAGCGTTTGAGCGAAACATAATCGCCAACCACATCCTCAATGGATACGGTGTTCAACAATTGGTCTAGGGAACTTTGGACGATCATGATACGAAAGGATGGGCGGTTCAACCTATTGTTGAAACCATTAGATTTGCAAAGTACTTCAACTGAACCAATAATTCCAACATGGATATCAAGAATCACATAAAGCAACGTGCAGGCGAACTTTTGCCTGAGTTGATTCGCGTTCGTAGACACATTCACGAGAACCCAGAGTTGTCGTTCCAAGAATTTGAAACCGCAGCCTTCGTAGAATCTGAATTGCACGCTTTGGGACTGAAAACGCAGCGATTGGCGAATACGGGTGTGGTTGCAGTGATTGAGGGTAAGAATCCCAGCAAGAAAGTGGTTGGTTTGCGGGCCGATATGGACGCGCTACCCATTGTTGAAGTGGCAGATGGACGCGAATACAGAAGCAAAAAGGAAGGCATTATGCACGCTTGCGGTCACGATGTACATACAACCAGTTTGTTGGGTGCCGCGAGATTGCTCACAGAATTGAAAGATCAATTTGAGGGCAGTGTAAAGTTGGTATTTCAACCCGGTGAAGAAAAACTTCCCGGAGGTGCTTCGCTCATGATTGCGGATGGTGTTTTGGAAAACCCCAAAGTGGATGTAATGATCGGACAGCATGTAATGCCAGGCATTGAAACGGGGAAAACTGGATTTAGGCCGGGATTATACATGGCCAGTACGGACGAAATTTATATCAAGGTCATTGGAAAAGGCGGACATGGCGCGATGCCCCATTTCAACATAGATCCTGTATTGATCAGTGCACACATGATTGTGGCATTGCAACAGGTGGTCTCGCGTGCAGCAAACCCAGCAATCCCATCGGTATTGTCTTTTGGAAAAGTCATCGCTGCAGGAGCCACCAATGTGATTCCCAATGAGGTCATTATTGAAGGCACATTCCGTACGTTGGACGAGCAATGGAGAACCCAAGCCCACGAAAAGATGACCCAGATCGCCAAAGGGGTGGTTGAAGGCATGGGCGGACAGTTAGAAATCGAGATACGTCGGGGTTATCCATTCTTGAAAAACCACGAGACACTCACCCATCGCTTACAAGTTGAAGCAAAAGATTATTTGGGTGAAAGCCAAGTAGAGGATTTGGGCATTTGGATGGCTGCAGAAGATTTTTCGTACTTCTCTCAAGCCGTCCCCAGTTGTTTTTATCGTCTCGGAACCAAAAACGAAGCCAAAAATACGGGTTTCAGCGTACACCACCCCAGCTTTGATGTGGATGAAGATGCTCTGGAACAAGGCTGCGGATTGATGGCCTATTTAGCCATCAGTGAATTGAATCAAGCGGATTAACCCCCGATTGTATATTTCAAATTTTCCACGGCAGCATCCCAAATCGCGGCCGTATTGTCTTCATCACCGGCATTTACAAATTCTGTGATCACCAAATCGATGTCTCCTGTAATGGTATCTTGCGCAATGCGAAATTCCATGAATTCATCGTCTTCTGGCGCATCCACCATTTTGAAACGGACATATTTGCTGTTCACAGACTTGACCAAAATCGCATTGGCCTCTGTACCATCGTCCCATTTGAATTTGTATTTGTCACCATTCTGAACCCCGACATGATCGGCAAACCAGCTCTGTAAACCCGATGGATTGGAAATATATTGGTAAAGTATGTTGGCAGAAGACCGCATCGGGTATTCAAGTTCCAATTTATTTCGGATAGGTTGCGCTGTTGACATAGGTATAAATGATTCAGAAGCTAATATTCTCTTGACGCAAAAAAAACAATTTATCGTGAATATCAAAATGTTTCCGGGTTGCGAAGTAATTATCTTTGTGTGACTGATGCTGCGACAACCCTACTTTTTCATTTCTGGCCTAATACTCATTTTGGGTTGGTCCGCGGTGGCGTTGGGTTTTAACATGCAATTCACCTGGTGGGTGCATCATTTGGGCAACAAATCTTGGGATGATTTTTTTATCCACTTTTCTGCGTTGGCTGAGTGGGCATTGATTTTGGTCGCTGCCAGCATCGCCCTCATTCAGGATTGGAAAAAGGCATTGTGGATGGGTTTGGCACTGGGGATTCAAGCATTTTTGGTCGCCGGCACAAAAATAGCGCTCAATGCACCACGACCCATTGAAATCGACGCTAAACTGGTTCGGCTTATCCCCAATTTGGAAATTCATCATTGGCAGGCATTTCCTTCTGGGCATACCGCAGTGGGATTTTTCACCATGGGTTGGTTGGCATTGAATTATCCCAGTCAATTCAAACACAAACAATTGGTTTCCGCATTTTTGACCACAATTGCGATTGGAATGGGAATTTCGAGGATGTATTTGGGACAACATTCATTGATTGATGTCTGTGCCGGCGGCAGTCTCGCAATCGCCATGTTGACTTTGTCCGACCATTTCGGCAGAAAATTGAACATACATGAATAAGGCCAGCATCCATTTCATTATCACAGCGGTTGCGGTTCTTCTGTTCTTACCGGGATTGGGCGTTACGCCTTTGTTCGATTGGGACGAGCTCAATTTTGCCGAGGCTGCACGTGAGATGTGGCTCACAAAGAATTTTTACTACGTACAAGTAGGTTTTGAACCATTTTGGGAGAAACCACCCCTTTTTATCTGGTTACAATCGGCCTTTTTGGGTCTGTTCGGTGATCATACTTTTGTTTATCGACTCCCAAATGCGTTGGCGGGCATAGTCACCGTGAATTTGGCCTATCACATCGGATACTGTTTGGGGCGACGAACACTGGGTGTCTTTTGGGCATTGGCGATGGCGTTCACCTTCGCTCCATTGTTATACTTCAAGTCGGGCATTATCGACCCGGTATTTAATTTGTTCATTTTCTTGGCGATTTGGCATTGGTATCGAATTACGCGATGTGATTCTGAAGAGAGTCGTCCCCATTGGCATTACTTTTTGGTGGGTATTTTCATCGGGTTGGCGGTTTTAACCAAAGGACAGGTGGCGTTGTTGCTCTTGGGTTTGGTGGTTCTGCTCATTACCGCCTACCGTGGACGTTGGCAAGACATCTTTTCAATAAGAATCCTGATTGCGTTGTTGGGTTGCACCCTCATCGTTGGCAGTTGGATTTTACAGATATACAACCATTTGGGACCGCATTTTTTCGCTTCGTTCATTGATTACCAATTGGAATTGGTGAAAGGACAAATCCCTTGGCACAACCAACCGTGGTTTTATCACGTGGTTGTTTTGTTGTTTTTGTGTTTTCCTGCCGCTGCATTGGCGATACCCTATTTGTTTCAAAGGGGCGAAGAAGATTTTGGACTGGAGAGCTGGCACACCCTCATGCGCGCATTGTTTTGGGTGGTTTTGGTGGTATTCAGCATCGTAACAACAAAAATCATTCACTACAGTAGTCTCTGTTGGTTTCCTTTGACCTATTTCGCGGGCTACCACACCTATCTCATACACACCAATCGTGGACAAACCCATTGGATTCAGAAGGTCGCCCTTTTCATCACAGCACTTGGCTTACTCGCTGTGATGCTGCTGTTGCCTCTCGTATTCGTTCGCACCGCATTGCCCCAGTGGGCCATTCCCCATCTCGATGCATACACCAAAGGCTTGTTTGATGGTCATGAACCTTGGTCGTTTGCGGCATTGATTCCTGCGATGCTCATGCTGGTTTTGGTTTTTCCATGGCTGGTAAAAAACTTCCTCCACAACCAATGGCACCCGGGCAAGTTGTTCATGGGCGTTTCAGCCGTTGCGTTGAGCAGTTATTTCTTTTTACTGCCTCCAGTTGAACGATTGTTACAGCGAGAATTGACCAAGACGGTGATTCAGGAAAGCAAACCAATCAACCAATTTGTAGAGACACATGGATTCCGATCTTATGCCTTGTATTTTCATGGCAAATTAAACCCTTCTCACATGCAAGGCCCCTGGTTGAGCGATACGTTTGTGTTACACCGAAGTCAGTTCAATCCCTACCCAAAACAAGAAGCAAAACGGATTTGGATCAAAGATGCCAACCACCGAGAAAATGCGCGATTGATCACCAAATCTACCTTTGTGGCTGACCGATATTTTCGGTATCAATTCAACCTCATTGACAGCCAAGGTGCCTACTTCGTTTGGCAACGGCGATAGCCTTGGCATATTAAAAAATTACCTTATATTGCGGGTATAGCATCCTCCGTGACATGGTTATGAAAGAAAAAAGCGGCAGTATTATAGCATCGGAATGGGAATACGGAGCCGGGAAATTGGGCAGCAGCAAAGGGCCCGATTTTATATTACAATCCTATAAAAATCAAGCTCATACAACCAATACTGAAGTTGTTCAGAGCAACTATACCCCCACAACATCTCCCCATCAAACCGCCGATATCCATCAAGCGAATGCGGTTCGTTCAAATTTAAGAAATGGCGAAGCCCTGTTAGAACATCAATCGCTGTTCGCCAAGAAAGTCGCCCATCAACTAAGTCTCGGCCATCGTTGTTTGTTGATAACTGCCGACCACAGCAATGGCATTGGAGGTGTGAGCGGATTGTGCATGGACAGAGATGCCAATTCAGTTGGTGTAATCTGGATTGATGCTCACTACGATTTGCATTCACCCTATACCACCCCCTCGGGAAATAGCCACGGCATGGCGGTAAATGCGTTGATCGACGACAACAATACTGAACACGCAGAACAGGCTGTAACACCCTTGGAAGCCAATCTCTGGGAAAGTATCAAAGGCATCAAAGGCATGGGCAACGCAATCCCTGCAAAAAACCTGGTATTCATTGGCGTAAGGGATTATGAACCTGCAGAGGCAGCCTTGGTCGAAAAACACGGTATTTGCAGCATTCATCCCACGGAAATTCAAGCGCTTGGTATCGAAGCCTGTATTCAAAAAGCACTACAGCACCTTTCGCACTGCGAATCCCTTTATGTGAGTTTCGATGTTGATTCAATGGACCCCTCAATTTCAACGGCAACAGGAACTCCGGTGGCGGGCGGACTCAACATAGAACAGGCAAAATCCTTGGTTCAACAATTGTTGAACGACGACAGAACGCGCTGTTTAGAAATCACAGAATTCAACCCAACACTCCCCCAACCCGATGAAATGTTGAATGCGGTGCGGGAAATTTTAGGCGTGAGTGGATTGATCTAGTAGCCACTGCGCCGTGTCCAGGCCATCGGCATAATCACTCAACCTTGTGCACTGGGCCTTTCCAAACGGCATCGCCCCAATGCCATCGATGTTTGAAACCACGCATTGCAATTGCTCAGACCAGCATTCAATTTGTTGTTTCACATGATCCACATCCTTGTAAAAAGAATAATTCAGCATACCCACAGGCGCGTACAATTCTGATTTCTCTTTGGCAATCACATAGCCTGTATCGATGTGCGGATCCAAATTCATGAGCAACATCGCCCTGTGATATTGGAAATTGTTGATGTATTTGTTGTGGTTCTGAATATCTGCGTAGTTTTTATCCCAACATTGGAACAATGGCGTAAAATCGTACTGTTCAGGCACCATCAAATGGGTAACATTTCGGCAACCCAAACCGTAATAATCGAACACATCCCTACCCAAACCAATGAAATCCGCTTCCGTTTCATGTCCGTCTAAAACCGCCAAACCGTTCCGGTGGTTGCGTATTACATGGGGGATGTTTTTGAAATAGGCAGAAAAATAACGTGCGGAATTGTTGCTACCCGTAGCGATGGCTGTATCCAACGATTTCAATTGCTCCATAAAGGTGATTTGGTTGCCCCAATGAAGGTCGAACTCCGCCGCTTTTGCCAACAGCGCTTTTGGTAAAATGGTGTCATCCGTAGACAACTTGGCACTCACGCGGTAGCCACTCAAAACGCCAACGATGAGGTCGTGCAATCCCACCAGGGGAATGTTGCCTGCCATGATCACGCCGAGATGCCTGTTGTGAACCTCAGAAGGCCATTGGTAATTCGATAGCCAAATGTCGATTTCCGATGCTGTCAGTGACGCTTCCCATTGCTGAATCGCATTTCTAACTTGCACTTCTTCAAACCATCTGTTTTGGTAATAGGATTGTAATAGGATCGATTTGGCTTCTTCGGATGTTGACATCCAATGAAACGCTTTTTGCAGTGCTTGCAGTGCTTGTTTTTGCCACATGATTTCGACACAAATTTACGATGGTTCGACCGATACCGAACGGCATACCCCATGGTTTATTATCTTTGTTGGGTGAAGATGAAAAGACAACTCCTATTTTTTGCGACCCTTTTGTCATTAAGCGCTGTTATCGCCCAAAGCAACAATGACCGATTAAAACCTTGGTCGGTAGGAATCAATGGAGGCTTTAACTTCTCCAAAACCTACAACAACGATACATTCGCCCAGAATTTCTCCGGCAGGAACAAAACAGGGGTTCACTTTGGGGGGATTATAACTTACGACATCACCGATAACGTATCCATCAACAGTGGTTTGGGATTCATCAATAAGGGATACCGCATCTACAACGACACCCTCAAAACCGATTTGAAAATTAGCCGAAACATTCCCGGCATCGTGGTTCCACTTGGATTAACCTTCAGACAGCAATTCAATGCATCTCGGTTCATCATGGAAAAAATGGGCGTTGCGATGCACTACAGTTTTGGCCACGACAACGATACCTTGTTCAACGGGAATGCCAAGAAATTCCGAATTGTAGAGAACAGTGTTCAAAATTTGTATCCGATGTTCTATTTGGGAATTGGTTTGGGTGGAAATACAGCGAAGGGAAATCGCTATGAATTTGGCTTAAACTACCAACAACCGTTCGGCCGAGAAATGGAATTGTCGGTTTCAGGGGGTGAATTTTTGAACAAGAATTTCTTGCTTAACTACCGAGGTGGCAATTTACAAGCCACCTTCACCTATCATTTCAACTTCGGGAATTTTGAAAAGAGCGATGAGTATTTCTATTAAGCGAAAGGCTATATGGATGTAATTCATTTTTAAACACTTGAAGGCGTATTCAATTGAACTATCTTTGGGATTATGATGGACAGTTTGCATAGTTTCTTCGAAGGCCTCTCACCGATGATGCAGGGCTTGGTGGGATCCATGTTCACATGGTTTGTCACTGCCTTGGGCGCATCGATGGTGTTCTTTGTAAAGGACCTCAACCGAGGTTTTATGGATGTTTTGATGGGCTTCACCGGTGGCGTGATGCTTGCAGCCAGCTTTTGGAGTCTTCTGAATCCCGCGATTGGC
>SXGQ01657498.1_pt1 | contig 10650 bp, 8 predicted proteins | sample 3178371 | NCBI WGS metagenome assembly SXGQ01 (sample SAMN11356859, study PRJNA531348) | freshwater metagenome | isolation source: freshwater sample F1-20 | place: China: Fuxian Lake, Yuxi | collected 2017-12-25 | reverse complement strand
TTGGACGGGCGTCTCCGTGGTGATGGCTTAACGTAAACATCGTAGCTTGCGATTGTCGTGGTTGGTGCCCGGCCACGCCGATTGGCTACGGTCTGCGGTGGCCTCAGGTATCGTTGGACGACCTCGGGCGCGTCAATCTCGCCCCGATCTGAGGTGCCTTCGACGGGGATACCAAGCCACGATGCGCGCGTTTGAGATGTTGCCCTGTCGGCGGATGACGCGTGCGACAGTGATTGGGTGGTGAGCTTTTCGTGTCCACAGGTCGAGTGCGCGAACGCGCCGCGGGTGATGATGGCACGTGCAACCGTACTGGATGGGTCCAGCGGTCCAGGGACATTCAGGTCTGCGACACGAACGTCAGATGAGACTTACGAGCCCGCTGCACTGCGATTCAGGACGGAGCCGTGGGTTTGGTGTCTGACCTATGAAGCCGATGTCTCCGAGGTTCGAGCGCACGGGCGCAATGGGCACTCCGGCTGATGCGCCGGTCACGACCCCACCCGCGGCCACGGGGCCGGACTATGTTCCCCACCTCTCATTGATCATCCCGGCTTACAACGAGGCTGAGCGCCTCGGAAGCAGACTTGCTTCGCTTATCACCTACCTCGAGACGAGGCCATATACAACCGAATTGCTCGTCATAAGTGACGGAAGCACAGACGCCACCCGACTTGTTGTGGAGGCAGCGTTCGCTGGTGTCGACCATGAAGGTCCGCTGCGCGCATGGTGCCTCGAGTATTTCCCGAACGGCGGGAAGGGACGTGCAGTCCGTACTGGCGTGATGGCCTCCCGAGGTACGCACGTCGCGTTCACCGATGCAGATTTATCGACGCCGATCGAGGAGGTTGACCGAGCTCTCAGTGTCCTGACCACGCTGGATGGTGCGGGCACACGCATCGTGATCGGCTCTCGAGCGGTGGCCGGGGCGCGGGTGGGCCAGAGGCAACCGATGTTCAGGCAACTCAGTGCAAGGCTCTTCAACATCCTTCGTGACGGCATCACTGGTGTCCATACCTTGCGCGACACCCAGTGTGGGCTCAAGGTCTTTGATGGGGTGGTCGCCCGTGCCATCTTTACGCAACAGGTGATCGACGGGTTCATGTTCGATGTGGAGACGGTGTACATTGCGCAACGGCTGGGCCTTGTCATCTACGAACTCGGGGTGGCGTGGGACGATGTCCCCGACAGCCGGGTCAAGTTGTCGTCGGCGCTGCGGCTTCTGCCGGATCTGTGGCGCATCCGGCGCACCCACTCGCGTCTGCGTCCCGCCGATGCCCCTGCACTGCTGCGAGCCTTCACGACCGTGGCGAGATGACGCGCACGAAGGCGACGGAACGTTTGCATTCCTGACATGTCAAGTGAACTAGCTGATCAGGACCTTCAACCGTGCCCCCACGGGACCGTGTCCATGCACGGAGACGAGATTGCACCTCTCATGGCGCGGTTGCCCGGATGGGCACTGGCCGAGGGTGGCCGGCTTGAGCGGTCATTCCGCTTCCCCGACTTCGTTACGGCGGTGGCGTTCGTGAACCGCATCACCACGGTTGCCGAAGACGCTGGGCATCATCCCGACCTTCTGGTTCGGTGGGGTGAGGTGCAGGTGAGCGTATGGACGCATTCAATCGGTGGATTGCATATCAACGACTTCATCGTTGCCGCTCGGATCGGCCTGGTGTCCGACGTGGAAGTGACCCACTGACCGGGCATTGACCGGTTGCAGTAAAGCTGATCTCGACACTCAAGCAATGTCGGCACGGGGAGTGACCGAAAGTGAGAATACAGTTGGTGAACGGTGGAAAGCCACGGCCTGCGGGATGGTTGGCCAGGGTGGCAACGCGCGTTGGTCTGGTCGCCACCCTGCTTGTCTCGTCCTTGGCTCCGATCACGCCGGCGATGGTGCGTGCGAATGGCGAAACTGACGAAGCGATCATCGAAGGTGATGTGACGATCGGTCGTCACTACCGGCAGACCGGTGGAGACAGTGGCAACGGATATGACGTGGTCAATCCGTTCTATTCGGCAATGAAGGAGTTTGGCGGGGTTGACTGGGTCGGCTATCCAGTCAGCAGCGTCTTCCCAGGCACCGACGGATGCCAGTATCAGGCGTTCCAGAGGTTCCTCCTGCAGCGATGCAAGGAAGGCCCAGTCGTCCTTGCGAACACGTTCCAAATTCTTGAAGAGACTGGCGCAAATGCGTTCCTGCAGTCGCGTGGGATCGGCGCTGGTGAGGATGACCGCGCACCGTCGTTCGACGGCGCCGTGAGTGTCCGGTTGACCTGGCTTCAGGACACTGGTCTCGCCAATTACTTCGTGGACTACTGTGGAGCAGGCGTGCTCAAGGATGCGTGGGCATTCTGTGGGTTGCCAATGAATACGCCCAGCCTGTTTTTTGGGCAGTACGTGTCACAGAGGTTTCAGCGACTTGCACTTCAGCGGTGGGTCGCCGATGGTCCCGGTGGGATCAAGGCCGGTGCAATCACCATCGTCAATGGCGGCGATCACCTCAAGGAAGCAGCCATCCTGACGGGTCCGGCGGTTACTCCTCATCAGAAGGGAAAGCCACCGACAAGTTTGGCACAGATTTCCTTGGTGACTGAAACCACTGCGGCGCCGCCCGTCGCGGCGCCGCCAGCAGCGGTGGCTCCGGTGGCTCAACCGCCGGCCCAAGCCGCGCCACCGCCACCAGCACCGGCAAAGCCGACGCCCGCTCCGGTTGCACCGGCACCGGTGGGTCCGGCATCGCCGGGGGTCGCGTCGCTCGCGCCGATCCCCGGAATGGTCCTGCCACCGGGTCGGACTTTACCGATGCACTTTGGCTACCAAGGTGACTTCTTCAACCCGCAGGTTCGGACGCGGGGCGTGGAGGCCATCCTGCAGTCGGGTTTTCAATGGGCCAAGCAGCAGGTGGTCTGGAGCCAGTACGAGCAGACCCCAGCCGAATGCGCCAAGGAACCAGGCAACTGTTTCAACGTGGTCGTGAATGGGCGCACCCACGCGTACCGGACCAACCAGTTTTCGTACCTTGACGCGGTGATGGCCGAACTGTCGAAGGCGAACCTGAACATCCTCCTGAGTGTCGTCCGCGCGCCAGACTTCCTTTCTGCTCCAGGCGGACATAGCCCCGCAGATCCAGAACAACTCCGTGACTTTCTCACCGTATTGGTCAACCGCTACAAGGGCAAGGTCCGGGCGGTCGAACCATGGAACGAACAGAACCTGGCCGGTGAGTGGGGTGCCTCGCGCATGTGGCCGAACGCACCGGCGGCTCCGCCCCAAGGCGTTGTGGACTTCCTTACCTTGATGAAGTCCGCCTATGTGGGTGTGAAGGCTGCCGACCAGAGCGTGATCGTGGTCATGCCTGCCCTCACCCCGACGGGTGTTGGCGAGTGCTGGTTGAATCCGGACGTACGAGCTTCCAGCGGATGCATCGATCAGGTGAAGATCGCGATTGACGATCGCCTGTACCTCGACTTGCTTTATCAGCTGAACGGCGGTGAGATCAGTCGATACTTTGATGTACTTGGCGTACATCCGAGTGGCTATAACAATCCTCCCGACGACACACCGGAGAAGAAGTCAGTGTCGTCGACCGGGTTCAAGGGCCATCCGAGCTTTTACATCCGGCGCTTCCAGCAATTGCGCGAGGTGCAGCAGAAGTACGGTGATAGCAAGCCGATGTGGTTCACCGAAGTCGGCTGGGCGGTTTCGGCGAAGCCGGTTCCCGGCTACGAATATGCGACTGAGAACAGCGAGGCACAGCGCGCGAAATACATTGCTCGCCTGCTGGAACTGGTGTACTCCGAGGCACCGTACGTCACCAACGTGATCATCTGGAACCTGAATTTTCGGCAGATTGTTCCGGATACCGACGAGAAGTACGGGTTTGGCCTGCTGGAGGCGAACGGATCCCCAACCCTTTCGTTTCAATGTGCAGCTGACTTCGTCAAGAGTGGTGGCAAGGTTTCACAACCCGTTTGCCGGTGATCGCACGTGCGTGTCTGGGGTGGCGTGTCGACCTGCCTTGCCACCCCGGATCGCGCCTGGGTTCGTCGGTCATGCCGATGGGTCGGAGAAACCCAGGTGTCGCTCCCTAAGGCTTACCCACTGGAGAGTTCGGCTACCGATGATCACGTGGTCAAGCACGGAGATGTCCAAGAGGGCACCCGCCTTGACCGCATCCGCAGTCATGCGAATATCTTCCGGAGATGGCGACGGGTCACCGCTCGGATGATTGTGGACGATGATGACCGAGGCGCAGTTTTCACGGATGGCGTCCCGGAAGAGTTCGGCAATCCGGACCACACTCGAGTTCAGCGTTCCCCGATAGAGTTCGCGGATTCCCATCACGTGGTTCTTGCTCGAAAGAAGGACGATCCGCAGGTGCTCGCTGTCCAGGTGGGACATGCCCGCGCTGACCAGGTCCACGACGTCGCGTGGTGTGCGGATCACCACGCGCTCGTCTGCCGAGGCGAGGGCGACACGCCGACCGAGTTCGAGAGCGGCCTTGAGTTCGATCGCTTTGACCGGACCGACGCCGGGAATGCGTTCAAGGTCTGCCTTCGAGGCCGCCATCAATCCGGCGACACCACCGTGATCGTTAACGGCTCGCATGGCGATCGAAAGGGCGCTCTGGCGCTGGGTTCCCGAGGATCCGGTGCGCCAGATAATCGCGATCAATTCCGCCAGACTGAGGGATTCTGCCCCATTGGAGGCAAGCCTTTCGCGAGGGCGTTCGGTGGGTGCCATATCCCTTATGGCGGTGTAGGACTGTCCCTTATGGGGCATACCCACGGTTCGCGGCGTGCCGGCCGTGTCGGCAAGGTCGCCAGTTGCAACCGGGGCCAGTCCCAGGTCCACCAAATCACCTACGGAACGGCGCCGCGAGGTGGCGGGATCACGTTGGCGGGATTGACGTCCTGCACGTTGCGCTTCGCGATAGTCCATTGCGCCAAGATACAGGGTTGTCCACGGACATGCGGATGACTATTTGCGATCGAGCTGAGGTGATCCTGCCCCGAGCATTGAGGGGCTGGTGCACGTGAGTTCGCGGAGGTGGCGCACCGGCTTTGCCGTGGCGATGGGTCAGATTGCCGGATGGGTCTCTCGTGCCGTTGGCCGAGGTGGAGGGACTGCACTTCCGGGATTAGTTGTTGACCGTCTCGACCCACAGGCGCTCGCGCATCTGGCACGACAGTTGCCACGTGGCGTCGTGCTGGTGACTGGCACGAATGGCAAGACCACGACAAGTCACCTGATCCGGGGGATGCTCGAGGCGTCGGGGTGGGCCCCGATCCACAACGCCAGTGGGTCAAACCTGACACGTGGGGTTCTGGCAACGCTCCTCCGCCACGCCAGTGTCACTGGAACCCTCGACGTTCCGGAGAACGCGATTGGCGTATTCGAGACGGACGAGGCCGCGGTGCCAAGGGTTTTACGCGACACGCGTGCCCGGGTAGTCGTGGTCACCAACTTGTTCCGGGACCAACTGGATCGCTACGGTGAGGTGAACGCGATCGCGAAACAGTGGCGGGACGCATTTTCGGCACTGCCGGGTTCGCACGACCTGCGCTTGGTTCTGAACGCCGATGACCCAACTGTCAGTGCATTGGGTCGTGGTCTGTCCATGACTATCCGGTTTGGCATCAGTGATCCTGACATCGGGCGTACTGCGGCTGATCATGCGTCGGATGCCAACCTTTGCCCGGATTGCGGTGCCCGCTTGCGATACAACCGCGTCGTGTACGGTCACCTCGGCGACTACTTCTGTGAAAACGGTCATGGTCGCCCGGGTCCGGATGTCACTGCGGGCGAGATTGAAACTGATGGGTGGGATGGCACGGCGTTCACGCTGAAGACAACGCGCGGAGTTCGGCGGGTCTTGCTGCCGGTTCCGGGAACCTACAACGTCTATAACGCAATCGCTGCGGTTGCTGCTTGCGGGGCACTTGGTGGCGATCTTGAACCGATCGTTTCTGCGATTGCCAATTTCCACGGTGCGTTCGGGCGATTTGAACGGTTCACAATTGGCGGGCGACGATTGATCATGGTGCTCGCCAAGAACCCGGTCGGGATGAACGAGGCACTCCGGACTGTCGTTGGTCGAGGAGGGTATGGCCACCATGTCCTCCTTGCAGTGAATGACTTTGACGCGGACGGTCGGGATGTTTCTTGGATATGGGATGCGGACTTCGAAATCCTTGCCGGCGAGGTCACCCAGTTGACGATTTCGGGGCATCGTGCCGATGATCTGGCCGTGCGACTGAAGTACGCGGGTGTTATCGGGTCAATCCCGACCTCGGGCACGGTTTCTGTACTTGGCGACCTGACCGCTGCCCTCGATGGGGCCGTAGCGGGTACGCCGGTTGGCGGGACACTGGTTGCCATTGTCACCTACACCGCAATGCTGGAGATCCGGTCGTCGCTTGTCCGGCGCGGATACGCGAAGGCGTACTGGGATGACGCCGGGATAAAAGCGACGGCTGTGGCGCCACGATGACGCTCAAGTCGACTTCACCCGCATGGACCAAAGTTCGCATAGGTCATCTGTATGGGGATTTGCTTAATCTCTATGCCGACCGGGGCAACATCCTTGCGCTTACCCGACGGTGCGAATGGCGACATATTGCGGTCGAAGTCGTATCAATTGGGGTAGGTGACCGGATCGGTAGTGGTGAGTTTGACCTCCTTTTCATGGGTGGTGGTCAGGATGGGGATCAGCAATTCCTCGGTGACGATCTGTTCAATGCAAAGGCTGACGGGTTGCGCGGTGCGGTGCACGATGGTGTGCCAGTCCTGGCCGTTTGTGGGAGCTACCAATTGCTGGGGCACTACTACGACCCCGGAACCGGGCCTCGGCTCGCAGGCCTCGGGATATTTGACATGCATACCGTCCATCCAGGCCTGTCGGTTCGCCGATGCATTGGAGACGTAGTGGTTGACTGGATTGGTGCGCCGGTCGGTGGCCCAAGGTCTGTGGTCGGGTTCGAGAACCATGGTGGCCGGACCTTCATTGGTTCCGGCGCACGGGCGTTTGCACGAGTGGTGAGTGGAAACGGGAACAACGGTGAAGACGGGACCGAGGGAATTGTCCAAGCAAATGCAATCGGCACCTACCTTCACGGTAGTTTGCTCCCCAAGAACCCCCATGTGGCCGACTACTTGATTGGGATGGCACTTACACGCCGGACTGGTTCAGCAATCCTGGAGCCTCTTGACGATCACCTTGAGTGGCAGGCACACCAGACAATCCTGGACCGGCGTGCCAGTCACGTTGCGCCGGTTGTTGAGCGGGTCAAGGCGCCAGGTGGCTCGGCCCGATGACGCTTGATGCGCTTGCCGTCGCGTGCCTGTCACAAGAGACTGCCTCGCGGATAGTCGGAAGCAGGATTCAGCACGTCCACCACTCGGGCATCGATGCGCTGGCGTTCGAATGTTATGGAAGTGGCGAACGCTCATGGCTGATCGTCTGCGGACACCCTTCACATCCTTCGGTTCACGTAGCCGACCAGCGTCCGGGCCGACATTCGGACGATGTGACCCCGCTGCTGCTGAGACTGCGGAAACTCGTCGACGGCGCACTTGTGACTGCGGTGACCCAACCGCGTGGTGAACGCATCATCCACATCGATTTCTCGGGGAAATCCGATGACGGTCCGTACGGCGTCACGCTGATTGTCGAACTCCTGGGACCAGGAACGACGGTAGTTCTCGTTGACGAGCAAGGGATGATCCTGGAATGTAGTCGCCGCTTAGGGCTTGGGCCAAAGGGCGGTTCGACCGGTGGTCGCATGGTGGCGGAACCAGAGGCCAGGATTATCTCCCGGCGCATCGTTCCTCGCGAGATGTATCAGCCGCCAACCGTCCCGGAGAAGTGTGTTCCGTGGGCATTGACTGGAGAGGTCCTTAGCACCGCACTTGAAAAGTTGCCCGAAATGCGTGCTGGGGCGAACGGCCGTCTTCGGGAAGCCATCGTGCGTACGGTTGGTGCATGCAGTCCGCTGCTCGCGCGAGAGGCAGTGGGGGCTGCCTGTGGCGGAATGTTCGACATTGCGGTGACGGACGCTGATCGGACGCAGTTGGATGCGATTGCCTCATGGCTCGGGCACGCTTGGGAACGTGCAGATGCTGGGCAGTGGAATCCATCGGCTGCGTGGGTGATTGATGAGGATGCGAAGACAGCGTCGCTTGCTGCGTTTGCGCCGTACCTGATCGGAACCTATCCAGAAGTCAAGCAGACTGCGACATTGAACCAAGCGGTAGTCCTCTGGCACGAGGCAGTTTCGGTTTCGGCGGTGGGTTCGCCCGAGGCAGGGGCGCGACGCGCACTCCGTCAGGCTCTCGAGGCACGGCTCGACCGTGCACGGGCGAGACAATTCTCGTTGGCGCGGACCATCATCGATCCGGCCGAGGTGGCGCGACTTCGTCTCGTTGGTGAGTACCTGCTCGCCTTTCCGGACCTTGTCACGATGGACATGGTTGAGGTTGAGCTTCCACTCGGTGATGCTTCCGACCCGAGCGGGGGACTGGTAATCGTCCCAGTGGAACCGGGGGTCGGCGCGATTGTCAACGCGCAAAGGGTTTTCCGCAGGTACCACAAACTCAAGGCCGCGGCGCGGGAGGTTCCCCCGCGACTTGAGGAGGCGGCGCAGGAACGGGCATACCTAGAGGAGGCACTTGTCCACCTTGATCTTGCCCAATCGGGTGAAGATTTGCGTGGGCTCCGCGAGGAGTGGGCGTCTGGAGGATTTGTCTCGGCCGGACGGCGGGAACGTAATCTTGGATCAAAGTTTCCTGGTCGCCGGAACAAGCCCGCAGTGTCCGCCCGTGATGCTGGTACCGAGCGCATGACAATCGGTGGCTATGAGATCGTGGTCGGGCGGAGTGGGCGAGGCAATGACGCCGTCCTTCGCGGTTCCGGACACCCGGACGACCCGTGGCTTCACGCGCGGGGCGTTCCCGGTGCGCACGTGCTTGTCCGCGCGGCGGGCCGTGACGTTCCAAGTGCGGTGATCGAGGCAGCGGCGGCAATCGCTGCCGGGCGAAGCGCGTCCCGGAAGGCGCCGTTGGTTCCGGTGGATTGCACGGCCCGGCGACACGTCACCCGCGTTAGTGGTGGGCCTCCGGGCCTAGTGACGTACCGCAATGAACGCACGATCCAAGCGGTTCCGGTGCTTCCGGGACGACGTGAGGGTCAACGCTGACCCTCTTTGCGGGTCGCGTCGAACACGGTCAATCCGGTTGCGTGACGGTGGCGATGAAGATTGCGCGCGTCGAATCTGGGCTGATCGGCTTGCCTCGGTACTCGCCAAATGTCTCGATGACGGTAAATCCGGCACGGCTCAGTCTTGCCTCGACCCGCTCCGGCAACTCTGGGTGCAGGGTGTACCTGAACTGACCGATCATCGAGGCAGGTGACCTCGGATCACGGTCGGTCGAGTAGTACCGTACATCCGAGATTGCCTCGTTCGATTCGATCAGGTAGCGGTAGTCCTTGACGCGCAGGACTGACCGCCCATGCCATTTCCTGCCGAGAAATTGGGTAATGGCATCCTCGTCGGTGTAATCCTGCACCGTAGGCGGGAAGACATCGATGATGATGCGACCACCGGGTGCGAGGTGGCGTCGCATCATGGAGAGGCATTGGTCCTGGCCGGCGTCGTCAAGCAACCAGAATGAGTTGAATGCAACAAACCCCAGGGAGAAAGTCCCGTCGCCCAGGCTGAAATCGGTCATGTCGCCAACGACCCATGTGGCGCGGTCTTGGATTGATGACGACAACTTCGAAGACCGAGCAGTCGCGCGCTGCACCATGCTGGACGACAGTTCGAGGCCAGTCACGCGATGGCCCTTCCGGGCCAAGGCCAGACAAACACGTCCACTTCCCGACGCGAGCTCCAGAACCGGGCCTACCACCACTGCGCGTGCCTCGGTTGCGCGGTCGTGCCAGAATCGGGCTTCGTCGCCACGGCATGTGGGGTGTTCAATGTCGTAGAGGGCCGCTATGACCCCCCAGTCCTCGGGGCGCTCGGACTGGCGTTGATACGTTCCGCCCACGGACGACGAAACTGGTTCGGTTACAGGGCGTGCGCCCGGTGCTGACGGGTCAGACCGACCGTCCGTCGAAGTCGACGGGCGCCGGGTGGGACGAACGAGGCGCAACTTGCGCCCGGGTACCTTGCGTCGGCGCGTTGACGGTGGTTCAGCCATGCCTGATGTCCGGGCTTCTCGTAGCTTCAGGTACGACCCTGCACGGGTTGAACCCCAGGAACTAATCTGCCCGCCCAATGACATCATCAGGCCAGACACGCGGGCAGAGTATCACGCGCGGCGTCGTTTCAACATCATCAGGGTCGAATTTAACCGAGGACCGACAGATCCACGGGTGCTGCCAAACAGAGGGGACGACGCGTTGACGTGCCTTGCGGATTGAATCTCACGGGGCGTCCTTCGTCGAGAGGCGCGCCAACGATACACCTTCATGCCCTGACATTCCGGCTTCAGCATGTTCGCGATACCAAGCACGGCATCACGGTGGCATGCCGATTGCATGACTGGAACCAGAACATCGAACGCCCCCCGAACACACCCGGGCGGGTCCGAAGCGTGACCGACTGGCGGTGCTGGATGCCGCTGGGTAATCTACCTTTCCAC
>SXGQ01571418.1_pt1 | contig 10650 bp, 8 predicted proteins | sample 3178371 | NCBI WGS metagenome assembly SXGQ01 (sample SAMN11356859, study PRJNA531348) | freshwater metagenome | isolation source: freshwater sample F1-20 | place: China: Fuxian Lake, Yuxi | collected 2017-12-25 | reverse complement strand
GAGGAATCGGATTCGCTCTCAGGGCGATTCCGTTTCACATCCTCTTCTACCTGACCTGCGGACTGGCCGGAGTCCTCGGGATGATCGGCCATGGATTGAGGCCCATGCAGGTCCTCGAGGCACCCGATCGGGATCGGGACATGAAGCGGTCCTGACTTTTCAATTTTCCAAGAGCACACACACAGAGCTCGCCTCGCTGCCCTTGGGACCCATCCGGGAGGAGGAATCCATCCGGATACTCTGAAGGCCTGGACCCGGGGTTTCTCACGACCGAGAACGGTCCACGGACTGCTCCTCGTCTACCCGATGACAGCAATTGCAGGTCCCCCATCGGGCAGCCACCCATCTAAGAGGCCACAAGACGTTGGCCAAAGTGCAGGGCCTTCCACGTCAGCTTCCCCAACCGGTTCCCGCAGCCAAGTGATCCGCGAACAGATCGAATTGCTGGCCTTGGCCGAAGGATTCTTCCAGTCCAACATTCTTTTTGCCCTGCATCGGCTCGGAGTCTTTGCCTTGGTTGGGAACCAGGGAGCCACACTGAATGAACTGGCCTCGGTACTCAAAGCTCCGCCCCATACCCTGAGCCGGTTGCTAAACGCGGGCGTGATGCTCAAGCTACTCGAGGATAATAGCGGGAACTTCCGCCTCTCGGCGATCACAGAGAGACTTCTGCTGCCCTCCGCAGGGGAAAGCTACCTCGGTAACTGGCTCGAACTGCTCGACCAGTTCAGCGCGATGTACAGCCAGCTGGACAAGGCGATCCTCTCAGGTGGGCCAGTCGTTTCGGAAAGCGACTATCATGGCGCCAACGCAGAGCGCACCCGGCAATACATTGTCGCAATGCACGCATATGCATCGCTGCGCGGCGAGGACCTGGCTCATTACCTCGACACGTCCGAATGCCAATCGCTACTCGATCTAGGCTGTGGACCAGGCACATATGCTTTCCACCTGGGCCGTCGCAATCCCCGCATGGCCATCACACTGGCCGACTTTCCAGCCGTGCTGGATGTCGCGCGTGAAATCCAAGCCTCCATCGATCTCAAAAACCACATCACGTACGTTCCGCTTGACCTGACTCGGGACCCGCTCCCCGGCCAATACGATCTCATCCTCGCCTCCAACGTTCTGCAATGCTTCGAGGAGGCGGTGCGACGGGAAATCATGCTCCGCATCCATCAAGCTCTGCGACCGGGCGGATCGGTAGTCATCCAAGCCCAGCACCTGAACGAGAGCCGACAGGGCGGTCGCTGGGCGGTGTACGTCGACCTGAATCTGCTTTGCACGACACAGCATGGCCAGAACCACACTCTTTCAGAGACGCGAAGATGGCTCGAGGAGGCGGGCTTTGTTGACATCGATTCCTGCTCCATGTCGGTGTACGGAACAACCTCCTTCGTACGAGGCTATCGACGTCTATGAGCAAAGACGCTGGGCCATCCACAGACGACTTCCCATCCGGAAGCGCACTGTTACCCGAGCTACTGCGCGCGGCTGCCGAGGCTTTTCCCAGCCATGAAGCGATTCGCGAGGTAAACAGCTGCGCGTCAATTGCCTACGTCGGACTTCTGCAGTTGGCCCGAGATCTCTGCGACAGCCTACGCACCCTGGGCGTCGGCCGCGGAGATCGGGTCGGCATCTACCTGGGCAAGTCGATCGACGCCGTGGCTTCGATCTTCGGGATTCTGCAGTCCGGCGCGGCGTATGTCCCGATCGACTCGAGTGCCCCGGCCTCACGCAATGCCAAGATCCTTGCCGACTGCTCGGTCCGCGTGCTGATCTTAGAGGAACGCTTCGAGCCGGTAGTCATTGAGGAACTCCAGCGCCTCGACTGCAAGACGCATCGAATCACTCTCCCAACTGTGGGCGGCGGTGCTGGCTTGCGGGAAGCATTGCGGCGACTTGCACTCCCGTCGCCGCCTCCTGCGGACGATCTCTCCGCGATCACCCCGGACGATCTCGCCTACATCCTGTACACCTCGGGATCCACCGGAGTCCCCAAGGGCGTGATGCTTTCACATCGCAATGCAACCAGCTTCGTCCACTGGTGCTCCCACACCTTTCTTCCCACCGAACGCGACCGCTTTTCATCCCACGCTCCGCTGCACTTCGATCTCTCGATCTTCGACCTATTCGTCTCGATCAAGCATGGGGCTACGCTGGTGCTGATTGATGAAGCGACCGGCAAGTCGCCTGGCCTGCTGGCGGCAGCGATGGCCCACGAACGGATTTCAATCTGGTATTCCACACCCTCAATTCTGGGGCTTCTGACGCAGTACGGTAAACTCGAGCAGCACAACCTTTCTTCCCTGCGCATCGTGCTGTTTGCCGGTGAAACGTTTCCCATCCCGCACCTGCGCGCCCTCAAGCAAAAACTGCCCGGTGCGACCTGCTTCAACCTGTACGGACCAACCGAGACTAATGTGTGCACCTGGTACGAGATCCCGCGACACATCCCCGATGAACTCTCGGCACCCTATCCGATCGGCACTGTATGCCGTCACATGCGGGCCAAAGTGGTCGACGTGTTGGGTAATCCGGTCGCACCCGGCGAAGTCGGTGAGCTCTGCATCGATGGGCAAGGAGTCATGATGGGCTACTGGAACGCGCCTTTTCTGACAGCTGAAGCCTTCCTTGCGGACCAGGCAGAGGGACGTTGGTACAGGACAGGCGATCAGGTGGTGGAGCTGGCGGCAGGCGGCTACGATTTTTTGGGCCGCCGGGACCGGATGGTGAAAAAACGCGGATATCGGGTGGAACTAGGCGAGATCGAGGCCTGCCTTTATCGGCATCCGAGGATCCAGGAAGCCGCCGTGCTGGCCGTCTCCGATGAGAAAATCAGCATCTGCATCGTGGCCGTGTTAAGCCCCCGAAACAGGGAAACTTTCTCCTCGATCGAGTTGAAGCGCTTCTGCGCCGAACACCTGCCTGCTTACATGGTTCCGGATCGTTTCCACGTTCAGGACCAACTACCGAAGACCTCCACGGACAAAATCGACTATAGAAAACTCGCGTCGATGACCGATTCCACCCAGACGCGTAATCCGGATCCCGGGCATCTCCGGATCCGGACAGGCGAGTAGCTACTCCTTTTCCCAACCTCGTCCTCTCTCAAGAGATATTTCCAATGATCGATCAACCTAAAACGCATGACGTTATCATCGTAGGCGGGGGCCCCGCCGGTACTGTTACCGCTCTGAATCTGCTGAAGAGTGGGGTCAAGCCGCTGATTGTTGAGCGCGATCCTTTTCCGCGCTACCACATCGGAGAGTCTTTGACAGGCGAGGTCGGTGGCCGACTGAGGGAGCTGGGCCTGGAGGACCGGCTCAAGGCGTCCAACTACCCGATCAAGCACGGCGTTACGGTCTACGGACCAAACGGCCAAAATACGTTCTGGGTTCCAGTGATGCGACGCGGGGAGGATGGCGAGCTGCACGCGACAACCACTTGGCAAGTGCGACGCAGCGAGTTCGACCAGATGCTGCTCGACGCAGCGGTGGAGCGAGGAGCGACGCTGCTACGTGCCCGTGCCGATAAACCGCTCCTGGACGGAGATCAGGTCGTGGGTCTTCGAGTCCGGCACAACGATGGCACAACCGAGGATCATTTCAGTAGAGTGCTGGTCGACGCGTCAGGACAATCCACCTTCCTTGCGAATAGCGACGCACCGACAGGAGAAAAGTATCGGGGTCGCTACGACAAACAGGTCGCAGTCTTCTCGCAGGTACGAGGGACGATCCGTGACCTGGGCGACGCCTCTGGAAACACCATTATATTTTACAAGACCAAAGGCCACTGGGCGTGGTTCATCCCGCTGGATGACGATATCGTAAGCGTCGGCGTGGTCGTACAGGGTCAGTACTTCTCTTCGCAAAAACTCTCCAAAGAAGATTTTCTGCGTCAGGAACTCCGCACACTTAACAGTGAACTCACGCGTCGTGTTCCGAACCTGGATTTCTGCGAAGACGTCCATTCCGTCTCCAACTATTCGTACCACGTGAAGCAGTTTACGGGTAAGGGATTCCTGTGCGTGGGTGACTCCCACCGTTTTGTGGATCCTATCTTTTCCTTCGGGGTCAATTTCGCGTTCCACGAAGCGCGACTCGCCAGCCAAGCGATCGATCGATTCCTTAAAGAAGGAGCCCACGAATCTGACGACCCATTCCAGGACTACCAGCAGCGGTCGGAGCGGGCGCAGGATGCGATCCAGGACCTGGTCGACGTGTTCTGGGATCGTCCTTTGCCGTTCGTCATCCTAGTTCACCACCAGCGACACCGAGAAGGCATGATCGACCTATTCGCGGGCCGGATTTTCAGCGACAAGCTCGTGGATAACAAAGCCCTTCAGGCGCTACGCCGCTGCAAGGGCAAGGATAGCCACCAGGCAGCGTCAGTGGTCACATCCACCTGAGGAGCGCAACACTTCGCGAGGCACATGCAGTACTCACTCACACCCCAGCAGTTGGAACTGCACGCGTGCATCCTTCAGTTCGCAGGTGAATGTCTGCGAGACGATGTAGAGCGGCGCGACCGCGACCAAGAGTTTTCCCGCCCGCTGTGGGACGCCTGCGGGGAATGGAAGATGCAGGGACTGTCCATTCCGGCGGAGCATGGCGGCCGAGGGCTTGCACCCTTGGAAACGGCCGTCGCGCTGGAGGCCCTAGGCCAAGGCTGCCCCGACAGTGGACTGGTGTTCTCGGTTGCCGCGCATCTGCTTTCCTGTGTCGTTCCCATCTGGAGACACGGCTCGGACGCCCAGCGGGCTCAGATCCTGCCGAAGCTTTGCGATGGTCGACTTATCGCCGTCAATGCGATGACGGAACCAACATCCGGATCGGACGCGTTCAGCATGACGATGCGTGCCGAACCTGAGAGCGACGGTTTCCGCCTTTGCGGCGTCAAGGCGATGGCCACCAACGCGACCGTGGCCGATATCGCGATTGTCTATGCGATGACGAATCCGGACAAAGGCTACTTCGGCGGCGTCACCGCGTTCCTCGTCGACATGCAGACCAATGGGTTAAGGGTGGGACAGAACCGCGAGAAGATGGGGTTGCGGACGGTGCCTTTTGGCGAGCTTATCTTCGACAACGTCCATGTGCCGTCGAACAGAGTGGTGGGTCGGGTTGGAGGCGGTGCCAGCATCTTCACCGAATCGATGGATTGGGAACGAGCCCTGCTGCCGGCCGTCCATGTTGGAATCATGCAGCGACTGCTCGACCAAGCAGTCGGGTACGCAAGGACGCGGAAGCAGTTCGGGCAGGCCATAGGCAAGTTCCAGGCGGTTTCTCACCGGATCGCCGACATGAGGGTGCGCCTCGAGGCCGCCAGGCTCCTGGTCTACCACGCCGCCGATCGCTTGAGGCATGCTCGCAGTGCATCGCTTGAGGCATCCATCGCCAAGCTGTTTACGAGCGAATCGCTGGTGCAAGCCTCGCTGGACGCAATCCGAACGTTTGGTTCGTACGGCATACTCACCGAGACGCAGGTCGAGCGAGCCCTGCGCGACAGCATCGCGAGCACGATCTATTCCGGAACTTCAGACATGCAACGGAACATCATCGCGCGCTGGCAAGGACTCTAAGGTATGAGCCAAGCCCTCAACTCCAAACTGCCTCTACGGCAACCTCTATCCTCAGAGGACGGGGCCACCACTCCCCGGATCTTGGCCTGGCTTTCGCTAACCCTCTGTGCGATCGGCTTCCTTTTGATGGTCACCGGCCTCCCAGGTGGACTACCCGACGAATACTCGTTCCGATTGACCGACACGCTGGCCTCGATTGGCACTCCCGCAGGAATAGTCGCGTGGTTTCGCTGGCTGTTCTTGTACCGGTTCTGGCTGGGAACAGGCGTTCTGGCAATCGGTTTGCTTGCCGACCTGCTGTTGGGTCGGCGCCACGTGTTCGCACTTTTCAGGGACCGCCAAACGACGTGGCCGTTCCTAGCGATCGCCGGACAACTGTACATACTAATGCGGATAGCGCAGGCCGTGCATCTCGAATACGCGGCGTTGTTCGACTGGCTGCTACCGTGGACCTTCTACGGGTTCCTCTTCCACTACGCGCTCTCCGCATCCCTGCGCCTGCCGTTCTTCCTGCTGCTCTCCCTGCTGGCGATACTAGGCATACTGGGATGGAACGATGGCCTGTGGTTGATTGCTGTGGGGGTCCTTGTGATCGCCTGCTGCCACGCGCCACTTTCCTACCGACGACGCATCGCCCTGCTCGTCAGCCTGGCCGCGGTCCTGGTGCTCGCGCGCGTGCTGCAATGGCCAATGCCTTGGTCAAACGCGGCCTGGCCGCTCATATTTTCCCTGTTTCTCTTCCGCACGATCATCTTCGCCCTCGACACGAAGCATAGCAAAACTCGGCATGGGCCTGTTCGAGTTTTCTCTTACTTCTTCCTGCTTCCAAACGTGGCGTTTCCAATATTTCCACCGGTCGATTACAGCACCGCTTGGAGAACGTACTATGACGATGAGCAGCATCGCATCTACCAGAAAGGACTGAAGTGGATACTCTATGGAGTGGTCCAACTGCTGGCCTACCGCTACGTCAATTACTACTGGGTTCTGGGTCGTGACCAAGTGGTGAATACCAGCACGCTGATGCAGTACCTTGTCACGAACTACCTGACCATCGTTCGCATCACGGGCCAGTACCACCTCTGCGTGGGCATGCTGCACCTATTCGGATTCCACCTACCCCGCTGCATGGACAACTTTCTGCTCGCCACCGGATTCAACGACTACTGGCGGAGGGCGAACGTCTACTGGAAAGAGTTCATCCAAAAGGCATTTTATTTTCCCGCTTACTTCCGGCTAAAACAGCTCAACCCCGTTCCTCGCCTTACGGTTGCCACGCTCTATGCATTCGTCATGACGTGGTTCCTGCATGCGTGCCAGTGGTTTGGCTTGCGCGGCTACTTCGCGACATCCGTTCCCGACGCAGCCTTCTGGTCGCTTCTCGGCTTGCTTGTCCTAGGAAACTCGCTGCTGGAGAACCCATACGGCCGCAAACGAATACTCGGTTCACCGCGGATCTCCCTCGTCGACATCTCCACGCGAGGCCTGCGCGCCACCCTCGTCTTCTTCACCATGGCGTTGCTCTGGTCGCTTTGGACAAGCCCAACAATCGCGGATTGGCTGGCTCTGTTGCGACGCTCCCAGCCAACCGTCACGGGGGTCGCTCCCGCCTTCCTTGGGGTCTTTGGGGTGCTGGCCGTTGGCACAGCGATGACCACCTGGTGGCAGTCGGCCGAAGCCTCCCGGCGGGCAAACTTTTGGCGGGCAGCCGTACCTACCTTGAGCGCCATCCTGCTCCTCGCGACGGCGTTTCATCCGTGGCCCCAATCGCTGCTTTCCCCGGGCGCCCGCGCCCTGCTTGCCGACCTGGGGACCAACCGACTCAACACCACCGACGAAGATGCACAATTGAAGGGGTATTACGAAGACCTCAATGACGTTAACAATTTTAACCTGCAGCTCCATAGGCTCTATACCCAGGCACCCGAGCGCTGGTCCCTTGGCAACGCCGGCCTAATGCGTCCGTGCAACAATTTTCTCGAGAAGGAGCTGATCCCTAACCTGGACACAACCTTCAAGGGATTCCCCTTCCGCACGAACGGCCGAGGGATGCGTGATGACGAATGCGAACTCGAAAGGACAGCCAACACGCTGCGCATCGCGCTCCTGGGAGGTTCCGTCACTCTGGGGAGCGGCGTGGCGCGCGAAAACATCTTCGAGACCCTGCTGGAGGCGCGTCTGAATAAATCGTCCAACGCCGTGGCGACAGTTCGCTACGAGATCCTGAACTTCTCTTCTGCCGGGCATGGAGCCCTGCGTCGCCTCTACGTACTGGACCGAAAGGCGCTTGCATTCCAGCCCGACGTGGTATTTTTCATCACCCACCCTCGAGATCTGAGCTTTGACACGCAAGCCCTGCGATCAGCACCGAATGGACGGATCCCTTTTGCGGATATCGAGGTTATAGCGGGAAAAGCTGGCATCCTGGGACAAATGCCTGAAAGCGAGGCTGAGGCGCGGCTCAGGCCGTATTGGAAAGATCTGCTCGCCGCAACCTTCACTCATCTCAAGGAATCGTGCCAAAGCCACCATGCCCATCCCGTCGTAGTGCTGTTGCCCTCATCACCCATGGGCAAGGAAGTTCACGAAACTGCGATCATCAAGGAAGCGGCCGCTCAAGCGGGCCTTCCCACCCTAATCGACCTGATGGATGTCTACGCCAACCACGATCCAGCAACGCTTGTTGTAGAACCCTGGGACTACCACCCCAACGCCACGGGACACCGGTTGATCGCCGAGCGGCTTTACGAAGCCCTAACCATCCTGCCGGAAGTGCCTTTGGGCTTGCAGGGGCAGCCTGGAACACCGACGCCCATCACAGGCTTCTCTCCCTGACACAGCCCCGAACCGCGCGCATCCACGCAAGGTTCGCGTGCACTGTTTACCCCGGCAAAGCGACATCATACCCGTAGATCACCTTCAGCCCGGGGATCAGCTGATCCGCCACTCATCCCACCATGCGAAACACCATAAAGCAGTTCATCCTGAACCAGTTCCTGCCCGGCGAAAATCCGGATGCGCTCACGGCCGACACGCCGTTGATCTCCGGTGGAATACTCGACTCCCTCGCTACCTTGCGCCTGGTCGTGTTCCTGGAGAAGGAGTTCAACATCCAAATCGAGGCATACGAGGCTGATGTCGACCACTTCAATACGCTTGAGTTAATCAATCGCTTCATCGACACCAAAGTCGCAGCGCGAAGTGGCGATTCCACTGAAGAATTGCTTCGGCGTTGATCACCAGGATTCCAAATCAGCCCAGTGCGCGTTTTTTGCACAGCGGGAAAAGCACGAGTCGAATGATTTGTAATCTTACGCCGAACCCCATGGTTCCGGAGACTTCTTGGTAACCACCCGGCGGGCGTTTAGAGATCTCTAGGCTGCAGGAAGCAGGGGCTGAGGCTGGGGTAAGCTTGAGGCGGAGGACCGTGGTATCTGAGGCATGGGCGGGCATCGGTTCAAATGGATGCCGCAATGGACCCGGCCGCCTTGGCTTGGGCATCAAGTCATCCGCGGGGCGCCAGATCCCAGATGTCCTCTGTGAATGCCGGCCCAGCTGGGGAACGAGGTCGAAAAGGCCCGCTTACCTTTTACCCACCACGGTTTCGAGATCCCATCCACCCAAACCCTTGAAAGACTTTTCGTGGAGTAGGTTGGTGTAAAGCCACCGCTGACACCTTTAAGACGGCAGACCACCAAAAAACCCTTCCATGACATCCAAGTGCACTCTCCACGTCGGCATGCCCAAGACAGGATCGACATCGATCCAAGAGGCGTTTTTCTACCACCTTAATCCGCCAGGGTTCCAGTATGCGGGGTTCGGTGAGCCGAACGGCAGCTGGGGCATCGGAGCGATTTTTTCCGACTACCCTGAACAACAGATGGCTTTGCTGGCACGCACCACGGTGGAACGCCTTGGAGATTACCGACGAACCAGGTTGGCGCGACTCGAGCGATCGATTCGCCACGCTCGACACCGCGGGAACAATCTAGTGATATCCGCTGAGCTGCTATACGGAAGTTCCACAGCGACCTACGAACGCATTCGTCGGTTTCTAAATGAACGGGGATTCGAAGTCGAAGTACTGGCTTACATGCGGCCATGGAGATCGTACCTTCAATCTCGCCTACAGCAGCGTCTAAAGAATGGCAGGACACATCCGGATCTCGACTTCAACAACCCTTATCCCTTTCTCAATTTCCGCGAGCGGATCGAATCGCTTTGGCAGGTCTATGGCCGTGATCGCGTGTCCTTCGTGAAGTTCTCACCGGCCGACTTTCCAGACCGATGTGTCGTGAAGGACTTCTGTCAGCGGCTCGGTATTCGATGGCCGGGCATCAAGCTACCGTACAGCAACGTCGGCCTTTCCCTGCCGGCCACCCGACTGGTCTTCGCCTACAATCGATTCTCGCCGCTTGGGATCTCGGAGGACTGCATACGGCCCAAGCGTTACTTGCTGATGATGGATCGCCTCGCCTCCCTGACCGGCCCGGCATTTCAGCTGCACTCATCGCTCTATGAATCCATCCATCAGAAAATACGGCCGGATCTGGCATGGATCGAGCAGCAGTTGGGCTTCTCGGTGGACGAAGACATCACCCGCTCCGACAACGGTCCGTGCATTAAGAACGAGGCGGACCTTCTCAACTTCGAGGATCGCGACCTGGAGTGGCTGGCAAGGGAGACCGGCCAACCCACGATACGGCGCGGAGATCGGACAGCCACAGCGCAAGCAGTGGGTAAACAGATGGATCGGCTTCGGAGGCGACTGCCGTCAAGGAGCGAACTACTGGCCTGGATGAAAACCCGTTGCCGAGACCCTTACATAACTTGGAGATACTTTCGCTGATATTGGGCCCCGCCTTCGACGCGATCCGTTGAATGCGACAGGCCCTCCGAAACCCAGAGGCCCACAACACAACAACTGTCAGTGCCGATTTGAAAACCGAGTAAATCTGCCGGTTTAAAAACCGTGTGTGGGGTGATGGAGGAAAAGCGCCGTCGGAGGGTGGATCCGACGGCGGTGCGGGACTGGATTGGATGGGCGGTCAGGGTGGGTTGATCTG
>SXGQ01691963.1_pt1 | contig 10651 bp, 15 predicted proteins | sample 3178371 | NCBI WGS metagenome assembly SXGQ01 (sample SAMN11356859, study PRJNA531348) | freshwater metagenome | isolation source: freshwater sample F1-20 | place: China: Fuxian Lake, Yuxi | collected 2017-12-25 | reverse complement strand
TGGCTCAAACGGCAGGGCTTGCTCTCTAGCCACACGGGTGAGCATCATGCGCATTGCATCAGATACAGTAAGGCCCATAGATGCCAACACAATACTGGCTTCCTGTTTAATACTGTCATCAATCCTTGCTCTCACAACGCTGCTGGCGGCCATAAACATCTCCTAATTGAGCTACATTGTAGCTACAAATATAGTTATAACAAAACCAATTTAGCTGTCTTTTTTGGCTTTATACCCAGCAACTGCTCCTGCGTCATACCAATCTTTGCTCGAACTGCTTTGACATCCACGGGGCGGGGACGATGGACTTTGGTGTGCGGCGCCTTGCCATCTGCGTGAGCAATAGCCTCCATCAATCCAGCCCTGATATTTTCAAATGCACTTGTCATTTTGATTTGTTCCTTTTTCCCCATGTTTGTACCAACAGGGTTGTTAACTTGACCAATTTATTTCATTCAGCTTTGGCCTACGCCTATGCTTGGCTCACTTCGCTACTCAGCTCTGGCTTAGCTTAGCGGCGAACCATTCGCATACTGGGTAGTTCACGGCAGCATTAAGCATGTAAGCGACGCTTTGCAGATTGAGCAGACTTGTGTGCGGCTGTGCTACGAACCCGAACTGATGTGACGGGACGGATGCTAAGTCCAACACGCATACCGGCACTGGTAGCCATGTTCACCAATGCATCGAGGCTGAAGATTTCAATCTTGCCTTTCAGCAACTGATTAAATCTTGGCTGTGTAATACCCAGTGTCTTTGCGGCTATGGCTTGTGTCATGCCGCTTGCGTCAAACCATTGCACCAAGGCAATCATGGTTTGTGAACGCAACAGAAGGTTTTGTGACTCCTGTACGTCAAAGCCAAGGTCTTCGAAAACGTTGGCACTGCCTTTTGTAATTTTGAGTTCTGTCATTTAGTGTTCCTCGACTTAATCAGGGCTTTGTAACGATCAGCGCCTAGGTCAATATCTTTTTTACTGGTTTTCGGTGTCTTTTTCACAAATGCATGCAGCACAAATAAGGCTTCACTGAGCTTGGCTACGTAAAACACCCGATAAGACTTCTCGTATCTGATGCGGATTTCTTTTACGCCAGCGCCAACTGTCTCCATTGGCTTCCAGTCTTCTGGATCAAGCCCAGACTGAACTAAGCCCAACTGGTGACCTGCCGATCGTTTGGCTTCGTCTGAGAACGTCTTGACTTGATCAAGGCTGTCCCCAAGCCAACTTATTTGTTTAGGTTGCTTCTTCATGTTTTCCCAATATTATTCCAAATTTAGAATAAATCAATAGCTGTGAAATCAAAATGTGAGTCGCTGTCGTATCGTTGCTACTACTGAAAACAGCTAATTTAAGCTACTGAAACCGTTGCACCTGCCCAGCAGGGCCAGCCGACACCATCGGCATAAACATCCCGCCAAGCGCCCTGTCGACTGAGTTTGTGGCAGCCAGCAGTGTGTCATGGCTCAGGTGGGCGTAACGCTGAGGTGCATCGTAGTCAACCAAAGGTCTGCAACCTGCCAAAGTGATTCTTTTCAAACACTTTGCATCAACCGACGAAATTCCCATCAAAGCCTGCCACACCGAGAAGTATCTGGTCGATGTTTGCAACGCCTACGATGGCTACTGCGTCTACGTAAAGAATGTTTTCAAATCCGGGGTAGGCTTGCGCTATCTCATTTCTGAATTCTTGTGTGAACTTGCCATCACGGGTAACAGTTGTAATCAAGGGATCAACCGCTGCAAAGCCAAACACAGCACCCGCATATTCAAGCGTATGTGACTGGACTTGGCCATCGAGGGTGGTCGTGACCTCTTTTAAATCTTTGAGCATAACTGCCTCCTTGCCCAAAATACCCTTGTCAACGATCACTGAAAGAGTGTTGGTCTTAGTCACAGCAACAGACGCATTATTGTTTGGCATAAATGAAGCGGACGATGCCAAAAGATCCGAAAACTGGAAGTATTCAATATTTGAAAGCTGATCTACGCCCTCTAATGTTGATGACACAGTGTAAGAAGCCTTGGCCGGATCGTATAAAACCGAGTAATCGGCACGTTTTCCCAGATAAATCGCAGTGTCTATGCCTTCTAACCCATCGAGCGTGTCGTTGCCTGCATTGCCACGCAAGCGGTTATCCAAGGCATTGCCTGTGATGCTGTCGTTCCCCGCGCCGCCAAAAGCGTTTTCAATGACGATGCCTGCAGCCAGTGTGAAACTGCCGTTGGGCAGCACGCTTTGGTCACCGGCTTTAAGAGACAGCGCTACCGCCTTTGATACGGCTGCAGCGTTGAGGGTATCGACTCCACCCGCATCAGAAAGCACCTTTGAGCCAGAGTACTCGTCCGTGAGTACGTACTGATTGTCTGGACCGGGTTCTTTGCCCCAAGCACGTACTGTAAAGGAATCGAAGGTTGCGGTTTCGCCGGATACAAGGTCGAATAGTCGCAAAGTCCACGTACCTTCACTGGTCTCACCCATGAATGCCGTAAGGCCCATAGTGAAGACATACGGCCAAGCACTTGTTGGGCCGTCAACGGTTAACGGCCTGTCAAACAGTGTGTGCGTAGTTCCCGAAGGTGATGTGAGTAAGGCTTTGAGTTGGTTTGACTTGGCTGCAGTCAGTACGATGTCCACCTCCAGCCTTTCAATGGTGATGCCTTGCGTGACCGTTGCAGTAGCCTGAAAGAACCCGTTTGGAGTGTTATCTGGAATGGTGCCGCTTGGCGTAGTTGAAACGCCTTCAGCACTGACCCAGTTTGTCATCGTATTGGTACCACCAGCCCAGCTTTCAGCCAGACGGACAGCAGCAGTGGCATCGACCAAACCGTAACCAAAATCGCGCGAAAAATGCATCCCGCCAAGGTTCCACTCAGTTCCGTTTTGCTGCACCCAGGAGTCGTTGGTGGCGTCAGTCTTACGAGCGGTCATCGCCAGGATGGACATCACATCGCGAAAACCGAGTTTCGGATTGGCCTCCAGCATCAAAGCTGTGATGGCTGCCACCATTGGCTGCGAATAGGAGGTACCTTGATTTTGGAACGCATAGTTACCAGCCGCTCCGTCAAGACTGTTGTAGCCCAGTGCGCCTGATACATCAGCCGAAAAAATACCAAAACCGCTGTCAAGGGCGGTGTCTTCAGTGCCAACTCCGCCCATTGCGGTGACCAGCAAGCTTGCGCCTTGGCTGGAGTAATCGGCGGGCTTACCATCGTGGGTAATCGCGCCCACAGCAATGGTGAACTTGTTACTGGTGAAGTTCGAGAGTCCGATGTCGGCACCCGACTCACGCGCATTACCTCCCGAGACCGCAATCACCATGCCTAGGCCGCCGCGCCCTTCGCTCACGAGACGGGCTAGTGTTGCCCCCCATTCTTGGTCTGACTTGCGCCCGGTTTCTCCGAAATTTTCCTGAAAAGCTTCGTCTTGTCCCCAGGAATTCACCGAAATCGCTGCATTGGCGCTTAGGTTGGAGAGGAACACCTGGGCATTTATGTTGTCAGGCCCCCCTTTACCCATCACGAGCGCAGGCACGATCTTCGCTCCCCAGGCGATTCCGGAGCCACCTAAGCCGTTGTTGGCCACCATAGCGATGATGCTGCCAACCACGGTGCCGTGTCTGCTGATCTCAGGATCTGAACTTTGGAAACCTTGGCCTAGTGTTTGGCGGACTCCGTCGTAGGCCAGGTTCACCAACAGGTTGGCCGCAAGGTCTGGGTGCTGAAGATCCATGCCGTCATCGTTAACGGCAATGATCACCCCCTTGCCGCTGTAGCGGCCCCAAATCGGAAGCAAGTTCAAGTCATAACCCTGCGACCCTCGTTGACCAGTATTGCTGATGTACCACTGACTTCTTAAAAAGGGATCGTTAGGTGAAAACATCAGAGAACTCCAAAATTAGGACCAAACAAGTTTGATATACACAGTTTGACAAAGCACATTTTCTCTCGAGGACGAGCAAGTCGCCCATAGTAGTTATCCCCAGCAGGCCATTGCCCATTTAAAAAAAGGCCGTGTCAGCCCTGCCCAGCGTGTGTAATGGCTGGGTGTGCCTGATGGTGGCGCACCAACGCAGTGGCTATGTCCATACGGCCCGTGCCGTGCTGGCAGACATGCACACAGCAGCACGCTGCAAGTACTTGGCAGACTAGAAGATGCTGAGACAAGCTACAAGAAATCAATTGAAATTAAGCCAGACTATACAGAAGCGCATAGCAACTTGGTCATTTTTTTCAGGGACGAACTGCACCACTCTTAACCGCATCGCGCAGCAAGGAGTTAATACGAGTCTGCCAACCCGGCCCCGTCGCCTTGAACGCTTCCAAAATCTCTGCGTCAACGCGCATATTTAACGTTGGACGCTTAATTGCCGCAGGTGGACGTCCTCTGCCCCGAGTGATCGTTGCGCTTGCCCAAAAAGCCTCAACTGCAGCTTCATCATTGGGATCGTATGGGTCAACCTCTGGATCAAATGCTATAGGCTCGTCAGTTTTAACCTGTTTTTTCACAAGTTCCCAATCATTAACCTTTACGGCACTTTTACGATTTGTTGAATTGGATCGAGTTGGCATACAAAGTCCTTTCTGCTCTTGAGGCCCTACGCAGTGAGATAGGTCTTACCGTATCTTCACTTCGTATTACATAAACTAAAACCAACACCACGCCATGAATCTCTGCAAGCGTGATGTCGACCAATCTGTCTTCACCCTGATGAACGCTAGTTAATGTAATTTTGTTGGGATGGTTAAAAACGACGCTTGCCTGATCTAACGATATCCCATGCTTTCTTACATTTAGTTCGTCTTTACTGGGGTCAAAGATAAATTGCATGATTTATTGTATGGGCAAATAATCGGTAAATCAAGGGGGTAGCAAAGTAATTGGCACAAGAGGTGCTGTGCCACTAATTCCAGAGGGTGCTCTAACGACCCTCTACATCGTATGTTTACCGCAAATACTTTAGCCGTTTGTCGCCTGCGTCAGACCTGAACGGGACACCCAAGATCTGGGCATAAAGTCTAAGACGCTTCATGGCTAGGCGGTGAACTTGCCTGTCTGCGCGAGTGTCTTTGCCGTGAACCGTTTTAGCAGCAGCACAGATTTGGTGGCCTAGCTCGGTTACTGGGCCAGTGGATTTGTCACCATGAAACTTGCACTTAGTTTTGTCCTGCATGGCCGGCCCACCGCATCAATCACTTTTTGCATCTGGCGTACCTGATGCCGACTGACAGGCATTTCACAAATACGCCGGCGGATTTCTGCACGGGTTTGTTTGGACGGAACAGTATGTAAGGGCTTCATGGGACTCCTAACGTCAAATGCTTGGGGTGGGTAGGGGTGGGTCTCAAGTAAGTTGATTTCAAAAGGCGTCGGGTATCCATTTTTCTTGTCCGTCCTTTCCTATGACCATAATCCGTCCACGGTTTTCAGGCGTACCAAATGGCTTGCTTAGACCAGCCTTCTTTCGTACTTTCCAGCGGTACGCTCACCTGAGCCACGACACCTTGCTGGCTGCCACCAACTCGGTCAATACGGCACTGGGCGGGATGTTTATGCCGATGGTGTCGGCAAGTCCTGCTGGGCAGGTGCAGTTGGTTCAGTAGGTAACAAAAAAGCTGGGATCTCTTTGATCTTGCTAAAACTATATTTGTAGCTACAATGTAGCCCAATAAGGAGATATTTATGACTGCCAGTAGCGTTGTTAGAGCAAGGATTGATGAAAGTATCAAACAAGAAGCCAGTGTTGTGTTGGCATCTATGGGCCTTACTGTATCTGATGCAATGCGCATGATGCTCACCCGTGTTGCAAGAGAGCATGCTCTCCCGTTTGAGCCACTGGTTCCAAATGCTGCCACCATTAAAGCAATGAAAGATGCACGCAGCGGAAAAACCAAGAAACACGCAACTATCGAGTCACTGATGGCTGATTTGAATGCGGACGATTGAACGCACCAGCCAGTTCAAGAAGGACTACAAGCGTGAGTGCAAAGGCCAACACAGGTTGACCGTTGAAACAGATTTGATCACCGTCGTGAAGCAGCTAATTGCTGACAAGCCACTAGCGGCCAAGTACAGAGATCACCCGTTGTCTAACAATTGGTCTGACCACCGTGACTGCCACATCAAACCTGATTTGGTGTTGATATACAGGCTGCCTGATGATGCTACTTTGCAATTGGTCAGGCTTGGATCTCACAGTGAGCTTGGGATTTAATTTCTCTTTATGAAAATATTGACTGATCGTGCTCCCAAGCCTCTGCCCATGTTGGACATCACTTGATCAAATTCGTGGACCTGACAGAAACGCAAGAGGCGCTTTGAGTACTGTTCACAAGGTTCATGTTTTGGAAGGGTGTTCACCGCCTTTTCGTTGATAACACCCCAATTGATTTCTTTTTCGAAATTGATATCGAACTTCTCTTGCTCAGCAATTAGGTTGCGTCTGCAGTGCTTTAAAGATGCCATGACCATGGCTATGCGAAGTTGAGCAAAGTGGTGTCGCTCCACAATGAAGCTGTCGTGAATGGTCAAAACCGGTATGTTTTTAGCTGTCAGCGTGTCAATGATTTCTGCAGCAATCATGCTGTCTTTGTTCATCAGCAAGATGCCTTGATCTGAACACAGGTAATTTTGAAGGTGTGGATTTCTTTGAATAAACGCTTCTAGCAGCTTCTCAAGCTGCGGGTTCTTCAGCCTCTTCTCAATAGATTCCTTCTTCGCATCACCCCTAAATGCAGCATAAGCACTTGAACGATCTTTAGCATTAATTGCGGTTAAGACCAGTGACTTACACCAGCCTCTAACAACTTTCCTGTCAAGTTCTGGAAACAAATCGTCATTGACCGTGTAGGGGTCAAAGACAACTTTAGCATTTAGCTGTGCATTGAGCAGCGCCACATGCATGGCCTTGAAATCAACCTCGACAGTGGGGTTGCCATTTATAAATATATGCCCTCTATGTTCACTATTTATTTGTTGCCACCATCCTCCGTAAAACCTTCCATGCATCTCCCAAGAGCCACGACTGAATATGCGCCTGACATGTTTGTTGTGCTGTCCAACCGTGACCGATTTGGTTCGACCCTTTAGAGGACCTTTCTTAATCTCGGTTTTAATCACCGGCACTGCTAGACAATGAATGTCGATGTGGCTTTGCATCAACAATTTGTTGTACGCTTTCAAACGCTCACGCATAGATACAGTTAGTGGCGTGTCTTCATAACTGATTGATTTTGCGTTTTCAGCCGACTCTTCGTCTTTGACTTCAACCTGTTTGAGGACAATACATTCTTTGTCCTCGTGGGTGCAGATGTCATCAAGACCAAACAAAGCGACTTTAAACATGCTTTGCAGCCTCATAGAGGCTCTGTAGCGTGCTGTCCGACTTAGGCTGGGGTTATTACTGTTGTGAAAATGCTTTCGCTTTTCGACAAGGCCTGCCTCAACGAGCCAATCAAGCACCATTAAGATGGTTGCTGACAAATGTATGGCTCTGTACCGCCCCTTTGACCAGTGATTGTTGTTAGATGAAATGCCAAGGTATTTTTGTGGGTCTTCACACCAACAAACATATAGGTCAAGCAGTAGCACCTTCATGTTGTCACGCTTAATGCGCTTGGTTGGTCGACCTTTAGAGCCACCAGCAGTGACATTTTGTTCAGAATTGAATATTTGCCACAACGGGGCTACAAAGCTTTCTACTTCTGGGTGTTCAGACCATCTGTGAACATCAAGTGGCCTAGAGTTATTAACGAACGATTTATCACTGATTACTGTCATGCTGTCACCTGTAGTCATTGCCACATAGGGCTTTGATCAGAATAGTAATACTGACTAAAAGTAAGCCACTGTATTTAAACGCAGTGCCATTAAAAAAGCAGCAATAAATCATCATGATTAAATGGTTGTAGTGAATGATCCCTGTAGTTAGTTCGTCCTTGGTGACATAACAATTAAATTTAAAGACATTTCATACTTAAAGACATTGGTAAATAGTTACAAGAATCACACAGCAATTCAGTAGTGGTAGCGTTAGTCGTCGTCCATTATTAATACATAAATGCAATTGCCACTTTGCGATGGAAAATTCCAGCAATGAAGTGATAAAACTGTTAATGGTTAACAAGCCTCAAACCCCCGTGTGTGGTCACCTTGAAATACAAATAACGTAGGACCCCCCATGGCCCACGCCCACCCCCTTAAATGGACGCATACGCCTCGTAACAGGCCAAGCCAAGACGACTCTAATCAATCCAGAAAAATGCCTCAAAACCTGTTTAAATTGATTTGTTAATGTATGGGGATTGATGGAAAGTTGTAAATGAAATTAGGGGCTGCAAAAATCATCTACCTCTTCGACTGTTTGCATCTCATACTCATCAAATATACCCACCCCTTGCCGCAAAGGACAACAATAAAATGGCCAAGAAAGTTGCACTAATTCACCCCCAAACTGGCCTGATGAAATCTGGTTATTACGGATTTAGCTGGACCTTTTTGTTCTTTGGCTGGTTTGTACCGGTGTTTCGTGGAGAGCTTTTTGTTGCCTTGCTTCACTTAGCCATCACTGTTGTCACTTTTGGCATATGGCAAGTCATCATTGCCTTTCTGTACAACAAACAATATATGACCCGAATGCTTGAAAAAGGCTATGTGTTCAACGACACCGAGCAGGTCAATGAAGAAGCAAGACTCAGGATAGGTGTTAAAAAGTTGTGACTTTCGAGTAGAAGAAGTTTTATCTAAAACTCAACGCTTTCAATGGGGTGCAAGCGCACATTGAATCAGTGGCTACAAGAGATAATCGTGAAAAGCATCGAAAGATGTTTTGATACTTATCTTCAATCGTACTTTTTACGTACCTTTGCACTTCTCTCTAAAAAAGCATTGGATTTGACAATTATTCTTTCCTTGAAAGCTTGTTGTTCTTTGAGGCATTCAGATTTATCTCTAAAGTAAAGCCATTTGATCATAGTGTAGCCTTGAAGAGAACTTGCATACATATAAGCGACTTGGACCTTTCCACTTTCATCAACAATTTTGTCTGCTATACCGTAAGATACTCCGGCCATACGCATCACTTGATCGCTAGATCTACGTTCCTTAGTCTTCAATAAATCTTCAGGTACGCATGAATTTTTAATATACCAATTTGGATCTCTTACCTTTATCTTTTTATCATCTTCACTTTGCCGATTTTCTTCATCTAACTCTTTCCAATCGTAACTGTCTTCAAGTTTTATGCCGTACCAGCTTGATTGTGGTGCTTTGCTTTGCGCTAAAGACAAACTGGAGCTTAAAAAGCAGCATACGAAGAGAAAAGCGTGAAGTTTATTAAAGTAACTTTTTTTCATGTGCAACTATAAAGATATTAAATAGTCCAATAATTTATCATTTTCGACCCGCCTTGTGCGGTTTTTTTCATTTGAGAGGGCAAATGAGTGAGAACACAGCCCAAGAGTTTGAGAGTAGTTCAATGTTGACATCTCCATTTTCAGTGTGGCAACAATAAATATATGCACACACACGAGGAGTTTTCGATATGCAAATTGTTGATCAAATACTGTTAAAGCCACAGCCACTAAAAGCTGGTGAAGTGAAATTCATTGATGGCAAAAAAGCTATGTGTATTTCGCCTAAAGCCAGCTACGGCGGTGGATTTGACCCCCTGTGGGCAATTGAGAGCATGCCCTGTCAGTTCACTACAGCCAGTCATTATGGCTATTTGCAAGGTGTCTGTAAAAAGGTGTTACCTGATGAGCGTTGTGTTGTGATCGAGATAACAAAAGGCGACACATGGGGCCACTATGCAACAGGCACATTGATGAAGTTTCATGCTGCCAATATCCACCGCTATCACAGCCCATCTGAAGAAGGTGATGTGCTGCTTGACAGAAGCCAACGCTTTCAAAGCAGCATTGCCAGCAAGAAAGCCTTTATAGACATTTCAACCAAAGAGCTATTGGCTGCCATCGAAAATGGCCATCATGATGGCGTTAAAAACAGTCTTGGCAATGATTGTTATCAGTATGTTCGCAAGGTGGCTTGGCTGTATCTGCAGATATCCAAGAAGCACACTGGAAACAACACAGGCGGTAAACGCATGAAAGTTGAAAGACTTATCAGTTCACTGCATCAACTCACGCATAAAAGCAGGTCATCTGAATGATTGCCTTGCTTTTGAAATTGTCTAGTATTTTCAATAAGTTACAAGAGCTAGACTATGCTCAAAGACGATGAAAATATAAATGATTGGTTAACAGCAAGTCATAAAAGTGGAAATTAAGAAAGCAGCCAAAGTACGTTAGAGCCAGCCATCTCTACTTTAGCGATGCCCACCACTTGAATCACTGGCGCATCTGAACCTACATACAGGTAAGCACCTTCATCCAAAGGAATCCAGCCAATGCTCTCTGCTTGGATTTGGGCTAGTTCTAGCCAGAAGTCTTGTTCTATGGAAGTCATTTAATCATTCAGTAAATGGCATTTATCAATGAGCACACAGTTTATCAAACAGGCGTCATGTGCTCCAAAGCCAACGCCTTCATTTCCTCTTCATTCAACTCTGCCTTACTGCCCACAGCCCAAAGGTCAAAGTAAGGATGCCCCCTAGACATAGAGGCTACAGACTTAAAGCCACTGGCCTGAAGCGT
>SXGQ01605160.1_pt1 | contig 10651 bp, 11 predicted proteins | sample 3178371 | NCBI WGS metagenome assembly SXGQ01 (sample SAMN11356859, study PRJNA531348) | freshwater metagenome | isolation source: freshwater sample F1-20 | place: China: Fuxian Lake, Yuxi | collected 2017-12-25 | reverse complement strand
TTTATATTTTATATTTTATATTTTATATTTTTACTATTAAGAATATGTACATATATATATGTATGTATTTTTTATGATTATCCCGATTATTATTAAGAGTATTAAGAGTATCAGGACCTTATTTGATAATTTAAGATACTATTTAACACATTATACAGTGAGCAAGAATGATATTAGAATGTTAGAATTAGAAGGAGTAATAAAAAATCATATAGAGAATAGTGAAAATAATATGAAAAAATGTCTAGATAATCAAGTATATATATTATCTGAATTGAAAAAAATTACTAGATACAAGGAATTAAAGAATGATGTCTGGTAAATAATATTTAGAATTCTTCTTTTTTATATTCATTTACTTTTATTATTTTTTCTCTTAATTCTATCGATTTATTTAATTTAATTATATCACAATCTTCTCTGTTTTTTATAGATTTGTCTATATTATAACATATTTCAAAAGCATCATTTATCTGTCTTATTCTATCTTCTTCATTATTTGAAATATACATGTTATATGTGAGGACTTTTCTTAATTCTGTGGGTGTCGTTATAATATTTGAGACCGCACTAGTTAATTTATCATCATTCTCATAATATTGTCTACCAAACGGGTAAGTTATTATTTTTATGAGATATCTAATTATAGGTATAGGGAAATTATCAGATATACGATATATATTATTTTCTATATTGTAATAATAATTATTTAATGAATAAGATAATATTTTATCAATATCTTTTATATCTTGGTGTTGTTTATAATACCATAGGCATGCATAAGACATATATATATCTGATAATATATCAGCATATCTCCCTGATATATATTCTGCGGTCTTTATCTTTCCTCCCATAAGTAATCCCATATTCGCAATAAAAGCAAAATTTGCTACATGTCTATTTAATTGTATCTCGTGATATCTTGATATATCATTTTTATTTCTAGATATTTTAAGAGATATTCCGTAATAAACTGATTTTACTAAATTATTAAATGTGTGATATATTATTTTATTAAAATGTTCATTAAACCCTTTTTTATCATTATTTTCAATACTTGTAATAATATTTAATAAATGCGGATGCGAACGATTTAAACCCTGACCAAATATTATTAACGAACGTGTAAGAGTATTAGAACCCTCGACAGTAATAGCGACAGGCGTTGCAATATAATTAGATGCTAGAAAATTCATGGAACCTTTACATATACCTGCTCCACCCATAATATCCATTCCATTATTTACAGTTATGCGCCCATATTCTGTAAATTTATATTTCATAATTGCTGATAATACTGGTGGTTTTTCATTATTCGCCAAGATAGCATTAAATAATGATTGTGCTGCTAATAGTTTATAATTTATTCCAGCAATTATCGCTAATTTTTCTTTAATCCCTTCCATTTCCGCTATAGGAATATTGAACTGTTTTCTTATTCTCGCATATCCACCTACACCAAATGTACATAGTTTAGCGGTTGCTATGGACATCGCGGGCAGAGATATGCCTCTTCCTTCTCCTAGAGATTCCATAAGCATTTTCCATCCTAATCCACATTTCTCTTCGCCACCAATTACGCATGTCATTGGCACGAATATATCAGTGCCTCTTATAGTTCCATTCATAAATCCTATATTTAAAGGATTATGACGATTTCCTATGTCAATCTCTTTATATTTATCTTTTTCTAATAAAACTACAGTAATCCCTTCTTTACCTTTAGTAAGCAGTTTATTAGGGTCGCTTAATTTGAATGCTAGACCTATTAACGATGCTACAGGAGCGAGAGTTATATATCTTTTTGAAAATGTTATTCGTATTCCTAAAATTCCATTTTCTTCTACTACTATACCTCGGTCATTCATAGAAGCAGCATCGGAACCAGAACTTTCCGTTGTTAATCCAAAGCATGGTACATGAGTTCCGTCTGCTAATTTTGGAAGATAATAATTCTTTTGTTCTTCAGTTCCATAATGATATAGTAATTCTCCTGGTCCCAGAGAATTAGGAACCATTACTGATACTGCCGTAGCAATATTGCGCCCCGCTATTTTTTCTACAATTAAAGAGTGGGCGTGAGGACTAAAACCCTTACCATTATATTTAGCAGGTATTACTAATCCCATAAAATTATTTTTCTTAATATAATTCCATGTCTCTTCTGATAAATTTTGATTTTTTTCAATTTTATCATTATCTATGATATCGCATAATTTATTAGTTTCTTTTTGTAAAAAGGATAATTCATCTTCTCTCAACGATATTTTGTATTTAGAAACTATTTTTTCTATATCTAGATGTCCTGAAAATATATCACCGTCTATAGATACGCTTCCTGAATTCAATGCTGCTTTTTCTGTTTCTGATATTTTTGGAAGTAGTCTCTTTACAATATTATAAGCGTATCCTGATATAACCCTACTTATAATCATAATATTCTATTCTTATTAACTTACTTATTATAATTTTTATATATTGTATATCAAAAAATATGTAAAATATAAAAACTTTATTATTACAGTTTCTGATTATAAAACACATGATTTATTAAACATCTTTAGAAATCATATGAAGTTTATTATTACTCGAATAGTTTATTAGTAATATTCCAAATAATATTAGAATAAAACCGACGAACTCTTCAATAGTTATTGTTTCATTCAAGTAAAGATAACCAAATATCAAAGTTAATACTGGATATAACGATGTTAATATAGCAACTAAAGCGATAGATTTATCGTGATTAACAATATATAAATATATATATTTTGAAATAAATAATAATATTGTTATAAAAAATATTGCAATTATAATGCTACTGTCATTTAATATTGCTTTAGTATCAATAATTATTGTTGAATTATTAATATATAGCATTAATAATAATGCTGCTAAAAATTGGATTGCTGAACCCAATATGATAAATGATAAGATGTTTATTTTTCTTAATAAATATTTTTCAAATATTGGAGAAATACCCCATATGATGTTAACAAATAAATAATATAATAATAGCATTATTACTACATATAAAGAAAGAATATAATATATTATTTGTAATGAATAATCATAACAAACAAATAGCAAGCCAATATAATATAATTTCAAAAGTATTTGATAATTCGCGCGTTAGAATATGGAATAATGTTAAACATTTTCTATTAGATAATGAGATATATCATAATACAAATAATACGTTGCTAGATTGCGGGTGTGGCAATGGTAAAAACATGATATACGCCCAATCTCTAGGATATCATAGCGAAGGGTTTGATATTTCTAAAAATTTATTAGATATATGTAAAAATAAAGGTCTCAATGTATATTATCAAGATGTATTAAACATGAATGTAAATAAAAAATATAATAAAATAATTTCAATTGCCGTCTTACATCATCTACAGACATTTGACGAGCAAATAGTCGCTATTAATAATTTGTATAATTGTTTAGATTCGCGTGGTAAATTGCTAATATCATTCTGGTCAAAAGAGAAATCTATACAAGATATCGAAGATACAAACTATAAAAACGGTATTGCGAAATCTAGCATATTCAAGAATACCAAAAGTGATAGTAGAGATTTTGTAGTTGGCGCAAATTATGTCGATTGGAAGTTAGATAAAGAAAATATCATCAAAAGATACTATTATATACACGATTACAATAGCATTCGCAAATTGGCAGAAAATATTACTGTAAATCATACTATAACTTGGGAACAGCAAAATTGGTTCATTTTATTTACTAGATAATATACTAAATACTAATAAAAATATATAAGGGTATCTTATTATATATAATATGAATATTTAATATAATATTTGTGTATTATATTAGATATTCGCTGTGTATTTGTGTTTCTTTATATATAATTTTGTTTATTTGAATGTTCGTAATGCTCTCATAGCTCAGTAGGCAGAGCGCTTGGCTTTTAACCAAGTGGTCGCGGGTTCGAGTCCCGTTGAGAGTGATTATTATTTTTTTATAATATAAATGTATTTATACATACATTTATTGCGATGCTGAATAATATTTGGAAGAGGAATAGGTAGATTTAGGAGAATAATATTTTGAGGAAGAAGATTTTGATGCGCGCGTCGTTATTTTTGTTAGTTGTTTAGATTTATTTTGCGGTATTACAGATAAATCTGTGACTATTATTTTTTTAGCAATTGTTTCATCGGGACATATTACATTGTTTTTATAATGATTTATAGAATGTCTTGCGTAATCTATTTGATATTTAGTGTTAAAAGGTAGGAGTATTTCATCTTCTCCTTCGTAAGCACTAACATTGTCTATTAATATTGCCAAACATCCTTTTGATAATTTAACACGCATAGTACAACAATTGATACCTGAATATCCTATGGCGACTTTAGGATTTAGAGTATTACTGATTAGGGTATTTGCAACATATTTTCCTCTAGTAGAGTTCTTGAGAAAATAATCATCATTGGAACCTCTATAAATCACAATAGGTTTTTTAACTACTGGACATTTCTTAAATATGTTCTTAATATCACGAATATATAATGATAGTATTTTATTCCATTCAAAATCTTTATAATTCGCTATAATGTAATTTTCAAAATCAATACGTGATAATTTAGTTATCTCTTTTTTAGTGCTATATAAATACTCTTTAATCTGATAATAAAACAATATGTAATCTCTATTGGAATTAAATTGTTTTTTTTCAACTATAAGCGTAGATTTTCTTTCATTTCCATATCCAACTCTATCAATATCCTTATCTATTATAAAATTATTTCTTATAAAATAATTGACAATTATATCTCCGTCGTGCGTATGACATCTCAAAGTATATATTTCTTCCGGTGTCAGACTTTTAATAAATCTATTCTGCTCTTCAATCCACGACTCGTAATCTGCTTGATTTGTTATAACATATAATTCATTAATAAACTTTTTATTATATTTATTATGAAAAGTTTCATAAGTTATCTTATAATCTTTAAATATTATTTCATCTTTAGAGTCATGACTTATAGATAATATATGCTTATCTATTTTAAATGTATAATATGATATTTTAGTCTTTTCGTTCTGAAACTGCTTCGATAACTCTTGATATTTATTATAATATTCACATAATAATTCATGTTCAGAATCTAGATATATATCTTTGTTCCTTTCTATTTTTTTTCGTGCCCTATCCAAAGTATTCATAAGAGAAGTCTTTATATTGGATGATAGTATGTTCGTTGGTTTATTGGGTGCACTAGGCGCAATGGATTTATTAGATATATTAGATGTGTTAGACATAATAATACACTATATCGCTCTAATTACTAATATAAGATAATATATATTGTTGATATTATTATGATATTATGGATATGGATATGGATATAAGCACATATTACTTAAAAAATTAGTGAATTATAATATATGTAAATGATTTTATGATTAAATACGAATATATAGAAAATAAAAACTGCTATATTAATTTTAATTGTGTAAAAGGTTATGAATATGAAAAGTATGTTAAAAAAAGATTGAGAGATTACTATGATATTTCTGAAATTTACATGTGGGAAGAAGTTCCAGAATATTTATTAATAATTTCTGGAATAATTCAGCGCAATGACCTTGATATAATTAAGGGTAAGTATAGAAGAAATAAATTTAAAAAAAATTCTAATGTACTTTTGGATACCGGAATAGACATTGTATTTACTACAATCGACGGTCATATATATCTAGTTCAATGTAAGGCGTATAATTCAATAATTTCTCAAAAACACTTATCGGGATTTTTTAGAATATTACTAGATACTTATATAATAAATAAAAATAAAGATATCATTCGAGGTCTCATAGTACATACAAACGAGATTTCAGATATTATCAAAGAAAGTTATTGCTACAAAGAGAAAATTATATCAGAACTATATCTACCATTTCATTATAACAATACACATAAGAAGATTATTTTTTATAAAAAAATCAATATTATCTATATGATAAATATTAACTGTATCATACTATATCTTCTATATCTATTACATTTACATATTACTAAATAAAAAACTTTGCTAATTTTTGTAAAAATATAATATCCCTTGCTGAAGCACGATATATAAATGAATGACCATTTAATGATTATATAATACAATAAGATTTCAATGTCAAATCTATGATATAACTAATTACATCTACATTAACAGAATTGCCAAATTGTTTATAAGCAACATTATCATTATTATGTATAATGAAGTTTTCTGGAAAAGATTGTAATCTGGCACACTCTCTGGGCGTAATATATCTTTTTTCCTTCGCATATATAGGCGTCTGTACTATTGCTACTAAAGTGGGGAAATAATTCGTTTTCTTAATTCTAATACCCGATTGCCTCAATTGAATAAAGTAATTCCATATACTATCTTCTCGTTTCTTTTTTCCCGCCTGCCATTCTAATTTACCATTAATTTCTTTTTTTAACAATACATCTTTATATTTATTATACCATTCGTCCCAATGTTCTTTATATTTATTATATATATTCTTATTCTTGTTAATATAATCTTGTTTCCATAATGGCAGTTTCTCGAATTCTTCTTCTGTATATTTTTTATAAAATTCATTACATAATATCGTAGGACTCAAAGATTCGTTAATATCAAATTTTTGTATCATTTCGTCCCATATGTTTAAAACATTTTCTACATCTTTCGAGATTTTATATTTAGATGTTAGTGTATTATCGGTTTCTAAAATTTTTCCAATGTTAATAGGTATATTTGGTAATTCAAAATTAATAATCTTATCCTTATCATATATAGATTTATGAATACAAACAAAAATTACTCTTTCGCGCTGTTGAGGAATACCTAAATTATGCGGGGATAATTCAAATATAGTATCATCTTTACTAACATAATAATCTGTTTCATTAATTCTTTTAATTATGTGATTAAACGTATTCCCGTTGTCTATTTTTTTTATATGTTTTACATTTTCTAAAAACATAAATATAGGTTTTTTCTCATTCGCTATTCTTAATATGTCTTCAAATAATGTTCCTCGCGGGTCATTTAGATTACCCTTTTTTCCCGCATTTGAATATGATTGACATGGAAATCCAGCGCATAGAATATCAAAATCTGGTAATGTTTTTTCATCTACCTTCTTAATATCTTTTTCTGGTATTATGCCATAATTTTCTTTGTAAATTTCTCTACATTTCTCATCAATATCACATGCCATAACACATTTATAATTATGTCTAATTAATGCTTGATGAAATCCTCCGATTCCACAAAATAAATCTATAAATTTCAATTCTTTATTTTGCGCACTCATAATATATTATAGTTAATATGATAAACGATTAGTTTATATGATAATCAATTTTTATGTTAAAGAATAAATTTGTTATATTTTTTCAATTTTTAGATAAAAATTGACACCAAGATAGATTATTATTATTACTTTCATAGTCAAAACCACAGTCGCTCTACGCTCTACGCTCTACCACTTGCTCTACGCGTCTATAGTCAAGTCTTCAAAAGCAGTTTCGTGTTTCACCCAACAACAGTTTAAGAAGAATGGCCGCCGGTACTGCTACTACTACTTTCGCCGTTGCTCTCAAGGAGCGCATGATGGATATGCCCGATGAACTCAATACAAAGAAGGAAATCGACGAGTATTTCAAGAATATTATGAAGGAACTCAAGGAGGAAATGAAGAAGGAGAAAACTGAAAATGCCGAAAAGAAGAAGAATGACAAGAAGAAAAAGAAGGATAATCTTGATGAAGATGGCAACGAGAAACCCAAGAAGCCTCTCAATAAGTATCAGCAGTTTATTAAGGATAATCAGGATAGGATTAAGGAAGAGTTTCCCGAACTCTCTAACACCGAAAGATTTACTAAACTCGCCGAAGAATGGAACAAGTTCAAGGCGACTCTAGTAGATAAGGAGGAGAAGGAAGAGGAGAAGGAGGAACCTTCTGACGAAGACAAGGAGGAGGAAAAGGAGGAGGAGAAGGAAAAGAAACCCAAAAAGGCAAAGAAGTCAACCAAGAAGACAGAGTAAAAAATGTATAATTAATACAGATAATTAGATTAGGTATATTATATATTTTTATATTTTTTGGATAAAATTACTTACCTAATTAGATTAAATTCATACCTTCAATTGTAATATATTCGCTAACTTCTTCCATAGTAATGTCGGTAATTTTTTTAATCTCTTTTCCATATGTTTGAGGAATTTTAGGGAACAATTTAGGTTTATGTGGCCAATGAGATGTCATTCTCAACTCATTAAATATCTTTAATCTTTTTTCCAAATCTTTCGTTTTAGCAAAATTTCTAGGAACCATACATATATATACTACACATCTATAATTATAATCGTCATTAGCAGTTTTTTGTACAGGATTGCCATAATGTAAAGTTCTACTATCCCAGAAAACACCATAACCACGAGGACACTTAATAGCGACTTCACGACATCCTTTATTAATATAGAATTTGTATTGCTCTTCGCTATTCAATTTATACCAATCTTTTTTATCAGTTATATTGAACTCTTTCTGAAAATCTTCATGATACTTATTACTATTTTCTAATATAACTAGAGTAGCATCGCCTTCTTTTGTATCATATCCATTAATCCAACTTTGGATACATTCAAAATTATTTCTCGTATAACTTTGATCCACGTGAAACCACGAATTAGACTCGCGCGTAGGTTTATCTAAAATATAGATACTCGCGCCATCAAAACTAACAATCAAATCTTCAGTGTTCCAAATCTTTTTATAAACATCTATTACTTTTTTGTTTTGTCTTACTTCCCAAACCAATTTAGAATGCCCTATTTTCCAATGCTGTATCAACATTTTATGATTTGGAAATAATTCAATAATCTGTTTATAAGTTGCTTTATTATTCCTATCAATAGGTACTTCAAATTTTTCAGTTAATTTTTCTAATATATCCCATTTATTTTTAATCATATTATCACACTCATTATCATCTAATATAGGACATATCGCTACTCCATATTTAAGTACCATATCCTTAACACCATTAGCATCACATAAGTACTTTTCATACTCGTACGAGAAAGAAGACATTCTTTATTTACAAAGGAATTATATAAATCGTATCAATTTTTGCTTAATTAGTACTATTATGCTTATATTTTATATTATTTATATATAAGTAGATATATTAATGCTGAAAAGAGGAAGAGGTAAACTGGTAAGAAATCTGTTTAAAGCACAAGCAAAAGCAGCAGCAGCAAAAAGAGAAGCAGCAAAAAGAGCAGAAGCAGAAACAGCAAAAAGAGCAGAAGCAGAAGCAGCAGCAAAAAGAGCAGCAGAAACAGCAAAACAAGCAATTTTAAAATTAAAAAAAAATTTGCAAGAACAAAAAGATGTTTGTATTGCAAATTATAATATTACAGAATGTAAGAACCTACAATATAGTGATGCTGAAGACACTGATAGTATTCCGAGTAAAAGAATCAGAAGAATAAACGCTCTATTAAAGCAATCTTTATCAACTCTTGTAAACCAAGACAATAAATTAAACTCGTCAGTCAATGAAACCAAAAATAATAAATTAGAAGAGTTATTTAAAAAATTATTATATAGTTTTATTGAAGAATTAATCAACAATATTTATAATAATCCAACTGATATAAATACATATGTAGATAATATTAAACATACTACAATAACAGACGAGAAATATAATGATGAAGTTAAAAAGTATATTAATAGTTATTATTTTAATGGAATAGCAATACTAAATGATAAAGATGTTAAATATTATAAATTAACAAATGGCAAATATAAAGAATATAATTATTCTAATAAAGATGATAAATTAAATAATTTTTTTATTCTAAGGATAATTGACAAAAAAATTATGATACATCAAATATATCAACAAATAATATATGCATTAATTGACACTATAACTAAAGATGATGTGCTTTTTAATAAATACTATAATTTAATTAAAGTTAGATGATCATGGTTCAGAATAAGTCGGCGAATATCTTGCTAATTTCGTGATAAATAGCGCCTTCTCGCGCTCTATCACGGTCTATTATGAACTCTATATAATCTGTATATACATAGAAAATATCTTCCTTTACAATAAACATATATATGACATACATTAGAATAAGGGATATTGTAAATATAATATCATATATTGTTATTTTGTGATTTATTATGATAAATAAGGGAATTATCTTACCTATCGTATTGATTGTAATATAATATATTAAAAGAGATCGCGGGTTCAATCGCGGTATTATAATAGATAGAGAATATACGAAGAATATTAAAGCGATGCTAATCAGTATTACAGGATTGTATGGAAAGATACCTAGGAAATATAGGATTGTATAAAGAAAAATCCAAATTGAAAAGAATCTGTCTATAGTTATTATGCGTTTGTTGTCCATTATTTATATTTACTAATATTATTTATATTATAATATTTTAGAGAAACCAGGAGAAAAATTAAAAATCTAAAGGAATAAATTGAGTACATAACTTTTATTTTTCTAAAGTTTAAAAAGATTTTAATAAATTTGTAAAATAAAAAAGTTATGTACTCAAAATAAAAAAGAATATATTTAAAAAAGTT
>SXGQ01580253.1_pt1 | contig 10651 bp, 9 predicted proteins | sample 3178371 | NCBI WGS metagenome assembly SXGQ01 (sample SAMN11356859, study PRJNA531348) | freshwater metagenome | isolation source: freshwater sample F1-20 | place: China: Fuxian Lake, Yuxi | collected 2017-12-25 | reverse complement strand
TCGCCGCAAATCCGCGCCTTGATGGCCCCACCCGATTTCCCGAAAGATGCGCTGGCTTATTACGAAGACCTGTTCTCAAAGTTGAGCAAGACGGCTTCATGGAAAAAATACGTTGATGACTACCAGTTGGAAGACAGCTACACGAACGGTGCCGCGTTGGTCAAAACCATTACCGCCATTGAAAATGATCTGAGAAATCAGTATCAACAAGCCGGCGTCAAGACGGTCCGATAAGCTTCACCCGGCAAGATGTCAGCCGCGTGGCTGCGCCTGCCAGGCTTAGGGTTGGCCTGCGTGCTGGCCCTGGCTGCAACTTTTGTATCGAGCACGCACAACGGGCCGCAGATGCTCTACGCCTTGCTGCTCGGCGTGGCCTTTCATCACCTCAGCAAGAATGCGCTGACGCTGCCGGGCATCGAGTTCTGCAGCCGCAGCCTGTTGCGGCTGGGGGTCGGGTTGCTGGGCGCAAGAATCACGGCAAGTCAGATTGCCGGTCTGGGATGGACCACCGCCGCCATCGTGGTGTTGGCAGTGGTATCGACCTTGCTTTTCGGCTATGCACTAGCCCGACGACTGGGCATGACGCAATCACAAGGGGTGTTGTCCGGTGGTGCGGTGGCCATCTGCGGCGCCTCGGCCGCACTTGCCATTTCAGCTGTGCTGCCTCGCGACAAAGAAAGCGAACGATTCACGCTGATGGTGGTGGTGACAGTCACCGTTTTATCAACCATCGCCATGGTGCTCTACCCCCTGATCACCCGGCTTTTGGACCTGCCGCCCGAACTCGCCGGCCTCTTTTTGGGCGGAACCATCCACGACGTGGCACAGGTTGCCGGAGCCGGTTACATGTTGAATGACGAAACAGGCGACTACGCTGTGACCATCAAGCTGTTTCGCGTATCGATGCTTGCAGTGGTCGTATTGGCGGTGTCGGCCATGTTCCGCAGACAGCGGGAGATCAACGAAAAAAACGATGCGGTTTCGCCGCAAAGTCTGATGCCCTGGTTTTTATGGCTTTTCATTGCCCTGGTCGTGCTCAATTCTGCAGGCGGCGTGCCGGCGCCCGTGCAAGATGGGTTGACCTGGATTTCACGGGCCTGTCTGGTCGTGGCCATCGTGGCGCTGGGCATGAAAACTTCCGTTAAAGAACTCCGGTCTTTTGGCTGGCGTCCGTTAGTGATGCTGCTGTCCGAGACCGTATGGATGGCGGCGTTGGTCCTCATCCTGATCCTGGCGGGAGTAGCGGCATGAGCCTGTGGCCGCCAAGCCGTGCAGTCGACTACATCGAGGCGAGCGCCTTGAAAGAGGAGCTCGCCAACGCGGGGGAACTGGCCTTGCTTGATGTGCGCGAGCAAGGGCAGTATGGCGAAGGGCATCCTTTTCATGCGGTGAACTTGGCCTACAGCCGGCTCGAGTTTGAAGCCCGTCGGCTGCTCCCCAATCCGGCAGTTCAGATCGTGCTCGTGGACGACGGCTGCGGCGACACGCTGGCCCTGCGCGCCGCCCATCGGCTCCAGGCGATGGGCTATGTCAACGTTCGCGTGCTCAAGGACGGTACACATGGCTGGCGTGCCGCCGGCTACACCCTGTTCAAGGGTGTGTACGTTCCATCAAAAACCTTCGGGGAACTCGTCGAGATCCAATGCCACACGCCCAGGATCACCGCCAAGGATCTGAACGCCATGATTCAGCGTGGCGATGACATCATCGTGCTGGACGGACGACCGCGAAGCGAGTACGCCAAGATGACGATTCCAGGCGCGGTGTGCTGCCCCAATGCCGAACTCGCCTACCGGCTACACCGTCTTGCCCCTGAACCGAGCACGACCGTTGTCGTGAACTGCGCAGGCCGCACCCGCAGCATCCTCGGCGCTCAGTCCCTGATCAATTTGACGACTCGCCCACGCATCTTCGCGCTTGAAAACGGTACCCAGGGTTGGTTTCTCAACGACTTCCCACTGGAGCTGAACAGCGACCGTCGCTATCCGGAAGTCTCTGCGGCCGACGGCCCTTTGGCCGACGTCAGGCAAAAAGCTGCTGACCTGGCCCAGGCGTGGGGGGTTAAGCGCATCACGGCCGATCAGTTCAGGCTTTGGCGCCTAGACCCCACCCGCAGCACGTATTTTTTTGACATTCGAACACCCGAAGAGTTTGCAGGAAAACCAAGCCCTGGGGCCCTGCATGCCGAAGGCGGTCAACTGGTGCAGGCTACCGATCTTTACGTCGGTGTACTCCATGCTCGCATCGTTCTCTTCGATACCGACGGTATTCGTGCGCCTTTGATCGGCAGCTGGCTGGCTCAAATGGGCTACGAGACTTGCTTGCTCGCAAGCGAAGAAGCATTGAGCGCGGAAGAGATTAAGCCCTTGCACGATGAGAAGCTGGATACGACGCTATTGCCCGAGCTCAAGCCCGACGAATACGGCGCTTTAGACGGCGCTGTCATCACGATCGACCTGCGCTCGAGCATGGCGTTTCGCGCAGGACATATACGGGGCTCAGTCTGGTCGACACGTAGCCGTCTTCGCGCTTGTGTCGATGCGCAGAGTGCCCAGATGGGTCAAGCGTCAGCGCCCATTGTTCTGGTGGCCAGTCATCCGGGTATTGCCGCCCTTGCAGCGAGTGAATTGAGCGGCCCGCAGTTGCAGCGCAGTCGATGCATCATCGCCGATTCAGCCACTTTGGCACGATACGGACCCAACATCGATTCAACACCTGATCATCCGGCCAATGCCGATTGCCTGGACTACCTGTTTTTTGTACACGACCGCCATAACGGAAACAAACTTGCTGCGACCCAGTACCTTCAATGGGAGCAAAACCTCGTCTCCCAACTAGACCACCAAGAGCGATCGAGCTTCAAGATTTGATTCGCAGGCTAAATCAGCCATCTGTTTTCCCAAAATCTACATTCCGGGTTTGGTAAAAGCGTTTCAATCAAGACAAGAGCGATGATCAGTTAGAAAATAGCGTGACTAAAACTCCTCGCGTGGAAACACCGGAGGGATTGGCTCGGCTGCGTTGATTTCAGCGCTCATTTCAGCCTCGATTTTCTCCATCGCGGTCAGCCAGGTTGTCAAGCGCAGTGCAATGTTTTCCATATCCTCTTCTGGCACCTGCTTCATGCCCTGCAGCTCCAGCAGCACTTTCAGCTGTTCGATACTCACATTCATACCGGTCTCCAAATTGTTAAGGTTTGGTGCGAAGTCATTACATCACCGCCAAAGTTTTGTCCAGATCAGGGTGTCGTTCATGCCACGGTGTGGCCTGTTCATAGGCGTGTCCGACCCTGAAAACCGTGCTCTCGCCAAATGGCCGACTGGCAATTTGCAGTGCTAATGGCAGGCCATCTTTTGAAAAACCATTGGGTACCGACATGGCGGGTACGTTCGACAAACTGAACGGATAGTGTGCAATGCGGCGACGAATGAGTTTTGGAATGACGTCATCGCTACTGCCCAGCACTTCAGCGGCGTGAGATATCAGGCGCGGTGGCGTGACATTGGTTGGCGTCAGCAACGCGTCGTACTTGCGCATGGCGTCCAGTACCTGCCCCCGCACAACTGTGCGCGCGCGCATGGCACGGTGGTAAACCGATGCCGGTATAAGTGCCGACGCCGCCAGGCGCGTTCGGGTACCCGTGTCAAAGCGCATGTAGCGGTCACGTAGAAAGTTGGCAAGAAACCAAGACGCCACATCCGCGTCGGTGGTCAACATCTGCAGCGGCACGGCCCATTTTGCATAGGGCAAGGACACTTCTTCAACCGTTGCGCCCAGAGAGCGAAGCACCTCCAGAGAAGCAGCAAATGCTGCGGCTACCTCGGCCTCCACCCCGTCGCTGTAGGCAATCTCGCGCACCACAGCCAGCTTGATGCCGCGCAGGTCGCCGCTGAGTTCAGATGTAAATTTGGGTACAGGGCGCGGGCTACACAGCACGTCTTTCGGGTCATGGCCGCTGATGGCTTCCATGATGGCAGCGATATCTTCAACCGAGCGCGCCAGCGGCCCGAATGTGTCGCTGCTGTAGCCCGACATCACGCCGCCATGCCGGCTCACGCGACCAAAGGTCGGGCGCAAGCCCACGATACCGTTGCACGACGCAGGGCCGCGGACCGAGCCGCCGGTATCTTCGCCAATGGCAAAGCTGCACAAGCCTGCAGCCGGTGCGATACCGGAGCCGGTTGATGAGCTCGATGCGTCGTAATCCGGATGCCACGGATTGCGCGGCTGCCCAAAAGGGAAATCTATCGTGCCGCCCTTTCCCCACTCGTGCTGGTTTTGCTTGCCAATCAAAATAGCGCCAGCATCCGCCAGTTTGCTGATAACCGTAGCATCAAATGGCGCTACCGTTTCATGCGGGTCAAGCACCCGGGTGCCCAGCTTCGTCGGAAATCCGACCGCATGCATCTGGTCTTTCACACCGAATGGCAGGCCGTGCAGCGGACCACGGTATTTGCCGGCAGAAATTTCCTGCTCTGCGACGCGAGCTTTTGCCATGGCCTGGTCAGCGTTGACGGTTATCCAGGCCCTGAGCTTTGAGTCGTAGTGGTCGATGCGTTCAAGGCTGGCGCGCATCAACTCTACTGGCGACAACGCACCGGATTTGAGCAGGCGAGCCTGCTCGGAGCCCGTCATGTAAATGAAATCGTTGACAGCCATGCTTATTTCGCCATGCCCAGCTCGATCAGCAGCGCCTTGCTTTGTTCGTAGTCCTTCTTGAGGTAAGCGGCGGTGTCTTTAGCGTTCATGTAGTCGTTGTCCCATGAGTTCGCTGTCAGGTATTTCTTCCAGTCGTCGCTCTGGGTGGCTTTCTGGATGATCTGTTCCCACCCTGCCACTTGTGCCGGCGTCATCTTTTTGGGGCCAACCAGCACGGTCCAGCCCTCCAGCACCACATTGGGAGCCTGCTCGCTGCAGGTCGGCACGTCTGGAATTTGCGGCGATCGTTTGGCCGTGGTGATGCACAGGATGCGCATGGTGCCGGCCTTGTGGTGGGGGATGGAGTTGTTTACCAATTGGGACATCGCACTGATATGGCCACCCAGCAGGTTGGTCACGGACTCTGCACCGCCACCAAACACCAGCAATTTGAGTTTTTTGGGATCGATGCCGACAGACTTAGCCAGTAACGCAACTGCAAAGTGGTTGGTGCCACCAAGGGTGCTACCGACGGACACACTCAGTGACTGGGGATCCTTCTTGAGCTGCTCCAGAAACTGCTTGACATTTTTATAGGGAGAGTCGGCGCGTACTGTCAGCGCGACCGGCTCTGCCCCCACGTAAGACAAGGGCGTAACGTCATCCAGCGACAGCGGGCTACGCCCTGTGATGTGGTTGGTGATCAGGCCCGCCTGCGCCACAGCAATAAAATGCGGGTCGTTCTTCAGGCTCACGTAGGTATAAGCAATGGTGCCGCCGCCGCCGACCTTGTTGCTCACTACGCTTTCCACCACTTTGGTGTCGGTCCACACTTTCTGAATAACCCGCGCGCTCTTGTCATTACCTCCACCGGCAGCCGAGCCAACGACGATCTCAACCGGCTTTTCAGGCTTCCAGGCCTGCGCATAGGCAGCAGCCATTCCCAGCGACAAGGCGCCAACAGTGAAAAGTATTTTGAAGGGACGGATTCTGGACATGACGGACTCCTGAAAAGTGGTAAGAAAAAAAACCTGGAAAAAATTTTAAAAAATCTAACACAAGCAAACAAGGCAACAAATCAACAAATAGAAAAAACGCACACGGTGATGCAACTCACCCTGGAGGTCGGCCAATACCATGGGCACCGGGCTCTGTCACGCAGGAGGGATTTGCGCAGAGCTGCGTATGCGGTTTTTACTCGACAGGGCTTTGTACATAGTGTGTCCGATGATGAAAACCGACAAGGCTGCCAGCGAAATGGTCAACACGCTGCCCACAAAAATCTTTGGGTTACCGCCCGATAGTGTCATGGCCTGCCGAAAGGACTGCTCCATCATTCCGCCCAGCACCAGCGCCAGCACCAGCGGTGCCAGCGGAATATCGATTTTTCGAAAGACGTAGCCAAGTACTCCAAAGATCAGACACAAATACAGCTCAACCGTATTACCGTTGACCGAGAAAATACCAACGGTCGAAAGCACGATCACCAGCGGAAGCAAAATGCCTGTCGGTATGTAAAGAAGGCGGACAAACAGGCCAATCAGCGGCAGATTGAGCAAAAGCAACATGACGTTGCCCACATACATGCTGTTGACCAGGCCCCATACCAGGTCAGGCCGGTTTTGAAAAAGAAGCGGACCCGGTTGAATGCCATACATCACGAAGGCACCCAGCAGCACTGCAGTAGAGCCCGAACCCGGCACACCCAGGGTCAAAAGCGGCACCATGGCCCCGGCGGTCGCCGAGTTATTGGCCGTCTCGGGGCCGGCCACGCCCTCAATGGCGCCTTTACCAAATTCTTGTGGATGCTTGGACATGTTCTTTTCGACCGAATAGGACATGATGGTGGCAATCGTCGCCCCCGCACCTGGCAGCAGACCGATTAAAAAGCCAATGGTACCGCCCCGTGCAATTGGTTTGATCGAGCGGCGCCACTCTTCTTTAGTCAGCGACAGCTTGCCTTTTAAGCGCAAGATTTCACTGCGCTTGTGAAAGTGCTCTTCCATGGCACTGAAGACTTCCCCCATGGCAAAGAGACCCACCACCACAATCACAAAGCCCACACCGTCCTGGAGCTCGGTCACACCCATGGCAAAGCGGGTCTGGCCGCTTTGAAGATCGGTGCCGATAGTAGCGATTGCCAGGCCCAGCATCATGGCCAGCATGCCTTTCGCGGGAGACTTGCCTGTCAGTGCCGACACAGCGGTCAGCGCCACAAGCATCAGCATGAAATACTCCGGCGGGCCAAAACCCAGCGCAATTTTGGTTAACGGAACCGCCAGCAGCGTCAGAGCAATCACGCCAATGGTGCCCCCAATGAAAGAGCCCCAGGCAGATATGGCCAAGGCCGCGCCGGCCCGCCCCTTTCTGGCCATCTGGTAGCCATCTATAGCGGTCATCACCGACGACGACTCACCCGGCGTGTTGATCAAAATGGAGGTCACCGAGCCACCGTACTGCGCGCCGTAATAGACACCGGCCATCATGATCAGCGCAGAAGTAGGGTTCAGGCCGTAAGACACTGGAATCAGCAAAGCGATTCCAGCCGCGGGGCCAATGCCGGGCAGCACACCAATCACAGTACCCATGAACACGCCTAAAAAGGTGTACCAGAGGTTGATGGGCGTCAGGCTCACACTGAAGCCGTTCATGATGTGGATAAACGAGTCCATGGGGTTCGTGCCCGCCTAAAAAGGAAGCAGGCCCTTGGCGAGATTGACACCAAGCACTTTGCTGAATAAAAAGTAGATCCCCACGGGAAAAAGCACCGACGTCAATACATTCGCCACCCATTTGTTTCGGTTGAAGTAAACCATCAGGCCCAGCAGGGAAACGGGCGTTGCGAGCAAAAAGCCCACGGGTTCAAACAGGGCGAAATAAAAGGCAATCCATGCGACCACGCCGGCGATCACCAGCAAATGGCGATTGTCTTCAGGGGCCCTGTCGGCCTGGTCGGCCAAATCTGGCGGATCGGCCACGCCAGACTTGCCAGCCTGCAGTGTCTCCAGGAGCAGCCAAGCCGCTGAAACCAGCAGGCCAATGCCGATCAGGTACGGAAAGGCCTTCGGTCCTAGAGGGTCCCCAATCTGGAGCGAAGGAATCAAAGATGCGCCGTAAAAATAAAGCAGTGCCAGCACGACAGTGCAGACCACGATGATGCGATCGATAAACAAAAAAACTCCCTACGATCAAGCTTAAACGGATTGGAAACTCATCCGTTTAAGCTGGAGTATGCACCATAAAACGGGCTCCAAAAAGCACCGGCGCCCAGAGTCATCACTCTGATTTGTCGGCAATTTATGCCGCCGTTAAACCAGTGCGCCAAAAAGGCGGGCCGCATCATCCACTTGAACCCGGCGGGTAGTTACCCGGCTTTGTCAGCCAAGGAAACTCCTGACGGTACTGGCGCTCAAAGGCCGCGCTGGCGTCTGCGTAGCGTTCAGTCAGCGACACATCGTCAAGCCCGTCCAACAGGCATTGCCGGCGCAAGGGGTGAATATCAAATGGGTGTTCTGCGCCAGTTGCATCTCGCACCACCTGTCGCTGAAGGTCAACGGTTATTTCTGCGCCTGCGCTGTCGTGCAATTGGTTGCGGATTCGCGTACAGATCGCATCGTCAAGAACCACGGGTAACACGCTGTTTTTAAGGCAGTTCGTGTAAAAAATTTCACCAAAACTAGGGGCAACCAGCGCCCTAATGCCGAATGCCAGTAGTGCATAGACCGCGCTTTCGCGCGATGAGCCACAGCCGAAGTTACGCTCCGCCACAATGATTCCAGCGCGGCGGTAGGGGTCTCTGTTCATGATGAAGTTCGGCTGCTCAGCACCCTGCGGCGTAAAGCGGAGGTCGTGAAACAAGACGGTGTCAAACGCCGCGCCCTTGGCTCTTTTATTGAAGCGGGTTGGACAAATTTGATTAGTGTCGATGCTGGGGATATCTAAGGGTGCCGCTATGGCCGTCCAGCTGATAAATGGGTCCATTTTTTGTAGGATGTGGATAGGTCGTTCAGCCAAACGATCGGATGTCGGTCAAACGACCGGTCAGTGCGGCCGCCGCCGCCATGGCGGGGCTCAAAATATGGGTACGGCCATTGCGGCCCTGCCGCCCCACAAAGTTACGGTTGCTGGTAGACGCGCAGCGCTCCCACTCGGCCAGGTGATCGCCGTTGATGGCGGTACACATTGAGCAACCGGCATCATGCCACTCAAAGCCGGCCTCTATAAAAAGTCGATCCAGGCCTTCGGCCTCCGCCTGCCGCTTGACGGTCATGGAGCCGGGCACCACCCAGGCCGGCACCACTGCTTTGCCCTGGCGCGCAATAGCTGCCGCCGCACGCAAATCCTCGATACGCGAATTGGTGCAAGAACCAATGAACACCCGGTCAATGGGAATCGATGTCAAGGGTGTTCCTGGCGTGAGCCCCATGTATTGCAATGCAGACTCCACGTCATCACGAGCCTCGCCTACCGCAAAATTTTGCGGATCAGGCACCACGGCATCAATCACGGCCGTTTGGTGGAGATGGGTGCCCCAGGTCACACTGGGTGCGATGGATGCCGCATCGATGGTGACTTCGTGGTCATAGTGCGCGTCTTCATCACTGACCAGGCCTTTCCAATACGCCACTGCTTGGTCCCAGTCTGCGTCCTTGGGCGCGTATTGGCAGCCATGCAGGTAGTCAAAGGTGATTTGGTCAGGCGACACCAGGCCGCTCAATGCCCCGGCCTCCACCGCCATATTGCACAAGGTCATACGTCCTTCCATCGACATGGCGCGAACGGCTGATCCGGCGAACTCAATGATGTGGCCAATACCAGCTTCTGCACCGATGTGGGTGATCAAAGTGAGAACCAAATCCTTGGCTGTGACGTGCCGGGACAGTGCGCCCTCGACAGAAATACGCATGATCTTCGGTTTACGCATCCACAATGACTGGGTCGCCAGCACATGCAGCGCGTCCGATGCGCCTACGCCGAATGCCAAGCAGCCAAAAGCGCCGTGGGTGGTGGTGTGCGAGTCCGCGCCGACAATCAGCAGCCCCGGTTGCGTCAAGCCAAGCTCTGGTGCAACCACATGCATGATGCCTTGCTGCGGATGAGAAGATCCAAAGTAAGGCAAGCCATACGCCTTGGCGTTGCGCTCAAAACGCTCAAGCATTCCGCGAACCGACAGGTCAGCAATAGCCTGCACTCCCGCGCTGCGATGGTGGGTCTGCACGTAATGATCAGCGCAGGCCAGCACCTGATGAGGTCGATGCACAGTCCGACCGGTGTCCAACATGGCGTCGAACGCATGACGAGCACCTTCATGGAGCAACAGGTAATCGCTGTAAAGCAAATACTCCCCCACAACTTCGGTGATTTGATGGCGCCCCCAGACCTTGTCAAGTAAGGTTTGAGGCCTTTGCGCTGTAGGGTTCATGACGATTTTGAGCTTGACCTGATGTCTTGGCGTTTTGGAAGCCTTAGCCTCACTATGGCATGAGGAAGTTAGAAAACAGGCACTGCCGCTGTGGCAAGACCCTGAAACTCACTATAACCCATGCCCCGTGGCAAAACACTGCAGACCTTCATGGGCAAATATTAGATGCCTTGAAAATCATCAGCGCTGGCGCTGGATAGGGGGGCGCTGGTGAGCATTTACAAAAGCTGTAGCCGCCATGAATGTAATGGGTTTGATCCAAATGCCAATGTCTCGAATTGTTCTTAAATCATCCTGAATGTTGGTTTAAGTCAAGCTGCATAGCAACTACATTGAAGCACCGTATGTCATCAAAAACTTAGGGGCCAGAGGTTTTGATTTCAAGCTGGATCTCGTTGCGTCTCAACATGGGCAAGGTCCATGGTGGGTCATAGCGCGCCAGTTGCGGAGGGCCAGAAGGCACTAGTTTGCGTGCTTGCACCCAGTCGGTCAGTGCCTGGCTTTCTTTGCGAATACGGCTGTCGGTGTTGAGCCCTGAATACCTTGCAACAGCCACAGTTTTACCGGCTACCTCGCGCAGTGTCACGGCAC
>SXGQ01297883.1_pt1 | contig 10652 bp, 5 predicted proteins | sample 3178371 | NCBI WGS metagenome assembly SXGQ01 (sample SAMN11356859, study PRJNA531348) | freshwater metagenome | isolation source: freshwater sample F1-20 | place: China: Fuxian Lake, Yuxi | collected 2017-12-25 | reverse complement strand
TGTTTTATTTGGAGGGTCAGCTGGTGGAGGTAAATCTTGGTTAGGATGTTTATGGATAACAACCCTATGTTTAAATAATAAAGGTATAAGATGTTTAATTGGTAGATCTGTTTTAACACAATTAAAACTTACAACACTTAACACCTTATTTGATTTGTTATCAACTATGGGTATGAAAAGTGGTGAACATTATAACTATAATGGTCAAAGTAATGTTCTAACATTCTATAATAAATCAGAGATTATATTCAAGGACCTTGCGTACAATCCAAGTGACCCTAACTATGATTCTTTGGGTTCTTTGGAAATATCTGCAGCGTTTATAGATGAGGCCGCACAAATTACAAGTCTTGCGTTTAGTATTGTTAAATCACGTATCAGATATAAACTAAATGAATATAACCTTACACCAAAGGTGTTAATGACATGTAACCCATCAAACAATTGGATTAAGAAGGATTTCTATTTACCATTCATACAGGAGACCTTACAACCTAATCATGTGTTTATTCCATCTTTACCTATGGATAACCCGTACCTCCCACCAAGTTATATTGATATGTTAAAGGAATTACCTCCACAACAAAGAAAGAGATTATTGGAAGGTGATTGGGATTATATGGATGACCAAGATAGTCTATTCAAATTTGAAGAGATTAATAATTGTATATATAAGTTTGAACCAAATCCCACAGATAAGAAGTATATGACGGTTGACGTAGCAAGGTTTGGTGATGATAGGTCCGTAGTAATGATTTGGGTGGGTATGGCGTTGATTTCTTGTCACGTGTATAGGAAAGTATCAACCACACAATTATCTGACGAAATTAAGGACCTAATGAAGTTTCACGGGATACATCCACAACATGTAATTATAGATAGTGATGGCGTTGGAGGTGGTGTAGCAGATCAGATTAAAGGAACAAACTTTGTGAACAACGCAAGACCACTACACGAACAAAACTTTACAAACCTAAAGAGTCAGTGTTATGTTAAACTATCTGAGATGTTCAAAGAAGGAAAGATTAGTATTAACTTATTAGAACCAAGTGTAGTAGAAGATTTAACACAGGAATTATTAGCAATTAAACTAAAAGATGTGGATAAAGACAATAAGGTAGGTGTAATGAGTAAGGATGAGATGAAAAGAATATTGGGGAAGTCTCCTGACTTATCTGACGCACTAATGATGAGAATGTATCAAGAAATAAAAACACATAAAACTACGGGTAGATATTCTATATCATTCGTATAAAAAATATACATATATATGATAAAATTTAAAATTGAAGGTGAACCATATTACATTCCTGATGTAATATCAATTGAAAACTACGTTAAGATATTCAAAGTCAAAGATTTATTTGATGAAGATTATTTTGCAGCAAAACTAATTAGTATTGTTTCAAACGCACCATTAAAAGACTTGTTAGATGGAGGATTTGATGAGATTAACTATTTGGCTGCACATATTCTTTCAATTATTCCAAAAGAGAATGAAATAAAGTTCATAGATAGATTTGAATTGAATGGTGTAAAGTATGGGTTCTTTCCTAATTGGAGAGACTTAACCTTTGCTGAATTTGTGGATATGGATACCATTTCAACAAAGAAAACAGATGAGTTATTGGACATGTTACACATACTTGCAGCAGTTATGTACAGACCAATTATTATTGAAAGAAGTGAACACGATTATGATATTGAGATGTATGATGTTAACACCATGAAGAAACGGGCGGAACTATTCAAAAAAGAATTAGATGTTAAGTATATTTTAGGTGCTCAGTTTTTTTTTATCAAGTTCGCAAAGAGATTTTCAGGTTATTCCCCGCGGTCTTCGACACTGAAGATTGGGATGTGGGACCAAATAAAGATGATATGGTTAATGTGGAGGATGATATTCAAAATGGGTTCAGTCAAGTCTTTGGGTGGTTTCTTGTCGTTAACAAAATCTCTGACAACGACTTTACAAAACACGAGTACATCTACAAAAAAAACATCTTAGAAGTATTAAATCAATTAAACTATTTGATACAGTGGGAGAGAGAACAGGAGAAGTTAATGAAGAAGATTCAAAACAAAATTTCATAATACAATATAAATAATTTTATATTTCTTTATAGATGACAAACTACAAACAAATAATACAAGACCTATCGGGAATTGCGTATTACCATCCACAGATTAATTCTTTTGGTTTCGGAGACATCACACAAATTACGATGGACATAGAAACCAAAAAAGAACCTGTATATACAAAAATGTATGTTATACCTAATAATGTTAGTTTGGATGAGAATAGATTGTTATATAATTTTTCAATTATAATATTAGATAGAATTAATGAAGACTACTCTAATCAAAGAGATGTTATGTCTGACACGTTGGAGATTGCAAAGGATATATTTACAATTATATACCAATCTTACACCGCTGAGTACGGAGATTTTAGTTTATACTATACTCCTGAGTGGGGTCCGAATGTTACACCGTTCTTGGAAAGGTTTGAAACGATACTTGGAGGGTGGACATTAAACATAACATTAGAACAACCATTTGATTATAATTCATGTGTGTTACCTCTTCAATCAGGTTTCACACTACCGACATCGGTTAACTTAGTCAATTACAAACAAATTATAGAAGATTTAGAAGACTTCGCTAATAACCACGAACAAATTAATAGTTATGGTTATGGTGATTTGACACAACTTACCATGAATATTGAAACAAAACAAGAACCAAACTATACAAGAATGTATGTAATACCTGGTGATGTTTTATTAAACCAAAACGAATTGCTTACAAACTTTCAAATTATTGTGGTAGATAGACTGAATAATGATTATTCAAATCAAAGGGACGTACTGTCAGATACTTTAGAAATTACCAAAGATATTATGGCTACGTTCTATTTATCAGAATATGAAACTATCTGGCCGTCAAGTGTTGAACCCATATTAGAAAACTATGAGACAATACTATGTGGTTGGATAATGAATATTCAATTAACACAACCTTTTGACTACAATAGATGTGACCTACCTGAAAGACCATTTACAAGTGGTAGAAAGTGGTATGAATTAGCAGAATTGTGGAATGAAATATCAAAAGATTGGAAGAATGTATAAAATATATATGAATTAAATAATATGGGTCAGCTTACAAATCAATATGTATCACAATCTTATCAAGGTCTATTAAACCTTGAAAATCCATTTACGGGAATAACCAATACCGCACAATATGTTACGGATGGTCTTGGTGGAAATACAGCATTACAAATATCATCTACGGAAATTAAAGTTACAGGTTCTTTATATGTAACAAATGTTCCAAGTGGTAGTTCTTCAAATCAAGTATTGGTTTGGAACACAAGTACTAATAAAGTAGAAAGAAGAACTGACGCAGGTACATCAGGAACTAGTGGTACGTCAGGTTCTTCAGGAACATCAGGAAGTAATGGTTCATCAGGAACTAGTGGTACGTCAGGAACCAGTGGTGTATCAGGATCGTCAGGAACCTCAGGTACTAGTGGACAATCAGGTTCATCAGGTACTAGTGGACAATCAGGTTCATCAGGTACTAGTGGACAATCAGGTTCATCAGGTACAAGTGGTTTTGATGGTTCAAGTGGTACATCAGGAACAAGTGGACAGAATGGTAGTTCAGGTACAAGTGGAACGAGTGGTACATCAGGTTCTTCAGGAACAAGTGGTATAGTAAATTATACAGGACTTATTACAACAGGTTCAATATCAACAACACAAGTAATTACAGGTAGTTTAATATTAGGTAATACAGTTATATCAGGTTCATTAGTTGCTAATACAGTTAATGGTGGTTTAATAAAACTACAATCGGAATTAAATACATCAAGTAGTTTATCTATACCATTCGGTTATATAACAAGTTCTAATCCTGATATACAAACCAATATAATTTTTAATAGTACTACAGCAACAAGTGGTTCAGGTTTATTAGCCGATACACAAACAGGTTCAATCGTTATATCAGGTAGTAATAATATAATTTTAAATTCTAATAGAGCAAATACATTAGTAACATCAGGTACATATGGATATATTGGTGGTAATAGTAATATTGGTACGCAAATACCAACATTGGGAACAGGTTCATTATTAAAACCAATTATAAATAATAACGCACTTCAGGGAACATGTAACTTACAATTTACAACAAGTTCATTAGCCTCACCTTCTATAGCCAGTAATTTAATATATGGTACAACAACTATAAATCATCAAAGTTCATCACTAAGTTTTTCTAATAATATAGTTGGTATTCAAATTACATCTAATGCAAACGTAACAACCACAGATACGATACCAAGCATAACTAATAATGCAATTATAGGTTCTTTACTGTCATTAAATCATAATAGTTCATCAATACTTTATAATCAAAACGTTGGTGCAATAAACGTAACCAACAACTACTCATCATCAATTTCAGCTGCAGTTAATAATATAAGTGTGGCACAAAACTTTGCTGGTGGTAGTAATCAACAACTTTTTGTTTCAGGTTCAAATAGTGGTACAAGAAGGTCATTTAACTCAAACTTCTTAATGGGTAGAGCTAATATTGTAAATTCGTTTCACAGTGGTTCACCATTTACAGGAGGACACTTAATTTCAACCGCATTAATAGGACAAGAATTAATTGTATCAGCATCAAATACATCAGCAACAGTTGGTGGTTCAGTATTTGTTGGTAGATATAATGCAACAGGTTCATTACAAGAAAGTTCACAAGACGCAGTATTTGTGGTAGGTACAGGAACAGGAGCAGGTGGTAGAAGAAACGCAATACATGTTGATAGTAATAACAATACAAGAATAACAGGTTCAGTTAATATATCAGGTTCATTCAGTAGTATTGGTAATGTTAATATCACAGGTTCTCTAAGAGCATCTGGTTCTAATCATACTATCACAGGTTCATTAAACGTAACAGGTTCATTATCTGTTAACAATCAACAAATAACAGCTGTTGATACAAGTTCATTAGCAACCACTGGTTCTAATAACTTTGTTGGACAACAAAATATAAATGGTAGTGTAAATGTAACAGGTTCATTAAATGTAAGTGGTTCAATTGACTTGAATAATAATGGACAATCAAGAATTAGTAATAATCAAACAGGAAGAAATGTACTTTATGTTGATAATGATTTTTCAAATTTCTTCTTTGGTAATGTTCCAAAAGTTTCAAATAGATTTTCAGGTGACACCAATAACTTCATATTATCACCAACATTTAGTGATTTTCAAACAGGTAGTCAAAACTTAATATTCGCAATAAATAATAGTTTTTTCCAATCAGGTAGTAATAATGTCTTTATTGGTGATGGACAACCGTTTGGTACTGCTGTTGATAATAGTTTATATATTGGTGTTAATGGTAGTAGTGTTATACAAAAAGGAAACGGACAACCAATTCAATTAGCACATAGTACACAAGTAACAGGTTCATTAAATGTAAGTGGTGATGTTATGTTTGCATCAGGTTCAAATAAAACTATTGGAACTGTTGTACTTAATGGAGGTAATCCCGCTACAGCATCAGTATCAAATTCTTTAGTTACAGCTAATAGTTTGATATTCCTTACAAAACAAACATTTACTAACCACGCATCTGTTTCCGTTAGTTCAAAAGGTTCAGGAACTTTTTCAATTGAAAGTTCACATAATGGTGATGTAGATACTGTTGGATTTTTAATAATCAACCCGTCATAATATGGATTTAAATGTAATTGCACCCATAATGGAGGAAATCGTAAAAGAGAGTTTATCTGAAAGGGTATATCTCTTTGGTCGTTTTCAAAAAGATTTGACTAGCCGTGTTGCAAGTGGAAGACTTAGAAATTCTATTAAGGCAATTGTAAAAGGTAACAAACAAGGTGTTCAAGTTATACAAATACAAGCGTTTGGTCAACCATTATCAAACACATACGCATATTGGTTGGCAAATGATAGAAAAGGTGGAGGAGAAGGTAAGTTTGCAAACATCGGTGCAATAGAAGAATGGATTAAAAATAAAAAGAGTTTTAAGATAAGAGATTTTAAGACAGGTAGATTTCTACCTAAAAACGATAAAAATATAAAAAGTACGGCATTCGTAGTTGCTCGTTCAATAGGAAGATTTGGTTATCAAAACATACCAAAGAATTTCGTTGAGATATCTTATAAAAAGATATCTGAGGACAAGAGAATAATAGAACTATTGGAAGACCAATTATTAGACGATGTACTAAACGCATTAGAAGGATTATAATATGAGTTTCGGATACCCAACACAATACGCAAATGGACTGAATAGTAATTCACAGATTAGACGTTCTGCTGATATGATATATCAAAGAGGTGGAACATATGAAGTTATTTTAACTGGTGACACTTTTTTAGAGTCTATAGAATTAGATGTTGATTTATATTCAGATGATAGAAAGGTTGGTAGAATGTCAGTAGTACCATATGATATAACTCAATCAGGACAAACATTTACATATAAGTTTAATGTTAGACCATATGACTACATGTCAAATTATATAAAGTCTGAACATTATACAAACTACTATTTGAATGATTGGTACTCTACAAATGAATTAATAAATTTAGATAATCCATATTCTAATTCAATTAAAGCAAATTTTAAATATGGATATAGATATATTTCAGGAACAACAACTGTAAGAGAATATACAGATTCACCAATAAATAATTTTAATCATTATACTGATATTCCTTTTTGTGCAACAAGTACAGGATTTACAGCAAGTGGATTTACAAATACAGGAAACTATTTTGATTATATAGGTGGTAGTTTTCAAATGGGTAGGGATAAATACTTATTATCAAACTTTGACCAAGAGATTGGTACCGTTATAGGTACAGGTTTAACTCTCAATACAATTGATGTAAACAGAAGATTATCTCCGATGTCACAATACATGTTTGATTATCCTTCTGTACCTGAGATGAGTGAAACTAGTAGATTCTTAACAAACGCACCAAGGATTCAAACTATACAAGAACATGAAAATTATGTATTATATTATCTTAATGGTCAGTCAGGTGATAGACAGGTTATTGAATCAGATTTTATGGTATGTGAATTTTATGATATAAATAATAATCTTATAGATTATTTTGATCAAGAAATTAATTTTAGTGGGACAACATATCAAACACCAACAGGATATACAGATACTTTAAAAATATTTGCTTTACCATGTGGTCCAAAAGATATTACCAATATATTCTCAACAATTACTTGGGATAGTGTAGCGTATTATAGAGTTCAATTATTCTATTCATATCCTACAAATGTATCAGGAAGAACAGCAACAGGACCAGTAGGTCCCGTATCAGAAGCATTCTATTTTTATGTATATGATAATTGTCAACCTGAAGATACAAGAGTTGCTTTCTTAAATCAAAAAGGTGGGTATGACTATTTTACATTTACCTCCTATAGACAAGATACAAAAAAGATTACAAGACAGACATATGACAACAGATATTACAGTACATCTCAACAATCACCTGATAGAAATGTAGGTAGAACGGTTAAGACATTTGATACAAATGTTGACAGAGAGTTTGTTTTAGAAAGTGATTATATAAATGTACAATATGGTAATTGGTTGGAGGAATTATTTATGTCACCACAAGTATATGAAATGAAAGAAGATTTCATATCACCTATGAATAGACAAGATTATATATATAAAGATTTAAAACCAATACAGGTACTATCAACAGAGGTACAGACCATTACAAAAAACCATCAGAAATTAAACAAATATAGAATAACATGTAAGTACGCTGATGGGTACTTTGTGAGTAAAGGTTTCTAATATGGCGCAACAACAACAGACGGTATTAAGAGTAAAAACTAATATCCCAAATGATAATATCATATTGGGATACGATTATATACAAAAAGATATAAATACAACAGGTTTTGGTTCAGTTATAGGTAGTGGTGTTCTTAACAATCCATTTATTATAACACAAGGACCTATGGGTTTTTTTTATAACGTAGGTTTTTTTGTTACACAAGATACAACAATATATGTAACAGCTTCAGGAGATACAAGTGTATCTATAATAACACCAGAACAATCCGTAACAATTATAATTAATATTACGGGTGGTACAGGAAGTACAATATATAATGTTTCTAAAAATGATTATATAGCTTTTGGTTTTCAAACAGGTGGTAAAGCTGAACTATATAATATACCACCAAACGAACCAACATATTCAGAGGATTTAGATTTATATTCAGATATTCCTATTAAGATTAATAAATCGTTTGCAGAATTACAAGATATATCAAAAAGAAATTCAGAATATTCTATTGGACTCAGTTTACCAGGTTCTAAAAAGAATAATACATTTTTTGAAGGATTTTTTAATGTAGATAATGATACACTATATTTTAACCCGTCAAAAAGAGTTTCATGTCAAGTACTTCTTAATGATCAATCTTATTTTACGGGATACATGAAATTAAATAAGGTTTCTGTACTTAATTCTAAAATAGAATATGATGTCACATTATTCTCAACCGTAGCAGATTTATTTGGTAAAATTGGTAATAATCTTTTAAAAGATTTAGATTATACTGGTACTATAAATACAGGTTTAACATTTAATCATACATTTAGTTACACAGGAGTATCAAGTTGGAATAATAATATATATACAAGTGACGATGTTCCAAATTACTTTTATCCTGTTATACATAATGGATATAATTATACAGGTACTAGTAATAATGATGTTATTGTAAATGTAAGTGGTACTACACAAGATTCAACAAGATTATATACTACAACATTAGCAAGTGGATATACCACTACCGCAGCGGCGTATGCTGCGGGAGTACAAAGATATAGAATTAATTCACCACAAGATGGTCTGTATGATAATCAATTAAAACCTGCTTTAAGTGTTAAAAAATTAATAGAATTGATTTTTGAAACATATGGTTATAGAATCTCATCAGATTTTTTTAATACACCATGGTTTAAATTATTATACCTATATGGATATTTTAGTGATGATAAAACCAAATTTACCTATAAACTACCAGCACAAGAAGTATTACCTGTAAGCGGTATTGATATTTTTTTAAACAGAAGTTCATCAACACAATTACAAATTATACCTGTAAAAAAAGGTACAGGTATCCCTGTAAAACCAGCTACAGATATTAATGTTGGTGTTATATTTCAATATAGATTTTATCCATTTACACAAATCTTCACTAATTTTAAAGTAGGAGCACAAACAACTGGTTCAACTATAAATCATAATAGTACATTATATCCTGTTAATTTAACAACAGCAACAAAACAAATTGTGCAATTAAGTACAAAACCACTTGCTTATTTACCACAACCACCAAATACATTAGTAGCAATTGTTGATGGTTTAACGGTTAATTTTAGTCAAATTATAAGTCAGGATATAAAACAAATTGATTTCCTTTCATCTATTGCAAAGAAGTTTAATTTAGTTTTTATACCTAATCCTGAAGACCCTTTTGAAATTATTATTGAACCATATCAATATTATATTGGTACAGGTAGTATATATGATTGGACAGATAAATTATCATACGATAAAGGATTTATAGTAGAACCAGCTTTAAATTATGTTGAAAGTGAATTATTCATGACAGATTTAGAAGATGGTGATGCGGGTAATAAAATATTCAAAGATAGAAATGCAAGATTATATGGTCAAAATAGAATATATAATCCTACTGATTTTAAATCAGATGTAAAAAAAATTGACACTATATTCTCACCTGAAGTAATAAGAACATGGGACACAACAGGAACAACAAATAATGCAGCGGTAAAATTACCATTAGGAATTAATTATTCAGATTCAACTGAAACAGTAACGGTTGGAAATTCTGAAAAAGTTGTTCCCACATATAAAGGTACAAGGACTAAACCCAAATTAATATATTATATGGGTAATCAAAATCCTTTTATGGATACTCGTAATGAGATTATACCTTTAACTGGTGTTACAACAACAAAATTTAGAATATTATCATCAGATGGAACTAGTGTAAGTGAACGTAATCTTGCACCAGTTATATCACATACTATACCAATTGGTAATCCTGATTCTAATAAATTAAATAACGACTCAATTTGTAATTTATTTAATTCAGAACAACCTACAGATTTAGGTGTTCAAACATATAATGTTTATACAGATCAAGACATATATAATTTATTTTATCAAAATAGAATCACTAATGTATATGACAGAGACACAAGATTTATAAGCGGATATTTTGAACTCAAATTATCTGATATTTTAAATCTTAGTCCAAAAGATTTAATTAAAATTAATGAACAATATTTTACATGGAATAAAATTGATAGTTTTAATTTGACTAATCGTGAATTAACAAAAGTAGAATTAATACAAGTCAATAATGTTGTAAGTAAATATCCTACAAGATATTTCCAATATTATTATTGTGACAATCAAAGTACAATATATAGATTCAAAACAGATTTTACTAATCCATCTTTGAGTGGAACTTCATTTGGTTGGTCTGTACAATATGATTATAACGTTGGTATATTG
>SXGQ01586634.1_pt1 | contig 10653 bp, 12 predicted proteins | sample 3178371 | NCBI WGS metagenome assembly SXGQ01 (sample SAMN11356859, study PRJNA531348) | freshwater metagenome | isolation source: freshwater sample F1-20 | place: China: Fuxian Lake, Yuxi | collected 2017-12-25 | reverse complement strand
GCAGACGGACGAGAACGCGACGAAGCCGGTCGCGGCACCGTCAAGCGCAATGCTGCCGGTGCCTGCCGTGGTGGTCGTCTCCTTGACCCTGTCCTTGACGATGTGGGCCATTACTGCGCCCCACCCATCTCCACGCCCATGGCCCGTCCATCAGGCCCGCGAACAATTCGACGCGGAGAGGTCATGGACTGCATCATCATCTGAATCATGCTCATCATGCGCTGGTCGCGAACAGAGTTCTGCTGATCCATGCGTTCGAGCATGGAGCGCAGGTCTTCGCCCATCTGCTGGGCAAATGGCTTGACGGCATCTATCTCTGGAACATCGGCACCGGCAGCGCCAATGCGCGCCACCATGACCTTGGTATCAGCCTCGATCTTGGCCTTCTGCGCTTCCATCTGCTGCTTGGCCGCGAGTTCCTGCTGCATCCGCAGGTTCTCGAACTCCTGCTTCATGCGGGCGATCTCGGCCTCGTTCTGGATGCGGAGTTCCTGCATGGCGCGCTCGTTGTCGATCCGCATCTGCTGAAGCTGCTGGTCGCCCATCATGGACGCCTGCTTCATCTGCTGGTCGGCCTGCATCTTTTGCATCTCAATCTGAACCTCCTGCTGCGCCTTCTGGGCCTCTAGCTGGAGCTTCTGCTGCTCGACCTGAACTTTAGCCTGCTCCGCCATGACCTTCGGATCTGGCGCAGGTTGCGGAAGTTCGTCCACAGATCGCGGAAGAATGTTGTCAATGCCGTCAATTTCCATCTCCTCAAGTAGCCTCCTCGACACAGCAAGGAGGACCTCTGGGTTGTTGCCAACGATTGGGTTCTTCTGCGCGAACTCAAACAGGAACTGAGCCTTCTGGAGGCGGCTCTGCTGGCTCATCATGCGCGGGTCCGCGATTGGCATGATGAGCATGTCGTCGGCAAAGTCCTGCTCCGTCACAATCATCTCCTGCGGACCTTCCGGGCTGATCGAGATGAATGCCTCGATGCCACGGAAGTAGATCCCATGCAGGCGATAGATCTTGTTCAGTTCCTTGCTCCACGAATGCAGAAGGAACTCCTGAACGCTCGTGAACATCACCAGCGACTGCTCGACCATGGTCTGGATGGTCGTGGGCTGGAAGACCTTGTTCACATCACCGGCTGCGGCATCCGTCGTCGCACCGATGCGCTGCGCGCGGGTTTCCAACTGCGCGATGGCCTGCATCAGCGTCGGAGGCGGTGCGGGGAAGGAGAGCGTCTTGATGCCCTTCTGGATGTCGTCCGTACTCGCGGAGACCGTTTTCAGGCTGCCGAGTTCGATCTTCACAGGCCCCTTGCTGATGTTCAGGGCTTCAGAGATGAACCCGCTCATGTTGCCGTGGATCGACAGGGTCGTGGCGTCGATGAACTGGCGCAGCAGCTTGTTGATGGCGATATTGGTCTTGCCCAGCAGGAAGCCGAGACCGTAGCCGTAGAAGCCGTCCGGGTTCGCGAGGAAGCGGTAATGGGTGTACTCCTCGACGGGCATACGACCATTCAGCGGGCGACCAAACTCGTCCACCTCGTACCGCACCTCGATGCGGAGCAGCTTCTCCGAAGTCACATCCACCCAGATCTTGTAGGGCTCGGCGATGCCGTCGCCGTCAAGGTCGAGGTCTCGGTGCTGCTCGATGATCTGGGCCATGTCCTCGTTCTGGGTCGAGGACGGGTGGATGCCGCCGTCTCGGTCGTTCTGCTGCTGGATCGGAGACTCGATCTGGCCGATCATCATGGGCTCGGGCGGGAACAGGAAGTAGCCCTCAGACGCCCGGATGCGACCCTCGTTCAACTGGATGTAAATGAGTTCCGTCTTGCGGTGAACGTCTTCAATGTTGATCGGGCCGATGTGGTAGGGGACGTAGAGGTCCTCCGCACGCACGGGACGGGTGACGATCCGGTTCATCACCGGGTCGAAGTAGGTCTTCGAGAAGTCGCTGCCATGGACGGCTACGCGCAGCAGCATCGCCGCCTTGTCCTCCTTGTAGGTCTGGTCCTTGAAGAACAGGGACCATTGGAGGAACTGGCTGACCCGCTTGGCACGTTCGGACGAACCGGGCATGGACGGATTCGTGGAGACAGCAGCCACAGGCAGGCGAGACGAGAAAAACGCCTTGTAGGCGCGGGCCTGAAACGAGTTGCAGGCCTCCGTCAACAGCCCAAGCGATTCATCAGACGAGCCGGGCCACGGACGGTTGTATGGTGCATCCTGCTGGTTGTAGACGGCCACCCAGTCGGCATGCATCGCATCCCACTCGGTGCGACTGTCTCGGTCGGAGCGGAAATCCTCCATGCAGACCTGTGCAATGGACTCCCGCTCCTTCTCCTCAAGGCTGTCCGCAATGTTGACGAGAAGGGCATTCAGGGCCTGTCGCTTGGTGCGCTTGACCTTCTCGTTGTCCCCTCGCCACTTGCGGTCGTCGTTCATGTGTAGGTCTCCTCAAGGGTTGGCATGATGCCACGAGTGTTCTGCCACAACCACGCCACCATGCCGGGACCGTGGGCGTCCCATTGAATCCACGGGCTCTCCTGAAGGAACCGGGTGAAGTCCTGCGCCTGACAGAGGATGTCCCTGTCCGTCCAGAACTGCCGGTCCCTGCCCCCGACGGTCACCTCCATGAGGACGTACTTCGGGGTGCCATCCTGATGCCGAGCGGACTTGTCCAGCTTGCTCTCGTCCAGATGACAGGAGTCAAAGCCGTACAGCCCAATCGACTGGAAGCCTAGGAACTGCCACGCCAGTATCATAGCGCGTCCGGCAGACGAAGATCCTCCCCCCATCAGGAACTTCTGATGCTCGGGAGGGAGGATTTTCTTCTCGTCGGCCCCAACGGCGGCATGCCAGCCATAGACCTTGCCACCCGTGTCCAGCAGTCTGTTCACCACACTTGGATCGACCATCGAGGCGCAGAAGTAGCGGACGCCGGGGTAGGCTGCGGGGATCAGGTCGGCACGCGACTTGCCGTGAGTGCTGATTCCCTCATGCGGGCGGGGATCTAGGAGGACGCAACCCCAAGGGACAAGACCGGCGTCGATCAGCTTCTGGTGGCTGTGTTTCACGCAGAACAAGACCGCGCCGTCCTCAACCTCCTTGCGGATTGCCTCCAAGGTCTCCGGCATGTCCAGAGAGGGGCCGGCAGACACGATGATCGCACGCTTCATGTGGTGTTTCGTGTACCTGACCCAGTTCTGGATCTGGTCGAGGTTGGCCTTGATGTTGGCTTGGATGGTCTCGTGCGGAACGCAGTTCTGCGTCTGGACCACCATGTTGGTCTGGTAGGCGTTGTTGGTGATCGACTTGATCTCCTCCTTCTTGACCATCGACATCTGCCGCTGGTGGAAAACGGGGAGATCGTCAGGGATGTTCGGGAAGTCCCTTGTGACCGCAACGTGGACGAATCCAAGGCCACCGTTGGCTACCTCGATGGACTCAAAGGCAATCGTGTCGGTTCGGACAGCATTGATCCCGAACCGGCTAGTGTCGATGTGCCTCCCGTTCTCATCGGATGAGTAAAAACCAAGGAAAATCATTGGCTTATCGCCAATTTTAGCAAGAGTCTCCTTGATCTGCTCGACGGGCTTCATATCGCAATTCACGACAGGGACATGCCCTTCTGGGATGTCGAAGTCCTCTCCGGGCTGGATCACCTTGCCGATGCCCCCGGACAGGAGGCTGGCAATGATCTCGGCGTTGGTCATCCCGGCCTTGCGGTTCCCTTTCTTGTGGACAAACACGCTGTCAAGCGGGCTGGCCTCGAAGGCGTCCAGACCATACGGACCTCCTCCAATCGGGCACAGGTCGTGCCACTCGCTCTTTTCGCTCTCCATGTGCGCGATGACGTTGACCATGAAGACGTAGCTATCATGCAGTTCCGACAGCTTGAGGACATCGTCCTTGACGTACATGCCGACGAACTTGCGGAGGAAGTCAGCCCCTTTGCGACGGAGGTTGAACGCCATGAACCCGCACTCCGGGTGCGGAGCCGTCCTCGCGCGGGACAGCAGCACCCCGTCCTTGTCCTCGGGCAGGATGTGCTTGAGGAAGTCCGGTGTCAGAGGAGCGCGGGTCTCCACATCTCCGTCAAGCCAGACCAGCCAGTCATGGCCCTCCTCGATGGCATCCTCCAAGGCGAGCTTCAGGGCAAAGACCTTGTGGGCAAAGCGCAGCAGATCCTGACGGTAGTCGTATCCGGGCTGCTTGGGATCGAGCTTCTGGGCCGCATGACGAACCATGAAGTCCCTGAAGTCACGGTCCTGCTCCAGACGCATGTCGTTGATGACATTGATGTCGATGCCCGGGTGCCAATGCTCGCCAGCCGTCTCAAGCCAGCGGCGACCGTAAAGCTCGAACCCAGACTGCGACCACGACGAGCAGACCATCACTTTCATGTCACTTCTCCACGAAGATGCTGTCCTTGCCGACGACATCGGCAAGCCTGTACCCGAGCAGGATCAGGACCCTGACAGCCTCCTCGCTCGGGCGCTCGACAATCAGTACCGGCTTGTGAACCTTGAGGGTCTCAAGAGCGCCGACGATCACGCGATGCTCGAAACCCTCGGTGTCTATCTTCACGAGCCCGACGTTGACGTACTTGAACTCGTCGATGGCATACATCGGAACGCTGCCGATGCCAGATGCCTCAAAGCCGCGCGCCCCGGTGTTCGAAATCGCGTCCACCCTGACGCTCCCCATGCCACGCTGCGCGCCCGCCGCACCATACGTCGCCTTCACGGTCCATCCGGGGACGTTGCGAACAAGGCAGGCGTAGTTGTGCGAGTCCGGCTCAAACGCATGCACAAGGGAGAAGTCCTCCGCCATGCGACGAGAAAAGATCCCGACATGCGCGCCGACATCAATGGCTGTTCCCAAGTTGCGAACATGCTGCATCGCGAGATCGTAGGACGCCTTCTGGTATCCCGTGATGTCGCCAACGAAATGCTGGTCTGCGCTCGGCAGCCACCAGTCTCCGATCTTCTTCACTCGTACTTCCCCTGTTGCTTGAGCATCAAGTAGTACTCGGTAGTCCACCAGCCCGCGAACGGCGTGTCCTTCATGTGCGTGAACCATGGTCCACCATCCGTGAAGTGCATCAGGCGAGGCTTCACGTTGTGCTTGGTGTGACCAACTAGGAAGTTCCAGCCCGGGGACAGGTCACCTATCTCGCTGTCCTTGAGCCAAGAAAACGTGTGAAGTTCTCGTCCAGTCGCATTGTTCACGAAGTCACGGGTCAGAACCCTGTTTGACGGGTGGCCGCAGTTGTACAGGATGACAGACGACCAGTTCTTCCTTGGGTAGGGCTTCTGGACCTGACCGTCCATCTTGATCTGGTTTTGCGGCATGTGGATCTGCTTGACCACCATGACCGCAAACTTGTCGTCCGCCTCCTTCACGAGGCTTCCGATGTCGTCCAGCCACAAGACATCGCAATCGGTGAAGAGCGCCCAACCCTTGTAGCCCTGAAGATGCGGCACGAGGAACCGTGTGAACGCGAACTCCGTGGAGAACGGCAGCTTGTCGATCATGTCGAACATCTGCCCTGTCGTCGGGTCAACGCCCCAACTGCGCGTGAACAATCCCGCGCTGCGAAGCTCCTTGTGACGCAACGCCCTGACATGCAGGGGAATGCCGCTCTTCCGCTGGCAGGAAAACGAACAGACATCGTAAGCGTCTGGCTCCCTGCCATCGAACCCTATCCAGTATGGGAATGGATCAACGTCCATCATGGCCTCCGTCGAAATGCACCATCACAAGAGCATCACCCATGAATCGATGGCTCATGATGAAGGTCGTCCAGACATCTTGGTTCCAGATCGTGAGATGGGCGTTGCGACCATCTGGGAGGGTCTTCTTAGCCGGGAACGTAGCGATGCCGAAGATCACGAACTTGCGCGCCCTGATGGTTGCATCAAAGATCGCACGCCGAAGCTCATCGCCTTCCAGATGTTCAAGGACATCAAGGCAAATGACACCATCAAAGGAGTTGAATGGGTTGGGCAGCTTGTCGATGCCCGGCACGGCAGGATCGTAGAGCGTCGGCCTCTCCACGCCCCATTTCTCGTGCAGCTTCAGGGTGTCGTACTGCATCCCCTTGCCGCTGCCAAAGTCGAGGATGGACTTGGCTCCGTAGTCCTTTATGGCTTTGGCAACGGTGTTGGACCACTTCTCGGTGCTGTGGCCGGGGAACTTGCCCTCGGCGTGCATCTGCTTGTAGAGCGCAAGCGTACTCATTGGCTCTGACCACAGGAACGAATTGAAATGATTGCGTCCTTTGCTGCGTCAGCGAAACCATACAAAATCGACTGAGGATTCCATCCAACGAGCCTGCGCTCATGCACCATCACGCCATTAGGGTCCAGTTCGTTGTATTTGCATATTTCCGCTGACACCGCCTTGAGCAGATCGACTTCTGATTGCACCACAATCTCTATGATTGCTTCCGCCAAACACTTAAGGTCATTCGGATCGTGCGACTCCCCGCCAAGATCGCGAGCCACTTTCTCAATGAGTTCCTGCCTAGTCATGCGTCCCTCCTCTTCCTGATGCAGAGTTCATAGCCAGCGGCGTTGAGCGCGGCCTCGAATGTGACGAGTGCTGGCGAGTGCTGGTAGCGCCATTGGCTCATCGTGTCGATCTGCACGCCAGACTTCTCCGACAACACCTTGAAGGTGAGCAGGGAATCCTCGTTGACCAGTTCGTAGAACTGTCGCACCAGAGGATGCATTGTTCCGTTCAGAGATAGCTTCACGCATCGACGCCCACGACGATTGTCGGCCATCTTGCGGTAGCCCATGATGCGGGCAGGGGTCATTTCCTGCGGCATCAGCCCACGAGCCTCCGAAACACGGACCACTTCATGTAGACGCGCGGCTCGTTCTCGGGCTTGAAGGGCTCTGGGTCGATACGGACGACAAGAACGTCTGCCTGACCAAGCCATCTCTCACCCGTGGCCCATGCGTCCTTCTTGCGCTGCTTGGCCTCCACGAGGATATGCGACCCGTCCTTGAGACGGGCTGAGACATCGTGCGGGAACGCCTCGAATGCGCCGGAACCGGGCTGTCGATGGGCGTTGAGGCCAATTGCCTCAAGCTCCTTGACAATCCACTGCTCCAGACGGCGACCTTTCGCCTTGGCAGACTTGGCCTTGATCACAGCGGCACCTCTCCGTTGGCTTTCATGTGTGCCAGAGCCTCGCCGTTGGCCATTTCCTTGAAGTTCCACATGCGTCCGGCAATCAGGCAGAAGGTCTCGTACCGCTTGGCAGCCCATTTCCCGTCGTTCAGGTCGCCTGTGCGGTAGGGCCAGAGCGTCCGGGGCGCGGTCATCACGGCTTCGCATCCCCTTCGCAACGCCTCATAGCCCAGACCGGAGTTGAACGACGCCACGACGGCCACGTTGTCCCAGAAATCGTCGGTTTTCGGGCTTTTCTGCGTCGTCACGACCATCATGCCGGGGTACATGCGACGCAAGGTGGCTCGCCACTCGCCGTCAAAATCTGGCGAGAGCGCATAGTGCTGCACCATGAAGGCGCTCGGCGGCTGGTAGATGATCAGTCGGCTTTTTTTGATTGCTTTCTTGGGTTGCAACCTAAGCAATCCCCTCTTTTGTAAGGTTGCAAAGCGAGGTGCGTCCACCTCGACGGTCTTCTTGGGCTCGTTGGCTTGGTGGTTGAGCGAAAAACGGAAGTACCCACCGCTGCCGTTTAGGTCTTCCGTGCGACAGAAAAAGGCGTGGTCCACATGGACGTAGGATTTCCACTCATCTTGCGCCTTGCGGTACATTTCCGCACCCCCATGGAGGATGCCGTAGTGCAGGTTGACCTCGGCAAGAGGGTCTCCGTGGCGCGCATAGTCCGCCCCGTGCATCCAGTTGCGAGCAAGGTTCTCGCCAAGCTGGTGCGGCGCGTTGGTCGGCGCGAAGAACTTGCGGCTCATGCTGGCCTCTTGAACTTCACGTCCTCGTAGCGTTTTCCATTCATCAGCCTTCCCCACACTCCGGGTTTATCGGATGTCGTCGGCGCATGGCCCCTGAGCGTCTCGTACACCGCAATGACGCCACGAATGCGCGAACGCCCCGTGGCGACGCGCATGACCATCTCGCGGACAAGCATGTTGTTGATGACCATGGCGATGGCGTCCCGATCCATGTCAGGAAGCGCGTCGCATACGGCCTCTACGGTCCACTCTCCGGGCAAGCCAAGGATGTGGTTGCGGATATGAGCAGATACGTCGCCGCGCACTCAGCCCCTCCTTGTGCGAACAGCGTATGGGTCTCTTGTGATCGAGCCGCCCGAGAGTTCCCGGGCGAGTTCGAGCATTTCTTCCTTATGCCTGTCGTCTTCCGTTGTCACGCGCGAATGTGCGGCTAGGGCGAAAGCCACCTCGTCGTAGACGTGGTCCTCCTGCCTTCGGGTGGCTGGACCCTTGTCCGGCTCGATCTCGTCAAGTGTGAGCCCGGGGCAGGTCCGCCAGAAGTGCCGGCAGTCGTTCGTCACAAAGAAGATCGGATTCCACTTTCCCTCCGCATCATCCTCACCGATGAGGTGCTGCACGACCGTTGTGTAGTTTGCTTTCCTGTCACGCCTGCCCTGACGCAGAATGAACCTCCCTGATGTGAAGGAGCGCATGTTCTCTTGTGGCGAGGGACCGTCCTGACTGGCCCACATCTGCGGGTCTGCCACCCGGAAGTCCATCGGCGGCAGCCCCATTTCGGCCTCCATGCGGAGCACCTCCTTGGCGACCGCACCGGCGGACATCCTAGCCCCCATGTCCGCCTCGCCGTTCCAGCCGTACCACTCCGCAAATCGGATCTTGGCCCCCGGAGGCAGGTAGACTTGGGGAAAGCCGTCCTTGGCCTTCAGAACTGCTCCCTCCGATATGCAGTACCATCCAATGGAGAAGGGCTTGGCTGTGCCCCAGTCCATAGCCATGAAGTGGGTCCAATGTCGTGGTGGGGTGAAGCCGCGAACGAGATGCTTGCTCCGGTCGAGCATGGATAGGGCTGCTCCCGAAACCACATCCCAGTCGCCGTCCCGTAGTGCCTTGGCCCGTTCGGGGGACAAGGCGGTGAAAGATCCCTCATAGCTCTCCACATCCAGATGCGGGTTGTCGTCCATCCGGGCCGGGATGTAGATGCTCCGCCAACCCGGCGAGTTCTTCGTCTTGGTCGTCTTGTCGTGGAAGAAGTGCATCGGCGGGGCCTGCTCGATGAAGATGTCCCGCAGAAGGTTGTGGGACGGGCCTCCGGGATTGCTGCCGATGACAATGCGCGGGAACACGTCGTCCTGCGCCGCCTTGTATCGGCCAAGACGCACGCGGGTACGCAGGAACTTGACCTGATCCGGCAGGAACAAGGCACCCTCGTCGATGCCCAGCCAATGCATCTCCGCGCCCTGATACTTGTAGATGTCCGCCAGATCCTCCGCAAAGCAGAACTGGAGAAACGCCCCGTTGTAGAACGTGAGCTTCCGGTCAGTCTCCTTCCAGACGGCAACCTCAGGTGGAATTGCCATTTGCTGGATGGGAATAAGGTGGTTGTCCTTTAATTCTGGGTAGGTGCGGCGAAAGAGATACGCCTGTAGGCCCGGGTTTTGCAGGCACGAGATGATGCCATCCATCCTGATGGCATGGCTCTTCCCACCCCCGGCAGCGCCTCCGTAGAGGACCTGCCTAGCCTTTACCGCGTGGAAGATCCTCTGCTTCTCGGATGGCTGGTAGCCCAGCGACCATTGTGGCATTTGCGCTCTCCGTCACATCGATGACTCCGGCAAGGGCATCCTTGTCGTCCCGGCTCACCATGATCTCGATGGTAAGCTTGTCATCCTTCCCGACGGCCTCCTGCTTGAACTCAGCCTTGGCAATCCCGCGCTCCAGCAACCAAGCCGCCGCACGCCAGTCGCGGTCCTCCATGATCTTCTTCACAAGGGGTGCCGCCGAGAGGGCGCGCGCCTTGCGGAACAACGTCTCCAGCCGAGGCTCCGCGTTCCGGTACTTCTGAAGCACCCGGTCCGTCATCCCCGCCGCCTCGGCAGCCAAGGTCACCGGCATCCCGCTGGCAATGTTGTGCAGCGCCTCCGCCACATCCGTCAGAGGAAAAGACCTCACATCCCACTTGGGGTCCTCAATCTCCGAGATGGTCTCCACCCAAGAATGCACCGAACTCACCCTCCCCTCCCTCCCAATAGCCGGAAGGTCAGGCCGACCCGGGGGAGCAGAAGCATTCGGCCTCCGAACCGCCAATGCCTCCTCACGCTTCCGCATGTCCCACTCGCCAGACTTCTTGGAAATCGTCCTCGCATTCACAGGATGCCGGCGAGCAATCCACCCCAGCGAGGCCCCAGCCTCCCACAAGGTGCGGATCTCCTCCCAGTCCACAAACGTGTCCCCGGGCGGGTGCGGAACTCCACTCTCTACGGCATAGGGCATACCCCACAGTATTTTTTTTCTGGTTTGGCGACAAGTCGATTGGTGGCGGGCGTGGGGACATGGCCTGCGCGGCCGTTAGCCAAAAGCCAAAAGCCCCAAGCCGGGGGGTCGCCTGCGCGCGCCGCCCGTCGCACCGCCCCCGGGGGGGCCTCGCCCGTCGCACCGCACCGCCCGCGCGCCGGCCAGCCGCACCCCGGGACGCGCGTCGCACCGCCATCCCG
>SXGQ01087697.1_pt1 | contig 10653 bp, 14 predicted proteins | sample 3178371 | NCBI WGS metagenome assembly SXGQ01 (sample SAMN11356859, study PRJNA531348) | freshwater metagenome | isolation source: freshwater sample F1-20 | place: China: Fuxian Lake, Yuxi | collected 2017-12-25 | reverse complement strand
CAAGTATTTTCCCACTGACGAACTAGCCCGGGCCTATGCCAAGAAGCCTGAAATGATTGCCAACAGAGTGTATGCAAGCCGCATGGGCAACGGTGACGAACACTCTGGTGACGGTTATCGCTACTGTGGACGTGGCCTGATCCAACTCACTGGTAAAAGCAACTATGAAAACTTTGCTGCCAGCCTGGAAATCTCCCCTGAAGAAGCAGCAGAATACCTGGGCACATTTGAAGGTGCTGCACAAAGCGCCTGCTGGTTCTGGGAAAGCAACAACTTGAATGTAGAAGCCGATGCCGGCGACATCAAGAAAATGACCAAAAAAATCAATGGTGGATACATTGGTCTTGAAGATCGTATCCGGCACTACGAACACGCCTTACACATCATGGGTGCCTAATGGAAAAAACCAAACTTACATTTGTAGTAACAACCATGGTCACACTCACATTGTGTCTGGTTATTATTTGCATGGTAGCCACACTGATGGTTGGTTTGTTTGATCCAATTGTAGACAATGCAGAAATTTTTAAATTGATCAGCCCTGCCTTTCAAACTGTGATTGGTGGATTTATTGGATTACTGGCAGGTATCAAATTGAAAAACGAAGACAGTGATGGCCACAAAGAAGATTCCATACAACTGCTGACCTGGCAGATACTTTCATTAGAAAAAAAAATTGAAGAACAAAACAAAAACAAGGAGTAAACATGGCAGAAGAACTCACACAACCCAAACCCCTTTCACGCAGTGAGCGTGAAGCAGCAATCAAAGACAAAGCCGGCCTGGTGATTGTGATCATGGCTTTGTTCATGGCCATCACCACATACTTCTCAAACAGTTATTCTGGTGCAGTGTTGAAGAACATGCTCAAAGCCACAGATACCTATGCTTTTTATCAAAGCAAAAGTATCAAGCAAAGCATTGCCGAAGGTCAACTGGAACAAACAACCAACCCCCAGCGTAGAGCAGAGTTGCAGGCCAAGATTGATCGCTATGAAAGTGATCCTGCAAAACAAGAAGGCAAACGTGAACTGCTGGCTCGGGCACAGGCCTATGAAGCTGCTCGCGATCAAGCCACCCGGCACACACCATGGTTGACATTTGCATCATTGGCATTTCAACTGGCCATTGTGCTGTTGAGTGCCAGCATTTTGAGTGTGAACAACACCATGTACAAGATCAGCGAAGTTGTGGCTGTGATCGGAACTGTGCTGTTGAGCCAAGGCATTTGGCTATGGATTCCGTTCATCTAACACGCAGTTAATTTACTGCAAGGATCCGTTAAATACTCCCAGTCCCTGGCGTAGGGGCGTGAGCAATAACAATGGATCCATTAACACTATTTGCATTAGCCAACGGCGCTGTTCAAGCCGTGAAAAAAGGATGTCAACTGTACAAGGACATCAAAGGTGCCGCGGGCGATGTAAAAGGCGTACTTAAAGATCTTGACGATCAGTTCAGCAAACTGCATCCGCCTGAACGGCCGCCCACTTCTGCACAACTCAAGCAGCTGAACGAGAAAAAAGCCGAAGTCCGAGAACTCAACAAGCGCAGTGAAGAAATCACCAATATCTATGCTGAGATAGGTGACTACCTGGGGCAGTACTACGACAACTATTTCAAGTGTCTAGCAGTGCTGGAGGACGAAGAAAAACGTTCAAAGACTGAAGTGTACACTGGCGGAGACAGCCTGGCCAAACGTGCCCTCAAACGTGTGCTGATGAAAAAGCAGCTGGAACAAATGGGCACTGAACTGCGTGAACTCATGATATATCAATCACCACCCGAATTGGGTGCCTTGTGGACCGAAGTCAATGACATGACCAAGGAACTGGGCAAAGAGCAAAAAGTGCTCATGGCTCAAGAATTGGCCAAAGCCCGCCGCAAGCGCCAACGCATGCAGAGATATCAGTTTGAAATTGCCTTGGGCGTTGCAGCTCTCATTGCCATAATTATCATGGCAGGATTCTTCATGTGGGTTGCACATGATGCTCAACGGCGTTGGGGCAATCCTACTGAATTCAGAGACACGCTAGAGGCAGTGCAAAAACAAGAGTGGTTTGAACGTCAACAACGACTGCAGGAATACCAAGAGTTCTTGGAAGACAAGCGGCGACGGACTGAGCAAAATGAATCCAGTAACTAAAACCCTGTTGTTGATCATGGGCACAATCTTGGCTGTGTTTGCTGTGCCTGCGGTGCTGATCATATTCCATGCATACTTGAATGCGTTTTTTGCTATTGTGCTGGTGCTGACTTGTTTTGTGTTGTTTGCCTATTACACCTACCAAGAGTTTTTACCAGAGTTTCAGCAGGCACAGTTGGAAGAAGACGAAATCATAGCTCGCTTTGCGGGCGATCCCGAAAAGATCCGATTCTATCGGGGGTTCAAGAAACACTTTGATGGAGATTTGAATTTGGAACAGTTAGAGAAATGGTTGATCAATCACCCACGCCGGCATTAACGACGAGTGTAAAACCATACAGCACTCAACACTATGGCACCTGCAACCAAGAACATGCTAAAAACGGACAAAAGAAATCGCCAAGTACTTTTTACGTTGGAAAGATATTCGTATATTTGATCAGATGCAGACTTGGCCATGTTATTATTTAAATGCACGGTGTCTAAATATTACACAGCAGTTATCTCAGCCCAAAAACCATAAATATTCTAAAAGGAGCCTGACATGTCAGAAGAACAAAAACCAGAAAAGAAAGACGAAGATTGGATGCAAAAGAAATGGCGCCCGGCCATGGGATGGATGTACATGGGTATCTGTACCCTGGACATGGCAGTGTTCCCGGTGCTGTGGTCAGTGTTGCAGATGTTTCAAAACACCACAATCACTCAGTGGAGTCCACTCACACTGCAAGGTGCAGGACTATTCCACATTGCCATGGGTGCAGTACTGGGCATTGCGGCATTTGGTCGCACACAAGAAAAACTGGCCGGAGCTGCTGTGAATCCCACAGCACCAGGCGTACCGTTGCCAACACCTACGCCCAGCATGAGCTTTGTCTCTGCACCAGCCGGCACAAAAATTGAACCCAGTTTCACACCTGCTCCAGCAGCAGTTACCACAGGATTTGGCGGTAAGAAAGCACCACCAGAACCTGACTATCCAGAACTATAAAAGGAATCAAAAATGAAAACAATCGTATTATCTGTCGCACTGGCACTGGGCTTGGTTGCTGCCACTCCTGTGTTCGCCGCAGCCGAAATCAAAGAAGTATGCAAGGACCGAAAAGACAAAGCCGGCAAAGTTGTTGTAGACAAAAAAACCAACAAACCAGTACAAGAATGTAAAAAAATCAAAGTACACAAAAAACTTGAAGGCACCAAAGTACCTGAAAAGAAATAATTGACAACCACCTCAGGGTCCTGTATAATTATTAGCTATACAGGACCTTTCTTATGACTGACTACTATGCTGCACTAGGTGTGCCAAAAACTGCCACTGCTGATGAAATCAAAAAGGCTTTTCGTCGGCTGGCCGGTACTCATCATCCAGACCGAGGTGGCGATACCAAAAAATTTCAAACCATTCAAGAAGCCTATGCCACCTTGGGCGATGAACAAAAACGTGCTGAGTACGACAATCCCAGACCGCAGTTTGGGGGGTTCCAGGGATTTCACGGTCAACCTGGCGGTGTCAACATCAATGAAATATTTGGACAAATGTTTGGGCATGGTGGCATGCACTTTGGACAAGGATTTGCACAGCAAGCTCGACGAAATCATGTGCGTATGAGTTTATGGATTTCGTTGTTGGACGTGGCCACGGGCGGCAAACGCACCGTGAGTCTGGGCACTCAGCAAGGGACCAGCACAGTGGAAATAGATGTACCGCAAGGTATCATGGACGGGGACAATGTTCAATACGAAGGCATTGGCCCCGGTGGCGCTGATCTTGTGATACAGTTCCGAGTACATCCAAACTCACAGTGGCAACGCCAAGACCTCAATCTCATAACTGAACGAACCATTGGCTTATGGGACTTGATCCTGGGCGCCGATATAGAAATGCAAACCATAACTGGTCGCACATTGACTGCCAAAATTCCTCCAAAAACTCAACCAGGAACCAGTTTGCGACTCAAAGGTCAGGGACTGACCAATCGCAATGGTCAAGTTGGTGATATCTTTGTTCGTATACAAGTTCAAATTCCTGATGTAATAGCACCAGAAATCATCACTGCCATACAAAATAGCCAAAATAAATAATCCAGGTTGCTCTGTTTTGTAGATGGCTGTATAATGTAAACATCACACGCAAGGACGTAAATGAATAACCCAGAAATAGAACACATTGTTGAACAAGCAGTAAAGATTGCTCGAGAGAAAAAACATGAATATGTGTTGACTGAACACCTGTTGTTGGCCATGATTCGTCATCCAGCTCTGCGTCGAACCTTGGACAAGTACGGAGTAGAGATTACCATGATGGATCAAGAAGTTGATGTCTATCTCAACGGACTCATGCACCTAGTGAAAGATCAAGAAGATCTACAACCAAGAAAAACTCAAACCCTGGAACGACTGTTCAATCGAGCCAATGTGCAGGCCATGTTCACTGGACGTCGACAACTGTCCATAATAGACATTTATCTTTCAATCATGGCTGAAACCAACAGTCATGCACACTACTTCTTGTTGAAGTACGGTGTGAAGAAAACGGATTTTGCAGAATTCTGTCAGAAAAATTATGCCCAGAATGATGTGCGCATGACTGATGTACAGGCCAATGACATCTTGACTGAATACTGTACCAACCTCACAGCAATGGCACAGGCAGATCAATTGGAACCTCTAATTGGACGTCAAACAGAACTGCACGAAATGATCACCGTAATGGCTCGACGTTTCAAAGCCAACGTGCTCATGGTGGGCGATCCTGGTGTGGGCAAGACTTGCATTGTGGATGGACTTGCACAGGAAATCATTGCTGGCCGTGTGCCTGAGTTTATCAAAGATCACGAAGTATGGGGTTTGGAAATTGGTTCATTGCTGGCAGGATCAAAGTACCGAGGAGAGTTTGAAGAAAAGTTCAAGGCTGTGATTGCTGCCCTGGAAACCAAAAAGAAATGTATCCTGTTCATCGACGAAGCACACACCATGAAGGGTGCAGGATCCGGCTCAAACAGCAGCCTGGACTTTGCCAACATGCTGAAACCTGCAATCACCAAAGGCAACTTGAAAGTGATTGCTAGTACCACCTGGGAAGAATACTACGAGAGTTTTGAGAAAGATCGCGCACTCATGCGCAGGTTCTACAGACTCAGCATTGACGAGCCTGACACTGATACCACAGAAAAAATCCTAATAGGACTAAGTCTTAGACTGGAAAAATTCCATAATGTTGAAATTGACACTGAAGCCATCATGGCGGCTGTAGAACTGGCCAATCGTTACATTCACGATCGTAAGAATCCTGACAAAGCCATTGACCTGTTAGATGCAAGTTGTGCTCGTGAGCGTGTGAAAGACGAAGGCACTGTCACAGTCACCAAAGAAATGATCCAAGCACAAGTAAGTCGTGTGGCTGGTGTGCCTGTGGATCGCTTGCAGAACGAACGAAGTGCAAAGATTGTGGACCTTGACAGCAACATCAAGCAGAAGTTGTACGGACAAGATTCGGCAGTGGATGCTGTGCTGGAACGTGTGTACATCAACTTTGCTGGCATTGGCAATGCAAAACGTCCTATTTCAAGTTTCTTGTTCTTGGGCCCAACAGGCACAGGCAAGACTGAACTGGCCAAACTGCTGAGTGAACACTTGGAAATGAAACTGTTGCGCTATGACATGAGTGAGTATCAGGAAAAGCACACAGTATCGAGTTTGATTGGGGCACCTCCTGGCTATGTGGGCTTTGAAGATGGCAACGTAGGTGGCGGCAAACTGATCAGTGACATCAGCAAGAACCCTTATGCTATTATCCTGTTTGACGAGATTGAAAAGGCACATTCGGATGTCACCAACATCTTGTTGCAAATGCTAGACGAAGGACATATCACCAGTGCAAATGGCAAACGAGTGGATGTGAAAAACTGTATCATCATCATGACATCAAACTTAGGTGCGCAAGCCAATGACACCAACAACATTGGTTTTGGTAGCTTGGAGAAATCTGGAGAAGAAGATCGTGCAATGAAAGATTTCTTCCGCCCAGAACTACGTAATCGTATTGACCGAATCTGTAAGTTCAACAAACTGGACACACTTGCTATCAAGAAGATTGTTGTTAAATTTGTAGACGAACTCAAAGCCAGTATGACGCACAAGAACATCAGATTGTTGCTGACTGAACCTGTGATTGACTACTTGGCCGATAAAGGTTATGACAACAAGATGGGCGCACGTCCACTGAGTCGCAAGATTGACGAGTTGATCCGTGTGCCGTTGTCAAAACAAATGTTGTTTGATCGCTTGGAAAACTGTACTATCACTGCTGTGATGACCGAAGACAAGGTAGAGTTCAACATTGAACAAGATGCTGTGAGCATTGTGAACTCAGAGGGAATCATCATTGTATAAGGTTAAAAAAGTAGAACGCAGCAGCTTGTTCTACAATCAGTATGAATGGTGTGTGACCATCAACATCTCTGAGGCTCATTGCCTACGTGTGCTGGAGCCTGCACGGTTTGAAGCGGCTCTCAAGAATGCCAGGTACTGGGCTGAAAAAGACGTATGGACTGAACGGACCTGGTCCGGGACCAAAGAATTTGCCCTGCGAGAAACCCGTGATGTGCTGTTGGAGGAAACTGCCCCGTTTAAAACAGTGATCAGTTTCAACATCGTGAGCATATACACCAACAATCTTGGTCTGGCTGATTGTTTTGATTGCTTGGGCAATGACGGCGTTCGCCTGAGTCTGGTGCGGCAAGCAATGGTTTCAAAACCAGCAGGTGTGGTACAACTGAGAGAATCACGTTATGCTTACAGAACGTATTTTCGGGAACGCAAGTACACCCGGGATCAAAAAGACTTGTTGCTGAACTTTTTGAATTCACGCCAGGATACCCTGCGCCCGTGTGCCACACTGATGTGGTGGTTGAACTATCAAGGGCACAGTTGGCAAAACACTGATTATTCCAGATCCCACTATTTTGTGGACCATGATCACCCCAACGAAGGTACCATGCTCAGTCTTGTGATGCCCAGCATTGTAAGAAAGACCATGCCCATTGAAACGACTAAATAATAAACCATGGCTAAAATACACGAAGAAATAGTTGTGATCAAACTATCAAAATTGGTCAAAGATACTGATGCTGGTGACGAAATTGCCACCCCTGACATCGTTGCTGCCCTGCAATCAGTGGCAGAAGAACTTGCTGGTGCAGGTGTCGTTGTAGAAGCGGACAAGGCCTAATGACAACAAAAACCATTCTTGGCACCACTGAGTACGGTGTGCCTTCCGGCAACTATGACGGAAGTAGCCAAGACTGGTCAAGTGATCCTGTCACAGCCGCCAACTACTATCGCGGACGCGGCGGTGTGCAAACCATTACTTTTTCAGTCACAGGATTTGAAGGTACCATGTACCTGGATGCCTGTTTGGACGAGGATCCTGCTGAAGCCAACTGGTTCAACACATACATCTATGGCGATGGCAGTACCATCCCGCTGACTGATTTTCATCCTGCCACGGTCACAGGCAATTTTACCTGGATGCGAGTGCGTGTTGAAGCATTTTCAGGTGGCACCATCAACTCAGTCATTGTTAGCTATTAGGATATTTCAATGGACAAAGTAAAAATTGCATTCGACATTGCGTCGACTTCGCTGGCATGCCCATTCAATGTTGAAGTTTGGATAGATCAATCAAAAGTACTGGCACTAGACAATGTGGGAGACTGTGTGCATTTCGCCCACGAATTAAGCGACGACGATGGCGAGCACGAGTTAAGAATAGTGCTACAAGGCAAATTGCCCGAACACACCAAAATTGACGAGCAAGGTAATATCATCAGCGATGCCACACTGCAGATATCCAATGTTACCATTGATGATTTGGATGTCAACACTGTGTTCCAGAGTAACAGTGTATACACACACGATTTCAACGGCACACAACCCGAAATAAAAGACACATTTCATGGCATTGCAGGCTGCAATGGCACACTCAGTTTGAAATTCAACACTCCTGTGTATCTGTGGTTGTTGGAAAACATGTGATTACTAAATACAGTTTATGACAACTGTAGTAATCATGCCCGGTGGGTTTCATCCTTTTCATGCAGGGCATGCAGCTTTGTATCAGTCTGCTCGGCGTGCATTTCCTGACGCAGATGTATATGTGGCTGCTACCAATGACACATCAACAAGACCTTTTCCATTTCAAATAAAAGAAAAGCTGGCTCAATTGGCCGGGGTCGAACCGGGTCGATTCATGCAGGTCAAAAGCCCTTTTCAAGCAGCAGAAATCACAGCACCTTACGATCCCAACAGTGATCAATTGATATTTGTAAGATCAGAAAAAGACGCAAACAAACCACCACAGGCCGGTGGCGTCAAAAAGAACGGCGAACCATCATATCTACAGCCGTTGTTGGGAGCAAAAAAACTAGAACCATTTGCAAAGCATGCTTACATGGCCTATTTGCCCACAGTGGAGTTTGGACCTGGCATGACTTCAGCCACAGAAATACGTGCTGCTTGGCCTGAACTAAACGAAAAGCGCCGGACTGCCTTGGTAATGAGTTTGTACCCCAAGACTCAAAGCAATCCACGATTGGCTGCCACAGTGGTCAAAATGCTGGACACAGCCATAGGTACCGAAGTTGCCGAAAATCAAGGCTGGGCTGCTACCTACGAAGCAGATGGGCTCACTGCTGGCACAGGCGTTACAGGTGGCATGCATGCCACATATCAAGATCGCTACAATCAACCCACCACGGAAGACTATGTAGAAGAAGACAAAGTTGATCCCATTACATCTGCAGCAATAAATTTCTATCAAGATCGAGTGGGAGATATTGGCCCAGAACCAGTCAAAGATTACAAAGAAATTGCCAGAGAATTATTGGGCAAAACAGAAAATCTCAGCATGCGCAAGAAAATCATGAACATTCTTGTGCAAGGCAATAAAAATCCCTACATCCAAGGCGGCGTGATCACCACAGTGGGTGCGCTGTTGGCCGGGGGTATTTTGAGCAGTGCTGCCCGTGCTGGACTTAGTCCGCAACAGACCAACATCCTGTTACAGGCTGTGTTGAACACTGTGATTCCCACCATGGTGTCTAGAGTAAATGGACGAAGCTGGAAGGATACTTTAAAGTACACCTTGGCTTCAGCCGGAATCGGCACAGGAATTGCTGCCATGACCGAAACAGGTCGCAAAAAATCTCATCCAGTGTTATAATCTTTAAATACTAACATAATTTTTTAACGGAGAACCCATGTCAGATACACCAATTGATCAGACTCAAGCTGATGCCACACCTGTCACTGCACCACCCAGCGATCCAGCAACCACCAATCAACAAAATGTGCAAGTCAACATTGACTATTTGCGTACAACCAGAGTACACATTTGCATGCCCTGCTACGGTGGACAACTAACCGAAGCTTGTTTTATGAGTTTTGTTAAATGGGCCAATCTGTGCCGACAGCTGAACATTGACTGGACAGTGGAAACCATGACCAACGAGAGCTTGATCAGTCGAGCACGTAACACCTTGACTTCCAAGTTTTTGTACACCAAAGAGTCAACACATTTGATGTTTATCGACGCTGACATTGGCTGGGAACCTTGGCATTTGCTGGTGTTGCTAGATGCACAAAAAGACGTAATTGGTGGATTGTATCCCATGAAGAGCCTGCCAGTAAAATGGTGTGTGAATGGCATTCCTGGGCAAGCAGAAGATCCCACTTCCAATCTCATTGAAGTCACAAAAACTGGCACAGGTTTCTTGTTGATTAAACGTGATGTGTTTGAAAAGCTCAACGCACATCCTGCTACCAAGCCCTTCAACAATGACATTGGTTTGCCTGCAGAACTCAACCCATACATGAAAACCTACTTTGACACTGCTGTGCGTGAAAATCGCTACTACAGTGAAGACTGGACATTCTGTGAAAACTGGCGTGACATTGGTGGACAGGTGTTCATTGACAAGCGTATCATGTTGAAACATGTGGGCACCTATGTGTTTGATTACAACACACACGAGCAACTGTATAAAGATCTCAAAGTGATGTTTGAACCTCAGACTGCCATCACAGGCGAAGTCAATGTGGTGAACAAACCAGCTGAAGCACATGATCTAGCACAGGCACCGGCTCCGGCAGTGGAACCAGAAGTGTTTGCGTCAAGCGAAGAATCAGCTATCGCTCAGTAACGGTAAATACAGCTTATGAACATTCATGAGCTGGCTACTTACAATCTTGATGATGCTGTAAAGTTTCATCAACGACTTAATCCTGTACTTTGGGCAAGAGACGAACATCTCTTGCCTGAAGTGCGCAACAAGTTGTTACGAATAGCAGCAGACTTCCAAGAATTCCTGGGAGTGGAGGATCTCAAAGTAAAAGACATCACTGTGTCTGGATCCAATGCTGCTTATTCTTACACCAAACAATCCGACATAGATCTACACCTAGTGGTTGAAATGCCCAACGATCCGGTGTATCAAGAGCTGTTTGCT
>SXGQ01056669.1_pt1 | contig 10653 bp, 8 predicted proteins | sample 3178371 | NCBI WGS metagenome assembly SXGQ01 (sample SAMN11356859, study PRJNA531348) | freshwater metagenome | isolation source: freshwater sample F1-20 | place: China: Fuxian Lake, Yuxi | collected 2017-12-25 | reverse complement strand
CGCTCTCCGCGGACCCCAAGCGTCTGCTGATCGGCGACGACGAACACTGCTGGAGCGACACCGGCATCTTCAACATCGAGGGGGGGTGCTACGCGAAGGCGATCGACCTCGCCCCCGAGACCGAGCCCGACATCTTCCAGGCCCTGCGGTTCGGGGCCGTGCTCGAGAACGTGGTCTACGACGAGGACAGCCACCACGTCGATTTCCACGACACGAGCATCACGCAAAACACCCGCGGCGCTTATCCGATCGACTTCATCCGCAACGCCAAGATTCCGTGCGTGGCGGGGCACCCCACCGACGTCATCTTCCTGACCTGCGACGCCTTCGGCGTGCTCCCGCCCGTGAGCCGGCTCTCGCCGGAGCAGGCGATGTATCACTTCATCAGCGGCTACACGGCCAAGGTGGCCGGCACGGAGATGGGCGTCACCGAGCCGCAGGCCACGTTCTCGCCCTGCTTCGGCGGGCCGTTCCTCGTCTGGCATCCGATGAAGTATGCCGGGCTGCTGGCCGACAAGATCCTCAAGCACCGGGTCAACGTCTGGCTCGTCAACACCGGCTGGAGCGGGGGCGCCTACGGCATCGGCAAGCGGATGAAGCTCCCGATCACCCGCGGCATCATCGACGCGATCCACTCGGGGGCCCTGCGAAACGCGCCGGCCACGGCCGACGCGGTGTTCGGGCTCGACGCGATCACGGCCTGCCCGGGCGTGCCGGATGAGGTGCTCGTGCCCCGCGACGCCTGGGCCGACAAGGCGGCGTACGACGTGACCGCCCGCAAGCTCGCCGGGCTCTTCGCCCACAACTTCCGGCAGTATCTCGACAAGGTCACCAGCGCCGTCGCCCTCGCCGGCCCGAGCGAGTAGGTCACTTCGGCGGACGGCTTTTCCGCCCCCTTGGCCGCTCGACCCGGGCCTGCAAGGCGACGCGTGGTCGGCTCCCGCGCACGCTGTCGGCGACGTGGGCCCGGGAACGCCGGAGTTCCCGGTCCGACATCCAGGACGAATCAGGAACCGGGGAGGAAGTCACCCGCCGCATCGAAGCCGTCCCAGCCGGCGGGGGCGGGCCGATAGGGCAGGATCACCTCCTCGAAGGCCGCCCGCCGCGTGCGGGCGAGTTCGTCGATCTCCTCCCGAAGAGCCTGGACATACCGTGCTTTCTCCTCGGAGGAGAATCGGTGACTCCTGCCGTCCTCGCCGGGCTCGGTTTCGACGACACTCCGCCAATCCCGGATCGCGGCTTCGCAGAGCGCCGACTGCATGGCGAACAGCGGCATGCGTGCGGCACGCCACCGCGCTTCCTCGCGCAGAAACTCGCGATCCGGCCGAAACGAGGCGGGGTAGCGGCCGGGCACGAGCGGGAGCCGGCGGGTGAAGCAGAGGCAGAGTCTGGAATCGGCGAGATCGCCGCACAGCATCCCGACCGTGAAGTTCCGCACCTCCGCGGCCCGTGCGGCGGTGAGCACATAGCGATCGTCGTCGATGCGGTCTCGCAGGAGCCACCAGATGGCATCGGGATCCGCCCGCATGACCGCGTCGATGGCGAGCCGGACCCGCTGTTGCTCGTTCCAGTCGTAGTGGGCCGCGAACACCGGAACGGTCACGCGGCCACTGCGGTCGAGGACCGGAGGCGGGTTGCCGCTGGCGACGGCGGAGATCAGGCTGCCGAGTTCCCTCTCGGGCGGGTGCGAGGCGTGGAACCGCAGCAGGTGCACCGGGTCGAGGGGGGCCCGCACCCGTTCGATGGTGAAGCACCCGGGGTGGACCGCGACGGAACCCTCCCGCATGCAGGCCTGCACCGAGAAGTTGTCCTCGATCATGTGTTCGCGGAAGCGGGCCAGGCTGAAGATCTTCCGCGTGAAGACCAGTTCATGGGCCGGTGGGTGATCGGCGACGTCGCAGCGGACCGGCCCGCGGAACGCACGGACGAGCGAATCCGCCCCGAGGATGAAGCGATCGTCCCCGAGGTAGAAGGCGTTGGAGCCCTCCTCGCCCGCGGTGAGGGCCTCGGCACGCGACCGGGCCCCGGCCAGGGCGGCTTCAGGGCCGGCCCCGGCATGCAGGGCATCCTGATGAAAACGCTGCCGGAAGAGCTCCCGGCCCCGGTCAAAAAACGGATTGTCGAACCATACCTGGTCGCCGGGCAGAAGTCGGTCTGCGTCGAAGTGGCGACGCCACAGCAGGTCGTCACCCCTGTTCGGGAGTTCCTCGGGAACGACCCGGCGGCCGATGAGGTGATTGATCGCTTCGAGGCCTCGCGCGTCTCCCGTCTCGCGAAAATGCTCGATCATGCCCTGGATGAGGACGAGCGTCGTGTATTTGAGGCAGCGGATGCGGGGAACGGGAACACCGTCGGCCCCGTGGAGAACCCAGAGATCCGCGATCGCATCGACCGGGGCGATTTCCGGGGCCACCACGAAGCGGTCATTGACGAGGATCCAGTAGGCCGGATTCCGCATTTCCGGCGAGTCTTCGGAGGGTCGAATCACGGTGCCGGTGATGGCGGCTCGCACGACATGCAGCCGCACCTGCCGCTCACCCTCGCTGAGATCCCCGCGACTACTGAGGATCACCCGGGCCCGGGCGAGGATGGCTTCATTGCCCGCCGTCAAGGGCGGCACCCCCGGCGGACGCCGCTGCGGCGCATCGCCGGCGGTCGGCGGTGTTCGCTCCCGGCTGGTGATGGCTGGGAAGCCGGCTGAGGCGGAAACGGTCGGCAGAATCATGGCCTTGATCGTAGTCGATCACGCCCCTCGGCGCCTCTCCGACAAGGCAACCCGGCATCGGAAAGAGCGGGATGAACAGGGGGCCCGGACCGGCGGGCCCGTTCAGGGGAGAGCCTTCCGTCCCCCGGAAGTCACCCATCACGCCGGCAGGTGTGCCGCGGGCGTTCACCTGTTCCGACGGCGCGGAGCGTATCATCGGGCGGTTCGGCGGGCCGACTGGACGGCGGCCGACCCGACCACGTGCCGGCCTCCGGGAAACACGCGATGAACAACACTCCACTGCCCGTCGATGGAATCGACACCCGCTTCGCCCGATTTCTCCGCGGCGAATGGCTCCCTTTTTTGCCCGCGCGATTCCGCGAGCCCGCGGCCCGGGCTGCGATCCAGGTCGCGGTCGCAGCGGTCGTCCTCCTCACGATCGCGCCGCTGGCCGACTCGAAGGGCGAGGCCTGGATGGACGCGTCGTTCACCCGCACGCTCGCGGCCCTCGCCGCCACCCGCGGCCTCGACAGCGGCATTTCACTCGCCCAGAGTTCGGAAGTGAGCTTCTCGTTCGGTCCGGGCGGCAGCATCGGCATCGGCCAGGCACTCGATCCGATCAACGACCTGGTCGAGCAATACGGCGCGCTGCTTCTCACGAGCACGACGGCCCTGGGTGTGCAGCGGCTCGGGATGCAGATCGCCAGGACGCTGGGCTATTGGCTGTTTCTGCCCGCGCTGACGGCGGTTTGCCTCGCGGCTTTTTGCGGATCGTCCGGCCAGCGGTCGCTCATCGGCTGGAGCCGCCGACTCTTCGGCCTCGCGCTCTTCGCGCGGCTCGCGATTCCCGCTGCCGGCTGGATCGACTCGCTGGTCGCCGACCGCTTCCTGGAACCGAGCTATCAGCAGGCGTCGGCCGCTGTGGCCGAAACGACCAAGAAGATCGAGCGAGCAGAGGCCGCCGATGCGGAGCGGCCATGGTATGACCGCTACAACCCCGTGGACGCCATCGGCGATCGGGCCCAGAAGCTCTACGAATCGCTGGCCGCGGTGGGCGAATCGATCGTCAACCTCGCCATCTACTTCACGATCTCCACCATCCTTCTCCCGCTGGCGACGCTCTGGATCCTCTCGCGACTCACCGGGGTATTTTTCAGCGAACGCTGACTCCGACGCGTGCGGGTCTTGAAGGTCGGTTCCCCGGCTGAAACGGCGGCTCAGAAGCGGCGGGCACGATGCCCGTGGCGAACTTCCGGCGAACATCGCGGACGCCCGCGCGGCCACCGCCGACTCGGGGGCGGCGTCGGGCTCATTCGTGCTCACCCTCGACGCGGGCCTCTCCATCCGGGTCGATGTGCACGTGGAGGGTCATCGGGTGGCAGCAGACGGGACAGTCTTCGACGTAGTCCTGGTGCGAGCCCCCTGAAATGTCCACCGGCACGACGATCTCCTCGCCGCACGAGTCGCAGACATAGGCGGCCTCCGGATGGGCGGCGGGCCGTCTCCGACGGCGTTTGGGGCGTTTCTTGGGCATCTGAAACTGCTCGACGGGGTTGGCCGGATGAACCACCCGCCGCGGCCGGCCGTCCTCCGCCGCGGCTGCCCACGCCCGTTGGCCGGGGCACGGGGTGGAGTGTCGCCTCCGGATGCACGCCCACGCAACGCTCCGCTTCCGTGGCCAGCGGGAAACGGCCGCCCGGGCCCCCGGGCCATGTCCGCTCTGCGGCGGGATTCCCGGTCGTGACAGCCGGCTCCACGCCCGCCGGAAAATCGACGTTTGACTTTGCCGGACCACGCCGCGAAAGGTTCGTCGTGAGCGGAGTCTGCAGGCGGCCCTCCGGGTCCGCAAGCGATCTCCGCCACGACGACTTCGGAAGACGAGTGATCTGGGCACCGTGCCGCGGGGCCTGATCGCCAAGTAGGCCGACATGAGCGGACTCCCCGAACGGGGAGCCTTTCATGGCGGCCCTTTTCGTTTTCGCAGTTTCGTTTTCGCAGTCGTGTTCACAGCCTGAGTCATTCCCAGACGTTCATTCCGAGAAGAAGTCGCCAGGGCCGGCGTGTCAGACGATGGAGATCAACGACATGCCATGCCTCCTGTCAGCGTTTCTCGAGACCGTATCGCGCGCGCCGGTGTTCTGCGGGCGGTTTTTCGCCCCGGCGGTCGCCACGGCCATCCTGCTATTCGCCGCGAACTCCTCCGCCGACACCCTCACGCTCTCGAAGGCGGGCCTGTCGGCGGAAGGTACGCCGCTCTTCGTGTCGGCGATCTTCACCACCGGCTCGGCGGCGGGGGGTGCCAACTCCCTGAAGATCACGCTGCAGAACTCCGGATCAGCGACGAAGTTCAAGGCCGACGTCCTCTCGAGCTTCTACTTCAATCTCGCCAATCCGAGCGGCACGATCCCGCTCTCGCTGAACTACAATTCAGGAACGGGGCAGGCGTTTCAGGTGCTCTCGGGCACCTCTGACCGGCCCGTCTCGTGGGAACCGGACCTCGTGATCGGCGGGGGAACCTGGACGACGTCGGGAACGGCCGCCACCGCTCCGTCCAACCTCGTGGCCGAGAAGGACCTCAACGAAGGCTGGCAGTTCATCACCACGACACCGCCGCCCGTCCCCGGATTCAGATTTGGCATCGGCACCGTCGGCAACACCAACATCGCCAACTACCTCGCCGGCGCGAGCCCCTTCAACGGCATCGTCGTGAAGGGTGTCGAGCCGGAATCGATGATCAACCTCGGCATCTACAGCACGGGCACCGCCATCGGCTCGGATGTGGACCCTGCCGGCAGCCTGGAGGACACGAGACTGCTCCGCACAGAAGCGGTGTTCACCTTCACGAGCGACCAGAGCCTCGTGGGCTTCGACGCCTCCTGGGTGAATGGCGACGTGGCCTTCGGCTTCGGCACGGACCCCGAATCGGTGCTCGTGCCCGAACCCGGCAGCCTGTCGATTGCGGCCCTGGGCGTCGCCCTCGCGGCCGGATGGCAGGTGAGAAGGCGAAAATGGTCGCGGTCGTGCAGTTCGTGAACCGTCGCCGCCGCTCGTCCCAGTGACGCACCGAAAGCAGGATGCCGGGTCGGGGCTGCCCATGCCCCGCCGCCCGGGGTCGGGTCAACCAAGGCGACGTTCCTCCCGATCAGCCGGGCGATCCCCAGCAGCAGTGGCTCGTGCCACTCGGCGACATCCAGACGCAGTGCTACGACCAACTCCTGCAGAAGCAGGGCAGCGATCGGCGGGGGGCGATGCCGGCCCTGCCGCGATCGGTGATGGGCGTGCTTGACGGCTACTTGCGGCACAAGTGAAATCTTCGTGCTGCCCCCAACGGACCGATCCAGGCGATTTCGTCGCAGTCGCTGCGGGAGCAGCAGGAGGCGGAGTTTTCGGCTTCCTGTCCGTGGCAGGAGCGCACCGGGGATTACGGACGGCGACGGTGACCCGTCGTGGAACGGTCGGTTGGCCGGGCGGCAGGGAGGCAACGATGATGGCCGAGCAAGCCGTTTCGGCGTCTGCACGGGTGATCGAGGTCTTGAGCGGCGCCTTCATCGCCCAGGCGGTGTATGTGGCGGCGAAGCTCGGCATCGCCGACCGTCTCGTCGCCGGCCCGGTGACCGGGGCCACGCTCGCCCGCGACCTGGCCGTCGATGAAGTGGCCCTGACCCGAGTGATGCGGCTGCTCGTGGCCCAGGGCATTTTCGCGCAAGCTCCCTCCGGCGAGTATGCAAACACGCCCCTCTCCTCGACGCTCACGACCGGTGGCGGGGAGAGCCTCCGCGACCTCGCCATCTGGTGGTGCGAGGAGCCCCACTGGCGGGTCTTCGGCCACCTGCTCGAGAGCGTTCGCACCGGCCGGCCCGCGTGGCCGATGGTGCACGGCATGGATCTCTTCGCCTATCTCACCGAGGCGAATCCGCCGCTCGGTGCCATCTTCCATCGGGCCATGACGAGTTTTTCGGGCACCACCATCCCGGCAGTGCTCGCCGCCCACGATTTCTCCGGGTGCGGCGTCGTCGCGGACATCGGGGGCGGGCACGGACACCTCCTGGCGGCGATCCTCGCCGCGGCGCCGCACACGGGCGGCATTCTCTTCGATCTGCCGGCCGCGGTGGCCGGCGCGCCGGAGCAGCTCGCGACCGCCGGGGTTGCCGACCGCGCACGCATCGTGACCGGAAGTTTCTTCGATCCGCTCCCGTTCACCGCCGACACCGTCGTCTTGAAGCACATCCTCCACGACTGGCCCGATGACGACTGCGTGCGGCTGCTCGGTCGAGTCCGGGATGCGCTGCCGGCGCGGGGGCGGGTGCTGGTGGTCGAGATGGTGGTGCCCGACACCGACTCGCCCCACTTCAGCAAGGTCTGCGACATCGAAATGCTCGTGTCGGTCGGGGGGCGGGAGCGCAGCCCGACGGAGTTCGCCCGCCTCTTCGCCGCCGCCGGCCTGCGGATGACGAAGGTCGTCCCCACGGCGTCGGTGGTGTCGATCATCGAGGCGACGCTGGAGAACGCCTCGTGAACGTCCCACCAGATCTCCGGGAGTCGACGCTCTGGCAGGCGGCGGGCCATGGCTTCGAGCAGCTCTTCCGCTCGGCACCCGGCCACGACGTGATCCATGTGCCTGGCGGGATGCTGGCGTTGACGGGTGTTTCAGCCCCTGACTTGAACTGCGGCGTCGTCTGGGACGCGGCCGACGCGGCCGCGAGCATCGGCCACTTGGCCGACGCGCTTTGCCGCCGCGACCTGCCCGGCCTGCTTTTGGTCGCCGACTCGGCCGGGCTCGAAGCGGGCTGCGACGTCGCCGATCCGGGCATGATCGCCGCCGCGCGGATGCCGTTGATGATGCGTGCACCGGGCCCGCTGGCCGCTGATCCGCGGTTCACGGTTCGCAGGGTGACCATGCCCCGCGATCTCGAATCGGCCAATCGCGTGATCTCGGAGGCATTCGAGCTGCCGGCTCCGCTGGTGGATGCCGCGTTCCGACCGTCGCTTCTCGACTCCGAAGACGTCACGCTCGAGATGGTTCTGGACGGCGAGGAGCCGGTCGGCTGCCTCCAGACCACCTCGCACGACGGGCTCGTCGGCATCTGGTCGATGGCCACCCCGCCCGCCCTGCGTCGCCGCGGCATCGCCCGGGCCGGTCTGACGCACGCTCTCGCGGACCGCTTCGCGGCCGGTGCCTCGGCCGCCTTCCTGATCGCCACCGACGCGGGCCGGCCGCTCTACGACGCGCTCGGCTTCCAGGTCGTGGCCTGGTGCACCGCCTGGCTCGTCCCACGCTGTGAGCGGCGGCCATGATCGGCTCATTGTCCATAAACACAATCATCCATGACCCTCCTGTTCGGCACGGGATTCGCGCACCACACTCGTCTTCGATCCTCGATGGTGCCGGGAGGGGCTGCCCATGCCCCGCGAGCCGGCGTATGACGCCAAGCGAAGCCAGGATGGCGGAGCGCCGGCGGCAGTCGAGTGAGCGAAGGACAGGATGTCCGTAGCGAGCGTCCGGCGACGGGGCATGGGCAGCCCCGACCCTCACAAGACGTCGCGACTGGCTGCCCCATCCACAGCGGAGAATCCCGCGGGAGGTGTCCCCGCCGCCTTCCGCCCATTTCCCAAGCGGCTTTCTTGGGCACCTCGACGCATAAAGAAGAGTAGATTGACCAAGCCAGGAGCTCGCTGACTTCCAGAGAGCCGTCCGTGGCATACCGCCCACCCCCGAGGCTGTCATGCGCCACTGTCACCGTGCACGTTTCGCCCTCTCCGCCGTCGTCGTGTCGCAGGCTGTCGTCTGGGCCCTGCTGGGAGGAAGCGTGAGCGTCGCTGCTCCGGACGCCGGTGCGAAGGCTCGAGGCGATTTCAACTTCTACGCCCAAAGCGCCCACAACTCCTTCTCGCACGCTCGTTCCCACGTCGAGACGTATCAGCGATATCTCCATGAGACGCACGGTGTTGCCTTGCCCGCTCCCGCGGCCGGCTCGGCGGTTCAGTCCGCCCCGCTCGACGACCATGCGGCGCAGATCGCCGCGCACGGCGAGGTCGACTCGCTCGTCGCCCGCGAGGCGAGCGACGTGATCGCCGACGACATCGAGCGCATCCAGCGGCACGTGGATCGGATGCAGGTGCAGGCCCAGGCCCGCGGCGATGCCGCCGCCCTCGCCAAACTCACCGACGTGGAAAAGCAGCTCGGCATCGCCCGGCGGGCCCATGCGTCGCTCCACGAGCACCACGCCGGGGAGGCGATCGCCCCGGCGACCGCGATGGAACTCGCCCAGAAGGTCAACGGTGCGCTTCGTGCCGCCCATGCCGCGCACGACGAGGTCGCCGGCCGGCTCGACGCGGCTGGCCAGCCCTGACGGCGCGGTCCTCGTCACGAGTCACGAGCCAGTGGCCAGCCCCGCCAAACGCGAGGCACCCTGACGGCAGGCGGTCGTGAGCAACTCCAGCTCATCCCGGTCGAGATCCCGGGGGGGACTGCAGCCGATCACGAGCACGCCGTATCCGTGGCCCGCCTCGCGCAAGGGCAGACAGGTGATCCTTGCACCCGGCAAGGTCTCGGTGCCCCGACCCGCGGGCTTTCCGAACAGGTGGCACCAGAGCATGACCCCCGAATCCTCGGTGGCGTGGGTCACAACGCCGCTGCGGGCCGCACGCGTGAGCTCCCCGGTCGGCGACGCGACCATCGCCTCGGCGTCTCCGCCGGTGATGTCGCTGGCCGTGGCGACGAGCGCGGCGGCGACGTCCTCTGCGGTGGCCGCGGCGGCGAGCCGCTGGGAGAGGTCGAGGAGCCGGGTGAGACGACGCTCCGCCAACAGGGCCAGTTCCCGTTGGGCCCGGGCCCGCACGACGAGCTCCGCCACCACCAGCCCCGCCGACAAGAGCAGCACGAGCGACACGATCTCCTTCGTGTCACTGACGGCAAGTTGGAACTCCGGATGCAGAAACAAGAGGTCGATGCCCAAGGCGCCCAGGACCACGGCCAGCAGGCCGGCGAAACGGCCGAAGCGAAGCGTGGCGGCGACGACGATCAGGAGCGACACCACGGCCATGTCGTGATCGTCCACCCACGGTCGCAACAGCCGGCCCACGAAGAGGGCGGCGGCGACCAGGCCTCCCACGAACGCCACCATCCACATGCGGCGCTCAAAGCCGATCGGTGGAGCCGGTGATTCGGGCAGGGCAGGGGCGTCAGACAGCGGCGCTCCCGCCACCACGATGTCGATCGGTCCGCTCTCCCGGACGAGTTGGTCGAGAACACGTTCGCGGCCCCACACCCATCCCTTCCGACGGGGACGGCCCACGACGAGCCGGGTTGCGGACAGCCGCCGGGCCTCGTCGAGCAGCCCCACGGGCACCGACGAGGACGCAACCCGCGCGACCTGCCCGCCGAGTGATTCCGCCAGCCGCAGGTTCCGCTCCAGCGCCTCGGCCTCCGCCGGGGGCCCGGGCCGCGCGAAGGGCCTCCGCACCGTCACGGCGAGCCAGTCGGCCCGCAGCCCCGCCGCGATCCGGGCGCCGTCACGGATCGCCCGCGCCGATCCGGGCCCGGGGCCGACGCCGACCACGATCCGCTCCCCGCCCCCGACCCGCCGACCGGCACCGGGGGGTTGGGTCTCCTCGATGTCGCTGCCGGCCCGCCGCGCCATCCGCACCAGCGCCAACTCCCGCAGCTGGAGCAGATTCGACCGCTTGAAAAACCGCTCGACCGCCTGCGCGGCGACGTCGGGGAGGTAGATCTTCCCGTCCCGCAGCCGCTTCAAGAGCTCGTCGGGCGGCAGGTCGATCAACTCGATGTCGTCCGCCCGCTCCAGGACCGTGTCGGGCACCGTCTCGCGGACGCGGATGCCGGTCGTCTCCTCCACCAGATCGACGAGGCTCTCGACATGCTGCACGTTGAGCGTCGCCTGGATGTCGATCCCGGAGTCGAGCAGCTCGATCACGTCCTGCCACCGCTT
>SXGQ01725015.1_pt1 | contig 10654 bp, 12 predicted proteins | sample 3178371 | NCBI WGS metagenome assembly SXGQ01 (sample SAMN11356859, study PRJNA531348) | freshwater metagenome | isolation source: freshwater sample F1-20 | place: China: Fuxian Lake, Yuxi | collected 2017-12-25 | reverse complement strand
GCCTGGTTCGCAGCTGGGGCCGCGCCGCTCTTCTTCGCCGGGGTCTTCGCCGCGACCGGGCTCGTGCTCATGGCGGCGGCCCGTCTCGCACAGCGGCATGCCGCGCGCGGGCCGCTATTTCCGGGGCCCGTCGAGCAGGTCGCGCGCTGGCTGACGCGCCTCACGGGCCTCGCGCTCGCGCTCGCCCTCGCGTCCGCCGCGACAGACACGGAGAGCGGGCTCGATCTCGGCGACCCGCCACCGCTGCCCCTGCCCGACCCCGACGTCCTGAACCGCCCTGCGCCGGCCTGCGACGTCGGCCTCTGCGCCCCGCTCCCCGAGGAGCCGCCGAAATGACGCGCGAGGTCCGCCACCGCTATGACGATCCCCTCGACGAGGTCTGGCTCGCCGCCGCCCGCGAGGTCGGCTGGGAGGTCCGCCGCGCGCCCGACGCCTACGCCAGCTTCGACGGGCGCGGCACGCTCACCATCACGACGCCCGACGCCTTCGACGCGGACGACTGCCTCGCGCAGATGATTTTGCACGAGCTGTGCCACGCGCTCGTCGCCGGGCCCGAGGCTGCCTGCCTGCGTGACTTCGGCCTCGAGAACGCCGACGACCGTGACCTCGCTCAGGAGCACGCCGTCCACCGTCTGCAGGCCGCGCTCGCGGGCCGTTGGGGGCTCCGCCGCGTCTTCGGCGTCACGACCGACTGGCGCCCGTACTGGGACGCGCTCCCCGCGGACCCGCTCTCCCCGGGCCGCGACCCGGCCATTGCGCGCGCCCGAGAGGCCTTCGCCCGCGCCGCGGAGGCTCCCTTCGAGCCAGCGCTCCGGCGCGCCTTCGCCCGCACTCGCGCTATCGTCGACGCGACCCGCGACGCCCTCCCTCCCGACCACCTTCTCGCCCAGGCCGACCCACCGCGCGTTCATGCCCTCGGCGTTCCAGCCGGCCCGCGCGACGCCCGCTGCGGCGCCTGCGCCTGGTTTTCGCCACCTCGGACGCCGCGAGCGGCGGCTCCCGACGTCGGGCCGGAGGTCCTCGCCGCGCTGTCCCCAGCCTCCGGGATCGGGTCGTCAGCCGCGCTCGGGGACGTGCCTGCCGAGGCTCGCGGCCGCTGCCTCCGCCACGCCACGGTCCACCGCCGTCCGTCCGTGACCGCGGCAACACTCGCCTGCCACGCCTGGGAGCCGCGCCTCGAGCCCGCTTCCTGCCTCGCCTGCGGTGCCTGCTGTCGCGAGGCCTTTCATCTCGTCCCGGTCGAGCCACGAAGTCCGCTGCACATCCTGCGCCCCGACTGGATCCGCCGCGATGACAGCGCCTTCGGGCCGTGGCTCCCGCGTCCTGATGGCCGCTGCGTGGCGCTCGGCGCGCGCACGTCCGCCCCCTGGGTCTGTGACGTCTACGAACATCGGCCGCGCGCCTGCCGCGACTTCGCCCCGAACTCCGCCAACTGTCTCGAGGCCCGTCGTCGCTGCGGCCTCTCCTGAGCCTCCCCGAAAACCTGACATCCCGTCAGAAAACCCTGTTGCCCCGCTTCTTGCGCCTCGCGGGTGTTCCTCCTATGGTCCCGCCGCCATGGCCACCCCCACACCATCCACGCCGCCGCGCCCTGCGCGCTGGCGCCTCTTCGTGCCGAACGCGCTCACCTGCGCCTCGCTGACGGTCGGTCTCGCGGCGATCGTCATCGCGCTCACCCGCCACGACTTCGTCGAGTCCGCCTGGCTCGTCATCCTGTCGACGCTGCTCGACAAGCTCGACGGGACGGCGGCCCGGGCCCTTCGCGCCACGTCCGACATCGGGGTGCAACTCGACTCGTTCGCCGACTTCGTGACCTTCGGCATGGCGCCCGCCGCGATGCTCTACGCCGCGGGCCACCACGCAGCCGACGCTGGCGTCGCGACCCTCTGGGCGGGTGATGCCGGCCGCCTCGCCCTCGCCGCGCTGACCGCCGCCTACGTCCTGTGTGCCTGCTTGCGGCTCGCGAAGTTCAACGTCCTGACCGAGAATCTCCCGCCCGATGCCCCCAAGGTCTTCTACGGCATGCCTTCGACCTTCGCGGGCGGTCTCCTTGCCGTCCTTTACATCCTCGCGGACAAGTACGCCCTCGCGGCTGGCGACGCCCTGCCGATCCTCGCCGGATTGCTCGGCCTGCTGATGGTCTCGAACTGGCCGCTGCCAAAGCTCGCCCGCCGCAACCAGCCCGTCCTCGACGCCATCCAGGTCCTGACCGTCGTCGGCACCTACCTCTGCAGTATCTTCCGGATCTTCCCGGAATACCTGGCCTTCAACGTCATCACCTTCGCGTTCGTCGGCTTCGGCTGGGGCTTCGTCCACCGCAAGCGCCTCCTCGCGGCGCGTCGCCCAGCGGCAGCGGCCCCATCAGCCTGACGTGTCTCGCGGCGCTCCGACGCCCGCCGCCGCGTCCGGGTCCGCCACCGGCTCGCCGTCCGGTCCGAGCACGACCGGTCGCATCCCAAGCACCCGCCCGACGAGGGCGTGCCCGGCATACACGAGCGGCGTCAGCCCGACCGCGACCACCAGCTTCACGAGGTAGCTCGTCAGGATGAGCGTCGGGATGAGCGGCTCCTGCGGCGTGCCGATCCAGGCGAGGCTCTGGATCGCCACCGTGTCGACGAGCTGCGAGACCGCGGTCGATCCCGTGGCGCGCAGCCACAGCAGGCGGTTCGACGTGAGGCGCTTGAGGCGGTGGAAGACCGCGATGTCGGTCAGCTGCGCGACGAGGTACGCCGCGAGCGAGGCCCCGAAGATGCGGACCGAGTCGGTAAAGACGTCCGTGTAGCACGTATCGGAGATGGCGGTGAACGACGCCGAGGGCAAAGCGCCCGCCGCGAGCACGAGGCCGAGCGTCAGCGTCGCCATCCCGAAGCCGATCCACGTGACGACGCGCGCCAGCCGCTTCCCGTAATATTCATTGATGAGATCGGTCAGCAGAAAGGTCACGGGGAACGGGATCATGCCCGCAGAGACCGCAAGCTCGAGACCGCCGATCTCGAAACCATAGAGGCGCCCGCCGATCAGGTCCCCCACCACGAGGCAGGTGACGAAGGCCGCGACCAGCACCACGAAGAACACGAGCCGCGCGTGGACCTGCAAGGCCATCCTCCCCAGGGCCGAAGCGCCAGCCCGCGTGACCGAGTGAAGCACGCCGGCCCAGCCGCCTCAAGCGCTTCCGGTCCGTCCGCGTCCGGCGGCGCGCGTCTGTCCGCGCGCTCAGAACGGATGCGGGCCGCTCATCCCCGCCATCCTGTCCCGCGGCGTCGCGGGGATGACGACGGGCATCGAGCGGTTGGCGATGAGCGCCTCGAAGCCCTGCGACACCCAGCCCGGGCTCGGCGGTCGCAGCTCGGCCGGCAGCCGCCAGGCGGTCCAGAAGGCCCCGAGCGGCACGGCTGTCCGCTGCCCGTCGGCCGGGTCGTGGATGAGCACGCGCCCGCGGTCGAGGCCCACGACGACCACCCAGTGAAGTCCGGGGGCCCGGACGTTCCAGAGGCGCGCCGCCTCGGCGAGCACCACGAGTGGCCGCCGCTCGGCGAGGCTGCGCTTCAGCACCGCGAGCGACCACAGCTCGCGCGGAAGCCACGGGTGGTCCACCTCGCGCCAGCGCGCGTCGCTGAAGCTCTCGAGCGAGCCGCGCATCATGCTGCGGGTCGATCCCCCCGAGTCCGCGCCCGCCTGCCGCTTTTGGCGCCGCGGAAAGCGCTGCCAGGTCCATTCGCCGATCGCGTTGCGCAGCTCTCGCAGCTCGTCTGGCGACTGCTCGCCAGCATAGGCCGCCACCGCCATCGCCGCCGCGGTCGGCCCGCAGTTCGACTTGTCACCGACCTGCCGGACGAGCGGCACCGGCAGGTCGATGGACCAGCTCGCGAGCGGCTCCTCCGCGCGCGGCGGCAAGACCACGGCGTCACCGTCCGCGAGCGACAGCGAGACCCGCACCACCCCGCCTCGGGTCCCGTCCGCCTCGACCCGGGTCATCCGCTGGCTGTTCTCGGCTGGCGGGTTCGGGCGCGCGTCGCTGGCGGTCAGCGCGAACCATCCGATAAGCAGGACCGCGAGCGCCCCGGGCCCGCGGACGCAATTCCCCGAGCGTCCGTGGTCCCGCGTGTGTTGGCGCCGCTTCATCGCTCGCGTCCCCTTGTCCGCACCGACCCCGGCACGGGGCTGCATGCTAGCGGAAACGCACCGCCCGACGCGAATCTTCAACTGCTCCGTCACGGACCCGCCAGCACCGCCTCCGAGGCCCGCCAGAGCCGGTGGCGACTCTCGGGTTGACATCCCGCGTCAAACCGCGGCACCGTCCGCCGTCGCGCGCATGCCCTGGCGCCCCGGCCCTGCCGCGACCGCTCGCAGGACCCGCCTGCCGCACCCGCCCCGGAGGCCACGATGGACACCAACACCCAGATCATCGGACCCCAGACGACCGTCACTGGCGCCGTGCGCGGCAAGGGTCCGCTCGCCATCGCCGGGCGCGTCGACGGGCAGGTCATCCTCGAGGGCGACTGCCTCATCATGGCCCGCGCCGTCGTTCAGGCCGCCATCGAGGCCGACACGGTCGAGGTCCGCGGCGCCGTGAAGGGTGACGTCCGCGCCCGCGGCCACGTCATCGTCGCCGCCAACGCCAGCGTCGAGGGCCTCATCGAGGCGCCGCGCGTGGAGATCGACCCGCAGGCCCGCGTCCGCGCCCGCCTCGCGATGCCCATCCAGCTGCCCCGCGGCGTCCGCGCCCGCACCTGAACCCCGCCTGACCCCGGAGACTTCATCCATGGCCGACACCGTCATCGGACCCAACATCACCATCGAGGGCGACATCAGCGGCGCCGACGCGCTCGTCGTCCTCGGCGTCGTTCGCGGCCGCATCCAGTCGAAGGAGGGCGTCCTTGTCGCCGCCTCCGGGCGGGTCGAGGCCGAGATCGAGTCGTCGAGCGTCGAGGTTGCCGGCAGCGTCCAGGGCAACATCACCGCGACCTCCGCGGTCGAGCTCAAGGCTGGCGCCCGCCTGGTCGGCGACGTGCGCGCTCCCCGTATCCTCATCGCCGATGGCGCCTCCTTCAAGGGCAACATCAACATGCAGGGCTGAGGGGTCCGACGATGAAGGACAACGCCGTCATCGCCGCTGGCCATCGCGTCAGCGGCAACATCTCGGCCGCCGAGGACCTGGCCATCTTCGGTCGCGTCGAGGGTCGCATCCAGTCCGAGGCGACCGTCGTCGTCGAGGGCTCCGCCATCATCGAGGGTGACATCACGGCGGCCTACGTCGTCGTCCGTGGCCTCGTCGTCGGCGACATCGCGGGCGTCGAGGGCGTCGAGGTGGCGCCAGGCGCGCAGGTCGCGGGCGACATCCGGACGCGCCGCCTCACGCTGCGGGCTGGTGGTCGTGTCGCTGGCACGGTCTCGACTGGCGTCGAGGTCGCGGGCGTCGCGACCGGACTCGCACGCGGGGTGCAGGCGTCAGGCGCGTGGGCCTCGTCAGCCACCGCTCCGGCTCCGGCGTGGTCCTCGCCCCGGGTGTCGTCGCCGATGCCGATCGCCGCGCCCGCCCCAGCCCCCGCGCCCATGCCGGCTTCTTCCGCCGCATCGGCGCCCGCAGCGACCACGCCCGCGCCCGCGCCAGCCCCTTCCGGGCCCGGCCCCCTCTTCTCGGGGTGGCCTTCGGACGAGGCTGTCGAGAACGCCGCACGCAGCGAGCCCGCGCGTGAGGGCCCCTGACACCGGCCCCGGGCGCGCCGCGACGGGGCTCCCCCGCGCGGTGTGGGCTGCGTTCGCCGTCGCGTTGACCCTCGCCGCATCTGCCTGCGCCTCCTCCCCGTGGGAGCGCGCAGTGACCACGTGGAGCCGCACCGAGCGCGCCTACGTCAACTTCGAGACGCGCGCCATCCTCCATGCGTCCCTGAGGTCTGCGCCGTTCCGGGCCGCCTGGGTCGACGCCTATGCGCAGGCCTTCGCCCTGACCCCCACCCAGCGCGACCAGCTCGCCGCCGTCGAGGCCGAGGCCGCCGCCGGCCGCGTCACGGTGCTCGCTGGCTTCTATACCGCCGAGCCCCGCTGGAACTCGCTGAATCCGGCCGACGGGCTGTGGGAGGTCCGCCTCGAGACGGACCGGGGGGACCTCGCCCACCCGGTCGCGGTGCGGCGTCTTGACACCTCCAACCCGGTCTGGGCGACGCTTCTGCCTTGGCTCGACCCCTTCTCGGTCCTCTACGAGCTCCAGTTCGAAGCGGCGACGCTCGGGCCGGGCGACCATGACCGCCTCGAGCGCCCGCTCAGCCTGGTCATCGCTGGCGCCGCCGCCCGTCTCCGGGTCACCTGGCAGACGCCATGACCGCCTTCCTGCGGGGTGCTGACGGAACGCGCCTCGCCTACACGCGCTCGGGACAGGCGGACGGTCCGCGCGTCGTGCTCTGCGACGGGATTTCTTGCGACGGCTACATTTACCGCCTGATCCGTCCCGTGCTCGAGGCCCGCTGCGCCGTCCTGCACGTCCACTATCGAGGACATGGCCGCTCGGGCCTGCCCCGCGACCCGGACCGCGCGACCATCCCGGACCTCGCGCGTGACCTCGACGCGGCGCTCACCCACGTCGGGTGGTCTGATGCGACCTTCTTCGGCCACTCGATGGGGGTTCAGGTCGTCCTCGAGACCGCCCTTCGCTTTCCGCAGCGCGTGCGGGCGGGTGTCCTCGCCTGCGGCTCCTTCGGACGCCTGCTCGACAGCTTCGGCCGCACCGATCTCGGGGCCCGCATCTTCCCGGCCATCGACGTCTTCTTCCGGCGCTATCGGGACGAGGTCGCGACCGCCACGCGCGCCTTCATGCCGACGCCGCTGGCCTACCTCGTCGCGAGCCTCGAGGTGAAGGCCGACCGCATCAAACCCGAGGATTTTCAACCCTATCTCGACCACTTCGCGCGCATGCCGATCGACCTCTTCCTCGGTCTGCTGCACGACGCCGCCGAGCGTACCGCGCTCCCGTGGCTCGATCGCCTGCCGCAACCGTTCCTCGTGGTCGCGGGCGAGGACGACGGGTTCACCCCGCTCGAGACGTCGGAGATGCTCGCGAGGCGACTGCCCGAGGCCCGCTGGGTGTCGCTGCCCGACACGAGCCACACGGCTCCGCTCGAGAACCCGCAGGCCTTCGAGGCCGCCGTGACCGCCTTCCTCGACGCCATGGCTGACCGAGACGTCCCGTACCCACCCGCGCACGACCCGCGCTGGCCTGCGTCGACCTGGACCCGCGACCCCGCCGCCTGCTGACGCGGCGTGGTCAGCCGTGGCTCAGCTCGACCCGGAAGAGCTGCTGGCCCACCAGGATGCAGGACGTCGCGACGAGGCGCACGGCCGCGTCGAGCCGCAGGTAGGTGCCGTTTGACGACCCGAGGTCTTCGAGCACGACCTTGCGATCCCGCCACTTCACGGCCGCGTGCAGCCCCGACACGAAGAGGTCCGTGCTGAAGTTGATGTCGCCGCGCTCGCGTCCGAGTCGGACCTGCTCGCCGCCGAGCAGGTGACTGTCCCCGAACTGGGTCGGCGTCATGACCTGCGCGAGGCGCCCCCACGCCGACTCTGGCACCGGGCTCCCGAGGACCCCGCGGTCGCCGCCAGGGCGCACGTTGGCCTCGACGTAGCCACCCCGCGGCTCGGACGCTCCGGGTGCGAGCTGGTCGAGGCGATCGAGCTGCAGCAGCTGCTGGCCGATGCGGAAGACCGTCCGACGCTCGCACACGTGCGGCTCGGTCAGCTGGATGAAGAGGCCGTTGGTCGATGGCAGCGGCTCGATCTTCACGCTGTCGAAGTCGATGTACATGACGACGTGGCGCGCGGCCATGAAGTCATCCTCGGGGTAGGCGAGGACCTCGCTCGCGGGATCCCACGGTCCCTCCGACGCGTCATAGCGCGCCTCCGAGCGCCCGATGATGAGCGGCTGCGGCCCGAGCGTCACGACCGTCTCCTCGGTCCCGTCATCGAAGACCTGCACGAGGACCGCGCTCGCCACGCGCCGTCGCACCCGCCGCGACGCCGGCGGCACCCCGGGGCGGGCTCCGAAGCCGGTCGCGGATCCGAGCGGTGGCGGCGGTGCCTGCGCCCGGTTCGCCTCAGGTGCGGGCGTCTCGGTGGTCGTGCCGTCCGGCCCCTTCAGGCCGACCCCGACGGAGGAGCCTGGCCGCCGCACCCCCGAGCGCGAAGCTGGCGGGCTGCCAACGCCCGCTGGCACGGCGGTCCGCTGCGCGCTCTCCACGGTTGTCACCTGGCCTGCGAGGGCTGGCGGCAGATCGCTGTGCGTCACCCGTGCCCGGTCCGGCCGGGCGGCCGCGGGAGTCTGCTGGGGCGGCGGAGGCGGACTCGCGTCGGTCTTCGGCGCGAAGGCGCGGTCGAGATCCTCCCCGCACCCCAGGCAAAAGCGGAGGAAGGGTTCGGTCTCGTGGCTGCAGAAAGGACAGGTTCTCATGACGCGCCTCTCTCCCGGGCGGCCTGACCGCGCACGGGCGCGTGTGTGGCCGCGGCCAGCCCCGCTGCGGTACGGGGACGGCTGGCTCGACTGTCACCGCGTGCCGGGCTCAGCCAGCCTGCAGGTGGTCTCTCTAGGTACCCCCGCGCCCGCCTCCGGTCAACCTTCGCGGGCCACCGACCCGCCATGGCCCCGCCGCCGTGCTCCGCGCCAGCCTCCTTCGACCCCCCGTACTTGTAAAAGTCCCGTCACGACATGCCGCGCCGCGCTGGACGCGGGCCGAGCAGCCGCTGCCTGTCGCTGCCGCATCTTGACATGGCTGGCGCCCCGCCCTAAGACGCTCGCGATTTCACTCTCGGCCCCGCTCGATTGGGCGTCCGCCCCCCTCCGCCTCGAGGTCCCTGCCATGATCCGCGCCGCTTCCAGCCTCGCCCCGCTTGGGCTCTTCGCCTCCGCGCTCCTGTTCGCGTCGGTCCTCACGGGCTGCCCGAAGTCGTACCCCAACTGCGACAACGACAAGACCTGCCAGAAGTTCAACGAGGTCTGCGTCGATGGCCTCTGCAAGCAGTGCGGCAACGACAGCCACTGCAAGGCCATCGACGCCTGCATGAGCTGCCAGGCCAACGCCTGCGTCCGTGATCCAGGCTGCTGCAAGTCCGACCTCGACTGCCCCGGCGGCCGCTGCAAGCGCGCGACCGGCTCGGCGAGCGGCATGTGCGTGGCGGGCTGCGAGTCGAAGGACGACTGCCCGGCGGGCCAGAAGTGCAACAACGGTGCCTGCATCCCCGACATCGAGTGCAGCGACGACAGCGGCTGCGCCTCGGGCGAGCGCTGCGACGGCGGCCGGTGCGTGCCGGGCTGCAAGGTCGAGACGGTGTACTTCGACTTCAACGAGGACGCCATCCGCCTCGACCAGGAGTCCGTCGTGTCGGGCAACGCCGCCTGCCTCAAGGCGAACGGCAGCAAGGTGGGCCTCGAGGGCCACTGCGACGACCGCGGCTCGGACGAGTACAACCTCGCCCTCGGCCAGCGTCGCGCCAACTCGGTCGCCAAGCAGTACAAGGCGCTCGGCGTCTCTGAGGGTCAGATCTCCGGCACGGTCTCGTACGGCGAGGAGCGCGGCGTCTGCAGTGACCCCGACGAGGGCTGCTGGAGCCGCAACCGCCGCGTGGAGAGCGTCGCCAAGTGACGCCGCGCGAGACCCGTCTCGCAGCAGTCCGACGCAGCATGGCGCCACGGCTCCCGGCCCTCGGGGTGCTCGTGGCGTTCGTGCTTTCGGGGGCTGGCTGCGCCACGTCGAAGGAGCACCGCGAGGTCGCTGCGCGCGTCAACGCGCTCGAGCGGGAGCGTGGGCAGCTGCTCGAGCAACTGAACCTCGGTGGCGATCGGATGGAGCGGCTGCACGCCAAGCTCGTCGAGGCCGAGGAGGCCCTCAGGCGGGCGGGGGCGGAGTTGTCGCTGCGTCTCGATCGCCTCGAGCAGGCGGCCCCGCGGCTCCGGGGTGACCTTGATGCGGTCGTCTTCACGCTGCGCGGGGTCGAGGGGACGATCAGCGTCATCAAGCGCGAGCTGTCGGACCGCCTCGGCTCGACCGCGGTCTACCTGCCGCAGGATGTCCCGAAGGAGCCCGACGCGCTCTGGGCGTCGGCCGAGAGCCGGCTCACCGCCCGCGAGATCCCGGAGGCCCGCGCGCTCTTCGAGCTCTTCGCGGCGTCCTTCGAGACCGATGCGCGCGCCCCGCGTGCGTTCTACCGCCTCGGCGAGGCCTATGAGGCCGCAGGCGACATGGAGAATGCGCGCAACCATTACCAGAAGGTTTACGACCGCTTTCCGGAGTCGCCCGAGGCGCCCGGGGCCGTCATGCGCATCGCCCAGGTCTTCGTGACGCTCGGTGACTGCAAGCGGGCGAAGGTGCTCTACCAGTTCGTCGAGTCGAACTTCCGCAAGGCGCCCGAGGCGGCCACCGCGAAGGCCCGCCAGAAGACCGTCCTCGGTGAGTGCAAATGAACGGAATCCGTTTCAACTCAAACTGATGTCCCGCACGCCATGTCTCTTCCGTCCGCCTCGACCGCCCTCTGGGACGTCATCGTCGTCGGGGCCGGCCACGCCGGTGCCGAGGCCGCTCACGCCGCGGCCCGCATGGGGGCCCGTGTCCTGCTCCTGACGCACAACCTCGATCGCGTCGGATGGATGAGCTGCAACCCGGCCATCGGC